>SDBT01014582.1_pt1 | contig 12527 bp, 13 predicted proteins | sample 2277101 | NCBI WGS metagenome assembly SDBT01 (sample SAMN10404973, study PRJNA504765) | marine sediment metagenome | isolation source: marine sediment core GS10_PC15, 103 cmbsf | place: Arctic Ocean: Southern Knipovich Ridge | collected 2010
ATGTTTCATTCCGCAAAGCTCTGAGCATTGGCCATAATAAGTACCTTCTTTGTTAACGTTAACCCAGGATTCAGATAACCTGCCAGGTACACAATCTCTTTTGATACCGAAAGACGGTACGGCCCAGCTGTGAATAACATCTACCGAAGTGAATAACAATCGGATATTAGTGTTAACCGGAATAACGATCTGGTTATCAACTTCAAACAATCGTAATTGGCCTGGCTTGAGCTCATCATCCAAAATAATATTACTGTCAAAGCCGATCTCATGTTCAGGGTATGAGTAGTTCCAAAACCACATATTAGCTACGACTTTAACGGTCATCTCGGGGTCGGGGGTTTTGTCAACATAGAACATTAATTTGAATGAAGGTATTGCTATTCCTAAAAGAATAAGTACGGGAACGATAGTCCAAACCACCTCGAGCATGGGATTGTGGGCGCGCTTTGAAGGGATAGGGTTTTTCGAAGCTCTAAAGCGAAACAAAATAATAGCTAAGAGCGAAATCACCAATACAGCAACCCCAGTGATAATGATTAAGACAAGGTTATGGAGCTCCAAAATCCTTTCCATGACCGGAGTAACTGCCTGTTGAAACCCCATCTGCCATGGTTGTGGTTGATCTGCAACAGCCATCACACTTGATACGAGCATACTTACTAGAAAGAGTAGCAATGATTTTTTATACATTTGTGCCTCTTGATAAGAATGACAGCTTCTTTATACACCAGGAATTTTTGCTAGTCGAGATTATCGATATTCAGCAAGTAAGAAGGCCTCATCATTGCTTTCGGTTTCTATATTAGACTCTATACCTGCCAATGTAGAAATGCGTTTGATGATTCTGCCAGAAATAGGAGCAGCATTCCAACCACCTGCATTGAAGCCGAAGGTTTTCTTTAGGCCTTTGGGGCAGTCCAGCATTACGAACACTATGTAGCGAGGTGTTTCCGGAAAGGCGCCGACACAATAAGTTGTTACATCTTTTTTCTGATAGCCGCGGCCATGAGCATGCCGATAATTGGTGGTACCTGTTTTAGCGGCAATAGTAATGCCCGTTACTTTGGCTTTCCTAGCAGTTCCCTTACTAACTACTTGTTGCATTAGATGCCTTACTTTTATGGAAGTACTGGGGGATACGATGCGGGTTTGCACAATTGTTCCTTGTTGCTTTGAGAGCAACGTTGGTTGTGGCATCAGCCCATTATTGACGATGCCGGCAATAGCCCTAGTTAATTGTAGAGGGGAAGTTGACACGCCATAACCATAAGCTATGGTGATTGTACTGGTGTCACTCCAATTAGCGGGGCTGATTGGGGTTCCTATTTCTGGTAGTTCAATTTTAGCCGGCTTAAGTAAGCCAAGTTTATTCAAGAAAGCTTTTTGCCGTTTGCCACCAACTTTTAACGCCATTTTAGCTGAACCAATATTGGATGAATGTACAAAGATTTGTGCTACATTTAACCAGCTATTTTTGCCGCGATAATCGGATACTTGAAAGCGTCCAACCTTCAAAGGTTGCGTTGCGTCAAATTGAGTAGCAAGATTTATGTGTCCAGATTCAAGGGCTAGAGCTGTGTTAGCCACCTTCATCGTTGATCCCATCTCGTAAACTCCCAAAGTTGCGCGATTGAATAAACTATCCTTATCCTTATGATTTGGGTTATTGGGATCAAAGTCTGGGAACGAGACCATTGCCAATATTTCACCGGTATTAACATCCATAACTATGCCGCTACCACCCTTGGCTGAAAATTCTTTGATGCCATTGGTTAGTTCATCATAAAGCACATGTTGAAAACGGATGTCTAAACTGATCTCAAGAGGAGCATCTTCACTGCGCAAACGTTCATCTAGTCCTTTTTCCAGGCCAGCGATACCATTTCCATCCACATCAGCAAAACCTGTAACATGAGCCGTTAAGTTGGCATATGGGTATACTCTTCGTTGATCACGCATAAAATCGATGCCAGGAATTCCCAAGCCGATTACTTTGGCTTTCTGAGTGGGAGTTAGATGCCTTGCTAACCACACAAAAGATTTCTTGGCGGTGAGGCGTTGGAGAATTTCCTTTTGCTGCAACTTGGGCAATATGCTAGCTAATTTTTTCGCGGCTTCCTTGGCATTCAAAATAACCCTAGGGTTAGCATACATAGAAGAGGTGGTGATGCTGGTAGCCAAGATACTGCCATTGCGATCAACGATGTCTGCACGACCAGTCTGCAACCCGGTTGTTGACTCTTGTTCGCCAATGTATGATTCTTGAGCGCCTTGCATAAAGCCGATAGTTATAAGCTTAGCTCCAATGACTAGAAAGCCTAAAGTAAAAATTACCCGAGTTACCTGTAATCTTCTTCTGGCCTGGTCTACATAGCTGCTACCAACCATCTTTTGTTTAAAGGATGGCAACGACATGGTGACAGACCGTTTGGGCTTTCTGCTGAAAAACATGATTAATCTTGTATACTTACTAGGGCGGCGTCAAAGACGTTGTCTTCAACTTCATCACTGGGCATGATCGCAAAGCGTTCCATTGAAATTAGTTGGATGGGCTGGCTTGGTACCATCTGTAAGTACTTTGCTGAAAGCTCTTGCAAGCGACTAGGTGTGTTCAGGTATGCCCATTCTGAGTGCAACAGGTGTATTGATTCTTCAGATAAAAAGATTTCTTGGTGTACTTGACTTAGTTGTTTTTCTAAATCCACAACTTGATATTTTATATGAAACATAACCACAGCGGTTGTAATTGATAAGGCAAATCCGGTAGTAGTTATGGCGCGCTTCATTATTAATGTCCTTTCTCGGATTGAACTGGAGCTGCAGTACGTATGGCAGCCCGCATGCGGGCTGATCTAGCTTTAGGGTTAGCCTTTACTTCTTGATCTGTAGGTTTTAAGGCACGACGGTGTAAAAGTTTGAAGGTCGGCTGCCACTGTTCATCTATCTTTGCAGGGAGATGGCGATACTGTTCTGTCGTATTCTCGCTGCGTATACGCAAAAAATTTTTCACTATCCGATCCTCAAGCGAGTGGAAGGCAACGACTGCAAGACGACCGCCTGGATTTAAAATTTGTTCAGCAGCCTTTAAACCCCGTTCAAGTTCACCTAATTCATCATTTACTTTGATACGCAAAGCTTGAAAAGTGCGAGTTGCGGGATCTATGGACTGGCGTCCTTTGGGGATAACACTGCGAATAAGCTCAGCAAGTTGCAAAGTTCGGACAATAGGTGTGGTTGGACGCACTTCAATAATCTTCTTGGCGATGCGTCGAGAATGGCGTTCCTCGCCATACAAATAAATAATGTCGGCAAGCTCAGTTTCGGCCAGGTTATTTACCAAATCCGCAGCAGTGGTTCCTTGTTTACTCATACGCATATCTAGTGGGCCGTCTTCACGAAAAGAAAAGCCTCGTTCAGGCTGGGCTATTTGAGTTGACGAAACTCCAAGGTCTAAGGCAATTCCATCAACGACCTTGACTGCTTTTGCGGTCAGCAACGGCTTCATTTTGCCAAATGTGCCTTCTATAATTTTGAAGCGATCTGGCCAATTGTGCGCAAGAGTTTTACCAATATTAATGGCATCTGGATCACGATCTATCCCCCATACGGAACACTTAGCGGCATTAAGTATGGCTTTACTGTAGCCGCCTTGACCAAAAGTTGCATCAACATAGATGCCACCATCATGAGGTGCTAAGGCATTTATCACCTCATTGACCATTACGGGAACGTGGGTAGGTTTAGGCGATGACATTATCGACTCTCCACTGCAGTAATCTTTGGCCGTAACGGCACAGTGGTTTGCTTTTGCTGAACCCGGGTGCGGGCAGATGCTTGATGGGCAGCAAAGGCTTCGGGTTGCCAGATTTGAAAGGTGGCACCGAGGCCGATAAAAGCCGCTTGATCGGTTATGCCGGCAAAATCGATAAGGAGCTTGGGCACAATAATTCGTCCGTCACCATCTAGCGGTAACTGACAAGCATCTGCGAAGATAGAGGTAGTAAGATCATCTTTGGTGTCTGAAAAAAAGTCTAAATCATCTACACTAGAGCTTAGACGCTGCATGCGCTCGATACCGCAGCATTCAATTGCATTGTACTTGTAGGAGCGGAATGCAATGATTCCTTGGAAATTTTCTTTGGCTAAAGTGGCGCGAAATGTTGCAGGAACCGAAATACGGCCTTTCTTATCAAGCTTGTTTGTGAAGATTGAAAGAAATAAAGACATCGTACCTTTATCCAAAATTGTTTTTATTTAAACTTTTGTTCAAGGTTGCCTATCAAAAAGGCACTCCCACACACCTATATATATGGAATATCATGGTCTGATATGGGGGTCAATGGAATTATGTGGGAAAATTTAAAATCCACAAACTTATCCACAGGGGAGACTTGCAAATAGACCTAGTAAAATCAACGATTTGAACGATTATTTTGGGTTTTAGAGTGTTGGTAAAGATAAATAATACACTGATTATTTTGGCTATAATTAGTTTACATGAAAAATGATCTGATACATATGTGACAGCAAAAGCTGGCGTCTAAGAGTTGGATGCCTCTAAAAGTCTGGGTAGTGAATCAGGTGTTCACACTCAATGCTTTTTTCTGTGCGAGATAAATTAGTGTAAAGGTAAGGGCGTTCATTAGGACGCCAATAACTAGGCCATCAATGCCACTGGCAGCATAGAAAGTGTTCCAAATTAAAACGGAGAAGGCTCCGATAAGGGCACAACCGATAAATCCTTGCGGGCTAATCCTGAAGCCAATGATTCCTGCTACTAGTGGGATTAAGATTGTAGGAGCCCAGAAATTGTAGCTGTAAAGCAGGACATCTAGCACACTTTCAATTGAGATGGCGAATACTATTGACATTACACCGATAGCTAATGTTGCCAGTCGTGTTAGACGTAGTTCGTTTCGGTTAGTGATAGGAGTTTTATTTAAGGGTTTTATAACATCATGCACTGCGGCAATTGCTGCAGCGTTAAGGTGTGAGTCTGCTGATGACATGACAACTGCAATTATTCCTGCAATAGCAAAGCCCTTGAGACCAATCGGTAGCACAGTTTGTAAGACGTGTGGCATAGCAATATTGGAATTGAGGGTGGGTTCAAGGGTTAACGCGAGTAAGCCCAGCCCGCCAGCCAGAGCAAAAAAAGGAATGGAAGTTAGACCGCTCCATAAAATTCCCCGTTTAGTATGGTTTATGTCCTTAGCTATAAATAGTCGTTGTACATAGGCAGGGACTAGCGCTTCTCCGAGCAATAGACTTAGAAAAAGGCTGGCCATTGCTCCCATAGGCATGGAGCCGGGAATTTGTAAGTGAGCAGGTGGTATGCTTGCCACAAATGATGCAAAGCCGCCAACGTATAATATTCCAATAATAAGAGTTAAGGGTATAGCTATAATCAGGCAGCCGAATTGTAAAATGTCAGTTGCCACCACTGCTTTCATACCGCCAAAAACAGAGTAAGCAATTACTATCCCACAACCGATTAAGACGCCTAAATTGTGATCAATGCCAAGAAACAAGTTAAAAACATAACCAGTGGCGTTAACTTGGGCTCCGACAATGCCGGCGGAAACTAGAATCGAGCACACACCAGTAGTTAATCTGCCTGTGGGTCCATATAGTTTGGCCATAATGTCACCGACAGACAGTGAATCATAAAATGGTTGCATTCTTGGGGCTAATATTAAGGCGATCAAGATTTGTTGAAGGCTGAATCCCAACAAGCAAATAATGTTGGAGATGCCTGAGGTGAAAACTTTTTCACTAAGACCAAAGGTATAACCACCACCAATAAAAGATGCAGATAAGGTAGCAAATACGGTAAAGCTGCTATAATTGCGCCGTCCAACCGCGAACTCTTTGATACTAGTGATTGAGCGACCAGCATAAGTACCTATGATTAAAGTTACTATTAAAAAAACTGATATAACAATGATGTCGATCATAATTACCTCACTAGTTTAGAAGACTAGGATTATTTTTGTAAACTCGATGATAACGCTTACCCAAATTAACCATTATCTCACGTGAGGTAGTACGATTGGCATTAGCTGCAACATTATCAGCACTGATGTGTTCACCGATTATTTCAGCCCACGCTCCAGGATAGACGGTATTTTCAGGGGCTTTGCTGACATCAATGGTCAGTAGATCCATGGATACGCCACCAATGATAGGAGCTTTGATGCCTCCTATAAAAACTGTCCCTTGACCGTCTAAGGTGCGTGGTAGGCCATCAGTATAACCAGCTGCTAAGGTTGCTAACCTAGTTGGCTGCGCAACTTGATAAAGCGCTTCATAGCCAATGGTTTCGTTTGCTCCAACCTCGCGGACTTGAATTACTTTTGTTGAAACTTTCACTACAGGTTTAATGGATTGTTCTTTGCTAGAAACAATGCCTATCCCATATAAACTACGGCCGGGACGCACGAGATCAAAATGATACTGTGGGCCCAAAAAGATGCCATGAGAGTTAGCAATGCTTGCTGGGGTTGATGGCAACATTTTTAAAGCTTGCTGAAACGATTGTAGCTGTTGAATGTTTTTCGGATGAGTGGCCTGATCACTGCAAGCTAGGTGACTCATATAATAACGCACATCTATGCCCTTAAGACGTTCTAATTCAGCGGATAATATCTTGACTTCATTAGGGGGCAATCCTGCCCGCCACATACCGCTGTCTAGGTGTATGATTGCTGGCAGTTTTTTATCAAGCTTTTTGCTCCAGTTTTGCCATATAATTATTTGTCCGATGTCATTAAGGATCGGAGTCATATTGTGTTGAGACAAGATTGATTCTGATCCAGGCAACAAACCATTGAGCACGTAAATATGCGCTTTTGGCAGTAATTTGCGGACATTGATTCCTTCATCGATGCTGGCTACAAAAAAATCATTACATCCTGCATTGGCAAGGGTAGGGGCAATTTCATCAACGCCTAGACCATAAGCATCAGCTTTTACTACTGCCGCGCAGCGAGCATCATCAAGTTGAGCACACAAAAAGCGACAATTGTGTGTTATCGCCGCAAGATCTACTTCCATGACTGCTGTGACCTGGGCTGGCAAGTTGTCAAGCTCACTACGTTCTTCGGCAAAATTAATGTGTTTAAGGGTTAGCATTTGGTAAATGTCTCTTATCCATTAAGTCTGAAAATCTAATCAACGGTCCATCGAAGAATAACTTAATATTACCAATAGGACCATGGCGTTGTTTGGCAATTATCACCTCAGCTAGGTTGTGAATTTTTGCCATATTTTCCTGCCATTCACGATGCTTGTCAGTACCTTCTGGTGGCTCTTTGCGCGCCTCGTAATATTCTTCACGGTAAATGAACATTACCACATCAGCATCCTGTTCAATAGAACCCGATTCACGAAGGTCGGCAAGCTGCGGCCGTTTATCATCACGTTGTTCTACTGCACGTGAGAGCTGCGACAGAGCAACTACCGGGACATTGAGTTCCTTTGCCAAAGCCTTAAGGGCACGAGTTATTTCTGAAATTTCTTGCACTCGACCATCTGTCGACCGCCTTCCTGCAGGTGGGCTCAGTAATTGCAGGTAATCAATCACAATTAAGCCTAAGCCTTCTTGCCTTTTTAATCGGCGCGCTCGAGTGCGTAATGCTGTAACTGTAAGGGCAGGGGTATCATCGATAAACAGTGGCAAAGAATTCAGCTCGCGACTGACATCAACAAATTTGGCAAAGTCTGTATCGCGGATATCACCACGGCGAATTTTGTCAGAGGGAATCTTGGTTTCCTGCGCCAAAAGTCTGGTAGCAAGTTGCTCAGCTGACATTTCTAGCGAAAAAAAGGCTACCTTGCCTCCATTGTTACCTTTAAGGGCTGCACATGCGGCACTAAAAGCAACGCCAGTGGCTAACCCGGTTTTACCCATTGATGGACGTCCGGCGATGATCAACAAATCTGAATTGTGCAGCCCACCAAGCCACTTGTCGATGTCCTTTAGTCCACTGGTTACACCTACGATATGACCATCACGCTTATGAGCTGATTCCGCCGATTTTACTGCTTCACTTGGAGCGGCATTGAAATTAATAAAACCCCGATCAAGGTCACCAGTAGTGGCTAGGTCAAATAGTTTTTGTTCGGCAAGTTCAACTTGCTGAGGTGCATCTTGCTCAAAATCATGGGTGTGAGCATTATTAACAATATCTTCCCCTAGGGTAATAAGCTGACGACGCAGATACAGATTTTTAATAGTGCGAGCATAATCTTTGACATTGAGGATACTAACGACTGAAGCGGCTAGCTGGATTAAGTAGTCTGCTCCTCCAACGTTGGCCAGCATTTCATCTTGTTGAAAGTAATTTTTTAAGGTAATAGGATCTGCTACTTGAGCACGATCAATAATCTGCCCGATTGCTGCATAAATGCGTCCATGAGTGCCATCGGCAAAATGATCGGGCAGTAAGATATCTGATACCCGTTCATAAGCTGAGTTATTGTGCAGTAATGCTCCCAGTAGCGCTTGCTCCGCCTCATAGTTATGAGGTGGCACGCGTTCAGAATTCGCAGCGCCATCAGCTTCACTCTGATTTGCTGTTGTTCCGACATTTTCTTCAACTGTCGCTAGAGATGGCATCTACAACTTACCTGTGCTTAATTGAATTGGCCCTATCCTTAGGAGCCAATAGTAGATTTTCAAACCAAAATGGTCAAGCTATCATAAGGGTGCATCGTGAAGATTTAAAATATCCGAAGTTTAGTGCATTCTTGGATGACTTATGACTTATTCCAAGCCTTTTTTTCAAGGTTGAAAGAACTCACCGTATGGCTACGTCTAGGCCTTGTCTTGGTAGTATTGTTATTATTTCCTTTTTCATCAGGAGTATTTGATGGTGGTAAGGTACATTGCCTTAAGCAGAGTCTGCTAAAGTTGTTTAGATCTAGAGGGTCTGGTGAAGGGGCCTCTAAATAATCTCTCGGGTTCATCTCTATTTGACTTCCTCGCGCTCAACGCACAACTGTCCGGTATAATTTTGCTATGGCGTATGCTCGAGTATTTAAATTTGCCCCCTCATGCCTCTCTATTTGTCTTCCTCGCGCTCGACGCGAGGATCCAGAAGGCCTCCCAGCTTGTAGGCCAACGTGCCCACTTAGGACAGGATTTTTCAAAGTGCGGATTTTTGCTCTTGAATGATCTTCTGGATCCTCGCGTCGAGCGCGAGGAAGACAAGGTGTGGGATACGGGAAAGCTTAGAGAATTTGCACTATGGTGAAAATTATACCGGACAGTTGTGTGTCAAGCACGAAGACGACAGAGTTGTGAAGCACGAGGACGACAGGGGGGTGAAGTGCGAGGACGACAAGGGGGTGAAGCACGAGGACGACAGGGGAGAAGTGTTGAGGATCCACTTACTGTTAAGCCTAAAATAATACCATACGTCGTCGTTATGGCAACTAATCCTTGAGCTTTTGCTTCGCTTCTTTGGCGGGTTTTTTTGCAGCTTTAGCTTTTGGTTTTTTCGCCACTTCTTCGTCTGGAGCTTTAGCCGCTTTAGCTTTTTTCGTTGCTTCTTTGTCCGGGGCTTTTGCAGTTTTAGCTTCTGGCTTTTTCGTTTCTTCTTCGTCCGGGGCTTTTGCAGTTTTAGCTTCTGGCTTTTTCATTTCTTCTTCGTCCTCAGCCTCAGCCTCAGCCTTTACAGCTTTAGCCTTTGACTTTTTTATCTTTGCTGCTTGCTTTTCCTGCTCAGCTTTTTCAGCAAGCGCTGCAGCTTCGGCGATTATGGCTTCTTTTTGGACTTTGGCTTCTTCTGCAGATTTAGCGACGTTAAGGCTGATGCTAACGCTGACTTCAGGATGTAAATTAACTCGAGCTTGGTGGAGGCCCAGCATTTTAATAGGATGGTCAAGCGCTATTTGGGTACGCTTTATGGTAAAGCCTTGTTCCGTAATGGCTTTGGCAATGTCGTTGGCATTTACCGAACCGTACAATTGACTACCTTCGCCAGCTTGGCGAATCATGATCAATTCGAGACTCTTCATTTTTTCAGCGATCTTTTCCGCTTCCTTACGTTGCTTCAGGTTGTCTGCTTCAAGTTGAACTTTTTGAGTTTCAAAGTAAGCAAGATTCTCTTTTGTAGCACGTAAAGCTATTTTCTGGGGCAACAAATAGTTGCGGGCATACCCTGGTTTCACAGTAACTTGATCGCCTATAACTCCAAGATTTTCAACACGTTCTAATAAAATTATTTGCATTTTAACTTTCCTATTTTTTATCTGCTTTGGTAAATCTTGCAGAAAGTTTTAACCATGGTTCGAATATACCCAGGATGGTTATAAACAAAATCGTCCAAGGGAAAAATATAATAAAAATATAAAATGGGCCAAGCATCAATGGTCCATGCTTTTGTTTAGCACATAGTATATGCACTGTAGCTAGCCCCTTAAGGAAGAAAGGTATCGCTAGTATTATGGCTATATTGCTAGCGAGGATGCCAATTAGATCTCCCCCCAAACTAATTGCTAGCACGCCTGATACCGCTAAGGTCAACAATAAAAAGTTCGGCAGCTCTATATTATCAGTCCAAGCAACTTGGCGAATATTTCTATCCATTATCCTAAGTACAGATTGACCGATTGCCGCATTAATAATTAACATTAGCATCCACGAAGCGGTCATAATTCCAGGCATATATGGGAGTAGGGTCTTCAATATCGCTGCTATTTTACGAGTTTCAGGGGAACTGTTAGCAAGATTATTGAGTGCACCGGCAATGCTATCAGCATTATTTAGCCCTGTAATGTCAAAATCAGCTGAGAAAACTTTCATAACTAACTGTAGAATAATCGCAAACACTGCAAGCCAGGCCAGCAAATATCCGGAGGGATACCAAGCGACTTGTTTACTACTTTCAGATCGATTTAATAGAGCTTGACGCACTAAGAATACTACCGGCAATGTGTTTAAAAGGAAAAAGCTTAATCCGGTTTGCAGTACTGGACCTCCTGCAACTCCAATACCAACTGACACTGCTAAAACTGCAACCCCACCGGCAATTATTATTGGATAGACGCCGAAGCCTAGTCCAATAATAAACAAGGGTAAGTGGGAGAAATAGCCAACAAACAAGGGCCACCAGGATCCCTGTGGTCCGGCAATACTTGTTAACAGGCATATGGCACTTAATAGGCCACCGCATAGAGCTAGTACATGTGATTTTTGTGCATCAATTACCATGCTATTGTTCTTGGCTTTATTCATATTTACTCTACTACATAAGGCAACAGTGCCAAAAAGCGGGCACGTTTGATAGCTGTGGCCAATTCCCTTTGATGTTCAGAAGAGACATATGAAATTCTACGCGGCATTATTCTTCCCCGCTCAGATAGGAATCGCTGGAGTAATTTTACATCCTTGTAGTCAATCTTGGGCGCTCCTTTTTCGCAAAAAGGACAGATCTTACGGCGTTTGAATAGCTTTTTCATAGCTTTTTGTTGCGGTTTTTGGGTTTCGTTGCGCATCGCTTACTCCTCTACAACTTTTTCAATTGGCGTTTTTGGCTTATCTGCTTCTTCAAATTCTTCATGACTACTATAGTCACCTCGGTGTGATTCTTGAGGTGCACGCAACTGTTGTAGAAGAATTGACGGCCCAGATTGATGCTCATCTGTTGCGATGGTTAAATAACGAATAATGTCCTCATTAAGGCGCATCTTACGTTCCATCTCATTGATAGCTGCTGGAAGAGCTTTTATATGCAATAGCACATAATGGCCTTTGCGATTTTTTTTGATAATGTAAGCAAGATTGCGAAGACCACAATACTCCGACTTCTTAATTTCACCACTTTGTTCAGTGATAATCTTAGAGAAGTCCGTGGTCAAGGCTTCTACCTGTACAGGTGACAGATCCTGTCGGGCAACAAATATATTTTCGTAAAGACTCATATAGTTCTCCTTTGGGATATTACGAAACTAGACCTTGTTTCAAAGCTGGCACTACCAGCAAGGATTTAACTAGAGGCCTCTGCAAAAGATTACTTTTGCAGAGCCCTCAACTAGCCTGCACCTTACAGCACGCTGTCTTAAATCGCAACAAAAAAGATCAAAATTGCGTTGCTGTTATGCTTGGTTTACTTTATAAAGTAGTATGTCTAGGTCTTAACAAAACTTAATGTGTGGTAAAAATGCAGAAATTGATTCGAAATTATAACCCGTTAATAGTGGCATTGTTTTGCGTGGTCACAAGTGGATTTTTAAGTGGTTGTGAGAATGTGGATGATAAATTATTAGAAGATCGTCCAGTTACTGACCTTTATAATTCAGGGATGGAGGCTTTAAATAGCCGCAAGTACGAGGAAGCCGCTAAGGTTTTTGAGGAAGTAGACCGTCAGCATCCCTATTCGAAGTGGGCAACTAAGGGCCAATTGATGAGTGCGTATGCTTTTTATCAGGCTCAAAAATATGAAAAAGCCATTGCTGGGCTTGAGACTTTTATTCAGCTACATCCCGGTCATGAAGATGCGTCTTATGCACATTACATG
>SDBT01014583.1_pt1 | contig 12527 bp, 12 predicted proteins | sample 2277101 | NCBI WGS metagenome assembly SDBT01 (sample SAMN10404973, study PRJNA504765) | marine sediment metagenome | isolation source: marine sediment core GS10_PC15, 103 cmbsf | place: Arctic Ocean: Southern Knipovich Ridge | collected 2010
AACACAACAACAGGATTTGTAAGTACACTTCCAGCACCAGCAGCAGGACTGAAGTATCGGTTCGTCGTTAAGCTTGTAAATACGGGTACCAATCATACAATCGTATGTAATGGCGGTGCCTCCCTGTTTCAAGGTAATGTCATGGTAGCATCCACAGTCGTTACGTCCGTAGCTGGAACGAGCGTCAACTTAGTCGCTAACACCTGCGATATTGGTGATTATGTAGAAGTCATCAGTGATGGAACAAGTTGGTTCTTGAACGGCTCTGCTACGACTACAGCAGGTATTACGGTAACATAATGGTTGAGAAACTAATTATCCTACCCTATAAACCTAACAAGGTACAGATGTCACTACACAGGAACCTTAAGAGGTATAATGTGGTTGTGTGGCATCGTGGGCTGGGTAAGACCTTTGCAGTACTACAGGAGCTAGTTAAGCAAGCAGTTAGTTGTGATACTAATGGATTGTTTATCTACATAGCCCCTACGAAGACTCAGGCGAAGAATGTGGCTTGGAGTGATTTGAAGAAGATCCTTAGCCCCATTCCTAACCTAAAGATAAGAGAAGACGAATTAAGCGTTACGTTCCCTGATACAGGGGCGATTATGCGTTTAGAAGGGGCAGATGACCCAGACAGGTTACGTGGTATACATCCAAGATTTGTGGTGTTAGATGAAGTTGGACAAATGAAGAGGGACACATGGTATGAAGTTATTCTCCCGTCTATCCAGCGCCACATGGGCCAAGTTATATTTATTGGTACACCCAAAGGCAACAACCTCTTCAAAGAATTGTACGACCTCGCACTTGAAATTGGTGATCCAGAGACGTGGTACACAGATTATCAAGACGTCTACAGCGCGGGTTACTATCCACCGACCCAAATTAAAGAGATTCGCAAAGCTATGCCGACTGCTAAGTTTGAGCAAGAGTATCTGCTCCACTGGGATGCAGTGTTTACTGGTGCCTACTATGCGGACCAATTATCAGACACTGCTGGTGGAATTATCGCCGACGTGCCATACAATCCTATGTATCCGGTCATCACGGGATGGGACCTGGGTATTAAAGATCCGACGTGTATATGGTTCTGCCAAAGGATAAATGGAAAATATAATTTCATTGATTACTATCAGAGCTCAGACAAAGACATCTTTGCCATTATGAATATGCTGCAGAGAAAAAAGTACAGATACAGTTATCACATCATGCCCCATGACGGAGCCGCTAGAAGCTTCCTCGACCTGAAGAGTACCAGACACCAATTAGTCAGGCAGACATTCGGAACGAATAGCGTCCAACAAGTAAAGAAGCCCGCAAACAACGAGGCAGTCCTTGAGGGCATAAGTGTAGTGAGTGCGAACCTATATATCAGCCGCTTCGATAAGACCAAGTGCGCCGAAGGTTTAACGCACCTAAAGACATATAGGGCGAAGATGGATCGGGTTACCGGCGAGAGCACAAGCATCCCCTCACATGATTCGTCAGATGCCGCAGATGCCTTGAGAACTTTCTTCTCGGGTGTTAAGACTTACCAGGACGAGGGCTTTAATAGCTGGTCCCAAGAAGCGAAACAGGAAGCGATATCACAATATGATTACTTTAATGTCTAGCATGTGGATTTGGTTCCTCATAACAACGAACCTAGCAACATCAGGTTTCATTATATATCACGCATCTAAAAAGGGAATACTTTCCCACACATATTTATTTCACTGGACAGTAATAGGAGTAGTAGCTTGGATTGGATGTACCTTAAGAATCTTTGTTGTTGGTTCATAATTCACATAACTCATTGGGGATTGTACATTGGCAATATTATTGCTCTACTTTATATTATTACATACGAACCTTGGTATTTGGCTCTACCTATGGCTACTATACTTGGGAATCCTGTTATTGGTGGGATACACTGCGCCTACAACAACATCGAAAACACCTACAGACTTGCCCTCGGATGGTCCTTAATTGACCAGAACTTTCTACCCGCAGCTGTTTCAGACTTACGACGACTTTTAAATATTAAGGATTAATCACATGACAATAGACCTACTCACATTTTTAGTATTCTACACCACCATGATGGTAGTAGGTATTAACCTCATTAGTATCATCACAAGAAAAGATTATAAGAACGCCATGAGAACATTTGGCGGCGGCGGAGGCAAATCAGCTCCCCCACCACAAGCACCACCAGCTCCCCCACCTCCACCAGGCGAAGACGCTGAAGTGGTAAGACAGAGAGGCGAAGCTACACGCCGCAGACTCGCAGGACAAAGAGGATTTAGTTCCACAGACATAACGAGTGGCGTTTTTGTTGGCGGAATCAGCGAAGACATCAAGAAAGCTAAGCCAACACTTCTTGGAGGCTAATAAGTTTCCCCAAGTATGAAGTAACTCCCCAACACTAGGAATGACATAATGCATAAGAATAAAGAACGCCCAACAGAAGATAGAGCTCCAGCACTTCTACAAAGGTTTAGCCTGCTTGTACAAGAGAGGGAACCCTATAATCAGGCTTGGGACGATATTACGGAATATGTACTACCTAGTAGGGGTACACTTACGTATCAGGCTCAGAATATTAGTCCTCAGCAGAACCCAGAGAGGAAAAGTAGAAGACGCTTAGACTCCACTGCCACATACGCCCATAGGGCGCTAACAGCACGGGTAATAGGCGAGTTTACTAACTCAGGTAGCCGATGGTTTGATTACAGAGCACCAGATCCTGATATCGATAAGTTATACCACGTACGGTCCTTCTTACAGAAGATGTCTGATAAAGTATATCGGAAGCTGAACGCAAGTTCATTTCAAATGTCCCATGTAGAATTTACTTCTGACTGGAACGGATACGGAACTGCTTGTATGTTAGCCGAAGATCAAGGTAAAGAAGGTTATATCTGGACAGCAATTTCTCCTGCAGAGATTTACATAGCAGAAGACGAAAGAAATGACGTAGTCTGTGTTTATCGACAGTACCAAATGACCTATAAGCAGTTAGTTGGCTCCTTTGGCCACGAAAACATTCCAGACGATGTACACTCAGACTGTGCAGAGACTCCACATAAGCGGTTTGAGATCCTCCACTGCGTAGAACCTAATGATAATTTTGATGCTTCTAAGGGAGCTTCTAAGTTTTTTGCCTTTCATGGTATCTTTGTTCTAAAAGCAACAGGAACTACCTTAAAAGAAGGTTTCTTCAAAAGGAAGCCATATATTATTGCTCGATTTTGGAAAAGACCAAATGAGGTTTATGGTGGCTCCCCAGCAATGGACGCACTACCTGATATTCGCATGCTGAACGTAATGAAGGATATCTTCTTAAGATCAGCGCAGCTGACAGCGGCCCCACCTATGGGACTAGCTCATGATTCAGTTGTTTCCCCCCTTCGATTGGTTCCATATGGAATTAACTACGGCGCGATTAGTCCTGATGGTAAGGATTTAGTTAAACGCCTCTTTGAGGGTGGACTTAACCTGCGCGACTTACAGTCTCTAATGACTGACACAGTACAAGCTATTAGAGCTGCCTTCTTTGTTGACCCATTAATGAATAGAGAAGCAAGTATCCGGACAGCAGCTGAAGTTGGTAAGAGAGCTACCGAAGAAATGACTGGCTTGGCTCCATTCCTAGCTAGATTCGATGTAGAGTATCTTTCAGTGGTTCTAGACATGATGCTAGAGCATACATTGAAGCATGATAATGATATAGAGGTCCCAGAAGAGCTTCATGGTCTTGTACCAAGAATTGAGTACACAGGACCACTAGCCAAGACTCAGCGCGGACAAGAACTTAATAATAACTTGCAGTTTGCTCAAATTGCTCAAACAGTAGGGAATGTCGACCCATCACTAATGAAGAATGTTGACTGGAATGCTTGGCTGCGGAATATAGCAGAACTTCTCGGAGTTCCAATGGACAATATTAACAGTCCAGAAGATATGGCTCAAATACAGCAGCAAGAACAGCAGGCGCAGCAGGTACAACAGGTAATGCAAATGGCGCAGCAAGTTGGAGGCACTATTAATGATGCAGCCAAAAGTGGCCTTATAAATCGGCAAGACTTAGGACTTCCTCCTGAGGCAGCTGGAATCTAACATAAGGAGAATATATGTTTGGAAAGATGAAAGTAAGAGCAGAAGCCTACAAAGCCATGTTTGGCTCAGAGGCTGGTAAATATGTTCTCTATGACTTAGCAAAGATCTGTAATGCATACAGCTCTAGCCACGTGAGTGGAGATCCCATACAAACCGCTCTTAACGAAGGTAAGCGAGAGGTTTATCTTTATATAATGCGTATCCTCGAAGCAAGTGATATGGACGCGCATAAACGATATATACAACAAGTAGGAAACGAACAACTACAAACACAACAGGAGCTAGATATTTATGACTGAACAACAACAGACAACACTGGTAGCGGAAGCCCCCATTTCAACTGGAACCGTAGCGGCAACAGAAGAAGTAGTAGTTACCCCGACAGTGCCTGAAGTGACCAGCACAGAACCCGTTACGGAAGGTAAGTGGTTTGACGTACTCTCAGATGAGTTAAAAACCAATAAGAATATAACTAAATTTAACACATTAGACGATTTTGCTAATTGGCAAGCGAATGCCAGTAAGTTAATCGGAAAGAAGGTCCAAGAGCTGTCATCAGAGGAAATCAGACAGTTCCTAACACCAGAGGAGCTCCTAGAGGCAGTTAACAGCCGAGGGGTACCCACTACACCAGAAGAGTACGAAATACCTTCCCTGGACTCTCGCATCGCTCCTGAACTAGCTTTAGCATTCAAGCAGAAGGCAATAGAAGCAGGAATTACACCAGATCAGACAGAAGCCATGATTCAATATAACAATCAGGCCCAAGAAGCGATGCTGGTGCAACAGAAAGAGGATTGGACAAACCAACTCCTAGAAACATACGGCAAAGGTGCCGGAGAAGAAATGCATTTAGCTCGGACAGCAGCAGAGAAGTATTGTAGCCCAGAGTTAATGGCGGAATTAGAGACAGCAGGCCTAGGACATCACCCAGAGGTGATTAAAGCCTTCGCTAAGATAGCTCGAGAGATGCTACCTGACCATATTCCCAGAGGCGGAACAACATCAACAACAAGTAAAGCACAAGCACAAGCGGAGATCGATAAACTAATTAGAGATCCAGACTTCTACAGTAGGTGGAAGCGACAAGAACGCGGAGCCGTAGAGGAGCTCAATGCTGTGTATGCGAAATTGGAACAATAAGACAACCTTTCGAGACCTTATGTTCCCATCGTGTGTAAGATCACGTTAACTCTTGCAGATAAGGACCATCTCCAGTATGAGATGATAATCTGAATCGCTGAAATTAGACTTTATAATATTAATTTTAAGCGAGGAATAATACAATGGCTTTAACAGGCTCATTTGGCGATCTATACGTTAAACAATATAGAGACATGATTGAACATGAACTACAACAAAAAGGCTCAGTCCTTCGCGGTGTATTCAATATTGAATCTGTCACGTCTTCCGCAGAAACATGGTTCCCGAAAATCGGTGCTGTGTCTTCCTACGAAGTTACAGGTCGGAATCAAGACATTGATCTTGAAGACCAAACAAACGAGAGAAGGGGCTTAACTCCTACTCTTATTGAATCCTCCAAGCAAATCGATGCTATTGACTTAGCTAGATATGCACGGAGCCCACAACCAGAACTCGTAGAAGCAATGGCTCGGGAATTGGGGCGTCAAATGGACGTTTCGATCATGACTGCTCTAGCAGGATCCGCATTACGCGAACTTGATGGATCAACATCCAACGCAACTTTCGATTCTAATAACACAATCGCAGTTAGTACAAATACTTTTGGGTCCGTTGACCCTGCTGGTCTTTCTCTTACTGGCGATACAGGATTACATGAAGGTAAGATTCTTCAGGCTATCAATAAGCTACAAGCAGCTTATGCCCTACAACCAGGTGATCGTCCGATAATCATTGCACCGTCTATTCAATTAACAGGATTGAAGAGTCGGGTTTTCTCAGGTAATACTGCTGGCCAATTCCAGAAGGATACTCCGAATGTTCATATTCCTATGGCAGACAGAGCGCTTTCCGGCTATCTAGGCTGTGAGTTTATTCAATACGAAACTACAGGCATTGATGGTTCTTCTGACCAGTATGTCTATATAGTTCTTCCTCAAGCACTTAAGTTTGCTATTTATGAAGATGTTTCCTTCAGAAGCAAAGTAAGAGAAGAGAAGAAAGGCAACCCAATCCTTATGAAAGCAAACATGAGAATCGGCGCCGTTCGTATGTGGGAAGAAGCGGTTGTCCGCGTTCTTTGTGATCCAACCCCATTATATGCAGTTGCATAATAGAAAGGATATATTACAATGACCGCAACAACAGTACAAAATCTTAGAGTCTCCGGACTTATTACTCAACCACAAACCATCATCGGCAGAGGTTTACATGCTTCTACTGAGATGGTCATTAAGGTCTCCCAACTTGTAGCTACTACGAGTATTGACGAGACTGCTGATGTCGTTCTATTCACAGAGTTGCCATGGAATGCACTTGTGCACTCGATCACACTCTATAATGACGACTTAGACTCCAACGGTACACCTACTCTTGCAGTAGATGTTGGACTCTATAAGATGACCAAAGATGGTACTGTCACAGAGTTAGATGTAGATGCTTATGCAGCTGCTATCACAACTCTACAGGCAGCTAACTTAACAGGCGTTGACGTCGTGTTTGAATCTGGTATTAAGAATATCGATACAACAGACCTCAACAAGAGAGTATTTGAAGACGCTGGACTTACTTCTGAACCTCTAGACGGCTACTGCCTACTAGGGATGAAAGTAACCACCGTATCAGCCACACCGGTTGCAGGTGATGTTCTAGCAATCATCAAGTACACAATGTAAGTTCACAACTACTTAAGTTGTCCTCCTGGGGGAGAGGTGAAACCCCCCACCCTATTCATACTCCAATCTAGGATTCATACAAATGGCAATTACATCTGAAACACAGCTTGTTAACAATGCACTAATTAGATTAGGAGCTAATACCATCACTGATCTATCGACTGGTGGTAATCACGAGAGTAACACTATGTTACAGCTCTATGCCCCTACAAGAGATGCCTTACTCAGGCAGCATTTTTGGAACTTTGCAATTAAGCGCGTAAGTCTAGCCGCTGATTCAATAGCTCCTGCCTTCGAGTGGTCAGCCTCCTATCCACTTCCTGCTGACTTCATTAGAGTACGGAAGATCTTTAACTCTGACGGCCCATTCACTATTGAGGCTGAAGCGCTCCTTACTGATCAACAGAGCGAACTCCAACTCATTTACGTATCACGGATAACCGATGTTACCCGATTTGACCCACTATTTGTTCAAGTACTAACCCTAATGCTCGCTATACTAGCTGCTCCCCGAATTCAGGGCATAGGAGCAAATACAACAGCATTATCAGCAGAATTACAACTAGTAATGCTAGAAGCAAAAATAGTGGACGCTCAAGACGGTACGGCAGAAGAGTTTCTCATTAGTACATTTAGAGATGCCAGATCCTCTGGCGCTGATCGTTTTGATATTTCCAACATACTATAAGGTAAACATACTGTGGCTATCACCTTTGCATCCCATCAAACAAACTTCACTAGTGGAGAAATAGGACCGTACCTAGCATCTAGGACGGATCTAGCCCAATACGAGAATAGTGCATCCACCCTACAGAACTGGATTGTCAGGGCTCAGGGAGGTATTATTAAGCGTCCTGGAACTGTGTACGTTGCTGCCATCAAAGACAGCACAAAAGACGCACGACTTATTCCCTTTGAATACAGTAATACTGACGCATATGCTATTGAGACAGGCGCGGGTTACTTTAGGTTCTTCCGCTCCGGTGCACCAATTGCAAGTACTGCAGCTATTGTGAATGGTACATTCGATAGTGACGTAAGTAGTTGGACTGATGCCGATACTGGCACAGGAGTCTCTAGTTGGATCTCTGCGTATATGAACCTTAATGGCGGTTCCTCAGGTGTTGCTATACGCTATCAAGCAGTAACCTTTGTCGGCACATCGCAACATGCCTTGACCTTTACGGTTGCAACTAATACATGTTTATATAAAATAGGAACTACTATTGGTGGAACCGAGATTGCCTCAGGTACTGGCACGGTCGGAGCTAACTCAGTTAATTTTACTCCCACAACCGCTGGCACAATTTACATTCAGTTCTCCAATGCTAACAATAATGACTCTACTGTCGACACAGTTGCTATTGATACTCCTGTATATCAGATTGATAATCCATATTTACAAGCAGACATCGATAATATTCAGTTCGCACAATCTTTTGACATCCTATTTCTAGTTAATACGAACTATGCCCCTAGAAGCCTTATACGGACCGGACATGCTAACTGGGTACTTAGTCAGCTAGCGTTTGTTGATGGACCATACTTCTCTCTTATAGATGAGAACTACAGTGGTACCGGCACAAGCATTACACTAACACCAGGGGCTACAACAGGTTCTGGCATATCTATGACTGCAGCATCAGCCTTATTTGTTTCGACAGATGTAGGACGACTCATCCGTTTTCGCTCAGTTAACTCTGCCGCTTGGGGATATTGTATTATTACTGGATTTAGTTCAGCTACGGTAGTAACCGTCACAATCAACAAGGACTTCGATGTCGCATCCGCCTCCGAAGAGTGGCAGCTTGGCGCCTGGAGCACGACAACTGGCTTCCCATCAACCGTTACTTTCTTCGAGCAGAGGATGGTATTCGCTAACTCAATAAAACAACAACAAACTATGTGGTTTAGTACTGCCAGTGATATCTATGACTTTCAACCAGACAACTCTCTCTACAAAGGAGCAGTTGATGCAACCACAGCTATGACTTATACCATTGCCGATAATAAGGCGAACGTTATTCAGTGGCTAGCCCCACAACAGGTTCTGTACGCAGGAACATCTGGTGGCGTCTGGGTTGCGAGATCCGCTACAGCAGACGGAGCCCTTACACCCGATAATATATCAATCCTACCTATCATCAGTGAGGGTGCCAGTACATTCGCCCCCCTAATCACTAGAACCGCTGTTATTTATCCCCACAGATTTGGTAGAAAGATCCTTGAGATTGGATACGCCTTTTCGGATGATGCTTACAGAGCTGCTGACTTAGCAATTCTAGCTGAACATCGGACCGCGGGCGAAGTGAAATGGTTATCCGCCTCAACAAGCCCTAACTACCTAGTGTGGTCAGTCACCAAGACAGGAACACTAAGCTCGTTCACTTATGTTCGGGAGCAAAATGTGATTGCCTGGGGTAGTCATCTCCTAGGTGGAACTGACACATTAGTAAAGTCTATCGTAAATATCCCAGGAGCTACAGAAGACGAATCCTGGATGATTGTCTCAAGAACTATTAACTCAGTAACTTCCCAATACGTGGAATACCTGAGTCCTACTTATATTGACCAGGCTGTATCCGAATCAGTCTTTGTTGACTCATCTCTTACCTACGCTGGCTCAGAGGTCACTACACTAACCGGCCTAGACCACCTAGAAGGCGAAACAGTTCAAGTCTTTGGTGACGGTGGTAGGGTTGTAGCAACGTCCACGGTAACAAGTGGCTCTATAACACTAGATGAAGGTGTTAGTGCAGCAGTTGTTGGCCTAGGGTACGACAGTATATTAGAAACAAACGCAATTAACGTCCAAATACAAGGCGGAGTTATTCAAGGAAAGAGAGCTCGCATACAGATGGCAGAGCTAGAAATCTACAGATCATTTGGCGGAGAGATAGGGTCGGACGCAGCAAATCTAGACGTTATGCCAGAATTCAGTAGTGAGACTATCATGGATGGTCCCTTAGTACTAACTACCGGCGTTGTTGAATTTTTCCTTCAAGGAAGTATTAAGTTTGCTCCGAAAGTCTATATCAAGCATTCTCTTCCTGTCCCCTTTACACTTACAGGCATCGTATATCGAGCCTCCACCACCACTTAATGGAGCAACTATCATGGGTATGGCAACAGCTATTTTGTCGGCAGTTTCAGTCGGCGCACAACTATTTACCTCCTCGCAGCAGGCTTCTGCCGCTTCGCAGGCAGGTCAGGCACAAGCAAATGCCTCTTACTATAATGCTGCAGTTCAAAGGAACAATGCAATAGCAGCGCAACAGGCAGCTGCGTTCAACGCAAAGCAGCAGCGAAAAATCAATCTAGCGAGAGAAGCTAAACTCGAAGCTGGCTTACTTCATAGTGGCGTGCTTTTAGAAGGAACTCCACTCTTACTTCTTGAGGATGCAGCCAAAGAAGGAGGACTCGAAGAAGCTAAGATAATTCACACCGGAGAGGTACAAGCCTCGGGAGCGCAAGCTCAGGCTGGACTAGATACATTTAGTGCTAGGTCCGCACAAGCAGCCGGTGAAACTCGCGCAAGTGGGTTACTAACAAGTGGAATCTTTGGCGCAGTCGGCACAGCAGGCAGCGCACTACTAAGGAATTGATGAAATGGCATTACGTACAAAGTTTATTGCAAGCCCAAATGTCACCCCAGGAGTCCTGAATGTTCGGGCGTCTCCAGGTGAGTTCTCGCGTGTTGCCCAAGCTGAGGGTGAAGCCGCTGGTAGAACTGGTGCAGCTTTCCAACAAGCAGCAGGCCAAATAGGCGAAGCATTTATCCAGGCTCAGGACGAAGCTCGTGGGTTTGAGGATGTAGTTGACCCTCTATACATAGCCCAATCTAAGGCTGACATGCAAATTAGGTTTAACGACTCCCTAAAGCAACTAGGAAGTACAGCTACAGCTGGTGGAGATTACCCAGACCAGACAATTACAGCATTCGATGGATTAGCCAGGGATTTTGTGGATAATGCTCCTAATATTAAGACTAGAGATAAATTAATGACTAGCTTCGCAGCGCTAAGAGGGTCCTCCTTTCAACATGCCCAGAAGTTTCAGACCGCTCTTAACTACCAAGCAGACATGCAGTCCTTTAGAGAAGGCACAAATGCTCTTATGAGCTTAGGCCTAGCTGATCCTCGGGACCAGAATATAGCGAACCTTAAAAGCCAAGTCGGTGATTATACACAAGCGATGCTCCAAAAGGGTTATGATCCTATTCAGGTGAATGCAGCCCAAGCTAAGGTGTATAAAGACTTCGATAAACAGGTCGCACTAAAGACAGCAAAGATCAACCCAGGTAAGGCAATAGAGAACCTAGAATCTGGTGCATACTCCCACTTAGGTCCAGTAGAAGAATCCAGAATTAGGACTAAGGCTGAAGCACAATTCGGTGGACAGATTAGGGACCTTCAGAGTGAGAGACAAGAAATAACAAAGCGTATACTAAATGACCAAGCACTGCCAGGCAATGTAGAAGAGACTATGGCTAAGGTTGGGGCAATGTCACAGACTCACCCAGAGTTAGTAAAGCCGTTTCAGGAATTAGCTGCATTACAACACTATTCAGAAGCAATGAGAACTAAGACAGTACAAGACCAGAAAGAAGAACAGATTCAGTTGGCAGTACAAGCTGCTACGAATCCTGAGATGTCTGTACAGCTTTTCGAGAATATGCAAACAGTCCTAGCGAATAACATCAGAAGTATGGAAGAAGACGGTCTTGGATATGCTGCCAAGCATGGCTTAGTCGATCTCCCACCACTTCCCAAGGATCCACTCTCTGCTGAGGGTAGAGCCGCATTAGATGCTAGAAAGCTAGCCGCTGCTACTGCAACACAGATCACAGGAATACAAGCACTCCCATTTACTAAGGGCGACATAGAACAACAGATTAGGGTTCTTGAGGATCTTGCTCCAATCGAGAAGATGCAACATCTAGCCGCTATTGCAAGTATCGATCCTTCACTATCCCCAGCTATCGCTGAGGCGCTTACAAAGAAGGGTGGCAAAGACCCAATGGCAACTGCCTTCCAGATCTTTGCAAAGGATCCAGTTACAGCACAGCACATCCTAATAGGTTCGGACCTCCTAAAGACTGGTGGTCAAGTTAAACCTTCGGGTGTTGATGATAGAGCTGCCGCTGCAGCCGGTGTTAGAGAACTCTTTCCTGGCGATCCAGCGACACAAGACCAGTTAATACATGCTGCAGATGCCTATAGAGCTTCTATTGGGGATACGGCACTCAATGAAGACCATGTAGCTAAGGTAACTGGAATAATACAGGCTGGGGGCTGGTTTAGTACATACGCAACTATACCTCCTAGGCTGGATATGCGAGCAGTTGAGTTTAATTCTCTAGTAGAAAATATGACGCAACAAGATCTAACAAGATTTGGGAATGACGCTCCGGTTTACTCCCCAGGCCAACCATTCGATATAACACAGGATTCCCTGTCAAATTATCAAATGAAGCCTACCGACATATATTCGGGAGAGTACTACTTAATTAAGGATGGCAAGTCACTAAAGACTAGTGATGGTAGTTTATATAGAATTAATCTAGGAAAGATGACGGAATAATGGTAAGAATCTTTGAACCTACTC
>SDBT01014584.1_pt1 | contig 12526 bp, 20 predicted proteins | sample 2277101 | NCBI WGS metagenome assembly SDBT01 (sample SAMN10404973, study PRJNA504765) | marine sediment metagenome | isolation source: marine sediment core GS10_PC15, 103 cmbsf | place: Arctic Ocean: Southern Knipovich Ridge | collected 2010
TACGCGTATCCCGCCTTTGGGCGATTCCGTCGGTAACAACACCCAGCCATGAGAGCCCCCACTGATCACGGGCCTCCGGAAGCGCACGCAGTGTAATCCATGTCATGGCCCTGGGAGAGCAAATTACCGGTATTACCAAAAATGGTATTTCCGGTAGTTTCCGATATCCTGTTTCGGCTTAACCCGACGACTTCGGCGTCTGCCCCAGCGTCATCGGCAAAGGATCGCAGGGCTACGCCGGCCATAAGCCGGATGACTCGGCGTGTCGGGGAAGGTGCGCTCGAGGAGGCCGTCGTCGCACATCGGCTTGAGGTGCCGTTCCACCAGCAAGTCGTGCCTCTTGAAGCCCAGTACGGCGGCGAACTCGGCGGGCTTCCAGGGCCTGAGCGCGCACACGCGGACGATCAAGGGCCGGAGTCGTGCCGCCCGCGGACGCGGGCCGAGTGCCGCGAGGTCGCGCTGCAGGTCCTCGGGCAGCTCCCCTCTATCCATCCCGAGCTCCCCTCTATCCGTCCCGAGCCCCCCTCTATCCGTCCCGAGCTCCCCTCTATCCGTCCCGAGCTCCCCTCTATCCGCCCCGAGCCCCCCTCCATCGGCGCCGAGCTCCCCTTGATCCTCAGCGGCTGCTACCTGCATCGCGGGGCCCAGCGTGTAGAAGCTCGCGGAGCCGGCTCCGTGCAGGGTCAGGATCCCTCGGTCGCGCAGGCGGACCAGAAGCCGGCTCGCGGCGAGTGTGTCCAGCCCGGTCAAGGCGCGCATGCTCGCGTTATCGACCCTTCCGCGGCGGTGGGCCTCCAGGATTGCTCGGAACTCCTGTTCGGTCAGCTCTTCCGAGCCGAGCGAGGCCACGAGCGCGCGGTCCCCGGCCGACAGCGTGGGCGTGTTGCGAAGGACCACCGTGAACGCGCGCCGGTCGACGGTGATGGTCGGCGCGGGGAACAGGGTCGCTCTGCCAGTTTCCTGCCTCTTGCCATGCGGTTCATCCCCGCGTGCGCGGGGAACAGGTCTTGCGAAGTGCCGCCCCCCTGAGCCTTCCGGTTCATCCCCGCGTGCGCGGGGAACAGTCGCCTCGGAAAATCCAATTGTACCCTCAGAACGGTTCACAATCCCCCATCAAGGTCTGACGGATTCGCCAGATCCACTCGATCATCTTGAGGATCTCGACCTCGATCAGGTGATCGAGTACGCCCTGCTCCTCGACAACGCCACCACAATCGCCAAGGTGGGCTTCTTCCTCGAACACCGGCGCGATCGTCTCGCGGTGCAAGACGACCACCTGGACGCCCTCCGCAAGCACCAACCGCGAAGGCCGCACTACCTGTTTCGCAACCGGAGACGCGCCAGCGGCCTTGTGAAGGGCTGGAACCTCCTCGTTCCGCACGAGATCCTCGCACCCCTCCAGGCAGAGGCCTTCTGAGGATCTCCACTCTTCGGGCGGAATCTCCGCCTGGCAGGCCAAGGAAAGATATGCCAAATGCGGGTGACCCCCTCTGGCGATCTCAGACAAACGTCGTTAATCCCTTGCCTGTTTCGATTGCTCCGGAGTATGATCAACCCCAAGGAGACACGATGACCATCCGGGATGCCATCGAATCGCTGAAGCTGCTACCCGCAGAGAAACAGGTCATGGTGGTCAAGCTCATCGCGATGCTCTCGGCCCGGACATCAGGCGAGGAGCGTGGGCCTGGCCGCTCCTGGCGCGGCATCCTGAAAGGCACTGGGCAGGCACCATCTCTCGATGAGATGCGCGAGGCGCGGGAGGCTTGCTGGGACCTGGAGAAGCGGGAAACCAAGCAGTGAGCGGTTTGCTACTGGACACGCACGCGGTTCTCTGGTTCGCCTTCGACGACCCCCGGCTTTCGGAGACGGCAGCCCAGGCCATCGAGGAGGCGCTCGCGGAACCACAGGCCGTTTTCGTGTCCGTAATCTCACTCGTCGAAATGGTCTATCTCGCCGAGAAGGGCCGGATACCGAAGAACTCGGTCGAGATGATCCGCCGGCTGGAACAGACCGGTGGGCTATTCTTTGCACCGCTGGTGGATGAAACCGTGGCCTACCTGTCCCGGATTGATCGCAACGCCGTTCCGGACATGCCCGATCGACTGATTGCTGCCACGGCGCTCCAGCTCGATTTGCCGCTGGTCACCTGTGACGAAAAGATCCGTCACACCATCGAGAACACCATCTGGTAAGTATAGGAAGGCGCCGCTGAAGGAGATCAACGGCGCAGGAAGAATTCCTGTAGGGTACGTGGGCGACCACCCAGCCTTGATCATGCTTCAATGGGGCCGCGGCATGTGTGTCCAGTCAAGGATTTTGCGTTTTGTTTCCGTTATGTTCCAGCGTCTTACTGCCGGCGTAGCCCTGCGATCCTTTGCCGATGCCGCTGGGGCAGACGCAGAAGTCGTCGGGTTGAGCCGAAACAGGATATCGGAAATAGTCGGAAATACCATATATGGTAATGTCGACACTTTGCTCTCCCAGGGCCATGACATGGATTACACTGCGTGCGCTTCCGGAGGCCCGTGAGCCGTGGGGGCTCTCATGGCTGGGTGTTGTTACCGACGTTACCGACGGAATCGCCCAAAGGCGGAATCCGCGCAACTATGCGATATCTTAGGAGTATTCGGCTATTTGATCACACATGGGGGCCGCGGCTACGTAGCCGCGGAAACAAACCCAAAATGGGGGCACCGGGAACGTCGACGCGGGCCGTGCACGCACGCCGGGGAGGTGGCGAAGCTCCGGGAAGAGGACGAGTCAGAGCGACGGTGGAAGTTGATCCTCGTCGCTGTAGTTTTCGGCCTTGGCGCCACTGTCGCCGGCGCCATCGCCGGCGGGCTCGTCCAGTAGGAGCACGAGTGGATACCAGATGATGCGCCATGCAAAGAGGCAAATCAGGCCCAGGAGTGCCCGGGTGGGCTTCCAGCAAAGAAGGGCGAGGACGATGAAGAAGATCAGCCAGTCCATGGTTTGAGTATAGCACGTGGTGGTGGGGGGGGTGCGCGGAAACAGGCCGATCGGACCTTGATCCGGGCCGTCGAGGCCCTGCTTCTGCTTCAATGTCAATGGGGCCGCGGCTACGTAGCCGCGGAAACAAGGATTACCTGCACGCGATACCTTCGATCCAGGGCCAGCTTCAATGGGGCCGCGGCTACGTAGCCGCGGAAACTGGCCACCCTGCCAGCCCGCAACAGCGCGCAGTAGGCGCTTCAATGGGGCCGCGGCTACGTAGCCGCGGAAACAGGCGCGCAACCGAGTACCCGGTTCATCCCCGCGTGCGCGGGGAACAGTGACCAAAACTTGCCGGAGGGATACGTCAAAACGGTTCATCCCCGCGTGCGCGGGGAACAGAAGTTGGCAGCACTTATGTCGAGAAGTGGGCGCGGTTCATCCCCGCGTGCGCGGGGAACAGTCACCGACACGGCCGGATCGGCCGGAGCCGACCGGTTCATCCCCGCGTGCGCGGGGAACAGTGGACGACGACAACAAGGCGGGCACGATCAATCGGTTCATCCCCGCGTGCGCGGGGAACAGCAAGCCAGGTGGACGATATCCAAACGTGCTACCGGTTCATCCCCGCGTGCGCGGGGAACAGCGGAGCATGTCGGGGCGGGGCTTGTTGTGATACGGTTCATCCCCGCGTGCGCGGGGAACAGTTGGATCTATATTTTAGAACCATGCCGGCGTCCGGTTCATCCCCGCGTGCGCGGGGAACAGCCACATGACAATCTCGGGCAACGGCACGCATGCGGTTCATCCCCGCGTGCGCGGGGAACAGGGACCCGGACCCATCAAGATCGACTTTCGGACCGGTTCATCCCCGCGTGCGCGGGGAACAGGCCTCGACAGCCCGGATTAAGGTTCTATCAGCCGGTTCATCCCCGCGTGCGCGGGGAACAGCAGGACATGGGCGCAAATCCCGCTTCTGTGGTCGGTTCATCCCCGCGTGCGCGGGGAACAGTCACCTATAGTTGAGGTTTCCGGAGGTTTGCCCGGTTCATCCCCGCGTGCGCGGGGAACAGACGAGCGCCTTCTTCGCCCACCTTTTGTATCGCGGTTCATCCCCGCGTGCGCGGGGAACAGACGACCGTCCGCCGACGCGCCGCACTCCATAGCGGTTCATCCCCGCGTGCGCGGGGAACAGTCACAGGCAGGACCCCACCACTGGACGCAGGTCGGTTCATCCCCGCGTGCGCGGGGAACAGCTCCATCTTCTCGATAGTGTCCGCGCCGAATGCGGTTCATCCCCGCGTGCGCGGGGAACAGCTGGCCTTGCGCTCCCGATAGAGGCTATCTATCGGTTCATCCCCGCGTGCGCGGGGAACAGGTCGCGAACTTGGCGGCGGCAGTCAATCACAACGGTTCATCCCCGCGTGCGCGGGGAACAGGCCGTCGCCGTTCCGGCCCACTCCAACGACAGCGGTTCATCCCCGCGTGCGCGGGGAACAGCCGAATTCCTCGGGCAAAGTTCTGAAATCGATCGGTTCATCCCCGCGTGCGCGGGGAACAGCTGACTTCGGTTCAACCGCTTGTGTACGCAATCGGTTCATCCCCGCGTGCGCGGGGAACAGGACACTGCCGCCCTCGTCGCCAACCGCCCCGCCGGTTCATCCCCGCGTGCGCGGGGAACAGCGGCGGTGGCGACTTCGGCGGCGTATGTGTCCCGGTTCATCCCCGCGTGCGCGGGGAACAGCGGCCCGGCCCTTCGATGAGAAGAATTTTTCCCGGTTCATCCCCGCGTGCGCGGGGAACAGCCGACATCGTATTCGTCCGTCGCATTCGCGTCCGGTTCATCCCCGCGTGCGCGGGGAACAGGGGATCGCGGTAGATGCCGATCAGGATTACATCGGTTCATCCCCGCGTGCGCGGGGAACAGACGACACCCAGGATCCTCAGTTTCGCGCGCCGCGGTTCATCCCCGCGTGCGCGGGGAACAGGAGGCTCCGTCACCGGCGGGCAAGCGTTCGATCGGTTCATCCCCGCGTGCGCGGGGAACAGCTGCGGCCAGATGATCGGCAAGATTACTTGTTCGGTTCATCCCCGCGTGCGCGGGGAACAGATACGAATGTTTCGTTGAAAAACTTGTAGAACCGGTTCATCCCCGCGTGCGCGGGGAACAGGATATTCTGAGAAGGTTGTTCCCATAAATTACCGGTTCATCCCCGCGTGCGCGGGGAACAGTGAACATGCGAGGGTTTCGCAGAATCTCCGACCGGTTCATCCCCGCGTGCGCGGGGAACAGTACGAAGGCTACGTCGACAATGATCCCGGTGCCGGTTCATCCCCGCGTGCGCGGGGAACAGACCCTCGCCGGTGTCCAGGGCCACGCCTGGATCGGTTCATCCCCGCGTGCGCGGGGAACAGCTGTGTGGGAAGCTTCAAAGACCGAAGTTTCACGGTTCATCCCCGCGTGCGCGGGGAACAGGATGGATTCATCCAGTTGCTACGTGCTTTTGCCGGTTCATCCCCGCGTGCGCGGGGAACAGCGGTAGCCCATCAGGCCCTCGTACTGATCCTTCGGTTCATCCCCGCGTGCGCGGGGAACAGTCGATCGATGTCAAGTGGGGCGCTGGCAAGACCGGTTCATCCCCGCGTGCGCGGGGAACAGGGGAAAGTTCTCTCCGGTCTCGACCGCGGCACCGGTTCATCCCCGCGTGCGCGGGGAACAGTCGAGGGCGAGGGCTCGGAGGAGGGCGAGACCCGGTTCATCCCCGCGTGCGCGGGGAACAGACATCGCAGGACGACCAGCTCCTACCCGACGACGGTTCATCCCCGCGTGCGCGGGGAACAGAAGATGTAGGGTTTGTTGACAGTGGCGCTATGCGGTTCATCCCCGCGTGCGCGGGGAACAGACTCTAAGGTTGTCTTGCGAAGGTAGTAGCAACGGTTCATCCCCGCGTGCGCGGGGAACAGCCAGGTGGATCCAGCTGGATCCAGAAGTCCCACGGTTCATCCCCGCGTGCGCGGGGAACAGAAGTCTGTTAGAGGAAATAGAGAGATTGTCAGCGGTTCATCCCCGCGTGCGCGGGGAACAGTCGCTCGAGGGATGGCTGAGAGGGCCAACACCCGGTTCATCCCCGCGTGCGCGGGGAACAGCACGTAGTTGCAAGTGTCTGACATATAAGCGCCGGTTCATCCCCGCGTGCGCGGGGAACAGTTTCTCAGCAGTCGTAAGAGGCGGCCGGCCACCGGTTCATCCCCGCGTGCGCGGGGAACAGCCCTCGACCGACTGCGGCACCACCGATCTGGACGGTTCATCCCCGCGTGCGCGGGGAACAGTTCTGGAGACTCCACACCATAGTCATAGGCAACGGTTCATCCCCGCGTGCGCGGGGAACAGACGGCGGACGGGCTGGCGGTGGCCACGTTCGACGGTTCATCCCCGCGTGCGCGGGGAACAGTTTCGAGGGCGAAGTGCTCAACAACCCGGACGCGGTTCATCCCCGCGTGCGCGGGGAACAGTATTCGATTCCGCGACCGGCCATGATCGCCACCGGTTCATCCCCGCGTGCGCGGGGAACAGATGCGTGCCGATCGTGGTGACATCGGGCAAGCCGGTTCATCCCCGCGTGCGCGGGGAACAGATTAGTTCTATGCTTTCACTTCGGGAAAGGTACGGTTCATCCCCGCGTGCGCGGGGAACAGGCAGTCCTTACGGCGGGCTTTCCGTGCCAACCCGGTTCATCCCCGCGTGCGCGGGGAACAGCTGGTGTCGCCGCCCTCGACCACCCACGGTCCCGGTTCATCCCCGCGTGCGCGGGGAACAGATGGCCATGCCGGCTTCTTTGCCGATCATGCCCGGTTCATCCCCGCGTGCGCGGGGAACAGGCAACGTTCAGCGTTCCGACGTTCCGCGCCACCGGTTCATCCCCGCGTGCGCGGGGAACAGTCGCACTCAAGACTGTTGCCGTAGCGTGTCATCGGTTCATCCCCGCGTGCGCGGGGAACAGACGCGCTGGCTGATTGGTATGCTGATCCAATGCGGTTCATCCCCGCGTGCGCGGGGAACAGCGCCGGCGCCGGCGCCGGCGACCTTATGGTTCATCCCCGCGTGCGCGGGGAACAGATGATCCTGGCACGGTCTACGTCGGGCGAGCACGGTTCATCCCCGCGTGCGCGGGGAACAGAAGAACGTGGTCAAGGGCCAACTCCTACTTTACGGTTCATCCCCGCGTGCGCGGGGAACAGAGCGCCGGCCGGCTTTTTCCGCATAACCCAGGGGGTTCATCCCCGCGTGCGCGGGGAACAGTCTTGATGGTGGTGTGCGGGGGGGGGCGATTACGGTTCATCCCCGCGTGCGCGGGGAACAGACCTTGCCTTCCGTTTGTTGCCGGCCGTCGCCCGGTTCATCCCCGCGTGCGCGGGGAACAGTTTCCGCATGACCAAGTAAAGTGGAGTTGGCCCGGTTCATCCCCGCGTGCGCGGGGAACAGTGCTTTTGTTTCGGTTTTCGCCGGCTTTTTCACGGTTCATCCCCGCGTGCGCGGGGAACAGTGGCGGGTGCTTGGCGTGGGCGATCATGACTGCGGTTCATCCCCGCGTGCGCGGGGAACAGACCAGGCGTGCATGGATGATCAGCTCCATGCACGGTTCATCCCCGCGTGCGCGGGGAACAGCGGATCCTTTCCTATGCCTACCAGGTAGCGCACGGTTCATCCCCGCGTGCGCGGGGAACAGAACGAAGTGGAATTTGTAATTGAGGGAACACACGGTTCATCCCCGCGTGCGCGGGGAACAGCCGACCGCCACCCCGACCGCCAGCAGGATCCACGGTTCATCCCCGCGTGCGCGGGGAACAGATGCGGTTGTCTTGTGATCTCATCTCTTCTTTCGGTTCATCCCCGCGTGCGCGGGGAACAGATCTCCAGGCCCTGTGTAGTTTTGACACTGAGCGGTTCATCCCCGCGTGCGCGGGGAACAGGCACAGCGTAGTAGCCTGTGACGGCTGACTACCGGTTCATCCCCGCGTGCGCGGGGAACAGGCGTGGTTTGCGAAGGTTTGGCCGATACCCCACGGTTCATCCCCGCGTGCGCGGGGAACAGGGGGGGGGGTGCTGCTCCCTCCCTCGGGCCACCGGTTCATCCCCGCGTGCGCGGGGAACAGGGGGGGAACCACAGCAACGGCCGGCTGGCTGACGGTTCATCCCCGCGTGCGCGGGGAACAGAATCGTGCAAAAGGCGCAGGCTTGCGCGTATTCGGTTCATCCCCGCGTGCGCGGGGAACAGGACAGCAGGTTGACTATGGAATTGACCGAGCACGGTTCATCCCCGCGTGCGCGGGGAACAGAGTCAAGCAGACTGCCGGTGTATCCGTAGCGCCGGTTCATCCCCGCGTGCGCGGGGAACAGTTGCACGCAGCAGGCCCCGAATGGGATCTGAACGGTTCATCCCCGCGTGCGCGGGGAACAGTCGATCGAACAACTCGGCGTGCGGTTGTCCAACGGTTCATCCCCGCGTGCGCGGGGAACAGGCGGGGGTCTTCCTTCGCTCGCGTATCATCCCAGGTTCATCCCCGCGTGCGCGGGGAACAGTCGCCGCCTGCCGGGGGGGCGGGCCAGAAGCCCGGTTCATCCCCGCGTGCGCGGGGAACAGCGTACAGCCACGACGCGGCGTGCTGGAAGCTCCGGTTCATCCCCGCGTGCGCGGGGAACAGTTTCCTTAGCCTCATTCTAAGCAGTATATATACGGTTCATCCCCGCGTGCGCGGGGAACAGTGGTACACTGCTTTGACGATTACATGCAGGACCGGTTCATCCCCGCGTGCGCGGGGAACAGCATATGGCGTTGAATCAGGGCATCCACAAAAACGGTTCATCCCCGCGTGCGCGGGGAACAGTGTAACGCTTCCATCCCACTCTCAACCCTCCACGGTTCATCCCCGCGTGCGCGGGGAACAGCCAAGGATGGAGAAAAACCACCTAGTAACCTACGGTTCATCCCCGCGTGCGCGGGGAACAGATGCGCTCGGAGACTCGGGCCTTGCGGTAAAACGGTTCATCCCCGCGTGCGCGGGGAACAGAGGCAAGGCGCACCAGTTCACGGACAGATCGCCGGTTCATCCCCGCGTGCGCGGGGAACAGTGAAGCATCCGGAAAAGAAGATGCTGAGAGTGCGGTTCATCCCCGCGTGCGCGGGGAACAGTTCCAAGGTGCCTTGTAGGGATCAATGAGCGCCGGTTCATCCCCGCGTGCGCGGGGAACAGACGAACCCGAGTCACCGCATGCTCTACTTGGTCGGTTCATCCCCGCGTGCGCGGGGAACAGCCGGCAACCGGGGCTGGAGGCTGGTCGGGAGACGGTTCATCCCCGCGTGCGCGGGGAACAGCTCTACCAGGCAGCCCTGGCCCGTCCGGGCGCCGGTTCATCCCCGCGTGCGCGGGGAACAGACTAATTCTAACCCTACGAGAATATTCAATTTTCAAAGAACCAAAATGAGTACCGGCGAATCACGCCCCTTCTGCACCTGTCGCGGAAGGTATGCCATGCTCTGATACTGGGAGAAATGACACCAGCTTTACCCCGTCCAGTTCCTTTGGAATTCGACGGTTGGGGCCGAGGGTTTCGAAATCAAACCCCGCTTCCATGTTGGTTGCCCAAGCCACAACAGCATTTCCTTCCCCTATTCCAGCTTGGACCTGACTCCAGATCATTTCCCGAATACGTCTCGATACCTTTCCGACGTAAACGCCAGCTCGAATCTCCAAAAGCCACACGGCCAGCCTTCCGCGCAGGCGCGGTGGAGCATTTTCAACCACGATGACCATCATCACCAATGCTCTCCTTGTTGGGGATGGCGATCTCCACCGCCTCTTCATGGGGTTTCGGCATGGGGATTTCGCCGGATGCCAGCACCTCTTCGATTGTCGGAATGATCCTTTTCAGAAGCCCTGTTTGACGAAAAGAGTCCCGGCAGGCTAGGCGCACGTCGCGTTCCGGTTGAGCAGGATTCCGCGATGCAGTCCGGAAGGCCACTGGTACCACGGTTTCGAACTTGAAGATATCGGCGACATCATAAACAAAAGACTGCGGCTTGCCGGTATGAATGAAGCCGACCGCTGGCGCATATCCGGCCGCCAGAATGGCCGCCTCGCAGATGCCGTACAAGCAGGCGGTGGCCGAGGAAAGACACCGGTTGGGTACGTCGCCGCTGCCCCACTCTGTGCGATCGTATTTTCGGCTTTTCCAGGGTACACGGTACTGGCGTGCGAGCAGCTCATACATCTTTCTCACCCGCGCGCCCTCGATGCCACGAAGCTGATTCACGCTACGCTTGGCGGGCGCCTCCTCCTTGAATCGCAAAGAGTACATTTTGCGGACTACTTTGAGACGCGCCCCGTCGTCCAACGCAAGCCTGGCCTGATAGAGCAGACGATCGGCACGCGCGCCACCAGGCTGACCGGCTGAGTACAACCTCACTCCGGCTTCGCCCACCCACACCAGGAGGCAGCCAACGCGGGAGGCGAGCACGGCGGCGGCATGGGACAACCGCGTCCCAGGCTCCAGCATGAGGCACGCAACTCCACCCACTGGGATATGCGTGCGTACGCCTGTTTTATCAACCAGCACGAATGCGCCGTCCAAAACGTCGAGGTTGCCTTTCTCAACGAAAACGACCGAGACGCGATCCTTGATGGGAATAGGTTTCAGAGGTGGGAGCATAGGCTATTCGTTCTCCGGTTTCCCGCCGGGGGGTACAACTTGTACAGTGAAGCGGCCCGTGTACGGACGGATGGCCACGGGCACTTCGTCAGGCTCGCCGAATCATCATCATCCCACACCCAAAGCCCTTGGCCGGACCGAACCCGCGGCCAAGTGCATCCCGGAAGGATTTGGGATCGATAACCTCCAGCACGCCCGTGAAGTCCACGGTGCTCAGACGCACGCGCCGACCGCCGGCCTTTTTGGAAAAATCAAGTTGTTGGTAGCCGTCGGCCCGAACGCCGTGAAGACGGAACCCGGTCTTTTCCGAACGCTCTCCGAGCCACCTAGCCCCAGCTGTTTGCACGAGATCCGCCTCCGGCGGCCACTCTGCCCTGACGACACCCTGTGCCTTGAGGCGATGCTTCTCCTCCATAACCACGTCGTGGCGTTTGCCATCCCGCGTTCGAACCGGGTTCGCCCGAAGGTGGAATCCAAGCCGCATCCCGGCTCGCAGATGGGGAGCGAAGTCTTTGGTCTCCGCCTGCCATAGCTCACTCGTCATCGCAGGCGGCCGTGCTGAAATGGCGTAGACCACGGGTGGGCTGGTCGCCGCCTTCACATGGTACAGGAAGTCCCGCTTCCGGTCCGCTCGGTCTCCGAAGAGCTCCCAGATGGCCCGATGCAGGCTGTATGGGCTTCGGAACGCGCTCCAGAACTGGCGGGAAAGGCTGGCGTCGGGGAGCAAGGTGATCCGGCTGAAGAACATCACTCACTCCTCCTGATCAAGCGGCGCGTGGTGCTCGCGCCGGCTATCAAACTGCCAGCGGCGCCGCGAGAGCGGCACGTCTCGGCGATCGATGGTGTGCCTCGCCGAAAGCCCAACCTCGGCACCGTCCTCCCAGTAAAGTGCCGGCGGACCCGAGAGGCGCAGGTGGCGCAGTTCGTCGAGTCCGGCGAATCGGGCCGTAGCGAACGCATCCCGGACTGATTGAGCCTGGACCTCCTGAGCCTCCAGCGGGAGGGCCAGCGGGCAGGACTTCCGACCCAGGTAAAGCACGTAGCCCGGCCGCTCCATGGCGGAGCGGATCTCCGCGAACTGGTAAGGAGGCTCGGCAACTCGCGGCCACAGTGCCACTGAAGCCAGGGCGTCCATCCGGTAGTCGCGACGGGAGAGGATCGTATGCAACCGATCCCGGGGCAGAGTATAAAGCTCGTCCCGGCGCGTGGCGTAAGTCCGGCGGTTGCGGCCACTGCCCGACGGCGGCACCTGGGCCGTGTGGAAGTCGACGAGAGGCACACCCATGCTCTCGACCCGCACGGCGAATCCGTAGGCGGCCGCCAGTTCGCGGTGCATCTCCTCCTGGTCTCGATCGATCCGCAGGGCCGCTGCCACGAGCCCCAGGACGGCCGACTTGGAGGGATGGGTATAGCTTGGCCGCACCTCGCCCACGGCGATGTCGCCCCACGAGGCCATGGGGCCGTAAAGTCGGAATACGAGGTAGTCGGTCATTACGGATCCTTCTTCTCGGTCAGAGGCTGGCTGATGAAGTCGCAGAGTACCTTGAGGCTGCCCGTTCCGGTCGCCGCGTTCATCACGTTAATAGAGTTCCCGCTCTGACCGTCAAAGTAAACCTTGTCAATGTTGTCCCGGGTGCGCTCAAGGGCTTCGATTGCGTCAGCGAGCATGTCCTGCCCCGTAACCGGTTTCAGGAAGGCCACCGACAGGGAACGGGGCTGACGGGTGCCGATCTCGGCCATAAGATCTGAAATCCTGACATAGGGACGGCAACCACTTGATATCAAAGGATACTGCGCCGAGACGCCCCGATATAATTAATGATACTGGATTTTAAAAGCCAGATCTCGATTTTACCTCCAGGCGCC
>SDBT01014585.1_pt1 | contig 12525 bp, 12 predicted proteins | sample 2277101 | NCBI WGS metagenome assembly SDBT01 (sample SAMN10404973, study PRJNA504765) | marine sediment metagenome | isolation source: marine sediment core GS10_PC15, 103 cmbsf | place: Arctic Ocean: Southern Knipovich Ridge | collected 2010
CAACAGAAGCGACCGCCGCCTTGCTCGTGTGAGCTTCCCACACAATCTCCCGAGCATCAAGAACTTCCTGGACATCATCAACAGGCAGGTCGCTGCCGCACTCATTACAGATCAGGCCATCTTCAGGATTGCTCGAATTACATCGCGGACATTTCACGTTATCCCCTTTCGGTTACTATTATTTCCGTTACTTACAGGTTCAAAACTCAATTCCTTTGCGGGCACCGATGCCCTTGTCGAACGGATGCTTCACCGATTTCATTTCCGTAACCAAATCCGCAAGTGCGATAAGTTCCGCTGACGCCCCTCGGCCCGTCAAAACTATCTCGACCGTCGAAGCTTTCTTTGCGATTATATTCCTGACGTCCTCTAACGATACAAGGGCCTTGCTGAGGCAGAATACAATCTCATCCAATATTATCACATCATATACTTTTTCCGCCGCGGTCTCGGCCAGTTCGCTACAAACTTTGCCTATCGCTGTCCGCATCCGGGCCGTCGCCTCTTTATCGCCAAGCGACTTGCGAAGGTCCCACGGCTCATCCAGCGCCTTAACCGTTATCAAATCCAGCAATTGAACCGCTGCACGTTCCCCTAAAGGCCCGATATCCGGAAGTGTGGGCTTTAGAAACTGGTAAATAAGGACTTTATTGCCGTGACCGGCGGCACGAAGTGCCAGGCCGAAACCAGCCGTCGTCTTGCCCTTGCCGGGGCCGGTATATATCTGCACAAGTCCTCTTTCAAGCATTTGGATATATTAAGACCAAAACCAGAGAAATGAAAGAAAAAAACATGCCCGCTCAAAAACGGGCATGTCTCTCCGCCTCAACTATCTATGAAATAAACCTCCGTCTTTACATCCCGATAGATTCAAGGGTCTTGTCGGATTCAGCCGTCTCATCAACCGCTTCTGTCGGCTCCGAAGCCTTTTCGCCCGGCTTGAATGTCAATGGTTCCGCAAATTGCAGCGCGACACGACGAAAAAACGGGCTCACATCTTCGACCCGGCAAATATTGCCCTCGCGGATAAAGTTCGCCATCTCGAATGAGTCGTCGCTGTCATAATACGGAACGCTGAATCGTGTTGTCACGTGCTGCCCGAAATGTGGGCATTTGTCGGCATTACATGTAAACGCGGCACCACGACTCGAGACATCTACCATTTGACCCTGTGAAAGGATATCGTTGAAATCCTCCGCAAACCAGACCGGCCAGTTGTACCGCAAACGCTGCTCAGTCCTTCGTTCAACCGATTCGCTCATTGTAAATCTCCAAAAAAATCTCTACAACGTTCACGAATCGGTTGAGTTGCGGTGCGGCTTAACTAAAAAAGGCCCGCCAAGCCGCGGTTATGGTGATTTGGGCGGTGTTTTTTATCCCTCGTCCTATAATTTAGTCTTTAAGCTGTTGCACTAATTTGCGAAAAATCTCCCCGCGGCGGCGGAAGTTTTCGAACATATCATAGCTGGCACAAGCGGGGCTAAGCAGGACTACATCGCCGGTTTCTGCAAGTGCGTTTGCATAATTAACGGCCTGTGGCAATGAATCGGCCATCTCAACGACGATTGTCCGGTCGTTTTGGGCTGAAGAGACGGCCTTGGCGATTTTTTCGGCGGTTTGGCCAATCAGTACAGCGGCTTTGGCCCGGCGGGCTATCGCTTTACCAAGTTCACCAAAGGGCAGGTCCTTGTCGGATCCGCCCGCTATGATTATTTTGGGGCAGTTAAAGGCCTCCAGGGCCGCAATAGCACTTGCGGGGGTAGTGGATATCGAATCGTTATACCATGATACTCCATCTATTCGGCTGATAAGCTCCAGACGGTGAGGCAGGGGTTTAAATCCTTTTATCGCCTCTGCTATATGGTCGTCGCTTAGACCAAAATGTTTGGCTACGGCAGTTGCGGCGGCGAGATTCGAAAGATTCATCCGGCCGGGAAGAGCAAAGTTTATTGCCAGAGAACTCGAGATGTCGGCAATCTTAAAATCCATGCAAAGTCGGCCTTTTTGGGGGGAGTATCGTTTGTGCCACTGGGCGGTAAGTTTGTCCTGGGCATTGAAAATCGAAACCGCTGGGGTGTTTTCGTCCAGGTGCTGAAAACGGAAAATCGCGTCCTTGGCGTGGCAATAGGCCTTGAAAGTTCCGTGCCGGTCGAGATGGTTGGGGGTGAGATTTGTTATTACGCTTACATAAGGGGCCTTTTTTATTTTGGCCAATTGCTCGAGCTGAAAACTGCTCAATTCGAGGACGACAATATCGTTCGTGCCTATCTCGTTGAGGCGGGAAAGTAACGGCCTGTCTCCGATATTGCCGCTGAGCCAGACTTTTTCGTAACCAATTTCCTGCCGGGCGGCGGATGCTTCCAAGAGGCAAGCGGTAATCGCCGCTGTGGTACTCTTGCCGTTGGCGCCGGTAATGCCGACAATGCGGGCGGGGCAGAGTTCGAAAAAGATCTCTATCTGAGAAGTAATTACCCTGGATGTGCGGCGGGCGATGCGAAGAAACTTGTTGTTCGGAGGCACGGCGGGATTGACAATTATTATATCGGCGCCTTCTTTGCCGAAATTGGCTGGATTGTGGCCGGCGAGATGATACTCGATGTTTTCGCAGCCGGCTAATTGGGCCAAGGCATCGGCTAACTCGTCGGGGCCGGCTAAATCGGTGATTATTACCTTGGCGCCGGCCTGGTGGGCGAAGAGGGCAGAATCTTCTCCGCCACCGAAGCGGCCTAAGCCCATTATCAGGACTGTTTTGGCGTTGAAGAAATCTTTGTCCATAAGATGATACATTATCAAAAAAACAGGCTGAGGCAATTATAATCGGCCGGGTAAATGGGAAAAATTGGGTTTGGGGGGGTAGTTTTTGGGGTGGAATTTGGTTCGTTTTGATTCGTTTTTGCTCGTTTTTTGTTCATTTTTTGCTCGTTTTGGGTTTGTTTTTTGTGTTTTTTTTTGGACAATTGTCATTTTAAGTCTTTATCTTATCATGTGTTATATTCAGTTCGCTCTTCTTGAAATTGGGTTTGTTTGGCATAAAAGGGTTTTGTCCGCGACCGAGTCCTTTTCCTGGTTTGCCAGAGGCGGACAAAATGTAAAATGCGAAATTATTGGGTTTCATAGTTAACCCTGTTTTTGGTTTAATTATCGTTATTTTCATTGTTTGATAAACATTATACAACGGCCATCATTATATATCAAGTAAGATCTTCCTGATTTTCAAATATTTTTTTTAGTGGTTATTTTAATACCAACCTCGCACCTGAAGGTACGAGGCTAAATATTCGCAGGGGGGCGTTTGGGGGGTGAAAAAGTGTGAAAAAAGCCGGAAAAATGCGTAAAAAAGTCGAAAAATAACCATGTATTTCACTGATTTACACGGATTTTGGGGGGAAATTTGGTCCGCCAGAGGCGGATGGGGTGAAAAAATGCGCAAAAACGTACGTAAAAAAACCAAATATGCGCGCAAATATACCTGGCAGGAGCAAAAATGAGCGCAGAAGGGGGGGGGGCAGGCCTTTGGCCTGAGAGGGTAGATAGTAGAAAGTTGAAAGTAGAGTATGGAGTTTTGACGGGATAGCGGATGAGGGGACAATTTATGAAAATACCGGATATAGTTGTTGACAAAAGGGTTTTGGGGTTTTATATTGGATATCGTGTTGTTGAAATGGTTCGCGAAGCTTAAGCTTTCTAATATAGATGACTGTCCCTAGTTTTACTATGCACTGAGGGCGATCTGCGTGATTTTTGGCGAAGAAAACATCGTCAAAACAAACATCACCTAGTTGCCGTTACCGATGTGGCCAATAAACTGTGCCATATCGTTTGGCGAATCATGACTGATCACAGAGACTACGTGCGCAAAGGCTATAATCCAAAATCCTAAGGAATCTTCAATTGTCAAAGAGCTATACAAAAAATTATTCTATTTTATTCTTGACTCTCTATAGCTGGTCTTTCAAGAAAAAAGTAGAATGTCCCCTTTTCTTTTTTTTTCCGAAAATCGCAACATGAGTACCGCAATTACTCTGCGCCTTTGAGCCAGTTTTCTGCAAACATTGCGAAATCTCGCATGTCGACTATGCCGCCGAGCCGGTCAAGATCGGCACCTTCACACCAATCAGGCGCTTGGCATCCGGTATTGAGCCATTGCTCGGCAAAAGACTGAATGTCATCTACCATCGCGGCGTAGGCTATCGATAGAATAGCTTCTCGCTGTATCTCAACCTCGTTGGTAGTATCGGTAAAGATTATGATGTCTTCGTAGATACCTCGCGGAAGCGTATTGGCATCCGAAGTTATGGAAGCTATTATAGTTTCCACCCCACCTGCAGCCACTGTGCCGCTGGCCGACGAGATCTGCAACCAGTCCGCCGTTTCGCTGGCAGTCCAGTTTAATGAAGAATTTCCCTTGTTTTGGAGATAGACAGTCACAGAGTCGAAAGGTCCGCCTTCCAAGCCACTAAACTTGCAACTGGCGGAAGGTAGTACCCGTAAATCATCGGCGGCAATGCTGCTAAAAGTGTCGGACACATCTGTTTTGCGACTGCCGTCACCATTGAAGGCGACCATGGTACTCGTCCAGCCCACATCATTTACGTCCACACGGACATATTCATTAACCAAGCCGCCAGTAACACCGCCTCCCATATTATGAGCACCGCCCACCGTCATATGCGGCCAATCGTAAACCACCGACTCACCTATATCCAGCCAGCTTCCTCCGCCGCTTATGCAATAATAAACATCATTGAGGAAACCTCTTTCGTACTCATGAGTATGACCTGAGAAACAGATATCCACTGTATAATCTTCCAACAGCGGCACCAGATATTCTCGATGCAAGGCGTAACCGGAGATCCAACGCTCGCTATATGGCGGCACATGGACAAACAAAAAGATATGCCGTGGGTTATCGGCGGCTGCCTGTTGCAAATCGCTTTCAACCCAAGAATAATCTGTCTGGTAATAATCGATACAAACGAAATGGCATCCGGAATAATCGAATGAGAAACTGCCGTAACCTGCATCATAAGGGCTTCCGCGATCCTTGCTCGGCAAATCCGCAAAGTTTCTGAGAACGGACGATTGTCCTCCATCATGGTTGCCCCAAGCTATAAAGAATGGAACCGAATTAGTTCCCAGATTGTACGGCACACGGTTAAGGAAATATGGATCGACACTACTGTAACTACTGCCGCTTTCGGCCAGATCACCAGTGGTGATCGCTATATCGACATTTTGCCCGAGATGTGCAATAATACTGCTGGTAGGCTCAAATGAACCACCTTGGCTATCGCCCCACTGACCGAAAGAAAAATCCACATTTCCCGACGGAGCCGTGGTGAAGGTATTGTCATCACCTGTCCATACTGATGATACTCCTCGATAATGATAAGTTGCACTAGACGAAAGTCCGGTCAGCACCGCTGTATAAATTATAGTGTCGCCGCCCGAAGCCGAACTGACCGCAGCTTGCTCGCTGCCGTAATTGGGATCAGAGCCGTACTCTACCTTGGAATTGGCTTCTGCCTCCAAGACCTCCCACATAATGGTGATACCGTTGGTTTTTACATTCTGAAGGTAAGGCTCGGTCAAAAGGCCAGCAGTTGCGCTGTTGAGAACCAAACACAAACTTATCAACACAATAAAAAACAATTTTTTTTTAAAACTTAACATGATGATCTGCCCCTGTTTTTTAGTTCACCTCTTATAAGAGAGTTTCGCATACCCAGTGGGAGTCATATATCCCAAACTGTAATGCAAGGAAAAACAGCGTCAGTTTTAGCGTTTCATCCTCACCATCACCATCACCGCACCGAGGCCGAAAATTACCCTGCCCCCCTTTTCTTTGTCCGCCGTCATAAGTCAGGGTTGCTTTCATTCCGGGCAGATGGCTCCCCAGTTGGGCCTTGAGTCAGGCAGTATCCAATCATCGGCGCCGTCATCGAACCCGGTCGGCTTAGGAGAAATCAGCTCGACGCACCATCCGGACAGGTCCTGGTTGAACTCCGATGCATTGTAGAACATATAGAACATGTTGGTGACGCTGGAGGTATCCCAGCCGCTGATGTCCTGGTTGAACAACGACGCATAGTAGAACATACCGGCCATTTTGGTGACGTTAGAGGTATTCCAGCCGCTGATGTCCTGGTTGAACGACGAGGCAGAACGGAACATCCCGCTCATGTCGGTGACGCTGGAGATATCCCAGCCGCCGATGTTCGGGTCGTCGAACGACGACGCATAGCGGAACATATAGCTCATGTCGGTGACGGCTTCAATACCATTCGAATCGGCTGGTACCGAAACGAGGTTCGAGCAGTAATAGAACGCATATTCCATGCTGGTAAAGCCGAGCCCGCCCCAGTTATCGACGCTTATAAGCTTTTCGCGCTCGGAAGCCACGCCGCCGTTGTTATCGCTGTTGTATGCCGTGACGCTGCCGGTGACCGAGATGGTGTAGGTCCCATCAACGCCATAGTCGTGCACATAAGGGCCAGGAGTAGTTACGGTTTCAACAGTGTCATCACCCCAGTAGATAGTAGCGTCCACAGTACCGTCCAACGCGAGGGTGACCGTCGTTCCGGCTCCAAGGTTCGTGTTCCAGGTCGTTACGAAGAGAGACGGCGACTCATCAATCAGCCACTCAGAGGCCATAATGGCAAGATCTTCCAGGTTAACCTTGCAATCGCCGTTAGCATCGGACCTGGGACACGCCGCGACAGCCCAGCTACATGAAAAGAGGATCACCATTAACGATATGCGAACGAATAATTCTCTACGCCGCATATTCTTTCCTCCAAAAAAGTTATCCCCCCAAACCGCCTCTATTATACCACTTCTGCGCTGCCATGCAAGTAAAAAAAGCGAAAATTGTTGGCAATTGTCCCTAATATCGGCATAATCACTGGCTGAGGCTTTGAATAATCAATGTAATATGCGAAATCAGACTCCTGTCATCTTAAATCCTCCTGTTCGTTTTGTCATGAAAATGCTCGTAAAATGAGTTTTTACACCGAAAGTGGTGGTCTATTTTTGCCGATACTTTGATTACACACGAGGTACAAAGGATGGCAAACTAACAACAAAGGAGGTGTTGCAAGAAAAATGAAATCGTTCGAGAAGTATCGATATGCCCGATCCCTGGAAAAATATTGAGAAATATGGTTACCTGGTTGTTGGACTGTGTTTGTTGATTTTGATAGTTATGTGCAGCACTTCCTATCAGAGTAACTCCCGAATCAAACATGATTTCGATGGGTTTATTCGCACCAGAAAGGTCCTTCTTGATCTTTCCTATTTTCTTTCCGACCTCAAGAGCGCGGAAACAGGACAACGTGGATATTTTCTGACTGGCCACGAGATGTACCTTGAACCTTATCAATATGTTGAAAAAGGTGTAAAAATTCATTTCACAAGTTTGCGAAGCATAGCAGCCGGCAATATCACGCAGCAAAAAAAGCTTGATATCCTCGAAGAGCTTATCACAGAACAACTCTCCAAACTTCATAACCTGATTGTTCTGCAGAAGGATAAAGGTGCAGAAGCTGCCAAGCAAGTCATGATAAACGGAGAAGGAAAAAATGTTATGGATGATATCCAGACTTTGATCCTGCAAATGAATCAAGATGAAGAGCAATTACTAACACAACACAAAAACAATATAGCTTCAATAATCAGGTATGATGCTTTTATCAAGGGTATAGGAATTGCACTTATTATCGTATTAGTTGTGCTTATTTTATACAGAGCTGGATGCTGGCTTACCGACTACCAAAGATCAGAAGAAAAATCAAAACATGCCAAAATATTTGCTGAAGCGGCCAATCAGGCCAAGAGCCAGTTTTTGGCAAATATGAGCCATGAGATACGTACACCTATGAACACTATCATAGGTTTCAGTGACATCCTGGCAGATGAAGACTTAACCGAAGAACAGGCCGGTTATGTTAAACTTGTCAGAGATTCGAGTAAAAACCTGCTGGATCTGATAAATGATATTTTAGATTTTTCGAAGATTGAAGCAAAAGAGCTTGATATAGAAAATGTTGAATGTTCATTAGGCAGGATACTGAGCTTTATCGATTCAACAATGACTCCGCAAGCAGATAAGAAGTCCCTTGACTTCAAGATCGTCGAATGCAACGGTCTGCCTGAACGAATACACACCGACCCAGCTCGGCTGCGCCAGTGTTTGATCAATCTGGCAAATAATGCTATCAAGTTTACTGCAAAAGGACATGTATATGTAAATGTTTCACTGGAAGACAGAGAGAATCAGCCATATATCCGTTTTGACATCGAAGATACCGGAATAGGTATCCCAGAAGATAAACAGCAGGCAATATTTGGAGCGTTCACTCAGGCAGATGGAAGCCATTGTCGCAAGTATGGCGGCACTGGATTAGGATTAACTATTACGAAACAATTGGCAGAGCTTCTCGGTGGAGAGTTGACTGCTACCAGCGAAGTTGGCAGAGGTTCAGTATTTTCTATTGTAATACCCGCCGGACTTGATGTAACAAAGCAGCCGCGTTTGGATATACAAGCTACCCATATAGATCCCTGCAAGGCCACAAAAGAACAACCTGAGTTTTTGGGCCGTATACTTGTTGCTGAGGATGTGGAAACTAATCAAATATTTGCAAAGACAGTATTGGAAAAGATGAATTTAGATGTGACTATCGTAGCAGATGGAAATGAAGCGATGCAGAAAATTCTTGCCCAAGAATTTGACCTGATACTTATGGATATTCAGATGCCCCGTATGAACGGTTATGAAGCCACAAAAGCACTTAGAAAACAAGGGATAACAACTCCAATAGTTGCACTGACAGCTTACGCAATAAAAGGTGACGATAAAAAATGCCTTGAAGCAGGCTGCGATGATTATTTGTCTAAACCCCTTGACCGCAGAGAACTACTGAAAATTCTGCAAAAATACTTACCTGCAAAGAGCATAGTTTTAAGCTAATAAATAAATTTCGCCAACCACATAGTTTTCAAGACTATTTTGAAAAACTTCATTTTTTTCTGACACCTGGGAGCGTTATATAGCAGTGCATATCACCGGATGGCTTTTGTAATTGCTGAATATAACTATGTATAAGGAAAATTAGCTCTTTGCAAAACAAGATTTTTGGTGTATATAAGCTATATTGAGCTGCCTGTGGATGTGAATGATGAGGAAGCAGTGAGGAAATTTCTTGGGAAAGTGGAGGCGTGGTATGCCGGGGGGCAGGAGTAAAATTGTTGAAGTTGTGAACAAAATCTTTATAATTGGAGTATATTAAGATAACCGCATAAAAGGCGGCATGTTGGTTTTTCGCAAAGTTTTCAAGTCAGGCGATAATATTATGGTCAAGCGACTTTTAGCAATTACGTTTATTTATATCTGCACCACAGTGGGATGGTTTATTCTGGCTGGGACGGTATTAATCCGCACCGAAACCTTTGACACAAAACTTCGAGGCGAGGTCAGTAAGTTATGGGGAGCAGAGCAAATTCAGAATGCACCGGCGGTGTATCTGAAAAGCACAGGAAAACATAAAGATGGCGAAGAATTCCGCCACGATGAATATATCCCGTTAGAGGCCAGCGATATTAACGTTGATATCGATCTTGAGCATCGAAAGAAAGGTCTGCAGTGGTATTCAACCTACAGGGTGGATTTTTCGGGTAAATATCGCATTAAGAACGACAGTATCGAGCCGCGTGAAATGCTTGTGAGCTTTACACTTCCGGCAAAGGGCGCGGTTTATGATAATTTCCGCTTTCTCGTCGGAAACAAACAAATTGAGAACATCGGCTTGCAGTCTGGGCGTATTACACAAATGATATCTTTAGCTGCCGGGCAGAGCGAAGAAATTGAAATTGCCTATGGTTCTCAGGGGCAGGAACAATGGTCTTACAGCTTCGGTGAAAATGTCAGCCAGGTAAAGAATTTTTCCCTTGTTGTAAATACCGATTTTGAAGAAATCGATTTTTCCAAAAATTCCATCTCGCCAACAAACAAAGAACAACTCAACAACGGCTGGAAACTGGCATGGCAATATGACAACCTCCTGACGGGAGTAAAGATAGGTCTGGTTATGCCGCAAAAACTGAATCCCGGCCCGTGGGTAGGCAAGGTTACCGCGGCGGCTCCTGTGTCGTTATTTTTGTATTTCTTTTTGCTTGTAGTTGTGACTATGGTAAAAAAAATCAAGATTCATTCGATAAATTACTTCTTTATCGGCGCGGCTTTTTTCAGTTTTCACCTTCTTTTAGCGTACCTGGTGGATCATATCTCAATCCATTTGGCATTTTGGATTTGCTCGGCTGTATCAATATTTCTTGTTGTTAGTTATATGCGGCTGGTGGTCGGGCTTCGTTTCGCCTTTTTCGAAATCGCATTGACACAGTTGGTGTACCTTGTGTTCTTTTCGTACACATTCTTTTTTAAAAGTTACACAGGATTAGCCATTACGATCTTGTGTATATGCACCTTGTTTTTCACAATGCAGTTTACCGGCAAGGTTGATTGGGCGAAAGTTTTTGAGAAGACCAACCATGCCGGCTCCAATGTGCCTGGGAAATAACAAGTTTGCAAAATACCGTCTTGTTTTTTCACAGGTGGACAGCTAAAATAGTTTTTATTGCAGATGTTCCCTGCATCCGGTTAGTATGAAGTTTTCGGCAATATTTTTACAGGAGATTAATTATGGCTCAGTTTCATCATTTTGGAGTTCCTACCGGCAGTAAACATGAAAACGAGATTTATATCGAAGGCGCTAAAGTTTATATCACCGACGCAGAGAGCCATCCGTACCGCGTGGAATTTCTGCGTTTTGAAGATGACAGCCCGATGCATGCAGACGTTATAAATAATCCTCATGCGGCTTTTATGGTCGAAGATCTTGGAGCGGCACTGGAAGGTGCAAATGTGATTGTCGAGCCGTTCGAGGCGACCGAAACTCTGCGGGTGGCATTTATCAAAGATAATGAGGCGGTCATCGAACTGATGGAACGCATTTAGGGCCTTCGGGGTGAAGGGGTTTTGGGTTATTATCGCATTACCTGGGCGAGTTCGGTCTTTGTGTCTATTACGGCCTGTGCGATACATTTCTCCCAGTCGTCTCCGAACTGCTCGGTATACAAGGGTTTGTCATATGCGTAGATGATCGAGCGTGAGGCGTTAATCAGTGCGCCCGTTCCGTCCGATTTGCAGAAGCGCGTGCAATCGATAGCAGTTGCTCCCTGCGAGCCGAATCCGGGTACGAGAAACCACATGTGCGGATATTTCTGCCTAAGCGCTGTGCTGTCAGTTGGTGAAGTTCCTGCAACGACCATTCCGACATTGCTGTATCCGCTGTTGCCCAGTCGTTTGCCCTGGTTGGAAATTTCGCTGACAATCTCTGCGAGGATTTCATACATTTTTTGTCCGTCGGCGCCGAGGTGGTCCTGAAGGCGTTCGGCGCTGGGGTTGCTTGCGCGGACCCAGACGAAAATGCCTTTTCCCTGTTCGTTTGCAATGTCGGCGAATGGGAGTATTCCGTCAGCGCCGGCAAAGCCGTTTATCGTTATGGCGTCTGGTGTGATGACGCTCTCGAGTCCGGTTAGTTCCGGGTTTTCGAGATGGGCCTGTGCGTAGCTTTTTGCGGTGTGTCCGATGTCGCCTCTTTTGACGTCTCCTATGACCTCCAGGCCGAGGTCGTCAGCTTCGGTTATCAGGGAATAATAGGTCTCGACGCCCTCCCAGAGATATTTTTCGAAATATGCGCTATTGAGCTTGACGGCAGGTACCAAGGGGGCGACGATGCGAAGTACGCGTGTGCAGAAATCAGATATCGCGTCAACGGCTGCTGCGACGTCAAACTCGTCATTCATCGAACTATGATTGCGTATCTGCTCGGGCAATTTGGCATAAACAGGGTCGATGCCGACGACCAGAGGGGTTTGTTTGTTCTTTACCGCTTCACAAAGACGGTCTCCAAAATGACTTGCCACCGGTTATTTCCTTTCATAAAACATTAAAATGTGCCAACGCGATAAAAATAACTTCACTAAAACAGTTCGGCCACTATAATCATATTAGTTTCGTCAGGCAAGAACCAATTTGGAATTGTTGCATGAAATTGAAAATTAAACGCACAAAACGCATAAAAGTCGCCTTACGTATCCTTTGTGTCGTCTGTGCCGTGGTGGTTACGGTTATCATAGTCTGCGTGGCGATGCTTACGTATCGGCCTCGACAATATCAGTCTCTGCCGCGGATAACAAGCGATGAGGTTAACCCGTACCTGACGCATTACCTTGCGCCGCAGGTGAATAACAATATACAAATTGACAAACCTTTTGAGGTTATAGTCCCCCAAAAAGAACTCAATGAAATCATTGCCGACGAGGGCAGTTTGGGATGGTCCTGGCCGGTTAAACTCAACGGTGTAACTTTTGACAAGCCGATAGTAATCTTTGCGTCCAAGCGGATATTGCTTATGGGCACGGTCGATTATGCGGGTTTTCCCATAGTTGTTACAGTTATCGCCG
>SDBT01014586.1_pt1 | contig 12525 bp, 10 predicted proteins | sample 2277101 | NCBI WGS metagenome assembly SDBT01 (sample SAMN10404973, study PRJNA504765) | marine sediment metagenome | isolation source: marine sediment core GS10_PC15, 103 cmbsf | place: Arctic Ocean: Southern Knipovich Ridge | collected 2010
GCGAAAATTTACGGAATCAACGGGAGGTATCGAGGATGACGGGTAAGCATGTTACGAAATGGTGTTTTGCCTTGGTGGTAGTTATTTGCGCCGCGGCGTCGATGGGCGCATCTTACTGCCCGCCACCGAACGGCGCGGCTATTGTCTCCGAAAAAAGCGCCGACATCTATGAGTATCATTTCAAGGACACCGCTTATGATTGCGCCACCTGCCATGACTCGAACGGGACGAAAGACTGCTTCAACACCAGCGGCGTGGAGAGCGCCGGCTGCTACAAGTGCCATGAAAGGGTAGACAAGAAGGAATGGGTGCACGGACCGTTGGGAGTCGGCCAGTGCTCGCCTTGTCATGATCCTCACGGATCGAAGGACGCCAAGTTCCTGCTCCGCAAGGGCGACAAGCTCTGCACGTATTGCCACGAGGAGGACGGCATCGAAAAGCACGCAAAAAACGTCAGCTCAAACAACTGCACGAGCTGCCACGACCCGCACGGCGGCGCCAGCACGGCGATGCTGAAAGATTAGCAGCTCCGCTCCGGCGCCAGGATTAGCGCGGCGCCTTATTCGGCCGCTTCGGCGGGAGATCGCGACAGATAGGCCGCCACGCGCTCGGCCACGTTTTTTCGAACGTTCATGTAGAAAAGGGTGTAGTCGTAAATGTGGTAGTTGTCGCGGCCCATCGACATGTTTGAGTAGCCATCTCCTTCCGGCTTGGAAATCACGAGCGCTCCGTCAATACATTCGGCGCAGACTATGCCGACATCGGGCGCGGGCCGCTCGTCTCCCTCCTCCGGGAACACGACGCCTCCAATGTTGAGTTCGCTCGCGGCGTATTCTCCGTCGGTCTTCCAGGTGAGCGGATTCACGCAGACCGCGTCCCTGCCGCCATACCTGACGGCGTCGGGCCCAATGGTATTCCACGTGAGCCAGCACTCGGTCTGATCGGGCGAGTCGCACACCGGGATTCCCGCGATATCGCTCCTGTCTTTCGAGGGGGACCCCGGCCAGCCGACAAGATAGGCGGCGATCAATTGACTTCGGAGCGGCTCGTCGGCGAAGAATTCCGCTAGCAATCGCTGCCCGTGACGCGAGCCCTGACTGTGCGAGGCCACGATGATGGGGCGGCCTTCGTTGTAGTTCCCGAGGTAATATTCGAACGCGCTCTTCACGTCGGCGTACGCCAGGTCGAGCGCCTTTTCGCCGTTTCCTTCTTTGTCCCTGAACGAATATAGTGTGGCCTGTCGATAGCGCGGGGCGTATACGCGGGCGCTGCCGTTAAACGCGCTGGCCTGATGCCGAAGCGCCCGTTTGTCGGTTTTATCGTTTGCTCCCTTATCGTCCAGCGGCTGGTTCCAGTTCGCGCGACTGTAGTAGGTAGTCGGGTGAAGGAAGAAGACGTCGACCTCCGCGACCGCCTGATTGTCGACCGCGTCGCCCGCCGGCAACACGTCGGCGTCGTCGTATCTGTCCGGCAGCGCGGCCCAATGTTCAGCCCGCGAGTAATCCGGCGCCGGGGGCGCCCCGATCTCCTCGAAGTCGCGGCCGGGCTTGATGACAACCAGAATCACCGCCCACCTGATGTAGTCTCTGTAGATAAACGCGACTACCGCGACAACGGCCAGGGCGGCCGCAACGTACAGGAGTTTCCGCTTCATCGCCGTTCCCTCCGGCTCGAGTTGGATAATCCACTCTCACCACGCATCCTTCGCTCCGCATATCGGCGGCGCCAACCGACAATTCCGGATTCGATGGAAACAGCATACTTCAATCGCCGCTCTTTTTGCAATCCCGCGCGGACCGGCGGTGTTTCCCTCTTCTTCATTGCGAGGGAGCAAATGCGGCCTCTACCGTCGAGCGCGCGGCAATCTCGACGCCAAGACGCCCCCCGAGAAAACGGGGGAACTCCGCATCCACCCCGCGCCGGGTTGCTCCTATCCGCTCATTCTGCTAGAATACCTTTGGTCGGCAAGCGGGATATCACGTCCTATTCGGGGAGCACATGAAATGGCTGAAGAGATGAGCGAGATAGAAATCGAAGCGTCCAAGGAACGGTTCCGTAAGGGATCCGAGACATACGCGCAAAAAGCCGGGTATGCGCTGAATCCGGACGCCAAGATAGTGGATACGATCGTCAAGGGCCTTGCGAGGAACCGAGGCAAGCACGGGCGCGCGTATTGTCCGTGCATGTTCGTGTCCGGCGACCCGGAGAAAGACAAGGAAATCATTTGCCCGTGTCGAATCCATAAAGAGGACATCGAGAAGCACGGCAGGTGTCACTGCGGCCTTTTCGTGAAGGCGGAATAGGCGGGCGTCCCCGAAAAAAATCACCGTGGCAAAAACCGCCGTCATAAAATCCCTCGCCAAGATCAATCTCTACCTCGACGTCATCTGCCGACGTCGGGACGGCTATCACAATATCGAGACCGTTTTTCAGACCATCAGCCTCTGCGACGTTCTGCGAATAGAGCTCATCCCCGCCGGAATCGAAGTGACCTGCAACAATCCCGCCGTGCCGACGGATGAATCCAACCTCGCCTGCAGGGCTTTCCTCGAGCTGAGCAAGGCAACCGGCTACGACGGCGGAATCAGGCTCGACATGGAAAAAAACATCCCGCCCGGCTCCGGACTCGGCGGAGGAAGCTCCAACGCCGCCGCGACGCTCGCCGCTCTTGACGAAATGCTGGGGAGCGGGCTGTCGAAAGAGCGATTGCGGGATATCGCGCGCGGGCTCGGCGCCGACGTCCCGTTCTTCCTGACGGGCGGCGCCGCCGCCGCATGGGGGATCGGCGACAAGATTGCGCCTTTGCCGCCGCAGCCCGAAAGCTTCGTCGTGGTCGCCGTCCCGCGCGGCCTTGCGGTATCGACCGCCGACGCGTACGGCATGCTCCAGGCGCCCGAATGCGGCGACTATAATCCCCGGAAAGTTTCCGATTGCGCCGACGGGCTAAAATCCCGCGCGGACGCGCTGCGGTCGGGCAGAACCCTTTCCGAAATCAACTCCGTCGAGCCGATCCTCTACAATTCCCTCGAAGAGCCGGTCTTCTCGCGCCATCCCGAAATCGCCGGGCTGAAAAAGGCGCTGATCGGGGCGGGCGCGTCCGCGGCCCTGATGACCGGCTCGGGAAGCGCCGTCTACGGTCTCAGCGAGTCGGAGGAGCATGCGGACAGGCTGAAAGAAACCCTGGAAAAGCAGGTTGACTGCGAGTGTTTTGTGGCAAGGACGACTGATGAGGGGCGCCAATGGGTCGACTCCCCGTAACCCTGCGGGTTGCGCCTGTCGAATGCTTGTGTCAGCATTGATGGGAGTGGGCGCTCCGACACAAACTCTACAAGAATCCGCCGGGAAAAGCGGCAAGGAATTACGCAATGCAAAGCGCGGCAAAGGTATTGAGGCCGCCGGAACTGAAGTCTAACCGCTTTTTCAGGGGGCTCACCGAGGTCGAGATCGGCGAAATCCTCAGGGCCTGTACGATACACACATTCAAGGCGGACGACTGTGTTGTGCGTGAAAATGAGGTTTCGCGCGATCTATTCGTCATACTGGAAGGCAGGATAAGCATCGGCAAGACGCTCTATGCCGGCGACGAAAGAGAGCTTGGCGTCCTCGGCCCCGGAGAGTTCTTCGGCGAGATGTCTTTCCTCGACGACAGTCCGCGATCGGCGTCGGCGCATTGCACCGAAAAAACGAGTCTGCTCAGGATAGACAAGAGTTCGTTCGACAAACTCGCCGCGAGAAAACCGCGCACCGCCTACAAAATCATGATGAAAATAGCCCGGACGCTCGGAGAAAGGCTGCGCGCCTCGAACAACGTCGTCGAAAGCATTTTCTCGAACCCGAACAAGGCGATCCTCGAACTAAAAGCCCGCCTCATGAAAATTCAAACCATGCTGATGAGGAGATGACTCCCCAATCCGTGGGTGAGATTGACAATTATGCGTGTTCTCCGCATAAGAGTAACCGCGGGCCAGCCGTCGCGCTGGGCCTTCTCGCGCTTGTCGTCTCAACATTTTTATCTGTCGTCCCCGCCCATGCCGAGCGTTTCTACATCAAACGATACAATCGTCGAGTAAATGTGACGCCAAGCTCGTTCCGTTCGCAAACGCTCGACCGGGAGGTCCGCTATTCGATCTACCTTCCGCCCGGCTACTTCGATGACGAATCCGCAACGTTCCCGGTCATCTATTACCTGCACGGGTTCGACACGAAGGGAATCGCATATCTTGACTGGCTCAAGTGGCGCCTCGACGAAGCTCTCGACGCCATGATAGCATCGGGCGAATCGCGTGAAATGATAGTTGTGATGCCCGAATGCTTCGGAACAGGCCTCGTTGTGAACTGGGGGCGTCCCCCTCCGCCGAAGGCGCCTCCGCTCCTGACCTTTCCTTTTCGACTCCTACGCGGCGCCTTGCGTTCGATTGACGATCCGACATACCTCGGGACTTTTCTCTATATCCACCGGTGGGATCTCACACGATCGGATTACGCCGATTTTCTGACGGGCGAATTTGTGCGGCATATCGAGGACACCTACAGGGTAGCGTCGGGGAAAGACTCCAGGGCCCTTTGCGGCTTCTCAACCGGCGGATTCAGCGCCCTTTCAATCGCGCTCCGGAATCCCGGCCTTTTCGACTCCGTCAGCGCGCATGCGCCCATGCTGGTTTCCGGGTCGCCATTTTCATCAAACGCAGGGGAAATGTTTGTCGAGTTCGATCCGGATACCGAAGACTTTATTCCGCAACGATTCACGATAAACATCCTGCGCAGGATCTTCATTAACGAAGAAACTTGGCGGGCCAATAATCCTATCGATCTCGCTCGCGAGCAGCGGGGCGCCGGCATGAGTGTGTATATCGACGTCGCAGAGGGAGACAAGCGAAGATATGACGCCGGGGCAAAAGAACTTGTTTCCGCATTGAGGGAGAACGGAGCGAAAGTACGTTTCAATATCGTGGAGGGCCTGGCCCCAGCTTCAAGCCACACGTATCCGGGGTTTCTGAACGGAAAAATCATCGCCAGGCACGCCGAAGGTAAGTCGGAAAAGGAATTACGGACAATCTACGGATGGAAAAACATAAGGGAACTGATAAACCCCGACGTTCAGAGAATAAAACACTCTCTCACGTTCCACTCGCAAGAATTCGCGAATGGGCGCTCTATGAATTCTTCGCCTGCCGCCGCCTATTGATTCAGCCAGAGCAGTATGGCCTTTATAGACACGGCGGCCACGGACGATACCAGGATCAACACAAACAGAAAGAAACCCAGCGTGTACCGGCTCTGCTCTTCTTCGTGAACTTCCTTGTGAATTTCATTCACGTCAACACCCCCCAATTAAGCGTTGAATGCCTCGAAGTCCATCAAATTTGACCACCATAAGTAATTATAACATAAGAAACGTATTCCTCAAAGGCCTATCTCTTGCCGGGAACATTTTGTCCACCCGGAACCGGCATTTCGACACGATTTGTTACGATTCGCCCTTATTCAGCCCCCTATTTCGCCTCCCCCCCGCCTCAGAATTCGGCCATCCTCTTGCGGCGCCTCAATTGATAAGCGTACATCTTCCGAAATATTTCGTACTTCGCGTCGTGATACGCATTCGTGGAGGAATCGGCGCGGATCGTCTTTCCCGCACGGCCCATGGCCGCCATCGCCTCGGCGACCGATGGATACGCGCCCGCGCCCACCGCCGCCAGCATCGCGGAGCCGAGCAGCATCGCCTCGGGCTCGCGCGGAAGAACGATATCGCAGCCGGTTATATCGGCGTGCTCCCGCAGCCAGAGCGGATTCTTGGTCCCACCCCCACAGGCGTGGATCTTGTCTATCGCCAGCCCCTTCGCGTTCAGTTTCTCGATGATGTGCCGCGTGCCGTAGGCGACGGCCTGAACGGTCGCGTAGTACCGCCGCGCGAGCGTTTCGATCGATTGATCCAGCGAATGACCGTCGACGATTCCGCGCGCATACGGGTCGGCGTTCGGAGAGCGGGCGCCATGGTAATACGGCAGCACGTGGAGGTCCTTCGTGATTTCCGGCCCCTTTCGCTCGCGCCTTTTTATGCGCCCCACCTCGGCGTTCAGAATTTCATACGGCGTCCTGCCCTGCGCTTTGGCCAGCTTCGACAGCTCCTTCGCGGCGGCGCTGTCGGATATTACGTGATCGATGAGGCCGCCCGTGGCGCTCTGCCCACCTTCGAGCAGCCACATGCCGGGTATCATGGCGCCGTAATACGGACCCCACACACCCTTGACGAACACGCGCTTCGACGTCGTCGCCATGTGGCACGAGGAAGTGCCGCCGATCAGCGCAAGCACGCTCTCGACCGAACCCGCGCCGTCGCCCTCTCGCAGGGCCGAACCGAGCACGCCTACACCGCCGGCGTGCGCGTCTATGATTCCGACACCGACCGCGATGCCCGCCCTCAGGCCCAACGCCTTCGCGGCGGTCTCGGTCAGCGGACCGGCGAACGACCCCATTGGCCTGACCACGGCGCCGACCCTGCCGCCCCCATCGCCGGCGAAAAGGTCATCGAGACCTGCCTGCCTGAAAAAAGATTTGTCCCACCGCCCGTGCTTGCCCTCGTGGCCGAGGTACGTCCATTTGCAGACGACCGTGCAAAGGCTCCGCACGTCGTTTCCCGTCGCGGCGTAGACCATGAAGTCGGCGAGGTCCAGGAACTTCGCCGTCCTTTTCCACGTTCGCGGCAGTTTCTCCTTGATCCATAAAAGCTTGGGCGGCTCCTGCTCGGGCGAAAGCTTGCCGCCGACGTATCGGAGAACTTCGTGGCGCGTGGCGTTGATCCTCTCGGTCTGCTCGGTCGCGCGGTGGTCCATCCATACGACAATGTTCTGTTCGCTCCTGCCCGTCGGCGAAACCGTGACGGGCTTGTCCTCGCCGTCGAGGGCGACTAGCGAACACGTCGCGTCGAAGCTCAGACCCGCGACGTCTTCCGGTCCGGCGCCGGCCGCGCCAAGGCTCCGCCGAATGGCGCGGCCGGCCGCGCGCCATATGTCATCGGACGACTGCTCCACGAAGTCGGGCTTCGGACGGAATATCTTTATCGGATGCTCCCCCACCCCAAGCATCTTTCCCTTGAGGTTGAACAGGCCCGCACGCACGCCGCCGGTGCCGACGTCGACCCCGAGAACGAGCCCATCTTTATGTTTTCGCGCCATCGTTTTTCCTCCAACGTGAGAGCCACATTCGAGCCACATGCCGTCCCCCGTATTCTATCAAAAGCGGCGAGTCGCCGCATGACATGAGATGCTTCGCATCTCTTTCCTGACGTGTATCGATAGGGGGCGGTGAGTGCGGAAGTGGGGCGGCGCGTCCCGGGCGCTTTATGACGGAATCATTGGGAGAGAAAAAAGGTTACGTCCTAAAGACAAGGAGAACGGTGGCCGGTTAGCTCTCACCCCTGTCGATACACGTCAGGGGAGGGATACGAAGTATCCCCTATCAGCGGCGATTCGCCGCAAGAATGACTTCTTTAAGAGTGATTGGGTATAATATTGGTTGGGGTATTGTTTATGCTCGTCAGAGAGGACTCAATGAGCAACAGGTTCAAACTGGTGACGGATTTCGAGCTGCGGGGCGACCAGCCAAAAGCGGTCGACAAGCTGGTCGAGGGACTCGGCGACGGCCCCTCGCATCAGGTGCTCCTCGGTGTCACCGGCTCGGGCAAGACGTTCACGATGGCTAACATCGTCGAGCGTGTGAACAGGCCGACGCTCGTTCTCGCCCACAACAAGACTCTGGCCGCGCAGCTTTACAGCGAATTCAAGCAGCTCTTTCCCGACAACGCCGTCGAATACTTCGTCAGCTATTACGACTACTACCAGCCCGAGGCATACGTTGCAGCGAGCGACACTTACATCGAGAAAGACGCCTCGATCAACGACGAGATCGACAAGATGCGGCACTCGGCCACGCGCTCGCTGTTCGAGAGGCGCGACGTGCTTATCGTCGCGAGCGTATCGTGCATTTACGGGCTCGGCTCGCCGGAGGAATACCTCGGCATGCTCGTCTCGCTCGAGAGCAACGCCGAGATGACGCGCGACGAACTGCTCAGGCATCTCGTCGATATCCAGTACGAGCGCAACGACCATGATCTGCACCGGGGCACGTTCCGCGTTCGTGGCGACGTCGTCGAGATCTTTCCCGCTTACGAGAGCGACCGCGTCGTGCGGATCGAGTTCTTCGGCGACACGATCGAGTCTATCTCCGAGGTCGATCCTCTCAGAGGGCGCGCCGTCAGAAAACTCGATCGCGCGCTCATCTTCCCCGGCAGCCACTACGCCACCTCGCACGACAAGCTCAAGCTCGCCATAACGAGTATCCGCGCCGAACTCAAGGAGCGGCTCAAGGAACTGAGCGCGGAAAACAAACTCGTCGAGGCCCAGAGGCTCGAGCAACGCACGAATTTCGACCTCGAAATGCTCAAGGAGACGGGCTTTTGCTCCGGGATAGAGAACTACTCGCGCCACCTCGACGGCCGACGCCCCGACCAGCCGCCGTTTACGCTCATCAATTATTTCCCTGACGACTACTTACTGTTCATCGACGAGAGCCACCAGATGATCCCGCAGCTACACTCCATGTATAAAGGCGACCGCTCGCGCAAGACGACGCTCGTCGATTTCGGGTTTCGCCTGCCATCGGCGTTGGACAACCGCCCGCTGAGGTTCGAGGAGTTCACCAGGCTCACGAACCAGGTCGTCTACGTGTCGGCCACTCCCGCCGACTACGAACTGAAAAAGTGCGGCGGCGTGATTGTCGAACAGCTAATACGGCCGACAGGCCTGATAGACCCGAAGCTCATTGTCAAGCCCGCGGGGAACCAGGTCGACGACCTGCTCGACGAGATTCGCGACCGCGTCGAGAAAAGCGAGCGCGTGCTCGTCACCACGCTCACGAAGCGAATGGCCGAGGATCTGACCGACTATTATCAGGAGATGGGCGTGCGCGTGCGCTATCTGCACTCCGACATCGCGACCCTCGAACGGATCGCCATTATCCGCGACCTGCGAAAGGGAGCGTTCGACGTGCTCGTCGGCATCAACCTGCTGCGAGAAGGACTCGACATCCCCGAGGTCTCGCTTGTCGCCATCCTGGACGCCGACAAAGAGGGTTTCCTGAGGGCCGAGCGCTCTTTGATCCAGACGATAGGCCGCGCCTCGAGGAACGTCGACGGAACCGTCATCATGTACGCCGACAAGGAAACGGATTCGATGCGCAAGGCCATCACCGAGACCAAGCGCCGCCGGCAGGTTCAGGAAGAATACAACAGGAAGAACAAGATCACTCCCACGACCATCGTCAAGGCGATCTCCGACGTCCTCGGCAGCGTATACGAGGCCGACTACGTCACGGTTCCCCTCGTCGCCGAGCCCGGGGCCGAATACGTCGCATCCGGCGAGTTGTCGAAGATGCTCGAAGACCTCAAGCGCGAGATGAGAGAGGCGGCCGAAAAGCTGGAGTTCGAGCGCGCCGCCGATCTGCGCGACCGCATCCGTGAGCTGCAATTAATGGAACTGACGCTGAGATAGGTTTTCTCGAACAAACTCATCCTGGTATACCGCCATGAAACGCCGACGATTCTCAAAAAAAACCTTCTTGTTCGCCTCGGTCGCGGGCATATTGCTGACCGCGCCACGGGCTATCGCCAAATCAGATGATCCTTTCGGGCAACCCAATTTCACCGAAGGCAAGGTAAAACCCCTCGACATTACTCACACCATCGCGCCACAAGAGGTCGGCGCCAATTGCTTCAGCTTGTTCGAGGCCGACGCCGAGGGGCACTCACCGCCGAACGCGTATCTGCTCGCGCTGGCATGTCATTACAACTACCCCGACAAGCTCGACGTGTCGCCCTTCGAGGATTCCGGCCAGTTCCAGCGGAAATATCGCGAGTTGTTCACGCCGTGGGGAATCGACACATTCGCGTTCATTCAAGCCGAGGGGCGCACATATGACACCGAACTCATCGTGATGTCGAAAAGCGACGCGGACTTCGTGATTGTGGTTTTTCGCGGGTCCGAGCGCATCGGCGGGCCCCTGAGCGCGATCAAAGACTCGATCCTCACCGACGCCAACTTGAAACTGCTCGATGTCTCCGAGCGCCTGGGAGACGGTGTCAAGGTTCACGCCGGCTTTTGGAACGCGTTCACCCCCGTCAAGGATTCCGTGGTCGAGGCCATCGAGAAACAGGGTGGTTTTTCGCCGGAGAAAAAGCTGTGGATCACCGGCAACAGCCTCGGGGCCGCGCTCGCCAACCTGTGCGCCGCTTCATTGGAGAAAGAAGGCCGCGACGTGAGCGCCGTCTACACGTTCGGCGCGCCCATGTGCGGCAACGAAGATTTTCGGCGGTTGTATGAAGACGAGCTCGCCATCAAATCCCAACGCTACGTCAACGACAACGACATCGTGCCGCTGCTTCCGCCAAAGAGGATCTTTCGCGAATACCGCCACGTCGGCGTCGTCAACAACATCAAAGACGACGGCTCAATCGCGCTCGACGACGAGCCCTACGAAGGCATCGGCAACCCGTTCAATCACTACCACGAACTCTACGCCTACCGCCTCTACAACCTCCTCCCCCCCGACCTCCAAGAGAGGATGCCCCCTCCCCCACCCCTGCCGGCAGTGGTGAAGCCGTTTGTTGACGTTAGCAATCGAGGGAAAACACAGGGAAATGACAAAAACCTGGGGCTGCTGTTGTTTTGATTGTTTGCGCCATGGTTATAACAAGTCCATCAAATCCTGGGGACATAATATTAATTTTCTTAGTTTATTCCGAGGACAGTCTACCCTTTTATTGACATGGAGATACGGGAATGATAGAATCTGCGCGTGGCTCGAATGTCAGGGGCGCTCTGCTGGCGTGGCGTTGTGGCGGGCATCCCCGAAAGAAGTAGAAATGGGTATACTGTTCCCGAAACTTAGGCCTCGGAATTTAGGCGGAATTCAAAAACACATCAAGGGAGATTCAAATGAGAAAAGTTAACGTGATTGGTGTCGGTATGACGAAATTTACAACCCCTAAGGCCGAGATCCCATACACTACCATGGGCCCCGAGGCGGCAAGGGACGCGCTGAAGGACGCGGGGATAGACTACAAGGAAATCCAGCAGGTCTACACCGGCTGGGTTTACGGGGACAGCTGCGCGGGAGAGCGCGTCGTCTACGAACTCGGTCTCACCGGAATCCCCATATTCAACCTCAACAACAACTGCTCCACGGGATCGAACGCCCTGTACCTGGCCCGCATGGCGGTCGGATCAGGAGTCGTCGAATGCGCGATGGCGGTCGGCTTCGAGCAGATGGTGCGCGGCGCGCTGGGCGCCACGTTCAGCGACAGACCGAACCCCATGGAAAAATTCTTCGAGACCCTCATGGGCTTGCAGGAGTTCACCCAGGCTCCCCCGGCCGCGCAGATGTTCGGCGGAGCGGGCGAGGAATACATGGAAAAATATGGGACCAAGCCCGAAACTTTCGCCAAGATCTCGGTCAAGGCGAGAAAGCACGCCGAGCACAACGAGCGCGCGGTATTCAGGAACCTTCTTTCCGTCGAAGAGGTCATGGAGTCGCCCCACATCTACGGACCGCTGACACGTTTCCAGTGCTGCCCCCCCACCTGCGGAGCGGCGGCTGCGGTGGTCTGCTCGGATGAGTTCGCGGCCAAACACAACATCAGCGATTCCGTTTACATCGCCGGCCAGTCCATGGTCACCGACTTCGAGAGCACATTCGCCAAAAGCCGCATGAGGGTTGTCGGATACGACATGACCGCCGAAGCGGCCAAGCAGGTTTACGAGGAGTCGGGACTCGGACCCGACGATGTCGACGTCGTCGAACTGCACGACTGCTTCACGGCCAACGAATTGATCACTTACGAGGGCCTGGGCCTTACGCCCGAGGGAACGGCCGAGAAATTCATTGAAGACGGCGACAACACCTACGGCGGTAAGGTTGTGACAAACCCCTCCGGCGGCCTGCTTTCCAAGGGACACCCGCTGGGAGCAACCGGCCTCGCGCAGTGCGCTGAACTCACGTGGCAGCTTCGAGGCGAATGCGGTAAGCGCCAGGTGGACGGCGCCAAGGTCGGGCTCCAACACAACATCGGTCTCGGCGGAGCCGCTGTCGTGACTATGTACCGCAAGGACTGACCGGCCACGGATCTCAGGCAAAACCAACAGGCGATATTGGCCGCTCCATTCATCCGGAGCGGCCAATTTGTTTGTATTACACTTAAGGGACTGCCGAGCTAAGATCCGGTCTGTCTTATTGCTTTTAGATGTTGTGATATCCCGGGAAATTCCCCGAGCCCCCCCACCACTGTCATTGCGAGGAGCAACAGGTCGCAGACCCGAGCGACGCGGCAATCTCGCCCCCCTCCACCACGGAGAACACGGAGAAAAACAGCAAGAGAACACAACAGCGCCTGAACCACGAATTACACGAATTACACGAACGAGGAATAAAAAGAAATTCTAACCACGGGGAGCGCGGCGACAGAGTGGAAGGGGG
>SDBT01014587.1_pt1 | contig 12524 bp, 4 predicted proteins | sample 2277101 | NCBI WGS metagenome assembly SDBT01 (sample SAMN10404973, study PRJNA504765) | marine sediment metagenome | isolation source: marine sediment core GS10_PC15, 103 cmbsf | place: Arctic Ocean: Southern Knipovich Ridge | collected 2010
CTGATCGACGGCAGCAATCTGACTGCCGGTATCTACATGATAACCGTCGCTGTCGAAGACAGCGACGGGAACCCAATCGCTCCGCCCGCCGTTGAGATTGTCCAGGCCTTTAATCCCGCGCCACCGCAGCTTCAGGAGCCCTATGACGGCGAGGTGTACATGGGATATCCGATCACCTTCGCCTGGAGCTGGTACGGCGGCGACACCCAACCCGAGGACTGGATGCTGATCCTCGTCGAGGGCGAGGAGGGCGAAGACCCGGAAACCATGATCGAGACCCGTTCGCCCTACAACACGCGTTTCGAGGGTCACCCTCAAACATCCGAAGAGCATACCTATTCGGGGGTCGGCGCCGAGCAGGCCCTCTGGGTGGGGAAGACCTACTACTGGAAAGTCGAGACCGACATTCCAACCGTAATGGTCAATCAGCCGCGGCGTTTCAGCTCGAACATCTACTCTTTTAAATTCACCGATGTGACTACCGGGGCCGGTGACGCAGAAGCAGCGGCCGCAACGCAAGCGACCAGCGACGAGCTCTCCGATATGTTTTCCCAGATACTCCCATCCGGACAGGCCGATATGATAATGGAGATTCTCGAGCAATTCGCCGGATATCACATTGTAGAGATCGTTGTTGAGGGTCAGGGTGGCATGACGCTTCAGGAACTCGGCACCTACCTGCGGAGCGAACCCAGTCTGGAGATCGTCGGAGCAATCGTTGAATAAAAGGCCGTTAACGGCGGGAGATAAAAATGTCGTTTAAGAAATCAGTTATCCTTGTCATAGTCGGGTTGTTGTTTCTACTCCCGACGGTTTCGGCGTGGGCAGAGGGAACCAAGGCGATCGCCGTGGTCCTGATGACCAAGGGCGAAACGGAAATGAAGAAGCCGGAGCGGTCCTGGTCGGCGCTCAAGTTCGGAACGGTTCTCGACGGCGGCGACAAGATCCGGACCGGAGAGAAAGGGTTTATCGCGCTGGCTTTCACCGATGACAAGAGCCAGCTGAAGATCAGGCCGAACACCGAGCTGACCCTTAATGCGGAGCGCGATGAAGAGTTCAACCTCGCCAAGCGGGTGAACATGGACATCGGCGAGCTCTTCGCCGACGTCAAGCGGCAGAAGGGATCGCTCCAGCTGGTGACGCCCACTTCGGTCGCATCGGTCAAGGGCACCGAGTTCTGGCTGTTAGTTGAAACCGACGGTCAGACTCAGTTGCTCGCCATCGAGGGCATGATCGAATTCATCAATACGCTCAGCGGCCAGATCCTCGATGTCACTGCGGGAACCTATGCTATTTCGAACACCGACGGCACAATCGATGTCGGAGATCTGGAGACCATCGACCTCCCGGAATTCCTCGAAGAGACATTCGGTGTGAAATCGATCGAAATACATTTCCAGGATGATGAAGCGAACAGAAAGAGTCTGATAATCAACTACACGACCGAGGAACCTGACACGACTTCAGGACAATAATCTGAAATTTAAGATAGATCACAATTGACGGGCGGAAATACAGTCCTATATTTCCTTGCCCGCAGGCCCCCCCATTTCCAAGACATTTCTTTGGAGGAGGGTTTGGTAAAAGGGGAGGGATTCATGCGCACTTCGTATACGCTATTGATCCTCGTACTGGCGTTGGGCATCGTTTCCAGCGCTCTCGCCCAGGATGAGCTGCAGCGTGAAGAGCTGCAGCGTATTATCCACGACCCCGTGCTCTCCGGCACCGCCGGAGAAGCGCTCGAACTCGAAGCCTACATCGAAGGCGATCTGTCGCTGGCCTCCGTCGTCGTGGCTCAGGTGATGTTCAGGAGCAGCGACCAGGATGTCTACGATTTCATCGAATTCGTTTCCACAGCCGACTATTACTACGGCGAGATACCGGGTAATCGGGTTGTTTCGGAAGGAATGGAGTATTATATCGAGTTCATCTTCGACGATGGATCGAGTCTCACCTTCCCTCCCTCAGAGGAGAATCCATCGCTTAACCCGATCTACGTCGATATCCGCGTTGCAACGACGGTTCGGCCCCAGGAGCCGATAGTAGTCATCAGCCCGGAGCCGAATACCACCGTCTCGGGTACGGATGTGCTCATCGCGGTTTCATTCAATCCGACCACCAGGCGGTTCGATCCGGCGAAAATACGCCTGATGGTCGACAGCAGGGATCGTACCGGTGAGGCGAACGTCACCGATGAGATTCTCACGGCCGTTCTCGCGGGATTCGAAAAGGGCCGGCACCGCATAGACCTCGTGTATCAGGATGACACCGGCGAGGAGGTGCTGCAGACCTGGTTCTTCGCCTGGCGCCCTGAGGCCAGCGCCGCTCGCGGATTCCGCAGCCACTTCTCCGGCAACCTCGGCTTCGATACATACAGCCAGCGGATCAACGCCCAGACCTACAACGTCGGCCGCGAGAAGATCAACATCAGAGGCCGGTTCGGATCGTTCAGCATCTCCGGGAACGCGTTGCTCACCAGCCAGGAAGCGGGAAACCTCCAGCCCCAGCACCGCTACCTGATAACCGTCGGCTGGCCCGCGTTCCGCATCAGGTTCGGCGACGTCAAGCCGAGGTACAACGAACTGATTCTCTGGGGCAAGCGTGTCCGCGGCGCCGAAATTGATTTCGGTCCCGGGCAGATGAGGTTGCAGTTGCTGTACGGCGATATGACACGACCGATCAATGGAAATGCATATACTTTGCCAGACACCACCTGGGACTACACCGACCCAGAGAATCCGGCGGTCGTCTCCATAGCCGACAGCACCCATACGACTCCCGGGATGTATCGCAGGTGGATGGGCGCCACCCGGCTTTCATTCGGCGATCCGAGCTCTTTCAATTTCGGCTGGACGGTGATGAAAGCGCGGGACGACACCTCCTCGGCGCTATATGGCAAGCGCCCCAAGGACAACCTCGTAACCGGATTCGACTTCCTCGCAACCGGCCTGCGTCGCAGGGTATCGCTCGACGGCCAGATTGCGCTCTCGCTTTACAACGACAACATTTCGGTCGACCCGATCGAGGACGCCGCGAGGTTCCGCAACATCATCTGGGTCAACCAGTATTTCGAACCGCTGCCGAGCGAAGGCATACCAACCGACACGGCCGCGACGCAGGAGGTCGATGTCGGAAAGATCGTGGGCTCGCTGCTCGAACAATCGCTTTCATACAAGGGCCGGCTGCGGTTGCGCGTGCTCTACAACGACTTGAGAATCGGGTACAGCAAAATCAACCGGAGCTACAGAACCTTCGGCAACCCGACCCTGTCAAACGACCGCGCCGGATTCTTCGTCAGGGACCGCATACGTCTCTTCAGCAGCAAGCTGTATCTGAACATCGGGTACAACCAGTACAAAGACAATGTTGCCGGTTCGAAGGACGTGACCACGACACGTTCGACGTTGAACGGGGGATTCAGCGTCTATACAGGAGACGTCTGGCCCGATCTCACCGTCGGATACCGCAACACGCTGAACAAGAACGACGCCGAACTGGAACCGGTTTACCTCGACAACACGGCGATCGACACCCTCGATACCCGGCTGCAGGATCAAGCGGACAATTACACGATCAGCCTTGTGCAGAAACTCGCATACGCGACCACGGACAATATTGTTACGCTGTCATTCATAACTACCGACCGGTCGGATACTTATGATGTACACGGGACGTCGGATATGAACATCATCTCGATGAGCGTGCGGTCTGAATATGAGATGCCGCTGAGCACGACGGTAAACTTCTCGTCCTCTTCGCAGAACTCGATCGGGGGCTTGACCAATCTCTCATACAGGATCATCGGCCTGCGCGGCGATTACTACATGATGAACAAGCGGCTTGTCCCATTCCTCGGACCTCGTATCACCCTGGCGAGCGGAACGCTGAACATAACCCGTGACGATCCGGGGGAACAATTCGACGAGAGCGACCCGACAATCGCCGGCCAGATACGCAAGCAGACGCTGCACAACATGCTGGTCGACTTCACCAAGATCGAGTTACTCGCCGGGTTCGAATTCCAGTTGTTGGATAATCACGCACTTACCGGATATCTCAGCATGTCCAGTTACAGCGAAGCGGGACAGTGGGAATACTGGAACGACGAGAAATATGCGCTTGACATGGACAATGACGGTACCATCGACAACGACGGGGAGACCGTCAACTTCCCGACATATTACAAGAAGAACGACTTCATGGCGATGCTTTCGTATCAGATCAGGTTCTAGTGGACGCGATCACATTAATCGACCTGTTCTGAGCTGCGCCACACAGCACAATGCAAGACGCGACGCCGCGGGAATAGCGGAGCTATTTCAAGAAGGAGCAACGAAGCAGTGTGCTGTGTGGCACGCTCCCGAAGGGCTTGACGCCAAGCGGCTGGCTTCTGCGTTGGTTTTGCTTGCTGTGGAACCACCACACCGACGCAAAACCGCCTTGAATCCAACCACTTTGCAACAAGCAGAACTACTCGATTAATGTGATCTCGTCCACTGTGGACGAAACCACATTAATCGACCTGTTCTGAGCTGCGCCACACAGCACAGAACAGGTCGATTCATATGTGATGGTACACCAGTAATATCTTCCGGGAAGGCCAATGGGCCGGAAAAAGAAGTCCGATAAGGGAAAGAGGGTCTCATGGTGGGTGGGGATACCGGGCGCAATCATCCTCTCGGCGATCATCATGCTTGCCGGTCGTACAGGTCTGCTCTATGAACTCGAGCTGAAGTCCTTCGACGCTCGTTTTATCTGGCGCGGGCCCGTCGATGTGAGCGAAAGCCCGATCGTCATCGTCGCGATCGATGACGAAACTTTCGCGACGGTTCCTTCGCGTTATCCATTCCCGCGAAGCTGGTATGCCCGGATGATCAGGAACCTGTTCGCCTCCGGCGCCAGGATGGTGATCTTCGACGTTCAGTTTACCGAACCTTCCACCCCCGAGGAGGATGCGGCCCTCGCCGAGGCGACCGCCGAGTATGCCGACCGCATCATCCATGCCGGCAAAATCGCGGTAACCCATGACGTGCGCATCAACAAGGTCCTGACCCAGGCGCTCCGCCCGATAGAGGTGATCGAAAAAACCGGTTCGCAACTCGGCATCGTCAACATGGGCGAGGATCGCGACGGTTTCACACGTCAGTATCCCCTCTATGTCGAGCATGGCGGCGTGAACTACCTCCCGCTGGCGTTGAAGGCGCTGCAGATTCTCAAGGATATCCCGGACACCGGGGCGTTTCACCGCGATGACCCGAAGGTGATCCGGTTCGGCGATTTCCGCATCCCGAGGATGACCGAGAGCACGATGCTCATCAACTTTGCAGGACCGGCGGGAACATTCGATACGAAGAGTCTCGCCAGTGTTCTCGACGACAGCGAATTCGAACTCCTGCACGATGACACCGACTATATGCAGTGGTTCCTGATGCCGGATGAGCAGTTTGCGATGATGGAGCTGCTCCTGCCCGAGGACGCGGTCGTCGTCTTCCGCGAGCTACGCGCGCAGAACCCCTTCAAGGACAAGGTCATCTTCGTCGGCGCGTCAGCCGCGGAGCTGCAGGACCTGAAAAAAACACCGTTCTTCACGTACAAGGACCCGAATACCGGCGGTCGCAATATCACGACCCCCGGCGTTGAAGTCCACGCCAACGCATTGCAGACGTTGCTCGACGGATCGTACTTCCTCAACGTTCCGCCGCTGTATGAATATCTGATAATCTTTCTGCTCATGCTGGCCGTTTTCGTGGTCAGCAACACGACGCAGCTCTGGATGGGCACGAGCTTCACAATCTTGCTTGCCATCGGATTTTTCGTCAGCACCGTATACCTGTTCATCGTCTTCCGGCTCTGGATGGCAGTGATCGCCCCGATCACCGGAATCCTGCTCGCCTACATCAGCACCACGGTTTACCAGTTCCTGCTCGAGCAGAAGGAAAAGGCGATGATCCGCGGGATGTTCTCGCAGTATGTCCCGAAGAAGGTGGTCAGCGAACTGATCGAAAATCCCGATATGCTCAAGCTCGGCGGCGAGAAGAGAAGAATGACCGCGCTGTTTACCGATGTCGCCGGTTTCACGTCTGTGTCGGAGAAGTTGACTCCCGCGGAACTCGTCGCGTTGCTCAACGAGTATCTCTCGGAGATGTCGAATATCATCCTCGACAACGAAGGGATCATCGACAAGTACGAGGGCGACCTGATCATGGCCGAATGGGGTGCGCCGATCTTCTTCGACGAGCACGCCGCCTATGCATGCCGTGCGGCGCTCCAGATGCAGAAACGACTCGCCGAGCTGCGCGATGTGTGGAAAGAGAAGGGCACGCCGATACTCTTCAGCCGGGTCGGGGTCAACACGGGTGATATGATCGTCGGGAACATGGGTTGTCTCGAGGTTTTCGACTACACGGTGATGGGTGACGCAGTGAACCTCGCCAGCCGACTCGAAGGGGCGAACAAGTCGTATGAGACGACAATCATGATCGGACCCGAGACCTTCGGGGACGTCGAGGGCCGGTTCGTGACACGGATGCTCGACGATATCAGGGTCAAGGGCAAGGATGAACCGGTGCGGGTGTATGAGCTTGTCGCCGAGGAACTCTCGGAGGTCACGGAGTCGAAACTCAAGGCGATTGAGCACTTCAACCGAGGCATCGGACTATATCGAGACCTGGAATTCGCCGACGCGAAGCAGGCGTTTGAGGCCGCCATCAAGACAGACGACGAGGACGGCCCCTCGAAGACCTACCTCGAGCGTTGCGTACATTTCATCGCCAATCCCCCATCGGAGGATTGGGATCGGGTATTCGTCCTGACCGAGAAGTAGGACCGGCAGAGCTATCAACAGATGTTTATCTGCGTGGATTCGGCGTCAATTCCGGAGATCAGGAGGCAGCGGTTCCACCTGTTTTCATACAGGCATTGCCTGCTAACGTCGATAGCGGTTGCGTGGGATTGACAATAGCTTACTTTGCGTTCGATTCATATATTATTCATAAGAATTTGTTCGGGATATCGCCGCCTCTGTATAATCAGCCTGTAAGGCGATAAAATAATCGTGGGCGCTTGTTTGCAGGTATGAAATCGAAACGGATAATGAAGGCGGAAGCCGGATTAGATCAGATCCTTTCCATTTCACCTGCTCGCGCCGGAACAGGAACAGATCCGGATTTGAATCACCGATCATTGACTCCAAACTCGCAACCCGGGAGGAGACAGCACCGTGCGCTTTAAAACCCTGTCCATTCTATCAATGTTGCTGATACCTTCTCTGATCTTCGCGCAAGATTTCGATAAGCTCAACGTTGCCGTTCTCGACCTCGAGCTCCATGGCCTTTCGGAAACCTATCGCAGGCCATTATCTGACCGTCTACGCGAGGAGCTGTTCAACACGGGTCGCTTCAAGGTCATCGAGCGCAACAACATGGAATCGATTCTCGGCGAGCAGGGCTTCCAGCTCGCCGACTGCACATCGGACGAATGTGCGGTGATGATCGGCCGGCTCCTCGGAGTGAATGCGATGATCGCCGGTTCCATCGCGCTCATCGGCACGACGCACACGATCAATGTTCGGGTCATCGATGTCGAGACCGGCGAGATCACGCTTCAGCGAAGCACCGACTGCCGTTGCCCCATCGACGAGGTGCTGACCACCAGCATTCGCGGGGTGGCTTCCCTGCTTGCAGGAACCGAAGCGGCTCCGCAGGTGACCACGCGGTTTGAACCCCCGAAACCCGTAGAGCCGGGAACCAGGTCAAAGGGTGGAGTGCTGATGCGTTCGATGATCTTACCGGGATGGGGACAATTCTATTCCCGAAGAACACTGGCCGGCACATTCTACTCCGTTGGGGAAATCGGCTCTGTTGCATTCCTGTTCATCGCCGTCTCCGGCCACAACGGCAAGGTCAGTGACTACGATGAGGCCAAGGCCGCTTATGACGCCGCAATCGGTTCGGCTATCGCCGAGGAAGCCTACGAGACCATGCAGGACGCATATGACCAGGTCGGAAGCGCCGAAACCACCATGTATGTCGCGGCGGGAGCGGCTGGGGGGATTTACCTGATCAACATCATTGACGCGATCATTTTCGGCCCGCGAGGCGGATCACAATCCGCGGACTCGGGCGCCGGAAACCGGCCGCGTTTCGCGCTGGGTACGATTCCGGACTCGGGTGGATATCCGGTTGTCGGACTTTCATTTCAAATTGATTTACCTGGAAAGGGGAGGGCTGGGAGGATAAGCAGATGAAGTATTTCAAACCTATTACCTCTAGGGAACGCCGCCTGGCCGCGAATTTCTTTCTGCTTGCAGGTCTCTTGCTGTTGATGGTGATTTCCTGCGAGCAGTCTCCGCTCGAACCCGAGCACGACAACCCCTTCGATCCGGACAATCCCGATGTCGAAGGCGATCCCTATGAACTCTCCGCCGAGATCGCCAACGGCGGCATTCGCCTTGTTTGGAACCGCATCGAAGATCCTCAGCCCAACGGCTACAACCTCTACCGCAAGGTCAACGACGCTGCTTCCGCTATATACCAGGAACTCCTCCAGGACACAACATACACGGATACCAACATCCAGAATGGTTATCGATATGAGTACTTCGTCGCGGCGGTGGATGCAAGCGGCGAAGCGGACATCTCCGAACCGGTTACGGTCTCGATCAATGCCGACCCGGTTCTTGTCATCGAGGGGGAATCGGTCACCGAGACAACGACACGCGATGTCACCCTAACCATCCTCGCCTTCGGCGGCTCGCAGATGAAGCTTTCCAACGACTCCAGTTCAACCGGGGCGCAGTGGGAACTATATGCCTCCGAGAAGTCATGGCAACTCACTACCGGCGGAAATGAAAAAGTCGTTTACATGCGCATCCTCTATCTTACGAACGACACATCGGAAGTTGTCACCGACACGATCCTCCCGGTCTTGCCCTCGAACCTCTCGGTCATGATCGTCGAAGGAGACTCCTCGACAAGTAACGTCGTCGACCTCTCGATCAGCGCCGACAACGCCGACAGCATGCGTATCGGCAACCAGTCGGACCTTTCCGCCGTCGAGTGGGTCGCGTACGGTGGAAGTGTCGAGGATTGGGATCTTGTCAATGGCGGAGGCGCGCTCGCAGCCGGTGAAAGTCAGTCCGGTGAGAGTATCATCCGCACCAGGCCAACGCGCGGACTCGAGAAGAACGTGCTGGGCAAAACCTCGAAGCTGCCATCAAATAAATCGTCCTCCTCAGGCGCGCAGCGTATACGACCGGACGAGATGCTGAGCGCGAATTCACCGCGTTCCGGCGCCTCGCCGCCGCGGCTGGTCGCCTCGGAAGCCATGGTGACGACGTCGCATACGGTCTATGCACAATTCAAGAACGATTTCGAGGCTGCCTCGGACGTCGTTTCCGACCAGGTGATCGTTCACATTCCCGGTGCAATCACCATCAACGGCGGCGATGCGACAACCTCGTCACGGTTTATCACCCTGACCTTGTCCTGCGACTACGCTGATCTGATGGCGCTCGACACCAGCGCAACCGCGCTCGCGGCCGGCCCGAACTGGCAGACCTATGCCGCCACGATCAGTGACTTCGAGTTGCCGACCGGCGCCGGAACGAAGAATGTATATGTCATCTTCCACAACTCCAGCGGTGCGGAGTCGGATATCTACAGCGATGACATCGAGCCTGCCGCGCTGAACGCCTCAATAACAATTGCCGTTGATGCAGATACTACCGCAACCCGTAGCGTAACACTCGACCTGACCGCCACCGGCGCGACGGAGATGCAGATCGCCAACGGTTCCGCGCCGACAGGTGACACTTGGCAAACCTTTGCCAGCTCCGTTTCTGATTGGCAGCTCGAGACGGGTGCGGGTACGAAAACCGTTTATGCCCGTCTGCGCAACGATTTCCTCAATGAAGAGACCGTCAGCGATGGTATTGCGCCTCAACTAATCGAAAACGAGGCCATTGAGATCATCGGCACGGTCGCGGCCGATACTGTCAACTCGAACCTCGTCGACATCGAACTCAACGCCGACTACGCCGACAGCGTGATACTCAGCGGTTCGAGCGACTTCACCGGGGCCGCATGGGTTGCGATGGCCGACACCGTTTACGGTTGGGACATCATCTCCGGCTCCATCGCAACGTCGGCGAGCGAGAACATAAGATCGACGGTGCTTAAAAACAGCGGTGACAGTTTCGCCGACAAGGGTCTCGTGAACCGGCGCGGTATGCAGCGCAGCGGAACGGCGACGGAGCGGATCCCGTATATCGCCCCCGATTTACAGAACGTCGGCCCCTACACAGTCTATGCCAAGTACAAGAACGACTTCGAGGTGGAAACGAACACGGTCTCGGATGATGTTGTCCTTCACGCCGTATGCTCGATCTCGATCAACGGCGACGATGCAACCACCACGTCGCGGTTTGTCACCCTGTCACTCTCGAGCGACTTCGACTATCAGATGGCGCTCGACACTAGCGGAACCAATATTGCTGCCAGCCCGGCCTGGCAGACCTACGGTGCCACGGTCAGCGACTTCGAGCTGCCGACCGGCACCGGAACGAAGAGTGTATACGTCATCTTCCGCAACTCCAGCGGCGCGGAGTCGGATATCTACAGCGACGATATTGCGCCTCAACTGATCGAAAACGAGGCCATTGAGATCATCGGCACGGTCGCGGCCGATACGGTCAACTCGAACATCGTCGACATCGAACTCACCGCCGACTACGCCGACAGCGTGATGCTCAGCGGTTCGAGCAACTTCACCGGCGCCGAATGGGTTGCGATGGCCGACACCGTTTATGGTTGGGACATCATCTCCGGCTCCATCGCACCATCGGCGACCGAGAACATAAGATCGCCGGTGTTTAGAAACGGCGGTGACAGTTTCGCCGACAAGGGTCTCATGAACCGGCGCGGTATGCAGCGCAGCGGAACGGCGACGGAGCGGAACCCGTATATCGGCCCCGATTTACAGAACGTCGGCCCCTACACAGTCTATGCCAAGTACAAGAACGACTTCGAGGTGGAAACGAACGCGGTCTCGGATGGTGTCGTCTTGCATGCCACCTGCTCGATCTCGATCAACGGCGGCGATGCAACCACCACGTCGCGGTTTGTCACCCTGTCACTCTCGAGCGACTTCGACTATCAGATTGCACTCGACACCAGCGGAACCAATATTGCTGCCAGCCCGACCTGGCAGACCTACGGTGCCACGGTCAGCGACTTCGAACTACTTACCGGTGCTGGAACCAAGAGTGTATACGTCATCTTCCGCAACTCCAGCGGCGCGGAGTCGGAGATTTACAGCGACGATATCCAGGCCCAGCTCGTCGTAAACGAGGCCATTGAGATCATCAGCTCAACCGCCGACGATACCGTCAGCTCGAACCTCGTCGACATAAAGCTCTCGGCCGACTACGCCGACAGCGCAATGCTCAGTAACTCGGGTAGCTTCACCGGAGGCAACTGGGTGGCGATGGTCGACACGCTCTTTGGGTGGGATCTCACGGCGGCTGCCGCTTCTCCGCCAGCAGTACCTGATGACAAGCTCGATCTTTCCCGGTGGAAACCGGCAGGGAACCCGGAGAAAGCCGACCTCGATCAACCGCTCGAACGCAAAAGCGCCGCCCGGGATGAAATTGATGTGGTCCGGGTTCCCCGAACCCGGGACGAAGATGCAGCCCGAGTCCCAAAAACCCGGGAAAGCGTAAGTCCGGAAGATGCAGCTCCGGATGGACCCCTCCGGAAAAAAGACCTGTTCGGCGGGCCGCCATTGACTTATGAACCGGACGCGACGGATCACGCCGTCTACGCCAAGTTCAAGAACAGCTTCGAGGTGGAGACCACTCCCTACTCCGACAACATTACCGTCGCGCTCCGCGGGTCGGTGACGATCAACGGCGGCGATGCGTACACCACTTCACGCGATGTGACGCTGACGCTGTCGCTGATGGAAGCGGGTTCGGCGGATTCGATGGCGTTGGATATCGACTATACGAACATCGTCTCCAGCCCGACCTGGCAGGCATTCTCCTCCACGGTCAGCAACTACACTCTGCCCGCGGGAAGTGGCTTCAAGAGGGTCTACACCAGGTTCAAGAACAACATCGGCGTGGAATCGGATATCTTCTCCGACGACATCGACCCGTTGCCCCTGACTCCAACCCTCACTATACTGCCCGCGGATTCGGAGTTCATCAACCATACGCAGGTCACGCTCGATGTCGCGGTCGCCTACGCGGACAGCTTCAAAGTTCATACAAGCAATGATTCATCGGCCGTCCCCTGGGAGGCTTCCGATAGCCTGCGAGTTGATACTCTGTCCACCGGTGACAGCCTGCATCATGTATATGCCTGGTACAAGCATGACTTCTTCGCCGCCGGTCCGGCGGTGGACAGCATCTATCTCGATACTGAAGTTTCCATCGATTCGATTATCTGGAATCCTGTAAATGATACACTGAACCAGTGGACCGCGTATGATACTTTGGAACTTCTTGCGGATGATACGTTTGA
>SDBT01014588.1_pt1 | contig 12524 bp, 10 predicted proteins | sample 2277101 | NCBI WGS metagenome assembly SDBT01 (sample SAMN10404973, study PRJNA504765) | marine sediment metagenome | isolation source: marine sediment core GS10_PC15, 103 cmbsf | place: Arctic Ocean: Southern Knipovich Ridge | collected 2010
TTCTGGGCTCCCGACTTTGTAATAAAACGAACATATGCTGGGGTTAAAAAGTTAGCAATTGGAGACTTTTTAAAGTGGATAGCAATCATAACTCTCGGAGTGTGGGTACTAATATATATAGGTGTATCGACGGGTTCCATACAAAAGAGTGCAGAGGTATGTGCACGGCGAGAATAATTTTAACAATTCGTAATAACATTATGAATTGAAATAGGTAGATGTGAACATTCTAACAATTTTTTCGCCTACGTTTCACTTCCACTTTCGTGGAGAGTGAAACGATCCACGACTCCCCTCCCCGCGTACGCGAGGAACGAAGCGACACGCGTACCGCGGTCGAAAGTGTACGGCGAAAATTTAGGTTCGATGAGTATTAGGGCTGATTTGTTTAACAGGATGAATGAGTTATGGACTCAACGTGTCGTTGCTACGGAAGGTCCTTCGCTATTTACTGATGTAATCATTGATGGCGAACACTTCAGCCTTCACTGTTCCCTCAGAACTGAAGCAAAGAAAATGTTTAACTCTAACGTAAAAGATGTTCTAGATGAAATTAGACATCCTGATCTTACAAACATACTTCAAATTATGAGCGAAGGTAAGGAAGATGTATTACGAGAACTTATATCTACTTTTATTACTAACAACGGAAATAAAGATATAAGTTATATATTTTCTTCAGCATGCTTTTATAAGCTCTATAATATTGCAAGTTGGGTGCGCACCGACTATAGTGATTATATTGATGTTAATCAAGGATTAGAAGCTGCATGTGAATCTGGAGACGAAGGAATAGTTAATATGGTGTTAATTATGGAAGCAAACGACTATGCTACGGGCTTAAAAGGCGCTGCACACTCGGGACACATTCCATTAGTTAAAAAAATGATAATGTTGGGAGCCAGAAATTTTAATAGTGCTCTTGAAGTAGCAGCAGCAGGTGATCATCAGTCTGTAATTACTTACATTACAAGCGTCTGTACAGCAAATATTGATTTTAATTTTCTATTGTGGGGAGCTAGCGAAGGAGGTAATCTTTTAACAGTTAAGAATGCTATCTCTAACGGAGCTACTGATTATCACACGGCATATTGGAAAGCTTTACAAGGTGGAGTCCGAGAACATCATTCTAAATATTCAGTAAAATATGGAACTCGCAGAAATGTTCCTAGTGAGCCACACCTTGCAATATCTGTTTATCTATTAGAATTGATGGATCGATTGTAGATTCGTATTTTGTTTATTACGAATCATATAAATTAGAAAAGTTAGTGTGCTACTCCTCGGAATGGTGCTCTTCATCGTTGCATTCCTCTTCATCACGAGTTTTTCCTTCTTCAAAATCGTTTTCAGAGAGCTCTTCTTCAGTCATTTTATTGACCTTTTTGTGATGCTTTTTACGTGTCTTTTTTGTTTCTGAGACTTTTTCGTCACTCTCTTCCTCAGATGGAACGGTCTTTACCTTTTTACTCTTGGACTTCTTCTTTTTCCTCAATTTGTCGGGTTTCTCAATTTTACTTTCATCTTCTGAAAGATTAAGATCCTCAACCTCCTCGTGTGCAGACTCAGAATCAGATAATGCACTGGTGTTACGTACAATTCGCTTTTTTCGTTGAGTATTATACTCGTTTTGATTTCGACGCCCTTGCGACGCCACACGAAATGTAGCAACTGAACCAACGTTTCTATTACGACGTGGATTAGAATTACCTCGGACAAAATCCGTGGTCTCTGACGATCGTCGGTCCACTGGCGGTCCGGATTTTGCCCGGTAAAATCCCTTTTGTCTTGTAGTACCTCTGGCCCCACGATCGTCCCGGAATTTATTCGGATGGTCGTACTGTTGACGTACATGAGGTGTAAACTGTCCTCGTTCTTCTCGTCGTTTGGCATTTTGGAGCATCTTCATACGTTCGGCGACCGTACATTTTCCAAGATACTCAATGATTACTCTAGGAGTTATAAGGTTATTTAGAACATCGCGCCGATACCAATTAAGAAGTCTACTCACGAGAGTTCCAATAGAACTATGAGGACGAGTGTTAAGATTATTGTTACGAATACAGTCTTCCGTTTGAATCCTAACAATTTCAACGAGAAGTTTCATGTCTGATTTTGCACGTCGTAAATCCTCCTCATAACGTAGATCTGTAAGAACCTTAAACTTTCGTCGGAGATGTTTGTTCGTATACAATTGAAGATATCCGTAGTACACGCTCCGCTCATTACCCCATATTGCAAGATTTTCTATGTATTCCACAGTACAAAGCTTAGCAATACTTGTTTCGCTTCCATCATCGTTGACGTGGCGCACCACTAAGCATTGATGTGATCTAAGTGCTCTTTTAAGCTTGTTGGAAGGGCGCGTCCAATCAACTTGAAAAGAGTAAGATGTTGGACGTTGCAGTCCAGGAATAATAGAGTGTTCAGACGTTGGTCGAACTTGGAGAATTTCTGTAGAACTTTTACCCATGGTTTGCATTTCTTCGTGTCGGACAAGAAACCAATAGATAAGATCCGTATCAGCCTCAGTCATAAGGTCTTCAAGTTGTAATTGCTCCATAATATCTCCAACTGTATAAGGACATGCCCATCTTGAATTGGTTCCGAGCTTGCGGTGCGTAGAATAGTTCCACTTAGTTCCATCATGCCATGCTCTTACATTAATTCCTTCCTTAGCTTCTTCTAGAACTATACTCTCTTCTGTAAATCCAGAAGCAATTCGTTTCTTAGAAAGATCACTCAGCTTATACTCGGTAAGCCATGAGAGACCTGTAGAGATTACTGTATAATCAATACCGTCATGTTGAACAAGAATACTCCGGAAACCTCCGAGAGCGGCTAGAACTTCTTGTTTTTTCTTAGGGTCTTGGGGTGTGAGGTAGTTTAAAATTAGAGTATTTACTCCAAGGGCGGAATTATCTACTGTATCAAATACACGATACCATTGTATATATTCTTCTGGAATCTTGATGCCATGCTTACCAAGATCCTCAATGAGCTTAGGAGTTAGAATATCTGCGTTTATATGTGCTCTGTCAGTATAAACGACGTCTCCGTATCCAATAGATTCGGCCACTTCGGAACCCTCATTACCCGAGTGGTCACTATCTGTTAGGTCTAGGTCTGCCCAGTCAGTATGAGTCGCGTTCTTGCTCATATTTAAAGACGGCCTTAACAAGTCTTTTTGACTAACAAGTCTCGCAACTAACAAGTCTCTCGACTATTGTTGTACAATGAAGTGTCACTGAGTTTTGACTAGATCCTTTCAATTTTCATTTTTATTACATTTTTATCAACGAAAATTGAGTAGTTTTCCCTATTACTTCACACAATTGTAGGTTGTCTAATTTCTCAGCCTTTTTCAACTCTGTAAATATCGTCTGTGTAATCTCTTGTAGCTTACTCTCTTCTATACTTTTACTTTTTTCCTCTAATTCCTCCGAAATATATGAGATGTCGATACCTACAGATATTAATCCTTCAGGATACCTTAGAAGCCAGGGATACTCCTGATAACACACCTGTAACCACGAGTATACATCTCTTTGCATAATCTTTATGAGTGCTGGCCTCACATAAAATTTAACAACTTCATCACGACATCTCTCCCAGGCTCCGCTAATTGATTGAGAGTACCATCCAGCAAATATTGCACCTACGAGATTTTGAGACTCGTTACTTCTAAACCGCTCTTCTGCAAGAAAATACCATAGTTTCCACCAATCGGGATTTAAGCGTATGAGTGTTGGATCAGTTGCACTTATTGGTATCACTGGAGGAGAGTACTTGTGGCGCTGTTGTGAGTCTACCAAAACAGTATACTCTAACAACTTTAGATAACTTGTACGATCTTTACTTTCATTGGGATGCTGTTCCATCCTTAATTCGCGACACCAACCTACCTTCGGAGGTGGGGGTAGCTGATAAATTGGTTTTTCATGTACAGCATTAGTCCATTTGTATCCTCGTATATGTATGCGTTCATGCCAGTGTTCAGTAATTTGTGGTTTTGACGGAAAATAACTAGCAAACTGGCAATTAATAAAGGTTAACCTTGGATCGACACGCACAGTTTTTTCTAGAGCTTGTCTCCATCCTCTAAATAGTACTTCGTCCATATCAAGGCTTACAAACCATGTCACGTCTTTTGGTGCCAATTCTATAACTAAATTACGTGATTTGTCAAATCGCCATGGCTTAATAACTATATTATGAACTATCACTCCCTCATTTCTCAAAATGGTAACTGTATCGTCTGTACTACCCGTATCTCCTACTACACGATAATCGGCATCTTCAGTAGACTTTGCCCATCGTAGAGCAAATCGTTCTTCGTTTAGAGCTATCGTATAAACACACACCGTAATTTTAGGTCTATCCATTTGTTACTCAATACTTTATTTGAACTCCTTTAAGAGAATATTGGTAGTTTTCTTAAAGTTTGAAGTAATCGCTTACTAGACTAACTTAAAAGTCTCGTTTAAGCCACACCGTGAAGGAACGGTTTGTACTGCTAATTTTATACCCTCTATTAAGGTAGTAATTACGCTCCCTAATAGATTTACTGGAATATCAAAAGAAACTCTACCCACTAACTGTGTCTGTGCTTGAGCACTTAGACTGTCCCAATCCTTAAACAAAGTATTGTCAATACGAGTATCGTTAAGATTTAAAGATGAAATTAGTTGTTCCTTTACTTCATCCCAGTTAACAGGATCACTATTATACATCGCTTTAGCAAATAGAAATGCACTTACGGTAGGATGGGTAATCGATAATAAAAGCTGTATATTTGCTTCTCTGTATTTCTGAATATTTTTGTGTATAACATCCTTCCATAGAACACTTACAACTTTTAATGGAATATTTAGTGCGGTAGCCTGATGTTGAGCGTATTCGGAGGAAAGAGAGCTTATGTTCCTAATAAAATCATTCTCAACTTTCTCTAAGAACTGAGGGATTGTAATACGTTCTGAATCATCCATTATAATTGTTCATATTATTTATTCGAGTCTTAAGGCAAAAATATACCCAAGTCTTAAATTAGATTTTCTATTGGTGTACTATGAATAGTCGTTTATTTCAGGTATGGCTACAAGGAAAACAGTCATTCCGGTTAAGCTTAGGGTGGGTCTTCTCACTGAACTTACTACGGGAAAGTTAAAGGGCAAAAATGTTGGGCCCTATAATATGAAGGCTGCTAGTGCGAGCTCACGACGCAATGCACTTCAAGTTGCTGTCAACAAACTAAAACGACAGGGCTATCACTGTCGTAAATGTTACAACAAACTAATTTATATGCTTAATATTCAGGCAGTCTTTAGAAAGAAAAAGACAAGTGAACAAGCGACATATAAGCGGCTTGAGGCTGATATCGCATGGTTACAATCAGAAAGAGAGAGAGTGTGTCCATATCAAAAGGGTTATACCCTTGGAAGAAAAGCCATTACTCGCCGTAGTGTTAAGCGAAAGTCCGTAAAGCGTAAGGGACCAAAAATTGGAGATACTAAAACCGTCAATCGAGCTGGGAAGAGAGTTAGAATGACTTATAGTCGATATAAGGGACGTGACGGTAAGATGAGAACGGGATGGCATGTTAAAAAGTAAATTAATTACATATACTACAGGATATATGTAATCAACTTGATTTACAAGTATATGTAATGAAATTAACGTCGTACTCGCAATCGGCGTATATGACGTTGACCTAGTGCTCTCACAGGTTTAGGCGATTCCCCATCGTGTAAATTTTGATGAGTGGTTTGACGAGAAGCCAACGCTCGTCTATATTTAGGTCCTCCAGGTAACGATCCTCCACCTCTACAACTAGGACATCCTTTATCTTTTCCTCTACCTCTCACATAACGACGTATTACTCTAGGTGTAGGTTTAACACTGTGTTCCTGACATTTATTAGTAGTTGATTGACAAGTCCAGCACACACCTTGATCTTTCCATACTTCTTCAGGAATGAGTCTTCTTACGCTTGTAATTGTAATAGTTTGTACTCCGTTTATCTTTAGTGCTCTCATCCATCCAGTTCTAAGCTTGATAGAGTTAATAAATGATGATACTTTTGGATTACTGCTGAAACGTATATGCTCCCAATGGCCAGCTAGATAACGAAGTTCCGGTTCGTTATAAACTAGAGAAATGGAATTTACTGCATTAATCCAGTCATAATCGGAAAATATTGAAAGAAGATGGATGCTCTTCCACGTCTTGGAATGTTTACATCGTAAATCGTTTTGAGTCCGACTGCTGTCGGACGATACGACTACGGGACATTTTTCTGGGGTCTGGATCGAATTCAGTGGGGAGTGACGCCGAGGATTCGACTTTTTATCGAGGGATGGGACCGATTTTACCACGCGATGCAATCTTCTGTTGGAATACGGCAATTTGCCGAAGCCTCTCCTCCTTCGCATTTTGTTGTCTCACTTCTAATTCGATATTTTTACGAGAAAAATTTTCTTCGTCAGGAAGAGTTTTTTGTCTAAATTGTAGGAGTGTAATTTGGGTTTGTGTTCTACGTATTAGTTCTTGATTGTTTTGTGCAACTCGAATATAATTAGTAAGAGAAACTGGTAACACTGAGAGCTTACGTACGAGATTATCAGTTTCGGACTGCTTTCGTTGCAAAAATCGACTACTGCGAGTTGAAGATTTAAACATCCTTGCTAGACGACTAAATTCCTCAGCTTGGCTATACAGAACACTCTGTACGTTGTCCGTACGAATTATACCTATAGCTTTATTTCGATAAGTATTCTCATATCTAGATGCACTTTTCTCGACAATAATAGAAACATTTTGAGGCGAAATACGAAGAGTAGTTGCCTCCGTTACTAAGTAACCCATCACAAAAGTTCCCCATTCTTCTCTTGTTGTGAAACCCTGACCAGTAAAAACTGCAAAGCTTTTTGCAAGTGCTTTCCATACCTCAATACTTAGTCTGTCTGCCCACCTTTTGATGTTTATGTTTGTGTTAATTTCCCATACTATCCGTGACAACTCTTCAACTAGAACATCCCAATTACTCTTTAATGGAAGAGGTGTGGCTTGATCTATACATTTGCCAGTTGCTGGAAAGTGTGGATCCCACCACGCGTTTAACTGTCGACGAGTTTCGGGTGTAAACTGATCAGTAAAAAGAAGTTGGAACACCTTTGATTGATCGTGACACGTATCTCCACGTGGCTCATTTAGACTAAATACTGTAGTTTGATCAAGATGTTCAATTTCTGAAGTGTTTTCACACTTACTAAACCCACACGGTTTATCTGCTGTTACGGTTATCGCTGACCAAAGTTTACTCTTATTATATTGTATGTATTCAAGTACGCGCTGAGTTTGAGGAGATGTAAGTATCTCATCCTGAGGGAGAGAGTAAAAAATGTGGGGCTCCTCTCGGCATCCTTCTGCTGACACATTATGTCGATAAGTTAATATTCCACTTGCTAATGCTATCCGTCGGAGGCGTGCATTAGCAACTTGAGAATTAATTGTTGAAAGTTCGTTAACATCAACCTCCCATAGCCGTTGGTAACTCATTAAAAGATTTTCAAGTTTATCTGCTTGAGCCTGGTGTCTTTTAATTCGGAGAAGTAATTTTCGATCATTATCAGAAACTCTGGGATTATCGAGGAGTACATCAGGAATATCATCTCGTGCCTTTTTCTCTTGTATCCACGAAAGAGGGTCTACCCATCTTCTTGTTATACGAAATGCTACATACGGAGTACCTATCGATGTTTTTGCTACATATGGTATAAATCCTATTAAGTATCCTTTTTGTTTAGGATGGGCTCCCCATCTAAGCAATAGAGCTGTCAATTCATAATCTCCACTAGTAACAGCCTGAAGGAGAGGAAGATGGACAATACCAACATCAGGATTTGCTCCCCATTGTAAATAAAACATTACACGGCGAAATGATGAATGTAAGCGTTTACTCTTAACAGTGGAGTGGAGAGGAGATAAATGAAGAAGACCTCCTAAATCTCTAAAAAAGACGGTACTGAATTGAATATAACGTTGGACAGCATCGCTCAACGGTGTATTGTTTCGATAATCTACCTTATTAATACGAGCACCAGAATTTTCAAGAAGCCAGCCACTTATTCGATGAGAAGGACTGAGTACTAATGGTAATTGAGGAACGTGGTGACTAAGTGACATCCAGTTAGGATTAGCTCCTCCTTCAACCAAGAGTTGTACCACACGTAGATTAGCCATTAATGCTGCCAGTCCTAAAGGACTGTATCCATGATCTCCATAATTTATTTGTGCGTGATACTGTCTAATTAGGAGTTCTGCAACGGCATCCTTATTCTGAATAATAGCTCCAGTAAGAGGTCTTATAGATGATGGAATGGGGTGCCAGTCAACGTTAGCACCTTTTTGTATCAAAAAATTAACGAACATACTGCCTCCATGGGATGAAGCTAGACTTAGTAACGTGGTACCAGCGCTTATATTGTAATAGTTGGACTGAATATAGCTATTTGGATCAAGTTCATTCCCAGTATTAGCCAAAGTGAGCCATAAAATTCTAAATCTATTCCACTTACTTTTAAATATTGCAACAAATATATCTCCAGCAGTACTACTCGTAAGGGTGCCAGATTTACTTGTAACAATAATTGGAGTTACATCTCTAGATCTTACACCAGTTCCTCTAACTCTATTAACCAAAATATTGAGTTTAGTACTCATTAGAAATAACCGAATATTAGAGTAATCCTTCATTACTCTAACTGTTTTTCTTTAAAAATTTCTAACTTTGTCTAGCCTTTTTTAATTCTATGTCTAATATTTCTTTTATCTTTTTTGGGTTATCTTTATATTCCTTTATCCATTTCAACAAAAATTGTGCGTAGTTTCTTATGTAGCGTCTCATTATCCTTGGATCATTCTTAAATTCTTTAATCATAATATTCAGAAGAGCTTTTCTATCTAGATCTGGGTATTCTAGTCTCATATGCCCATACCACATGCTCCAGGCACCGCAATATCCTTCAGGATCAATATTCTTAATATGGCGCCTAGTAACTTGAAATTGAGGACAAAATTCAGATGAAGGTATATACGTCAAGTCGTAGTAGTTTTTAAGTTTCTTCTTCATCTCTTTATCAAACTCTTCGCGGGAAAACAGCATCGTTGTTCCTCCATGAGGTTCAAATATCTCGGCAGTCTTTTTAGTTCTGTCAATAATCATAATATTATCATGAGCACCCTCAGTATCTTCCAGTACGACATTTACCAATATAAATCTTTTCTTACAACTATATATAGTAAACCAGAACAATGGAGGAAAGTAAAGATTGCAACTATAGTTCTTAGAACATAGCCATAATATACTGATACTTTTAAAATCGAAAGCGGAGGTGGGCTCAGGCAAAACTATACATATATCTTGATACTTTTGTGATAACCTTAGTAATACTAATAACATCACTATACCTGTAGCTTCCCATCTTTCTATAAACTCTGTTGCTCTTTCGAATGCTCTCATTGATTTTGCTGTTTCAACTATATCTTTTATTTGTATCTTACGTTTTCTAAACTCCTTAATGGGTCCACACCCCCTATCTTTGTAAGAGTAATTAAAGTTAAAAGGACATATTGGGTATCCCAGTAAGTTTCTGTCAATATCAGTATCATCAATACACTTTTTATTACGATAGTCGTAAATTTCATTAGGCGATACACATTCTTTGAAGTACATTCTTTTCTTGTGTAGTCTTTTTGCTCCTTTTATTATTTTGTTTCTATTTTCTCCTGTATCTGGTATGTAGTCCCCTCCTTCTGGATCCCAGAGTAGTGGAGCATCTTGTCCGATCCCAGACTTACGAAGAAACTTAACTTGTGTGTGGACGGCAAGTCCAACACCTTTTTTTGTCTCACTACATTTTTTAATAAGGTCAGCTTTCTTTAGCCCTGAATATCCTTTAATACCTTTACCTTTACACAACTTCTTTAGTTCTACAACTGTTAGAAGACTTTCAGCTTTTCTTTTTTCAGCTATCTTTGCTCTACATTTCTTTATTAGTTCAGCTTTTTTAAGTCCTGAATATCCTTTAATACCTTTAGATCTGCACAAATCCTTCAATTGTTTAACAGTTAAAGAACCATCGATCTTTTTACTAGGTTTACCCGATCTCTTTCTTTCTTTAGCTACCTTTGCTCTACATTTCTTAATGAGATCAGCTTTCTTTAGTCCTGAGTATCCTTTGATACCTTTTTGTTTACACAACTTCCTTAGTTCTACAACTGTTAGAGACTGGGAAGCCATAATAAAGTCAATATATATACACATATTTGTGTAGTGAAATTTATCCGTGTTTCATCGGTATAAATCTGTGGATAAAATCAGAGAACCTCTTTTACAGGGCTCACGCCCATTGAAGTTCCTTCTTTTTGATGTTAACCACTGTAGGCGGATCCTTGACATACTATCACAATTTTGATATTTACTGTCCTACTCCATTCTACTATCGCTTTTTCGTATTCTTGCCAATTGCCCTTGGCAAGTCCACATCCGATACCATACGGAAATGCTACACTTTTTAGATTACCAACCTTTCCCAAACGTCGCAAACACTTTTTAAACCATTCCAGACGCATTTTTTGTGTATCAGTTTGGTTACGAGGACGTCCAGGAAAGTTTTGTGATAAGAACGCTACCACATATCTTTGACCCTTTGACCCCCTAACCACAATTTTTCCTGGTTTACGACAGATATCTTCCTTATAGATATGAGCATATTTGTATTTTCTGATGATTGAAGTATATAAACCTTTACCATCTCCTGTTGTAACACAATTACATTGATGAACAATGGGCATGCGCCCTGTAACCTGTGCGGTCACTGTTAGAAGATCAGCCTGGTATATAAAGGTAAGCACCATGGTCGCAGTTTGTCGCTAACATTTCTATTTAAATGTTAAGTTTATTTTTATCTACTTACTATGAGAATTTACGTATTTACCTTTAGAATATTCATACTGTACATGAGAGTTTCCTGCTAATTGAACAATAGATATACACCACTACTACAGTATGGGTTCTACTGATTCTGCACTACTGCCATTGCCGCTACCACTAGCTTTGCCTACAAGTTTCTTCATTTGGTTATTTCTCACTTTTGTAAATCATTACTACTCGCCTATGTGGCGATGCACTACATCAACTCACGTGCGAAAGGTGTTTATTTCCTTAATTCACAGTTGTTTAGACATTTGCATATTTTCGAATGCTTTACGGTTGCATCTCGGTGATGGTAATGCAGGATGGCGCGATATCGGATCATTAGATTTAAAACAGCACCATCCTGCTGTTTGGTGGCTGTATCTTGGATTAATTTCTAGTTTTGGTTACTATGCGGCCGATTTGATAATGTGTTATTTCGTTACAAATGGAGACAACGATATAATCATACATCATATCGTTGCCTGCATTACTATTGCGTGGGGGATGGCCACGAATGTGACTTCCGCTACTTCAAATGCATGGTTCCTACTGGCAGCAGAACTACCAATACCGTTTGTACATCTGCGTACCATACTGTATGATAGATGGCATGACAAACGTAGTAAATGGACTCCACTACAGATTCGATTTTCATACTGGAATCGAGTCATAATTGACTTCCTATGGTTAATTGGGCGTGGCGTGCTAGCACCCATCGCCTACGGGCGTGCGTTATGGTGTGATGGAGTTACACGGATTAAGTACATCTGTGTAGTGCTTATGTTTGGATACTATCATATGGTGTACCGAATCATAAAACGCCGTCTTGTCGACGCGGTGTATAGCAATAAACATTTGTCTTAATGGCTTTTAAACAACATTCGGTATGTAAATTTTCCAATCGCAACCAGCACACCAATTGCAATGATTAATGTAGCTGTGTGCCACACGTATAGACTACCAGCGCGCATGTAATAACGATGTTTACAACGATGCTTCAATGGCAGATCACAGAGGTCTTTCGTAGTCTTAGGATGCAACTCCTCTAGTTGCCATCGGTGTTGATCCATCGTCACCCAGAATCGAAACATTTACTGTAGCACTTTCCCAGTCGAGGCGGATCGTTCAAGTCGATATAAAGCCAGTTTGCAACACTGTGTCCATCCAGTGCACTGTCTCTGGTAGAGTCGCCGACGCGAACGTAATCAGGCAGTATTTCGTTTGTGATATAGTCGCAATTAACATTTATATTTAAATGTTAAGTTTATTTTTAGTAGGTATTCCATGCTTGTTGTAGTATCGGATCTCCTGTATCTGTCCATGCTGGTCCCTTCATAGTATCTATTCTTCCTCGAAGCTCTCTATTTCTTTGGTCTGCGCGGGAAAGTCCGTTCAATCCTGCAGCAAATCTTGTTCGATTTTGATAGTAATATGCATCCGAGTCTGCCTGATCACGAGAGTTTACCATACCTGGATGTCCTTGATATCCTAGTGCTTGGGCTTGTTCTACTGGTCCTCTTAAAAGGAGTGCTTCAACATCATCATC
>SDBT01014590.1_pt1 | contig 12523 bp, 14 predicted proteins | sample 2277101 | NCBI WGS metagenome assembly SDBT01 (sample SAMN10404973, study PRJNA504765) | marine sediment metagenome | isolation source: marine sediment core GS10_PC15, 103 cmbsf | place: Arctic Ocean: Southern Knipovich Ridge | collected 2010
CTATAAAGGGGTCCGTGACCCCCTCTTCAAGTTATTAGATTTAATACAAGAAATCCTGTGCTCGACAAAAAATCTCTCTATGCGAAAGCCCCCTATTAACTGGGGGCTACACACAACTTTCCTTCTAAAGAGAATTCTTTTGACAGGACTGGTTTTCTTGTAGAGAGCCTAATTACTTTAGGAGGAGCCGGTTCGGGTCGTCTCAACCTATAAAGTCCAGCCCGTGGCTGGGGGCTTCCGCATAGATTCCACCTAAAGAGAATTTTCCTTAAAAGAGATTTTGATTTCCTGCGATGGTTTTCCTGTAGAGAGTCTAATTACTTTAAGAGGATGCTCTACCGCTCCTGAAAGGAGCTTTAAAGTCCAGCCCGTGGCTGGCCGTTGGCGCTGGGGTTTTCTATAAGCTCCCTGGCGCGCCCTGCGTCTTCCTTGGGCACGGAGAGCCTGGATTCTCCCATGAGCCCCACGTTCACGGGGTAAGGGGTGACCTTGTGGGATACGAGCCTTGTGCGTATGCCGCCGCTCTCAAGCAGGTCGCGCACTATCTCGCCCTCCATCGGGTCGCAAGTGACGAGCACCTCTTGCCAGTCATCATTGCCAGCGACGCTGCCCTCCCTTATGCGGTCTATGACCTCGGAGGTGGAGTAGCCCTCGATAAATGAGAGGCTCCTAGTATCAGAGACTATATCAGCTCCTACTATTTCCTCAGGCCTCCAGTCCCCGCCCTTAACGAGCACGTCGGGCTTAAGGAGCCTTATCAGTTCGTAAGGGGTATCCTCATGAAATATGCATACGTGGTCAACGCTCCTTAAGGCCGATAGCACCTCGGCCCTCTCGGCCTGCCCGTTTACAGGCCTTCCGGGCTTCAGGCGCGAGACAGAGGCGTCGGAGTTCAGGCCCACAACAAGGATGTCGCCCAGTTCTCTGGCTCGGGCGAGGTAGCGCACGTGGCCCGGGTGGATGATATCGAAGCAGCCGTTTGTAAAGACGACCTTCCTGCCCTCGGCACGGGCCTGCTCAAGCGCGCCCTTCAGGTCTTCACTCTTAATCGCTTTTGCGCTCACTGGCGGCCTTCTCCTTCTTGAGCCGGCGGGTTATCATCGCGGAAGCCTTCTCCATTATGGCCCTGTCTCCCTTGTAGGTGAGCCTTTCATGGGCCGTCTCCAGAGCGAACCAGGCAGCGTCGTCCACCTCTTCGTCATGGTCGGACACGCCGCCCATAATGTACTCCATCAGGAAGAACCTGACGGTCTTCCTGCACTTCTGGTTTTCGTTTTTGATGTTATACCAGTAATGCGACTCGCCTATCTCGCCAAGGATGCGTGCATCAAGCCCGGTCTCCTCCCTAACTTCCCTGAGCGCGGCTCGCCTTACCTTCTCCTTGCCGTCCACGAGCCCCTTTGGGAGCGTCCAGACCTCCCCGCCCTTAAGCCCGATAAGGGCCACCTCCACAGCATCACCCGCCCTGCGGAAAACAACACCGCCGGCCGAGAGGCTGTACACGATGCTTGCGGGCCTCAGATTCCTCATACTATGGCATCCCCTTGCCAGTTATGATCCTCACAATGTCGTTGTAGGTCACAAAGACCATGAGGGTCAAGAGGAGCGCGAGGCCGACCTTCTGGGCCGTAAGCTGCACTTTCTCGCTAAGCGGCTTTCTCCTTACCGCCTCGATGCCCATAAACAATATCACACCCCCGTCCAGAACGGGTATGGGGAAGAGGTTGAATATGCCAAGGCTTATGCTTATGAGGGCCATCATGTCAAAGAAGGGCATAACGCCCTCGCTCGCCCTCTTCTGGGCTATCTGCATTATCATCACCGGGCCGCCCATGGTGTCCGCGGGTATGGCCCTCTGTATCAGCTTCTTTAATGCGGTAAAGGTAAGGCTCGTTATCATCCAGCTGCGATCGAGGCTCTTGCCCAAGGCGCTTATGGGCCCATAGCGGACGTTCACGGTCGAGCCGGCGCTTGCCACGCCGAGCCTGCCTATCTCCTCGTCCTCGCCAAAGATGTTCTTGCTAATAACGGGCGCGGGCGCGATGGTCTTCTCGAACTCGCTCTGGCCGCGCCTTATGACAAAGACCATCTCCCTTCCGGGGTTCTTCTTTATCACATCGGTCATGGCGAACCAGTCGGCCACTAGCCGGCCGTCGATGGAGACTATGGTGTCGCCATTTATAAGCCCGGCAATCTGTGCCGGAGTATCATCGCCCACCTTTCCGATCTCAGCGGTAAGTGTGGGGAAACCGGCAAGGAATATGGCCCAGTAGAGGAACATGGCAAAGGCAATGTTGAACACGGGGCCCATGACCACTATAAGGAACCGCTGCCTAACCGGCTTGTGCGCAAAGGAGCGCTCAAGCTCCTCCGGTGTAAACGGCTTCCGCTCCTCCTGGTCTTCCTCTTTTTCTTCCTCTTCGGGGTTCTCTCCCATCATCTTCACAAACCCGCCAAAGGGTATGGCCGCAAGCGAGTATTCGGTCTCGCCGATGGTCTTTGCCAGCAGGACCGGCCCGAACCCTATGGAGAACTTCTCCACCCTCACGTCCATGAGCTTGGCAGCAAGGAAATGCCCCAGTTCGTGCACGAATATGAGTACCCCTAAGAGTAAGATTGCAAGTAAAAATGTCATTTCTTTATTTTCTCCTGGCTGTTATTGTAAGAAGCGGCAAGCCCGCGAGCCATGTCCTCGGCCCACGCGTGAGCCTTGCGCACGTTATCGAGCGTCGCCTCCAAAGGCCCGCCTGATCCAAGATGTCCTTCCATTGATTTTTTTATTATGGCCGGTATGTCCATAAAACCTATCTCTTCAAGTAAGAACGCCTCCACCGCCACCTCGTTTGCAGCGTTCAGCACCGCGGGCATAGTCCCCCCGTGCTCAAGGGCCTCGTAGGCGTAGGCCAGGCACGGAAAGCTCCCCATGTCCGGCTCCTTAAATGTAAGCGAGCCCACAGAGGCGAGGTCCAACGGGGCTATAACGTCCTCCATCCTGTTGGGCCAGGTCATGGCATAGGCTATGGCCCCGCGCATGTCCGGCACGCTCATCTGCGCAATTAGCGAGCCGTCCGCGTACTCCACCATTGAGTGCACGATGCTCTGCGGGTGGACAACAACGCCTATCTGCCCGGGCCCCACGCCAAAGAGGTGGTGTGCTTCTATGACCTCAAGGCCCTTGTTCATCAAGGTGGCCGAGTCTATGGTTATCTTCCTCCCCATGGACCAGCTTGGGTGTTTCAGGGCCTGCTCAGGGGTTATACCCTGAAGCTCCTCGGGGCTGCTGCCTCTAAAGGGCCCGCCCGAGGCCGTGAGTATTATCTTTTTTAGCGCGTTATTGGCCCTGCCCTCCAGGCACTGGAACACCGCGCTATGCTCGCTGTCCACAGGGAGTATCCTGGCCCCGGAGCGGCTGGCCTCCGCCATCACGGCCTCGCCTGCCACCACAAGGGTCTCCTTGTTCGCAAGCCCAATAGTCTTTCCTGCGCGCACGGCCTCAAGGGTTGGCTCAAGCCCCGCAGCCCCTACTATTGCCGAGAGAACAAAGTCGGCCTCCGGCAGGCTCGCGGCCTCCTTGAGCCCCTCTGTGCCCTCAAGCACGCTGGCAATGCCCTGCCGCCTGATGGCCTCCGCCGTCTCTGGGTCGGAGGTGGCAACCACCTTCGGCCTGAACTCCTCCACTTGAGCGGCAAGGAGCTCGCGGTTCGAGTGGCCTGTGAGGGCAACCACGGAGAACTCCTCCGGGCGCTTTGAGACAACGCTTAGGGCGCTCTGGCCGATGGAGCCGGTGGAGCCTAAAATTACTATATTTTTCACTCGGATACCTGTTTCAAGGGATTAGTGAGCATATAGTTAAGATAACACACACATGGAATAAATAGAAAATACTCCGAGTACACCTTCACAAAGACTTCAAAACAAAGAAACTCTCCTTAGAAAAGGTCGGAGCATCATTTCGCGTAGAGTCGATCCGACCGGTTACTGTCATTACTTAACGGACTGGTTTTAATAATCCTTGCCGTATCTGTCGCCTGCTGCAAACCTTAACTGGTTCTGATTTGATGTAGCTGGTAGGAAGAAAGCATGAAGGGGCCACAGGCCCTTTTCTATCGTACTTCGGATGGCTTATCACGACACACCACTTGTTGAACGGTTTCTGATTTGCGGTAGATGCTAGGCGCGGTGCGCGAAGGGGCCACAGGCCCTTTTGCTTTCGAACTTCGAGCGTGCCGCAACAACGCAGATGCCGTAAATCAGGAAGCGTTAGGTTAAAAGGTTAGGGCTTCACGTTCTAACTCCATCAACATCTGGCCAAGGAAGGAGCCCGGCTTTATCTCCGCACCCTCCACAAGCTCCGCGCCCTCAAGCCCTTGGTGTTTAACGCATGCAGCGCAGATGTAGAATTTGACATCGAAGTCCTCAGTGAGAGTCTTGATAAGCTCCGGGAGAGGCGAGAACTCGTCCTTTACCTGCCATGTGATGGTCTCGGCAAAACCCTTCTTGGCAAGGGGCGCGGCCTTGTCCATGAGGAAGAAACAAAGCTCAGCGTCAAATGCCTTCATGTTCACCGCAAGCTGCATGGCCCCGGCCACCATGTCGGGCCTGTCGTATGACGATGTCAGTATGAATACGAACTTTTTCTGTTCAGCCATCTTTTAAAACCTCCTCCCTTTAGTGTTTGATGCACTCTTTGAAAAATTCACGGCTGTTCTTTAAGAAACACCTTTTATCCGGCAAGACACAATCCCCTGCTGTCCTGCGCTTGACGGGTTCCGAGGGTATCTTGGCTCCCTTGATAATGCCTTTGGCTTCTTCGTACACAGCTTTGAATCTATCTGATATCTCATCGAACTTTCCATAGCCTTCAAAATGCTCAAGGGACTCCCTCACTGTCTCAACCACTGCTGCAAAGCTCTTGCAATCACCACAAAAGGGCTCGCTACCATGGTGCTTGATCGTGCCTGCCACATAATTAAATGCCCTTACTGTTCTCTCGGTTCTGTTATCTGACACTTTGCGTTCCTCCTAAGTATTTTTTATTTAATGGTGACTGCATCCGCCGTCATGACCATGGCCGCCGCAGATATGCTCTGCGCCGAAGCGAACCAGTTCGCCCTTCCTGAGATGGTCGAGGTTTTCTTTAATTGTAGCTGCGGAGGCTTTAAAGACTTCCGCTCCCATATTCCGGAGCTTGCCCATTGCTCCTCCGCCAATGCCGCCTACTACAACGCAGTCCACCCTCTGCCCGCCAAGGGCTTTAAATGGACTGCACTTGCCATGCTCATGCTTTATGTTTCCGTTGGCAAGCGCCCTGCACTCGCTGGTCTCGGTGTCCACCAGGACAAACATTGGCGCAGAGCCGAAATGCCCGAAAACCCGGCTATCAAACCCCTGGTCCGACTCAACTGGAAAACATACTTTCATCTCTTTTAAAGGCCTCCTTTATCCACTAACGGGTTCGTGGTGCCATAGCTGATAGCAAGTCGGCACGTCGGTACGACTCGCTCACGAGGGGCCACGGGCCCATTTATTATCGTACTGTTGTATACAGCAAGCGGCTTATTCTGCCGCAGATGCGGTAAATCAGGAACCGCTGCCCAGAAACCGCACAAGGCTTATCGCTGAGATGGCCGCGGTCTCGGCCCTGAGGATAGTAGGCCCAAGCCCCCTGGCCTTGAGCCCGGCCTCCATAGCCTCCTCCACTTCCTCGGGCGTAAACCCTCCCTCGGGGCCGATGACAACATGCGCGCAAGGTGAAGCCGGAGCGTCATCAGCAGATAGCGCTCGGCCCTCGTCCTCATAGAAGATAAACCCGCCCATCTTGCCCTTTGCCCCTTCAATGAATCTCATGAACTCCTGCGGCTCGTGTATCCCGGGCGTGGTGGTCCTGCCTGACTGGCGCGCCGCCTCAAGGGCTATCTTCTTCCAGCGCTCAAGGCGCCCGGTCCTTTTAAGCTGGCTCCTTTGGGTTATGACCGGCACGATCGCGCTTACGCCAAGCTCGGTCGCCTTCTCTATGACCAGGTCCATCTTCGAGCCCTTTTTCAGAAGGCCCTGAACGAGAATTATTCCGTTTTGAGTTCGCTCTCTTAAGGGAAGCACGTCAAGCACCTCTAACTTTACCTCGCCCTTGCGCACGCCGGAGACCCGGGTGCTTGCAGAGGCGCCCTCTGGGCCAAATACCGTAAGGGTGTCCCCGCGGCGCATGCGTAACACATTGTTAAGATAGCGTGCCTCGTCGCCTGTTACGGTTATTGCAGCTCCGGGGGAGAGGTCGGGAGAGACAAAGGGAAGAAACAGCCTTGGCATAAGGCTATTCTATTTCATCAGGCTCTTCGAGGGCCTTCTTCTTCATCAGCTCGTCGTGTTTTCTCACGGCCTCGAAGGTAATGAAGTTTATGCCGAGCTTGATGGGGCTTTTGCTGAGCAGTTTCGGGAGTTCCTCGATGAACTGGAACGAGCCCTCCTCCCAGCCGAGTATTTCCATGATGTTCTTCTCGGCAAGGTGCTCCACGGTCACCTTCACGAACTGCTCGGGCATCACTTTGTTGTCTATCATTATGCCTATGAAGGAGCGGCCCTCGTCCTTCCCGTCCCTGACCGCGGCCTTCAGTCCATCAAGGTTCATGTAGCCCTCCTTCTGCACGAAGTCGCCGAAACGGTCGCCCTCCTCGCGCGCGGAGGAAAGCAGGAGCCTGCCCTCTTCGAATATGAAGCACTTGTTCTGCTCGTCAGTGGTCACGAAGAGCACGCCGCTCTTCTTGTTCATGTCTATCCATTGCATCAGGTCCGTGATGGATAGCGAGCTTAACTGTCCTTTTATTCCCTTCATGGCCCTGCGAACATGTTCTTTATCTTGTCGGTTATACTCGCATGCTCATCCCCGAGTTCATTGAGCTCTCGTATAAGCTCCTTTTGCCTCGGGCTGAGCTCCTTCGGCACTTTTAAGTTTACCACAACTATCTGGTCGCCCTTGTGCCTTGCGCCAAGTTCCATGATGCCCTTGCCCCTTAAACTGAAACTCGCCCCCGGCTGCGTGCCGGAAGGAATTTTAACCTTGGCCGCGCCCTCAAGCGTGGGTACCTCTATCTCCGCGCCAAGGGCCGCCTGCGCGAAAGTAAGCTGTACTTGCAGGTAGATGTCAGAGCCGTCGCGATTGAAATGCTCGTGGGGCAGAACTGAAATAATGATATAGAGGTCTCCGGAGGGGCCGCCGTTCATCCCGGAGTCTCCCTCGCCGGTCATGCGCATGCGGACGCCGGTATCCACCCCTGCCGGTATTTTTACGGATATGGTGCCAGGCTCCCGCACCTTCCCGCCCCCGTCGCAATGCCTGCACGGGTCGGTAACATACTGGCCCGAGCCCCCGCAGCGCGCGCAGGTCTTTGATATGCTGAAAAACCCCTGCTGGAACCTTATCTGCCCCCTGCCCTGGCAGTCAGGGCACGTGGACTTGCTCCTTGAGGCAGAGCCCGTGGACCCGCAGGCTGCACAGTCCTTCCACCTCGGGACCTCTATCTCCCTCTCTGCGCCCGCCGCGGCTTCCTCTAATGTGACCTCAAGGTCATAGCGCAGGTCGTTGCCCTTTGCGGCCCGGCCCGCACGCGACCGCGCGGATGTGCCGAATATTTCCCCGAACACATCTTCGAACACGTCGCCGAAACCGCTGAAACCCTGTCCGCCGAAGGGGTCGAACCCGGCCCCCCTGAAGCCCTCGGCCGAGCCGAAGCGGTCGTAGTTGGCGCGCTTTTCAGGGTCTGAAAGCACGGAGTAGGCCTCGCTGATGCTCTTGAATTTCTCCTCAGACTCCTTCTCCCCGGAGTTGCGGTCCGGGTGGTACTTCATGGCAAGCTTTCTGTAAGCCTTCTTCAGTTCATCTTCGCTTGCGCCCCTATCTATACCGAGTATCTCGTAGTAATCAGACATGCGCCGCTCCGCGCGGGCTATTGGTGGGATGATTATTCATCCTTCTTGTCCACGTCCTCGAACTCGGCCTCCACAACGTCCTCATCCTCAGCCTGCGTTCCGCCGTCGCCGGATGGGGCTTCACCACCTCCACCACCACCCTGCCCGCCGCCGGGGGCCGCACCCGCTGCCTGCTGCTCCTGGGCGGCCTTGTAAACGTGCTCCGCTATCTTGTGTGAGGCGTTGGTGAGCTTGACCACCGCTTCCTTTATCTCGCTGGCCTCGTTGCTTGATTCCTTGACGCGCTTTACAGTCTCGAGTGTGGCCTCGATGTCCGTCTTCTCCTCTTCCGTGAGCTTGTCGCCGTAGTCCGAGAGGCTCTTCTCAACGGAGTAGGCCAGTGTGTCGGCCTCGTTACGCGCCATGGCAAGCTCTTTCTTCTTAATGTCCTCCGTAGCGTGGCTCTCTGCCTCCTTGGTCATATTGCTGACCTCTTCTTCGGAGAGGCCGCTTGAGGCGGTGATGCGTATGGACTGCTCCTTGCCAGTGCCGAGGTCCTTTGCGGAAACGTGCAGTATGCCGTTTGCGTCTATGTCAAAAGAGACCTCGACCTGCGGCACCCCGCGTGGTGCGGGGGGGATGCCCACAAGCTCGAAATTGCCAAGGAGCTTGTTGTCCGAGGCCATCTCGCGCTCGCCTTGATGGACCTTGATCGTAACCGCTGGCTGGTTGTCAGTGGCGGTGGAGAAGATCTGGCTCTTTCTTGTAGGGATGGTCGTGTTCTTCTCTATTATCTTCGTGAAGATCCCGCCAAGGGTCTCTATGCCAAGCGAAAGGGGTGTCACGTCCAGGAGCAGTACTTCCTTCACGTCGCCCTTGAGCACTGCGGCCTGTATGGCGGCGCCCACAGCGACCACCTCGTCCGGGTTCACGGACTTGCTGGGCTCCTTGCCAAAATATCCCGAGACCGTCTGCTGGACCTTAGGGGTCCTGGTCTGTCCACCCACAAGAAGGACCTCGTCCACGGTTGAGAGGCCCGAGTCCTTCATGGCCGTCTTGCACGGCTTGATGGAACGGTCAAACAGGTCAGCGGACATCTGCTCGAACTGCGCGCGCGTGAGGTTCATAAGAAGGTGCTTGGGGCCCGTGGCGTCAGCTGTCACAAAGGGCAGGTTGATCTCGGTCTCCGTGGCGGTGGAGAGCTCTATCTTCGCGCGCTCCGCGGCCTCCTTGAGCCTCTGAAGGGCCATCTTGTCGGTTTTGAGGTCTATGCCGCTTGATTTCCTGAACTCGTCGACCATCCAGTCGATGATGAGGAGGTCGAAGTCGTCGCCCCCGAGGAAGGTATCGCCGTTTGTGGCCTTCACCTCTATGACGCCCTCGCCTATCTCAAGTATGGAGATGTCGAAGGTGCCGCCGCCGAGGTCGTAGACAGCGATCTTCTCCTCTTCCTTCCTGTCCAGTCCATAGGCAAGCGCGGCGGCCGTGGGCTCGTTGATTATCCTCAGTACGTTCAGGCCCGCGATCTTGCCCGCGTCCTTTGTGGCCTGGCGCTGCGAGTCGTCGAAGTATGCGGGAACTGTGACCACCGCGTCCGTCACTTCCTCACCAAGGTAGTCCTCCGCGGCCTGCTTGAGTTTTTGCAGTATCATGGCCGATATCTCGGGGGGGGAGTACTTCTTGCCCTTGATCTCAACGTGGGCGTCGCCGTTTGAGGCCTCAACTATTGAATACGGCAGGCGCTCCTTGGCGTTGGCCACCTCCGGGGCGCTCACCCTCCTTCCCATCAGGCGCTTGATCGAGAATATGGTGTTCTCAGGGTTCGTGATGGACTGCCGCTTCGCGATCTGCCCCACGAGCCTCTCTCCCTTGTCTGTAAAAGCAACAACGGACGGAGTTGTCCGCGTACCTTCCTGGTTGGGGATGACCACCGGCTCGCCACCCTGCACAACAGCAACAACAGAGTTGGTGGTCCCCAGGTCAATTCCGATTGCCTTTCCCATTTATCTATCCTCCTTGCTCTTCCATTGAGTTATTTTCATCTATTGGTCCCTCGTCCTCCGGGGCTTGCTCAAGCGAAGCCTCTTCTTCGGAGGGCTTTTTAGATACCGATACCATGGAGGCCCTCAGGACCTTGTCGTTGTACATAAATCCCTTCCTCAGTTCCACAACCACCATGTTCTCATCCATGTCGTCGCGCTCCAGGTGGGCCACGGCGTGGTGGAACTCAGGGTCGAAGGGCTGGCCCTCGCTCTTAATGGGAGTCACGCCGAACTTCTCAAAGGTCCTGTACAGCTCCCGCAAGGTCATCTGCACGCCATCGAGGAATTCCTTGTTCGTGCTCTCCTGGTCCGCGTGCTTCAGCGCTATCTCCAGGTTGTCAAAGGAGGTCAGCAACTCCGTGAGTATGCTCTCGTTGGCATACTTGGCAAGCTCCACCTTGTCCTTTGCCGTACGCTTCTTGAAGTTCTCGAACTCGGCGTAGAGGCGCAGGTACTCATCCCTGGCCTCCTCCATCTCCGCGCGGAGTTTCCCGGCCTCGTCCTCTTTCTCTTCCTCTTCCTCGCTCCGCTCCACCCCGCACTCGTCCACGGCGACGATCTCTATGTCCTCGTCGTCGATGTCGTCGAGGATGTCGTCGATGTCATCGGGGATGTCGTCCGCATCGATGTCCAGATCGTCTTCCTGGATGTCGTCGAAATCTGACAATTCGCTCTCTCCTTCTATACTAGAACCTATATTGCTGACGAAATATACCGTGCCATCACTTCAACCAGCGGTATGGCGTTCGAGTAGTCCATCCGGGTGGGGCCTATCATGCCCACGCGACCCAGGGGCCTGTCTCCTTGCCGGTACTCGGACGTGATTATACTCAGGTGCCGGAAACCGCTTTCGGGGTTCTCGCCCCCTATCAGCACTTCGGCTTGCATACCCCCGTTCAGGCCGTCGAGGATGTCTATTATTGTGTGCTTGTCCTCTATGGCCCTGGCAATACTGTTTACCTGGTCCGCGAACTCGGGCAGCCCTATAAGCTCCGATACTCCTGAAAAGATTATATCACAGTCCGGGAACACAAGCGCCTCCCTGCATATCTGCATGGCGTTGGTGATAAGCACGTCGGCAAGCTCCTTTTCCCTGGACATCTGCTCCATGACCACGGCCTTTATCTCGTCGATGGTGCAGGAGGAGAACTCGGAGTTCAGATAATCCGATATCCGGTCCAGGTCCTTCTGCGAGAGGCCGAAATCCGTATAGAGCACCTTGCTGGTGACAAGGCCCTCGTTGGTCAGGAGCATGGCCACCGTGCGGTTTCCCCGGTAGCGGTATAGCTGCACGCGGTTAAGCGTAGTGTTGTCCGCCCTCAGGGGCACTGCAAAGGCCAGGCAATGGGACATGCTGGAGACCTTCGCGGTCACGTCATTGAGGAGCCTGTTTATATCGTCCTGCGTGTCTTTAAAACTCTTGTGGAGAGAGGCAAGGAATTTTTCCTCCACCACGCCGAACTCCTTCTCCCTCAGGGCGTCCACGTAATAGCGGTATCCCATGTCCGTTGGGACCCTGCCTGCGGAGGTATGGGGCTGCACCAGGAAGCCCATCTCCTCCAGGTCCGCCATGATATTTCTTATGGTGGCGGAAGAAAGGTTAAACTTATGGCTCTTTGCCACAAGGCGCGAGCCCACGGGCACGGGCCTCTGGATATAAGTGTCCACGACCTCCTCTAAAACCTTTCTGCCTCTCTCGTTCAGTTCCATATCCATCTCTATCTATCTCTTCAGGGCCCGGTAAAACACCGGGTAAACTTAGCACTCTCCTTGATAGAGTGCTAAGTTTACTTTATCATTCCGGCGCTTATGGTGTCAAGCGATAAATGGGCATTGTGGGCAGGCGATTCAGGGCTTAACCGCTTGAAATAATGGAATTTAAAGTTGACTACCACCCCCTTGCGGCGATACAATAACATTCATGCTCCCTGGTACTCTTAAAATAGGTTCCCTGGAACTGCCTTATCCAATAATCCTTGCCCCCCTGGCAAACATAAGCGACCTGCCCTTCAGGCTCATGAGCCGCAAGATGGGCTGCCCCCTGGCCTTTATCGAGATGATAAGCGTGCACGCTGTTACGCATAAGAACCAAAAAACTTTTGACCTCCTGACCTGCCTCCCGCTTGACAAGCCGCTTGGCATCCAGTTTCTTGGGCGCTGGCCGGAGCAGCTAGAAGCGGCATGGGAGGCGGTGAAGGACAAGGGTTACGCCCTGGTGGACCTGAACGCGGCGTGCCCGGTAAAAAAGGTCGCAAGGCGCAGCGAGGGCGCGTCGCTCATGCGTGAGCCCAAGGCCCTGCACAAGGCTGTGAAGGCCCTTGTCAGTTGCGCCGACGTCCCGGTGACCTGCAAGATTCGCTCAGGATGGAACTCGGACGATATCAACGCGGTAGAGGCGGCCCATGCCATTGAAGAGGCCGGGGCCAGCGCCTTATTCATTCACGGCAGGACGCGCGCCCAGCAGTATAGCGGTTTTGTTGACTACGGAATAATCGGCAAGGTCAAGGATGAGATAAAGATTCCCGTAATCGGGAGCGGGGACGTTTTCTCGGCAGAGCACGCAATGCGCATGTTTAAAG
>SDBT01014591.1_pt1 | contig 12523 bp, 8 predicted proteins | sample 2277101 | NCBI WGS metagenome assembly SDBT01 (sample SAMN10404973, study PRJNA504765) | marine sediment metagenome | isolation source: marine sediment core GS10_PC15, 103 cmbsf | place: Arctic Ocean: Southern Knipovich Ridge | collected 2010
ATTCAATGAATGAATCTCCGTATTCTGACCCCTCGCATAATTATGAACTGAAACAGGGGAAGGAACTAGGGGAAATAAAAGAACATGAGAAGGAACAGGAACATGAGAAGGAGAAGGAACAGGAACATGAGAAGGAGAAGGAACAGGAACAAGAATCTGAATTATTGTCACTTCCTAATGAAAATATAAATAATTTGAGTAAAGATGAGGATACATCAGAAGATCATATAAGGGAATATATAAATTTGGAAAAAAAAGAATTAGATAATAATAATAAGATTATAAAATCTAAAAAGAAAAAGAATAATATTGGAGGAAATGATTTTGAATCAAAGGGTGAAAAAGAATGCAGAAGAATATTTGAATCCATATATAAAAACCCATTCAAAAAGGCAAATCCGGAATTCTTGAGAACGACAGATACCAATATAATTTTAGAATTAGACGGGTATAACGAAGAACTTGGTATGGCCTTCGAGTATAATGGAGATTATCACTATACATACCCACACGATTTTCATAAAAGTCCCGATCAATTTAGGAGAAGAGTTCAATTAGATAAATTTAAAAAGGATGCATGCGAAAAGTCTGGTGTATTCCTTATCACCATACCATATAATGTTGAATATTCCGACTTGGAAACATATATAAGAGACAAAATATTGGAGTGCGTACCTTGATTAATAAATTTTAAAATAAATTATGGCCATATTATCATAAATAAATATAAAAATGATTAATAAAATAAATTTATATAGATATATCTGATTCACCCAAGCATAGTATAAGTATTATGTCTGATTCACCATCAATAATTAAAAATCTTAAGGTAAAAATATGTGCCATTTGCAGGAATGGTCTTGATGAAAGATGTATAGAATGTGATGTACTATGCGTACAGAAAACACCATGCCAACATCCAACGCATTCTGATTGTAAAGGTCATTTTGTAAATCCTATAACTAAGCAAGAGTGTACAATTGTAGGTAATGCTTGCTGTTCTCATATGTATCACTATAATTGCATTGATAGATGGTTAAAAAAGAGACAATGTTGTCCATTATGCAATTTACCATGGATATTGTCCAGGGGATTATCACTACAAGAAAGAGCAGCAGCATCATGGATGTCACAACCACTAAAAATATTAGAATATGCACTTGGTGATGTAGAGTTAGATCAAAAGGTTAATAATATATTGATCCAACATCAGCCTATGTATTTACGTGGTATTGATATATCGGAAGATAAAAAGAAGATAATAGCTAGACTATTTTCTGATTCTTTGGATGTTTCATATTTAGAAAAATTATTGGCTACAAAAAAGGCTGGTATCAAATAATTAAGCACTATTTAAATAAATGATTAATAATTAAATTATTGGTATATATTTTTATTTGTTCAAATAAGATAATAAGTGACAATATTATGTCTGATGCATCATCAAATACAAGAGAACATACTGCAAGCAGGGATTATAAATAAAAAATAATTAAAAATATTTGACATAGGTGATACCATTACAGTATCACCTATGTCAAATATTTTTAATTATTTTTTATTTATATATATATTTTAAAGTACTCACTTAAAACGGATGCTGTGTCGGTTGATCATTCCTACAACTTGCCATCTTCCACTGCAAACGAGCAACTTAGATTTTGTTTCATTGTCAGGCCACAGAATAATAACTTCATCAACCATTCCTCTTTTGTTATTGGTATTGATTACCTGATATGTGTTAATATTTCCGTCCACCTTGATCGTGACCGTCATCCCAACTGAAGGTCTGAATATATGGTATGTGAGCATCTGCTTCCTTGGATTACCATACTTAGGCATTGCAACAACACCAATATTATCAGTCTTCCCAGACTTATTATTTCTATCTGTTTTCTCCTTATAAAAGTCCGGAGCAATATCTCCTTCATTAGCACCCCTAATAAAGTTCTCTACTTCTTCTCTATTGTCGGAGCTGTACACCCATCCTCCAAAATCTCTATTGTATTTCCCTCGACGACCCTGATCGATCAACGAATACATTTGCTTTTTATATTTAATGGAAAGGGTTCCCTTGACCAAAATTAGATCATCGCCCAACTCTACTAGTTCGAGTGGTGTAAGGGGTTTTTTGGTATAACTTTTCTTAACTTCACTTTTATCAACTTCCATTGTATCTACATCTACGGGGACATCTGGGAATTCTTCAGTACTCATTATGGAGGACACGTGGGTTTGGCTATTATTTGCGCTCTAATTATGGGATCATAATTATTCAGATGTTATATTAGCATATCATTTTTTATTATATTATTATATACAAATATAATATAATATAATATAATATATAGTTTACACCATCTTATGCAACTATAAGTCAATATTATGACTCAATATTATGAGTCAATTGTTTGTATTGATCTGTTATAAACATAACGATATGTGATACTATTGGTAATAAAACCTGGAACATCACACTTAATTCTATATATTTTAAATATTTGACCAGGCAATAATCCATAGTGTTTAGTAATTGGATCATCATATGCTATTTTTGGAAGTTGATCTGCTGATAATTTATTCATTTTAAGGAAGCGCCTTGCTTGAATATGTGACATAGGGACATGCTTGGGTACTAACTTTCCGCTTATAACATGCATATATAATTCTTTTTTGACGAAAAACTGAACATTCTTTATTTTTAGAAGTAATCCTTTAATCGTAATTATTTTATCTTTGTTTAGTGTATCATTAGATATAAAAAGAAATGTATCAATTCCAGTGATAGGATGAGATAAAAATGGATCATGGTCTTTTTTATTAAGGATTTTCCTAATATATTTGATTAAACTATCAGAAGATGAATTCATATCATTGTCACTTATAAATATAATATATGCCTTTCTTTGTGTATGTGGATGAATATATATTTGATTTAAACCATGTATTTCGTCTTCTGCATCTCCCTCATCATCATCATCATCATCTCTTCTATTTTTCTCTTGTAAAAAATTATAAAACTCCTCTGTATTCATACCAAGATAATAATTTAGTTCCTCTGACTCTACCGATGATGATGGATTATCAAGAGTTTGTATATCTTCACTTAGTGGATGATACAATGCCTCAGTATATCCTCTATCCATCATCATTCTTATAGAATTCTCTTTTATTCTTTTTATTAATGCATATTGTTCCTCCATTATGGTGTCAAGTATGTATTATGCAGAAATATATATATCTTTTTTTTATATATAATAAAATAATCTATCAATTTTATGAACTTATATATGAATATGATGTTGTGCGTGAATTACCATATTTCACTTTCAAGCACACCAGATGTATATTGGGAATAGTTATACAGTTGCATAGTTATATTATTATATATTAAATTGTATTAAATATATAATAATATAGTTTGTATTTGGGTATAGTTGTATAGTTATATATTAAATTGTATTTAAATATAAATATATAATAATATAATAATATAGTTCGTACTTGGACATAGTTATATAGTTATATATAAAATTATATATTTATATAAATATATAAATTTTATTATTTTTTCTTATTTATTTTTAGGAATAACATTATGATATACACCGGCTGCCGCGAGGAGATTGGACGTAATCAAGTGTGAATTGGGAAGGTTAACCATGACTGGGTCAGTATTAGTGCATGCGCGACACTGGTATATTCCGTTCATGTCAATATATGCAAGATTATTACATTCCTTGCATACAATGCATGGTCTTTTATCAGAAGACTCCAGAAATACTTCATTTATAAAATTAGTAGCCCCATGACTGAGAATAGCATCTTTTTCTTGATACCCAAAGCGAAGACCACCACCTCGATCTTTTCCGGCTACTGGTTGTCCAGTCATCTCACTCTTGGCGCCTCTACCACGAACTTGATTTTTGTCTTTCACTTGATGTTTGAGAATCTGATAAAATACAGGACCTGAAAATACAAGAGCCTTGAATTTTTCCCCAGTGAGACCATTGATCATAACTTCCCATCCCCACTCATTATATCCGTACGATTTGAGTGTTCTAGTGAAATCGTCAACATTGAAATCATTATAAGCAGTGGCATCCACAGATTGTCCGGATACAAGCGAACTTTTACCCACCAACATTTCTATGAGCTGTCCTAGAGTCATGCGTGAAGGTATAGCGTGAGTATTCATAATAATATCAGGAGTTGATCCATCTGCGAATTTCATCATTCTATCCTGGGAATATACAGTTCCGATTGTTCCCTTTTGTGCATGCCTAGTTGCACCCTTGTTGCCAACAATTTGATTATATACACCATATATTTTCACTATAATAGTTGACCCATCCTTGATTACAGACATCACAGTTCCTTCTTCTTTCTTCTTTGCATATGATGACGCGTCCTTTATATCTTCATATCCATCATCATTTAATCTTCTTATTTTTCCTATTACACAATCTCCAGTTTCGAGAGTTGATCCAACTCTGACTATCCCATTTTCATCAAGATGGCGGTACGGATCTTTGTCTCCAGCTCTAATCATCTTTTGAGGAATTGTTCTAGTAAATTCTTCAGTTACTCTTGTTCTATCCTTGGTTATACTCGAACTAATAGTTGAATAATATACCATAAGACCAAATCCACTGTCGATGGCTCTCTGGCTTACCATTACAGCATCCTCCTCTTGCAGGTTCATATTAGTTAACATTGCTAGAATAACACTTTCACCACTCCCAAGGCGATCCATCCCAAGTGGTTCATATAATTGTGTTTTAAATGAAGGAATAGATGGATATGCAAGGAGCTTCTGCACTGCCGAATCATATCTGTACATATGATTAGAGTTATATACACCAACTGCTTGCCTCCCCATATTACACTCAAAACTATTTCTTGGTCCTTGATTGTTTCCAGGGAGGGGAATAATGGAGGCAGATACACCATATACAGAATTAGGGTCCATTTCACAGTAATCAAACTTTTGCTTCTTTGCTAACATCCTAAGGGAATTCTGTAGTAACACTATATATTTATCAATATCTTCATTTACAATAGGATCTTTATAGCTCATTTTTTCAGTTTCTTCTATTTCTTTATTAATAGATTTTAGATCTTCACCAAAGACATCGAACCTCTTTTTATAATTCAAATTTAGCTCCTTAAATGTCGCAATATACTCTAATTTTTTCGAATCAAGTATATCCTTGACCAAATTATATATTTTCATATTTTCACTAATAAATGTTCTAATATCATCTGTTGAAATACCCAAACCATCGGCCATTCTTTGTTTTTCATTTTCTGGTTCTAAGTATAACTTCAATTCTCTATACCACTCATTTAATTCTGATTTTGATTTTGTCATATCCTCTACCATTGTGTCCTTTTTCTTTTTTAGATTATCTAATTTATAATTTATCTCTGCAATGTACATATCCTTTTCAATATATAGTGGAGTTTTATAAATCGATCCTTCAATATGCTTAGAGTGTATACTAATATATAAATTATGTTGACCTTTTAATTCATTGGCTTTATCAAGTAATGATCTAGTGTTCTGAATATCATTTGTTATAGATTCCAACATGTTCCTACTTTGGGCGATAAGAGCACCATCCTCCTGCTCCCAAGCATCCACATACGAAATAAGTTTAAGGTCCACAAGATTTTGAAAATCTTGAATTTGTTCTTTTTTCAATAACCCATTTCTAACTGCCTCATAAAAATTTATCGTTTGCTTATATGGATCATCTATATCATTTTCATGCTTGTTAACTGTCAGAACTGGTCTTACTAATCTTCCGCTATTAGAATAAAGATATACTATATTGTCACCTTTTGCATGAAGTATCATGGCATCAAATGGAATGACTTTTTTGTCTTTCTTTGAATTCAAATATTTTACCATCTCATTTGCATTGACAAAGCCTAGGATTTTTCCATTATAGGAAAAAAATGTATTCTTTCCTTCTTTCTTTCTCTTTATTTCATCAAATGTATACATTGACCTAGTATTATTATTATATATAAATCTATCCAAATTTTTACTGATTGATACCCAACATCCAACAGATTTGGCCTTTAGCAATCCAACATTTTGTCCCTCTGGTGAATCTACATAACATACATATCCCCATTGTGATTGTTGAACTGACCTCTTTGATTTTGTCTTGTCATTTATTGATCCAGGAGAACTAATACGTGTTACATATGCATACGAAGCCAATATAGAAGTGCGGGATAAAGTCTCTGTTATTTTTTTTACTTGATCAGAGTTACCCTGGTTCCAATTTGATGTAAATGATTTTTCAAGAGTATCGCCTATTTTAGCTTTTTCTGTTGGAATATTGTTAATTCCAAGATTTGAGAATTTTGAATAATCTGTAGATTTAATTTTTTCTATCACTCCATTCCAAATACTATTTAATTTTTCACCAATAAACACACCAGCATTTTTGACTTCTTTATTTGCCCAACTATCTCTATCATCTGGTAATCTTGATCCAACATTAACAGAAATAAGTCTGTTGATCATTATTCCAAATGAATATAATTTTTCTAATATAACGCGATCGCTTTGTACTTCCATTACTTTTCCATATTCATCAGCATCAACTGACCCAGAAAAGAAGAGCTTCATAAATTTTTGTCTATATTCGTGTATTCCAATAGATTTATCATATTCTCTCTTGGGGTTATTTTTAATTTTAGATCTCCACGTTGCCCTCTCAACTTCCTTATCGTCTGATTTCTTTATACTAGAGTCATGAATTGAAAATATCTTCCAAATATCATTATCCGTAAGTGTCTGATAATCTGCGAGTGTTGCAGCAATCTCTGTATCCATATTCCTAATATAATTTTTCTCTGATACCCCAATAGTATCTCTTAAAAGCTTAATCATATCATGAATACCCAATTTATCAGATATCATTTTAAATACTTCAAAAATATTAATTGAATGCTCCGGCTTAGATTGTTCATCTAATGATCCCAACATACCAAACCAAACACGATAAATCATAGTTTTGGGGTCTCTAAATACTTCAATCATGCTACTTCTATTATCAAATGTATGGGATGTTATTGTCGAAACATTATATTTTTCTTTAGGATATACAATAAATTTATCTGGTCTTAGCTTATCAGACATCAAAATTACATATTCCATTCCTTTAATCGGAAAGTAACCAGAAACATCATATGGACATTCTCCCATATCAAGAAGCTCTCTGTTTCCTTTTGATGATGTATTATCTAAATAACTTCCTATCATCACTGGAAGTTTCCCCATATTTGTCTCTAATTCCTCCAAATAATCATTATCTTTTTCTTTTGTTAATCTAAATTTTAGGAACATATCTGCGCCATATGTTAACTTTTGCTGACGGGCTTGTAAAGGAGTCATTGGAACATATTTTGTTCCTTTTTTTGTGCCAATAGATAATGTAGGTTTATGTATTTCTAAACTAAATGATAACAAATAATCTCTATCATTATGATTTATTCTTATTTTTGTATTTTTTACTGTGTTTATAAATTCATTTACCCTATAATCATAAGATTCAACGAGATCACGAGTAAATTTAGTAAAGGAAATGTATGATCTGAGAAGTTCACCTTGCTGTGATATCTCAATCTTTCCATGCTGATAAGGTTTAGCGTCTCTTATATCCTCTTTTACGTGAATATAAGGAGGGGGGAGTGGAGAATAATCATAGGCGTTTTCTACAGTTACAGGTTCAAGAACAGAAGGAATGGTAACAATATCTTTATCTCTCCCTCTCTCGATTCTTGCTCTAGATACTAGAGTAGATTTAGAGGGAGTTTCATTAGAACTATATAAAAGCTCTGTCATTGAAGACATGCGATATTGACTTCCTCTGATATGATGAAAACTCCGTCAGAACAAACAGAGCAAGTATCACTTTTATTATAAAAAAAAGAATATATTATCATTTTTATGTGACGTAATTTATATTATGTAACATAAAATTATTTAGCATATAAAATATCATCTGATCGTAGAAATTATTATTTAGATAATTCATTGGTAGGTAGTAGATCAATATATAATAAAATGTCAAATAATAATGACATGCTATTCAGCTTTAATAAACCATCATGTACTACAGTAGACAAAAACAAAATTAAATCAAAGAATAATAATAATAATAATACTACTTTACCTTTGGAAAATACACGATATACACATGACGATAAAAATATACCCGACGTTGAACCTAATTTTCCAATAATTTCAGAATCTATAAGGACGCCACCAAGATCACTTTCCGAGTCCCCATCATCATTGGGCAAAGATAATTCACATTTTGTGTCCACAAGAAATAATATAAAATCATTAAGTCCACCTGGATCTATAAAACCAAGAATTAACATGAAAATGTATGCACGCAAAAAATCAAAGAGATCCGCAAAACCTACACCTTCACCACAGCAACCAGATCTAAGTTATATGGAAAATAAAGAATATGATCGTACAACTAGAAATAATTTAGGATCTGTAGAAATAAGAAAAAAAGTAATATCTAGACGAAAAAGATCCCTATCTCCGGATCCACAAAGGCCAATACAATTTGGCGATGAGGATGATTCTCCTTACACCCAGAATATCATGGATAGTAAAAATAGCTTGCCGCAACTTGTATCAACAAATGTTTTGAACTTAATTCCTAAGGTAAAAAATAACATTCTAGATTTTTATAATGATAATGATAATAATATTGAGAGACATGAATATGTTCCTTTATTACCGAAGAATTATGATAATCAAGCAAAGAATTTGTGGTATGAGAGAGTAATAGAAGACTTATTATTAGATTATAAAAGTGTAAAAAATGAATATGTTATTGAATTAATTAAATTGTATGATGAAGTGCTATCAAAAAATAATTATAAGCAAATAATAAGTATATTAACACATGATTGAATATTGTAATAATATTGTAATAATATATATAATTTATATATTATGTGTACATAAAATTAAACATTATATAATATATATAATTTTTCATTTTAAAAATATATATTATTATAAAATAGCTTATATATATAATTATGAGTTCTACAAAATTTGCAGATGTTAAATCCTCTTATGGAGAACGCTCAAATAGTGTATTAAATGATAAAATAATTAGACTTAAAAAGGATTTAATTTTGGCAAAATGTAACATTAAGTGTCTCAATAAACAAATAGAAAATAACAAAAATAAAAGTGGATTTATGGACATCATTACTGGAAGGGATAAATATGCTATAATAAAAAATGAAAATAATAAAATTAAATCTGAGATAGAAAAAATAAATTTGAATATGAAGGAAAAAGATAATTCCATAAATGAATGTAAATCACAAATTAAAACACTCTCAGCAAGCATGATAGAAAAGGATAATGCCATAGATGGTCAAAAAACACAAATTAAAACACTCTCGACAAGCATTATTGAAAAGGATAATGACATAAATGGACAAAAAACACAAATTAAAACACTCTCAGCTAGTATTATTGAAAAGGATAATGACATAAATGGGCATAAATCGGAGATTAAAACACTCTCAACAAGCATTATTGAAAAGGATAATTCCATAAATGGGCAAAAAACACAAATTAAAATACTCTCAACAAGCATTATTGAAAAGGATAATGCCATAAATGGGCATAAATCGGAGATTAAAACACTCTCAACAAGCATAATGGAAAAGGATAATGCCATAAATGGGCATAAATCAGAGATTAAAACACTCACGTCAAGCGTGATCGAAAAGGATAATGCTATAAATGGGCATAAATCAGAGATTAAAACACTCTCAACAAGCATTATTGAAAAGGATAATGCTATAAATGGGCATAAATCAGAGATTAAAACACTCACGTCAAGTATGATTGAAAAGGATAATGCCATAAATGGGCATAAATCAGAGATTAAAACACTCTCAACAAGCATTATTGAAAAGGATAATGCTATAAATGGACAAAAAACACAAATTAAAACACTCTCAACAAGCATTATTGAAAAGGATAATGCCATAAATGGACAACAAACACAAATTAAAACACTCACGTCAAGCATGATTGAAAAGGATAATGCTATAAATGGACATAAATCAGAGATTAAAACACTCACGTCAAGCATGATTGAAAAGGATAATGCTATAAATGGACATAAATCAGAGATTGAAAATCTATCTTTAAGTTTGAAGAATAATACTGACTCTATTAGTATATCAACATTAATAGATGCATATTCAGATGATTCTGAGGAGGTGAATATTGCACAATCTGATTTGGAAGATACTGTAAATATATCCCTTCCTATTGATACTGTAGATATATCCCTTCCCGTTGATACTGTAGATATATCCCTTCCTATTGATACTAATACAATAAATGATATTCAATTGGTACCTACGAATAATATTACAGAGATCACCCCGGATGATATACTCAAGAGCGGACCAATAATATGTGATGATTATATTCCTTATGATATTGATACTAAATCAGATAAAAATATGAAGACAGACACTAATAAAAAGAATAATATGGAAATTTCATTGACTGATTTACTAGATTAAATAATATAATTAAAAAAATATAATTAAAAAATATATATATATATACCCATAAATAAATAAATATATATAAAAATAATAAAATAATAATAAAAAATATGGAATATGAACTTATGTTCATATTAGTTCATGGAGGTGATCATCATGAACCATCAAATGAAATAAGAAATTATATACAAAGTAAAAATGTAACTGGTCTTATTGAACTTTCATCTGAATCTATAGAAGTATATAATTATTTAAAACAAATAAATATACAATATCTACCAACTATTATCATTAAAAGAGGTGAGGAAATTCAAGAAAAAGATGCTACAAAAAAGAATGTTCAAGATATAATAGATCAACTAAAAGAAATATTTAACCATTAAATGTTTACTCATTTAAAAACATCATATAATAAATAATATTTAATATATATATATATATTTAAAATATATACAATAAACATATCATAAGCTTTAATCCATATTATAAAACGGGTATAATTGTCATAATTGTCATAATTGTCATAATTGACATAATAACACATAGATTACATAAATAATATCTCAGTAATGTCTAGAAGTGAAAAAACTAATATTTATATAAAGAAATGCTTATCTTTATTGTCTATAAGTAATAAAGTTCTAGTGTGTATACATAGAGAATTTAGAGATATAAGAAAGACTGATTTATATGATAAAGTAGATACAGAATTTTCTAATTTCCGAAAAATATTCAAAACATCAATTGGTATGGGGAAGACTGATAATTTGGACGATTCTGAAGATTCTGATAACGAAGATTCTGTACAAAAAGCCAAGGACGAACTAAAAGAAGAAATAAATATAAGATATCTTGATTTATGGAAAGATATATATAATGAACATAAAAAAAGAATATTGACAGAAGATATGGATGATTCTTGGATTATAAATTCAAATATAGAATTATGGTATGGTTCGAATTCTAGAAAAGGAGGACTAAATCATAGGAATGGTTCTAGATATGCTTATTCCCTAACGAATATATATAGATACGCAATTGATATAGAGAAAAAGTATTCTGATAATAATGATGATGATGAAGAGTCTGATTTTTCTGATATATTATTGCTTTATATATACGAAATATTCCTATTGGTTATTGATAAGAAAAATAGAAAAGAAAGAGTATTAATTCAAAGATTTATACAAGAATTAAAAGATGATCTGGGGATTGAAGATGAAACTGATAAAAAAGCAAATATGTTTAGTTCATTATCTAATATATTAAATCCTGATACAATAAATAATGTAGGCGGGCTAGTTAGTCAAGTTGTCGATAATCTTGGTATTGAAGGCGCTCCGACCGGAGCACAAATCAAGAAAATGATATCACCAGAAAATATTGCAAATATTGCATCACCAGAAAATATAAAACTTGCAACTGATACATTTAAAGGATTGACGGGCCAAGGACAAGGAAATAATCAAGAAAATATTAAAAAAATAACTGAAAAGTTTAAAAACATGTCACAAACTGTAAAGAAGTCATTGAGTGATGATAATACAGAGGAGAAAGAAGAAAAGAAGGAGATAGAGGATACGGATGGAAAGGGGAAGAGTGAATATCATACTGAGGAAACAGCGAGCATTCACAATGAAGATGTGTTTGATGATTCCGGGAATGATGGATATAGTAGCGGTGATGAATATGACGATTAGGTCCTCTATAATGTTTTTATTTATTTACTTGTTAACACAACATAACATAAATAAAAACGATGAAAATAATACGTCATATAAGAAATATGACTTCTATCTTTGAAGAATACTAAATACAATATGAGCATTACTATTGAATCACTAGTTGCCGCTAATTTACTTGATGGACTTTTCAAGATTGCTGTAAAAGCCGAGAATGTTGAGATTGTTACATTACTTCTAAAGGATGG
>SDBT01014592.1_pt1 | contig 12521 bp, 6 predicted proteins | sample 2277101 | NCBI WGS metagenome assembly SDBT01 (sample SAMN10404973, study PRJNA504765) | marine sediment metagenome | isolation source: marine sediment core GS10_PC15, 103 cmbsf | place: Arctic Ocean: Southern Knipovich Ridge | collected 2010
TGTCTCTCTTTTGCCCTCTTTTTCAGCAATTGCCAGACAGGCCAGTTTAATAAGAGGACGGACATCGGAGACCTTTAATCCTTCTGAATTGAGAATGGTCACAAACTGAGTGTGATCCAGGAAAGAAACATTCACTTTCTTTATCTTTCGATCGAAATTCTGGGCGGAATGATAGGTTTCTTTGACAAAGGATATTTTTTTCTCAAGAGATCCCTTGTGAGGTGACTCCAGGACTGGATAAAAATTATGATGAAATTGGACTGGACTCAGGGGAGAAGTCTTTCTCAGGGTGCGGCTTGAAGCAATAGAGGCCGCTGTAAGGGCAGTTTTTTTGATTTTGGCAAAGGAGAGGTCGTTGGTATAGCCGTATCCTGTTTTTTCGCCTGATAAAACTCTTATGCCCAACCCAAGACTTATACTCTCTGCTGTTTCTTTGATGATATCTTCTTCCATGTTGATATAATTATAGATTTTATACTCCAGGTATATTTCTGAGAAATCGCCGCCACGGGAAAGAGAAATATCCAAGATTTTTTGGAGGACAGCGGAGGAAATATTGAAGTGATCTTTAAAGGCGATAGATGTAGGGTTTTTCATTTTTTTCATTCCTTGGCAGTTGAATGGCAAAAAATTAATGAGGAAAGGCTTATAGCACCTGATTTGAGAAAAACTCGTCTTTTGATTTAGGCATTGTTTTTCTCCAAAACAGGGTGGAGAGAACGAAATATTTATCAAACAATCATCCTTATAATAAGCATTATATTCTCATCATCCCAAGTGATCTTATCTGAATCTTTGAAGTCACGAGCAATATTTTATGAAAATTTCTTCAAAGCTTCTTCAAATTATTTTTCTTCATATAAATAAAATGTAGAATAATGATGATCTTTTGCACCTGTTAAGAGTCGATCTAATTTAGCCATTCGTCTGCGTATGTTCCTGCTCCACAGCTAACGTTAGCTGCCTCAAATTTGGTCAAATTTTCAAGTTTCTTGGAAATAGATGGAAGTAGTAAGGAGTCTGTGGTTCTTAAGTATCTGTATTTGTGGGCGATTCTCGAAAAATGTTGATTAATTATTTCCATTTATGTGTGCCTGAATTCTTTATCCTTTTTCCCGAATGGCTCTTATTTATTTATATCATTGAGGCAAAAATATGTCAAAATTTCTTCTTGAACTGTCAAGGCAAAGTAAAAACTTTCGGTTTTGACATTGACTATATTCTCTCCAGGTATCAGTTATGATGAAGCGAAGGAGGTATGTCTTCTCCACGGATGATCTAGTGGGGGAACATACCGGCCTCTTCTTCTTGCTGGTTTATCTGCAGCTGGCTTAATCCTTGAGGACTTTTTTTCTTTTAGACCCGTCACTTCGGTGTATTTTAAATACCTCCCATTAAATCCTAATCTTATTTTCCCTTCAAAATATTCCATAACTCCTACCTTCCGTCTTCTCTGTGCTATAGTTGGGTTCTCTATAAGAAACAATCTACACTTCCATTTGACTGTATAAGCGTTGGTTATTGTTCGTTTCCCCTTGATACAGAATATATCTCTTATCCTAATTCCTTTAGGCAAAGGTCGATGTAAATCAGCTCGTTTAACAGATTCTTTTCCAAATCGTTTATTGTAAATGGGTAAGTATTTCTCGAGAAACCCATTCGTCTCTTACTTTGTTGAAATTGAGGCTAAACGCATCTCCTTGATCACTCTGTCCTGGAGTGTTCCGAATGCTCTCTCAATCCTACCTTTGGCCAAATTGGGTCGCAGCTGTCTCGCCTCTCAAAAGTTCATCTAGATCCGGCTGACGGGTTGTCTTATAAGTGCTGTGTTTATCCAAGTATACGCTTACAGGAAGGCCATAGCGGCGGATATAGCTTTTAAAACTGTCCATCCCAGGAAAGAAAGCGAGCCCTTCATTACTGGGGCGTGGGGAAGGTTGTTCTGTAGGGGAATCCAGCTAGCGCCATCATTGGTGCCTGCCCATCAACCCCTTTTCGAGGGGCGACTCAGCTAGGGCAAAGATGGAACAGAAATAATCGACATTGATGTTGTCAGGAGTAAGGCCACCCGAACTTTGCTGTTTGCTTTTGTCGTTGGTGCTTAGGTCAGGACTGATGACTATCCAGCTTTGTCCTCCATTAATCGTCTGGTGCCACTACTAACCTTGTGTAGTAGTGAGGTCGCTGAGTAAGCCCATGGTCATAATTGACCAGCTCCCAGTTTTTACCCCATCTTCTGACCTCCAGATCACGCCGCTGCTTGCTTTCAATCCCTTCTAGGGTACGCCCTCCCCGCCCAGACAATATTGGGATTAGAAGTAGCAACAGCAAGAGTTCCAATTGAGGAAACCGGCTGATCGTCAAAAATGGGCAACCAATGGAAACCGCCATCATTAGATTTCCATATTCCTTCTGAAGAGGCTCCGAGGCAGTAGATATTGGGATCGCCCGGGACGCCGACTACTGCGCTCGCGCGGTTGCCCGCCGGACCGATGAACCGATACTTGAGTTCACTATAGATGTCAGGATTGAGTTTCTGCGCATAGCCTTGCTGCAGATACTATGCAGAAAATAGTAAAACCACCGCAGCAATCACTGATAATTGAGCCGCTAACCTAACCTTTCCTCTTAACATCGAAGACCTCCTCGGATCCTTAGTATGGAACAATGAATTGATTGAAAAAAGATTATTATCTCTTCATATCTAAAAAAAATGAACTTGCTTTTTTTTCATCTGCATTTTCTTATTACCTTCCTTCATCCCTATTTGAAATCCAAGTTAACCTCCGTATCATTTGGAATGTTTGCTCTATAAATCAACTCTTTCTTTTCTAAAATAACATTAGAAATTAGAGACCAAAATATTCTCAATCCTTAATCCTTAAATAATGTTTTTTGGTAATATATAAGTGGAGGATGCCAATGAATAATGCTAGGGATGCAATTATAGTAGATATTTTTACTATAATATTTTTTGAAATATAGATTAAATATCTCCCTACTTCTTCTCCAATGAGTATGCCAAAAAAATCAAATAAAAAAACAAGTAACCCACCACTAAGAGCTATACATAATAATTGGGTATAAATATTTTCTAGTTTTTTCATCCGCTGTTACCCTAATTTAATAAAGTCCAAACACGGGTAGAAGTCCCAAAAGGAGCAGAAAAACAACCACCAAATGTAATAGAATCCACAAAACAGCCAATTTTGACGTCTCCCAGAATTTTGAACCTGATATTCCCATAGCAGCATACATCGCCAGTGCAAGAGGCGGAGTCATTCCTTCAAGTGCTCCTGTAATAGCAGGCAACAATACTGCTATGAAAAGGGGATTGTACCCATAAGCAGATAGAATAGTAAATAAGATACTTCCTAATATTTTAACCTGAGCTGTACCAGGAAGCACCATGCCCAGAAAACAGGTGAATAGAGGTATAAAAAAAATGATTGCTATTTTGCTCATCTGTAAAGATTCTATCCAAGTTGCGATTGAAGAACCCATTCCAAGAGATCTGTAAAATTCAGCAATGGCGTAGGCAAAAAATATTGTGGCTGATACAGGAACAACCGTCCTTATACTCCCATTAATAAATTTAGAGACATTTTTGAATGTTATTCCTCCAATTTCTTTCCGACAGATAATAATTGCATAACAGAATGCCAGCACAGGACAAAAAAAAAGTAAGGTGGCACTCAAAGTCTTATATCCATGAATTCCAATTCTTTCTATGAGCGCATTTTTAAAGATCATTCCAGAGATAAGAGGGAAAATAATAATAAAAGGTATTAAAATGGTTTTCCAACCATTTAAAAAAGCTTCAGTTAATGTAGGTCGTTGTTTTTTGGGTACAGGTTTAACCTTATAAATTTTGCATAAAACTATGAGAGTTATAAGTCTTTGCAATATAAACCATATTCCCAAGCTCCATAGTGCAAGAAGACATTTTGATTCAACTCCAGAATATCTAACTGGATCAAATTTTATAAGCTCATCTAGAACAAGAAAAATTGTGGCTGAAGGGAAAATAAGTGGACCTAATGAGCTGGAAGCCATCTCAGTGGTGGCAGCAAATTTTGCAGGGAATCCAGTTCTTATCATAGCTGGTATGGTTATTATTCCTGTAGCAGCAACATTCCCAGGACCTGTCCCAGAAAGAGAGGCCATAAATGTACTTCCTAAAAGGCTTACATACCCAGCACCTCCTGTAAATCGGCCTACAAGAGCGAGCAAAAATGCAATTATTTTATCAACAATACCTGTCGCAGAAAAAAAATAGGCTAATGTGAGAAAGGCGATGATGATATAAAATAGCGAAGATGTGGCGGTTTTATAAATCGATGGGAATAAAAGATCCCATCTCCAAGTTTCAATTGTTATGAGAAGAAGGCCAAGAGCCATAGCTTCATATACAGGCCGGTTGAATAAGACCATTACAATAGAGATAAATACAAGGAGAGATAGCAAATAGAATAAGTTAATATCCATAAATAAATCCTGCTTTTTGTAGAAAATATATTTTAAACTTAGAGGACGATGTTGGATATAACTATTTAAAAAAAGATCAGATCTCTAATGTTTTGAGTTTATTTTTCATAACCTTAAGCGCCCTTATAGGATCCAATCCGCCGTAGAGACCTCCTAAAATTGATATCAAATAATCAGCATCCATCAAAACTCTGCCTTTCGGCCGAAGAATATTAGGTTCCTCATTGTTGTATAGTGCTCCGGTTGCAATTAAAGAAAGATCTTTGATATGAGAAGGATCATTTTCTTTGCACTTATGATAAATTGTTCCACCTATAAAAATTGCTGTGCAATCCATCGAATATAGATTAACCCCATACTGCATGAAATAGGTCTCTGTTTCGTTTACATATCCAAGATTGTTTTCAGTTGCGATTCTCATTATCTCTCTGGCGAGAAAACTATTGACACTTGTTTCAAAATGACCCTGTGGAAGCCTATGGGGATGGTCACTTATCCATCTTAAATATTTTTCTAAATCAAAATGATTATTATTTTTGATGAATTCACTTAGCTGCTCCTGTCCTTCTGGAAAATCCTTAGCAATTTTTGAGATAAATTCGTCCAATTCATCTTCTATTTTGCCGCTTTTAAATCTTTCAAGATCCATCAGATTTGCCGCGCTATAGCTCAAGCCGTATTTTCCCTCTACACGCCGATATGTAAGAGGCATGTTTGGTGTTTTAAGAATTGTTCTTTTGTTCTGTTTTGTTTCATCGGCTCCATTATAAATAAAGAGCGGATTAGAATTCACATTGCAATAAAAATCTGTAGTGCATCCTCCAATATCAAGAGCCATGATATTCCCAAGACCCGGCTCATCTCCATATCCCTTTGCCAACAGATTTATTCCAAGTAAGCAGGCCATAGGTGTGGGGATAAAAGGTGCATCGAAATATTTTTCAACGATATCAAATCCCTTACCTCGAATAATTGTTGATTGAAACAGATCTCTAATTGTTTCATTTACAGCATCAATATTGAAATAATTTACCTCTGGCATGACATTCTCTGTTATCCTTATATCAATTCTATCTCTCTTAAATATCTCTTCAATTCTTCCTGCCACATCATGATTCCCGGCATAAACAACTGAAACCCCGTATTTTGCGTATTTTTGGAGTTTAGAACCTTTAGCAAGCATCTTTGCGTTATGAAGAACCGTTTCTATGTCTCCGCCATTGTTAACTCCACCAGCAAGCAAGATGATTTCAGGACAGTCCAACTGAAAAATCTTATCAATTTCCTTTTTTGTCAATTTTCCTGAATAACTTGCTAGAAGTTTTGCTCCTGCTTTTAAAGCTGCAAGTTCAGCAGCTTTTGCACTTTCTTCTGAAACAAGGCCTACGGTTATCATTTTTAGACCACCCTTGGCAGAGCTGCATGGAAGTCGAATATCAAATTTGCTCATCTCTCTCTCTAGAGCCTTCCAGTTTCCACCTTTTTCACACTCAGAAAGAACACCGAGTCCATTTGCAAGGCCAAAGCGAATATCATCAGGTGTCGTTGGAACATAAGAAAGGCTGAAATCATAAGTTTTTGTATCGAAAATGCCAATTTTTGTGAAGGTACTTCCGAAGTCAACAACAAGAACCTTTTTATCCTTAAAATTTTTAATTCCAACTTCTTCTCTAAATTCTAAGACCTTTTGCTCTGAAATCTTGCTTTCAACCTTTTCAGTGATTACTTCTTCATCTGCTATACTTATGCTCTTATCAAAGTACCATGGTGCTCTCTTTCTCACCATATCAACCCTTTTAATTTCATCTTTCACCTTTTTTCCCATAAACTCATCTATCACGCAGCCTCCATTAAGTATTTTTGTTTTGCAGGCACCTACCACTTCATAGCGCCTATCTATGATGGTGACTTGAGGTGCCTGGAATAGGCCTGTTTGAAGTGCAAGATCCATTGCATCAGGATTGATAAACGCAGATAGATTGTTCGGGTAATTGGAATCATCGAGAAAATCAAGAAGTATAGTTTCATAATTTTTTGCTCTATGGGTTATCAGTTCCCTTTTCGCTGCTTTTTCTGGGCTTATAGCATAGTCGAAGAAGTTTTCATGATTTATCTTTCCTTCATAGCCTCCAAGGAGCACAAAATGAAAAATATTATACATTGCGCCTATCATTATTTCTTCCTTTCGAGCTATTAATTTGAGATCATTGAATGGGTCAAATTGTTCGTATCTATTGAAATTTTTTATAACCTGTTTAACAATTTCACAGCTTTCGATTATATCTTCTTCTTTAGCCTCGTGATGTGCCTCTGAGTAACTAACAACATGAATAATATTAGGATCCATATAGAGCTGTGTTCTGGTAGAATCTGCGAGATGGCCTTTGGCCATATTCAAATTTGGAGGAAAACTTGAAAGCCCTCCTCTGGTTTCTTTCATAATGTTAAAATTGAAATGTCTTGTAATAGGTTCAATTAATTCATAGGCAGCCTTCATTTTCGCAAGATCACATTTCTGACTAATCTCTGGTGGAAGATCAAACATCAACTGCATGATATAATCTTTTATTCCACATTTAAATGCGAGGGCTCCACATAGTACATGATCAGTAACATACATCTCATCTGATGAATTTCTTAACTGCCACTGGTGGGGATCGTTAATTTCTAATGGCTTGTTAATGCTTGCCCACCAGCGAATCACCTCCATATGTTCTCTGAAACTATCTTCAATTGCAATCGGGCCTCTTCCGTCCAATTTGTTATAGAAGAATATGGGAACAGCAGCGAATGGCATGTTAAATGCTTCTTCAAAAATCTTTGCCAGTTCAAGTAATTCATCGGTTCCAGAATATATTCGAATAGTGGGAAAATTTCCACGGAGAGTTGCCTCTTTAAGCTTTTTTAAATCTTCTTTTGTTCTTATAGGGACTCCTCCTTGTCCCTTGAGGTATTTGGAGGGATCTTCTTCCCCACGTATGAACTTTGCAAGAAAAGCCTGAGATGGTTGGTCAGGTGCAATAGATACAATCTCCAATGCGCAAGAATCGCAGGTCTTATGAATAGCTTTTATTGTAGGTTGGATTGAATCAGAAGCAATTCCAATATGGGCCCGAAGTATCGCTCTATTCTCTCTTTCTCTTACCTCTTTAATCCGTAGTTTTAAATCATCTGACCATTTCATTTGAGTGGCAGAGATTGCTTCAGTGCCTTCTGCAAATCTATCAAGTTCTTCCATCGTGATATAATCGTCAACTATTAATTCAAAAAAATTCTTATACTCCAAATTTTTGGAATACTGTTTTGCTATCTTTTCGAGATCGAAGTGCCTGCCTTCAGTAGGAGAAAATTTATCTTCCAAAATTTCTTGACCAGTCATGGCGCGGACAAGATTTGCTGCGGATCTGAGTCCACCGAAACAATAACGGATCTTGCTGGTCTTGGGATCGATTCCATGTTCTAGTGCCTTGTCCATAAATTCGGTTATCAGCTTATCAACATGAAGATCACCAAGCCTTGATGATATAGCAACGACAGAAGGTCTGGCTTCTCTTATCTTGTTTATACAATCCTGAATAGAAACAGCAGGGCCGAGTTTAACTGCTACATAACCAAGATTCTTACCTTCCATGTAATCTGCAAAAAGTTCTACCCCAAGCGAGTGGACACAGTTGCCTATTGAGCCCACCATTACTCTCTTCTTTTTGTTCATCGCAAAACTACTCCTTTCAAAGCTTCTATGGAATTTATGCCATAATTTTGAGGAATACGAACATCTTTTATGTCGTGTCCCTCAAGTTTATCATTCACCAGATATTCCTTATTTATCCATTCGGATAATTTTAGTATTACCATATCAATTGTTGGTGTTTCAACCCCTGTTATAGCAGCAATTCCCCGTGTAACCACAAGGCCATGAGGCATATCTTCAGAGACATAGCGTGACATAAAATCAGGAGCCATCATACCTTCGGATTTTTCTTTTACTGGTACCTTTAAGCCATTATAGACGGTGTTTGTTTGAAACGCTTTTGTAAGAGAGGATGTATCCCTAATATCGTTTTTGTAAGATGTAATAAGCCAATCTATTAAAGGAAGAACATTTTTTGTTGGAATATATTTTCCCAACTTATCAGCTATGGATAAAACCTCGTTGCTCATCTTTGTAAGCAAATCAGCGATCTTTTCATCTACACCATGATAGAAGGGAGGTATATCATTTCTTTTATATTTCACAGATTCATTGCCGAAAAACATGCTGTACATAATACCAGGATGAACAATCTGTCCTTGGTTGCCAAGTGTTAATTCGATCATATTGTCAAAGGGATATATTGGAATATCAAATAGTAATGATAATTCTTTTGATAAATATCCTGCATAACTTCTTGGTGAAGATGCCAGTCCTACAATTTCCTTCTTCCCTAATATATCAACTAAAGTTGCATATTCTTTTATACGGCAGGACCATGGAAGTGTTTGTAACCCAAAGAATACATTATTCTTATTAGACCGTACAAGCCTTTTTGTTTGACTAAATTCAAGGCCACCCCTTGCGGGTATAGCACCAATTATAGCTTCATCCTTTAAATAAGGTGTTATTGCCTCAAGTGTTATTTCATGGGCAAAGGCGGGTAGTATTAACAGAATCAAATCAGAATCTGATACAGCATCTTTTGGATTATCTGCTATAAAATCAAGTAAGGCCATAAATGTTCGCTGTTTTGTCATTACCTTGAGAGCTATTCCTTTTTCCAGATTTTTTTTAAATATTTCAAATTCAGAAGGTATTGATAAAAATAGCCCTATTTGATGGTTAGGGAATTGGTCTTTTATTACTGCTGCCGCTGTATGAGCACCATTTCCACCGCCGCATATCACTATCTTTTTATCTCGCATGATTATTATTTCTCTTCTATTTCGTAAAGTAAAGTAATTAACCTGAATTATTCATAAATCATAAAAAGCAGTTTTTTTCAGCTCAAATGAATCAAAGATTTTGACCTGGATTTCATAGAATGATTCTCAGTGGGATGAAAATGCTAAAAAGTACCGTGGAAAACGCGATTTCCTAAAGAAAGGACAGGACCTCTCCCTATGTATTCTCTTTTTGCCGTCTAGGAGCAGAGGATAGAAACCCATAGTCTTTTTTATAGCCTTATTCCTTTTTAATCTGCTATAGACATGATGTGTAAGAGACCGGATGTGAGCCAGGATTATCCGGCTAAACACTCTTACTATCGTATCAGCACTGGGAAGCACTCGGCCCAACCACCTCCGCAAGAAACGATTACCCTTGTCTTGCTCCAAAGCGTGAGGCTGCCTCAATATTGACCACACCGGCTGCTGCGATCTCCAATGTGCCGTCTCTGTAAATCACCATACATGCTCCTTGAGCGGAGCGTCCAATCGCTCTAGCAGCGGGTTTCACTCAAATAGTTAGCTTCAGCCAAATTGGATACCACCCCACTTGTCTTGTTTCTTCTTAGGCAAAACTTCCAGCTGAGTTTTCGCCTCAGTACCCACAGGCTGTCTAAAAATCTTTTCTGGCCGGGGAGGGCTAATTCATCGACCCCTTTGGAGCATCCCAATGTATAATTCATAGACAAAACCTTCTTTACCATATAGAGAAAGTTATCATTGATTGATTTTACTACGTTCTTATCCTTTGCCAGTTGTTTCCTTACTGCATTAAGATGTGCCTTCCATATGTCATTAATTCCTGATTGCTGATACTCGCTGTAGCGGTAACTTCCCTTTTGCTGCGTATAAACAGTGCCATCCAGCAGAGCTCTAGGGGTTTCAGTAGCACCCATTAAGAAGGGAATGGAGTAACCGTATGCCGGTAATGCTACGAAGATGGTGGTCAGCGTTTCGGGATGCTTAGGATCTATTAAGACCGTGAAACTTGACTGAGACGATCTATATGTCCACATTGCTGGATGTCTTCCCACTTGTGCAGAATCGGCCAATTCAACCGTAATATTACCATAACTTGAAATAAGAGCATCTTCTGGACTACCATAGGCATCTTCCCTATGCCTTGTAAAATATATTCCAGGATAAGTCTTTCCTTTGTAAAGGAGATCCGGGTTTATTTCGTCTACAAAGACTGTGTGACAATTATCTGCTATGTGTAGGACGTTTCCCTCTGCATCAGCAAATAGGTAATGAGTCCCGCCGCTCCCCCCCGTGGCAACATATCCCTTTTCTACAAAAGAATGAAGAGCCTTTCTTACTTCCTCTACATTTTTACATTTTTCTGCAAAATAACGTAGAGTCATATGATTCATGAGTCCGTCATATTTTTTAGGCTCCGGAACAAATTGTTTTTCCAGACCTATCGGTGGAGTAGCATCCGCAGCACCCGCAAGTCCTTTTTCGTTAACAAAGAATGATATTCCTATATCTGAAGTCCCCATTTCACCAAAGAACTTGTACACTTTCTCTCCAGGCGGTAGGCCCGTTATCTTTTTAACATAAGCAGCTTGAAGCTCTTCTCCCATGTCTCTTGTTTTATGGAAAATAATTTGACCATCCTTTGTAGCGGAATCTGTAATGGCAAAGCTAGTACATCCCTCTTCCCCTTTTCTCTCTTTTGCATAAAGGGCGGGTAAATTCCCATATCTTCCAAAATTATAAGAGATGAAAAGATCGCGGTCTATTCCAATTTCATCAGCCATAGCATTGAGTTCCTCGATCCAGTGAGAACACCCTATCGCTTTTGCGATATCTTTTGAAAGCTCAGCAAAGACTTTTAGTTCCTCTTCCATTCCCACTAGTTTTTCCTTACTAAAGAATACGTCTGCCCCAGCCATATACAGTTCGTATTTTGCTAAGACTGAATCTCGATTTATTTTGGCCCAAATCCTCCCGACCTCTGCTGCGGTCCCCTCAAGATTCAACGTGTCTGGTATCTTTTTTTTAGGAATCAGCACTTCTTCCTTTAATTTCTCCAGGAGTGCAGTAGCCCTCGAACCTTTATCGCCTACAGCCTCCACCGTATATACGCCCGGGTCAATAGCTGCAGGAATGTCACCTATCGATTCCAGATTGAAGGTGCCAGCCTCATTAGCAACAGCAATGCCACCGCCAGCAGAGAGCTGTGCTGTGCCAGCGCGCCCCAGGGAATAAGGGACACCGTCCACAGTCATAATAACCCTAACCTTCTCTCCAGGGACAAAACCAGACCCGTAAAAAGTCAAACTCATCTTTGCCTCACTGCTCATCGGCACAATAATAAGAGCAGTCGGCGTGACTTCCCCGGCTGGTCCCTGTAGTCTTGGTTGTCCTGGCGCTCCTGGTAGTCCGGTAAAACCAGCAGGCAACGCTGAAATCCCTATCACAAGACAAGCAAAAATTGCCAAAACCTTATAATACATTTTCTTCCTCCTTTCTTAATTTATGTCTCGACACGTCCTCAAATCTATGGAATTTCAATGTCTAAAAGAGGTATGTGTTGTTGGGTACCGAATAGATCGCGGCACTCGGGATCGCCGCAAGCCATGCCGACCGGCTTTGGGATAGTAATCTTGATTCCCCTGGCTGCGTCCACAGAGTATATTCCCTCACGATGTTTTGAAGGGAAAATCATCATAACGTCGCAAGTTTTGCGATCGTAGCCGTAAACTAAATTCTTTTTCCTCAAAATAGTCCTACTCGGTGGTTATGGAATTTTTCTTTTATTAATGCTGCGGCTGTGTAGGCACCATACCCTCCACCGCATATCACTATCTTTTTATCCCGCATGATTATTAATTCTCGTTAATTCCGTCAAGGAAAGTAAATAAAATTAAATATAACTATTATATTCTGGCTAGTATATTATATAAAGGGAATAATAAATGTGTCAAGGCAAAGCGAATATTTCCTGTTCCGGGCGAAGCAAATATTTCCGGTTTTGTCATGGTCTAAATCCTCTCTAGGAAAGAGTTATGATGAAGCGAAGGCTGATGTCTTCTCCATGGATGATCAGCTGGTGGGATGTATTTTGATTTTTTCTTCACCGGTTCAGCTGCCTCTTTCTTTACCTC
>SDBT01014593.1_pt1 | contig 12521 bp, 19 predicted proteins | sample 2277101 | NCBI WGS metagenome assembly SDBT01 (sample SAMN10404973, study PRJNA504765) | marine sediment metagenome | isolation source: marine sediment core GS10_PC15, 103 cmbsf | place: Arctic Ocean: Southern Knipovich Ridge | collected 2010
CTGCTTGTCTTATTCTTTGCGTTGTTTGCATTGGTCTACCCCGCTATTCCCTGAATTTTTGAGCACAATCGGCGGACGTTATATCACAAAAGCGGCACTCCATTTTACTAGGAGTCTTACGACACGCGACTTCAGGCCCAATGATCTTATCAATCGTCGAAAAGATTTGGTCACGCAAACCTTCGTCGTCAGCTATCGTGTTCGGTATATCGACATTCGGCACACTTTCAGGATACACAACGCAACCGCTGAACTTCGTTGTTGCATAATCAGGGACCGCCAAAGGTAGAAGTATCTGGTACATCCACACCTGAACTGAATCGCTCGTCTTTGGTCTCCCCGACTTGGCGTCACTAATTTCTGCAAACTCTTCAGGCGGGCAACCAACTTGTCCAAACGCAAGAATATCCGGCTTTGCAGATATCGTGCAGCTATGTCCTGCGTTGCTACAGTAGTCAAGCTTGAACGAGTTCTGGTCTTCGATTAGCACACGATGTCCGAGTCCAGTCAGCACGTCTACTCGACTGCGCAACAGCGTCGTATGCTTAACGTTCCACATCGCGGCGTCGAACGTAGACGGTGTTTTATCATAGTTCTGGAAATGCGACTTAAACCAACTTTTCCAGAAACAATGATCTTCGCCTGCAATTAATTTTGTAATCCACGAGGGCCACACAAATGGTTTTTGTCTTGCTTTTTTCATAAGTATCTTTCTATTTTTGATATACGTTTAAGTGCTTTCGTTTTCATTCTTATTATCTATGCCATCTCCACACGATATATTACAGTTACCATCACAATCACCACCAAGACGAAATTTGCACAACGAACAACCCACGACTTCCTTAAAAACAGGTACGACGCACGTCGCTTCTTGTTCATCTTTAGTTTCAGTTGGCAGTAGTATTGGGCAGTACTTGTACCGGCAGTTCCCTTCGCACTTATCTATCTGATTAGGGTGCGAACAATAAGTAAGACTCACGTCATACTCATTATGCCCAATGCACTCAATGTCTTCGCTTGTCCAAGTAAAGAACGGACAAATCGCAACACCTGCATCTGTTTTTCTAAAATCACCCGCACTTATATTTTCACCCATAATACATGCCCTTAAACAGACATCTTCAAATAGACCGCAACACACCATGCTATAAACACAACGACGAGCGTCGCCACTGCCCACTGTCTATAGAATAGTTCTTTTAACCTGTGCGCTATATTAGCCAGATTATTAAGCATCTTTAAGCTCCCAAATATACGTGTGGTATCTCGCTGACGGTCCAAAAGGATTTGATACTTTTGGCAGCGGAATTACTGACACTATCCGATAGCCTGGATGTGGGTCTTGTTTAAGATACTGCATTATGCTATGGTTGTTAGACTCTTCGATAAACTGATCTTGCTTAATTTCGGGTTTAATTCCCGGTTTAATTTCGTCAGGCCCAACATGTTCGTCACAAGTCCCCTCATCAGCGCGCATATATGGCTTGCGCTGATCTTTAGCAGATTCTAAATCGCCCAGCTTCTTATCGTTCTCATGCACAACATACCGCAAGCCTAGCTGTTTTGACTGCAAGACTGCATAACCTCCAGCACCATAATAAATCGGTATACTCAAGTTATTTGCAGTGGCAAGTTCGCGTTTAGTGCCCTTGCTTTTTTCGTATCCGGGGCATACAAACACAATATCAGACTTTGCGAGGAACGGCTGCGAGTTGTTGAAACACACGTCGTAATTCCAATCATCGCATGCAATACCGCATAGCAAGTCTATGCCCGGAATAAAAACTGCATAGCCTAGTTCTCTTATCTTCTCAGCCCACAAAATCATCTGCCGCACATTTTGTAAATACGCACAACTCATGTCGTTCAACGCGCCTGCGATGTATGCAATTGGTCTTTCATGCACTGGCAATTCCAACGGAGCAGAATAGCTGCACAGCGAACAAAGAAATTTGCAGCTCAATGTATTCAAATAAATTTCGCCCCCACAGCCACTTGGGCATGGTGATCCAGTTTTAAGTTCTTTGTCCATCATCATTCGTCCTCAAATATACTCTGAATAATTTTCAGTTACAAAGTCTCTCGCCCAACGACGAGCGTCGTCCATCGAAAAGTCTTTGTTGTCCATTATGTAGTCGAATCCCATCTTTGATCCGTACAGTGCATTATGCCGCGAATGAAACGCAGTCAATCGTGCTGTTTCGTCCAGAGCAGTCTCAGACTCATGTTGGTCTTCGTTAGCGAACGGCGCACGAGTCAAACGTATCACCACGCCACCCAAGTCGTGAATCGCTTTCAGTTCGTTCGGGAAACGCACGTCAGGGCAAATTACGAATCCTTCTGCGTCGCCATACCTATCAATGCTACAAAGCCTTCGTCTCCACGCATTAATCCATACATCGGGCCAGAGTCTCCTGAACATTTCTGTGCCAATTTGTTGCAATAAATGCCTGACTGTGTGACCACATGGAAGTTCGAGCTTTTTGATATCATCAGAGTCTAGCATACTAGGTGTTAATCCCAGCCCCAATCTTGGTGGGATGAAACAATCAATAACGACTTGCTTCAATGCGTCTGCCATACATATTATTTCTGGCTCGATCCAACTTTTAGTCGTGTCTGCTTCACGCTGAGAACACACTAAAAGTTCACACAAGTTCTTGGCCAAGAAACTCTTGCCACCCTGTTTCTTACCGCTGATTCCTATTATTTTCATCGTTCAACTCCCAAATCATTTTGATGCACAATAATTGGCATTTGTACAGACGACAAACAGAAGGGAATAATCCATCGAAGGTTGTGCATTAGTGCGAAGGGTAAAAGTCCAACTGAGTGTACACCTAAATCTTCATCCTCTATTTGCTTATACGGGATACTCGGTGTGCGAATAGACGCAGAGTACACGTATAGTGTGCCACCAGGGCATACAAGAGTAATACAATGCCTGAAACCATCAGACAAATCTCCTGCAAGATTCATCCCTGTTTCTTCAACGCATTCACGGTTCATTGCGTCAAGCGGTGTATCATCAGTTTCATCTATTTTGCCACCAATACCGTTCCACATTCCAAGTTGCCAATCAGGGCGTTTTTTGTTTATTAGTAAAAGTTCACTTTCGTTACTGTTGAAAATTAATCCTAATACATAATGTTTTCTTTTCATCGTTCAACCTCCTAGCATCGCCGCCAAGCGTGCGTCGTTCAGTATATGCGTATCGCAGCTAGCGAATCAACGCATAATTTTATTTGTATACGAGTCAATGTTCGTCTGGAGACGGGCGACGGGCCCAGCTGTTTTGTCCCACACAAAAGCCATTCCGATACGTTTCTGCCACGAGAAAGCATGGATTTTGTGCCACTCGTTTGCAGGTACGAGCGACGGGAGAAATTCGACGCCAACACCCTGTTCTGCCATCACAGACGGGCGACCTGAGCCTTTCCTGTGTTGATCGCCACAATGCCATTCTCTATATTTAGTTTCAGCCCACCACTTCGGGCACTCATTCGCCATTAACCCACTTAGTCTCAGTGTCTGGCGTATTGAGTGGCCATGTTCAAAGCCCAACAAGTTCACACCATACTTATGGAATTTATACGATGACATGTTCGCGTCAACTTGTACGTTCTTATCATTGTGGTAGTATGCTTTGAGAGTTCGGCCCATCGAAATTTCAGTCTGCATTGCGTGATTGCCTGGCACGACAATGACAGTTACAGGCGCTTCTTCTTTCAATCTGTCAATCATTGCCATTGCTAAAACTTCACCATGCAGCATCGTATTCTTCCACGCATCACCTTCAGGCTGGAAAGTCCCAGCAGTCGTCGTATTGAACACGTTATCTGTGTGCATAAAGTCGTTGCCAAACGGAAAGATAATTCGTTCAAATGGCCCAAAACTTTTTGCAGAGTCAATCAAATCCTCAATAACGTCCATCACCATCTTGTCAGCGATATCGGGTGTCCAGTCAATATCAGAACATGGTGCGATACACCGCAGTCCAAGATGAATATCTGCCAAAGAAATCTCAAGCTCTCTTTGAATTACTGCTCTTTCACCATGCTGATTCTTTGGCTGTCTTGGTCTTGTAGCAATAACCGGAACGACGGGCGACGCAGCTTCCATGCGTTTCACCAAATCTTCAAACGCAAGAATTTCTGGTGCCCGACGCCGCAGCCAAAGCGTTACTTGAAAGTTGGTGTACGTTTCCGCGTGCGTCTCGCTGAGCTTACCAACAGTTTCCTTAATGCCCATCGTGACTTCCCACGAATTGACTTTTGACCGTTCGACTTCCCATACATCAAGGTCAACTTCAGCGATTCGCAACGCATCCTCTATGGTCTTAATATCAAGACTCCGCGTCGTGATTACAGTAGTGCCCTTTGATTTATCTTCGTCCTTTGACACTTCCTGAACAAACGGCGCGTCTTTGGCCTGCTTGCTACTTGTACTCTTGCTCGACGCGCGATTCTGTGCGTTTGCTTTTCGATTTACTTTTTGCTGGTACTTAGCTACTTCGTACATTTTTGATAAATCACTATCGTCTTTGATAATCTGGCGAACGGTTTTATGATTCATCTCATGCGCGCGTGCAAACCCTAATATGGTGAACCCACCATCTTTCATAGCTTTACGAATAAGTTTCTTGATCTTGCTCTTTTCTTCTTTAGTGTAATTTCTCATACTGCTCCTTAGTCAAATGTTAAATGTTAAATCGCATAGTTCTCTAGTTAATTTGTGCTGCGTTTGTAGCTGTACTAGATATTGATTGCAACGATCTACGCAGTTTGTTTACTTCTTCTTTTAGAGAATCAATTACAACTCTCTCGTTAGGCGCAGGTTCATAACCATTAATCAAATGGGTTATGAGATTCTCAATTTTGCAGCAAGCACCACAAGGCTCTTTTCGTTTTTTGAACAACGAGTGGCTGGAACAACTATCAGGATAGAGTCCCGTCAAAAGTTTTTTGATCTGTTCGAGTATTTCTACGTTTTTAATTTCTTCTGGTAGTTCGACCATTAGTTAATCCCCACTTCGCCTGACGGATTGTCACGCGCCCTGTCTGTGATATATTGCGCGCCTTTGTGTGACCAGTCATCACCCCTAAAGATAATCCCGCCGCCACCCGAAATCAGGCGGGTGAGCGATGACTTGCCACACGATGGACATTTCTTCTTAGGTTCATCCATGATCGAATGAAAAATATCTATTGGGCTCTCTGGTTTATTATGTTTGCACTCTTCGTTTTCACATTTGTATGAATATGTTGGCACGTCACTCACCGCCTTTCTTTTCGTGGTTATCTGTCAGGTGTTCCAAGGGTATCTCTAATCCACCAACGTCTATTGATGCACATCTACAAACTGGCATATTATCTATTTCAGCAAAGTCATCTCTCATAATTAACTTACCGCCAGCTAGCGAATCGTATACCCCAAAATACTCGACGTCGTTCCAGCTAGTTTGTGCTACTGGAAATGTTATATCGACGTTGTTCGTTGCGGTATTAGGATGAAACTCCGAGTGGTCATGCTTACCTCTTGCGTCTACAAAAAACAAGTCCCAATCAAGTGGCCCCATTTCAACTCGGCGATAGTTCGTCGCAACGCCGTCGATTTCTGCTGGAATTTCTATAAGTGCGCCGTTCGACGTTCGTTGCAGCAACCCAATGTATACGTATTGAATTTCTTTTTGTGGCTTTGCGAACTTTCTGATCATTTCCCGTACGCCAGGATACACTTGATTAAAATTGTTAAGCATTGATTCTGCGTCTGGCACAGACATTTCAACGCCACCCAATGGCTCAAAATCATCGTCGCAGACGAGCGACGAAGCGTTGCACCAATGCACTTCGTAGCACAATCGTATTTCATTGCTATCTGTAACGTCAGAAGCGTGTCGGACAAGAAAACTTCTGTTAAATTCATTGACAATCTCATCTTCTATATCAATACGAACGTAGAAATGTTTGCATTGCGCACAAACTTTGCCTGCGCGTTGTACACTGTCTGGGCCATTCATATCTCGCCGCCCAAATCTTTAACCATTTGTTTTAAGGTTAGGACTTCACGGCGAAGTGCATCACGCTCAAACAAACTATATTTAATACAAACACGAAGATAGTCGAGTATATCATGCAATGGGTCTTCACGACGTTTGTCTTTTGGCAGTTTTATCTTGGCGGGTACTCTTGGTGAACTGCACCATAAATCTGCCATTGCATCAATTTCAACGCCAATCTCTTCTCTAGTTAGCTTATGTAGTTTAGACGTATCGTCTGGCATTGAATTAGTATCTAAATTGTCCTTGTTCTTGTCATTGTTGCCAAACATATTAAAACTCCAGTCTAAGTCTCTGCTTAAAATTCCATACATAGGGTCTATGCGGTGTATAACTTCACAGCTTACATTCTCCACCTAAAATTCTTCGTCTGCTCCGATTGGGGGTGATACGTCACAATCGCGGCAGAGTTTTAATGAACGAAATTGCATGTTGTAAAGCCATGCACCAATTTTCTCTTTGTCCCACTTTCGTTGCACGACTCGAATGTCATCTTTCACAACGAGCGTCACGAGTCGCAAGTTTCTTTCATATCTGCTCAGCTTATTCAAAGCGCGCCGAGCATCTGATTCATCAGAGTTACTAGACGCACCCGGAGCAACGTGTGCATCAATGGCGTCAGCCTCACGGCCAGAGAACAGTGGATACTCAGCCATGTTACTTGGCCCGTATCCGTCTTGAATCGCGGCTGCGATAAACTTCTGGCGGACTCGTGCCAATCCGGGGATGTTATCAATTGTATCACCCATCCATGCTTGAAACACTTTGAACTGTCGCGGCGTCAAGCCGTGATACTTTTCGTCAACACGCGCAGGCGTCCAAAGCTTGTCTTTGTGCTGAAAGTCTTTCATTTGTGATACAGAGAAATGGTTGTCTGCGTCTTGGTCCGCCCATGTGCTTGTAGTACTTTTTTCGCCAAAGTCATCCGTTATGTCACACTTAACTCGTGGGCTCGTCTCACGAAGCAGTTGGTGCAAATCTTTATCGCTAGAAAATATAATGACGGGTTCTGTCTTGCAATAACGTTCAGCGAGCGACGCAATTATATCGTCGGCTTCTAGTTCGGGTTCCGCTGCACTTTCAGCAACCATCAACAGGAATTCTTTGAACTCGTTAATACGGGTATAGTTCAACTGTTTATGGTTCTTCTTGTTTTCTTCTGTATCTTCACCGCGTTTCACTCGCCGTGTAGCTTTGTATTCTGGGTCGATTGCGTACCGAAAGTTCCGTCGCCCTTCCCATGCTAAAATCAATTCATCTTTGAAAAACCGCCGCAACGATTCAAGAGCGACGAGGAAACCATATTCCATCCCTGTCAGCCGCCCGTCGCACGTTTGCAACTCTTGCAGTTTCCAACTTGTTCTATAAAGTAGGGTCATGGCGTCTACCAAAATCATCGCTTGCCTCCTGTTTCTTGCTGCTTGTTGCTGATAAATCTTTAACAGCTTGAACAGGACTCTGGTCGCACAACCCACCTGTTGAAATACAAACTGCACACAATGTCTTATCTGTTTGATATGGCATCTTCCCGCCAAAACAAGGAACAGTGCTGCAAGGGTCGATGAAGTCATCTGGTTTTGTGGCACTCTTCAAAACAAAACCAATCGCAACGCATTCTTGTGGCACCACGACGTCACGATGGGCGTCGAACAACTTGTCTAGCGCGTTTAAGACTTCATTATCAAAACTTGATCCGTCTATCGGGTCTTCTACAAGAGTCTCACAATAGTAGACTCGCAGTGCTCGGATTATTTTTTGTCTGTCGTTCATTAGTCAGTAGCCTCTTCGAGTTCTTCAGTATTCTCATCGTCAGCAAACAAGTATTCAACACCGTCAATATAATGAGTCTCACACTTAGGGCAACTGATCCCACTATATCCACCCGTGATTATAAACGCTTCACAATTACGAAACTCACCAGGCCCACTGAATTTGAATCCGCATTTACATTCTATTATGTGCATCGTTCGTCTCCTGTCGTTCATTAGTCAGCAAATAATTCTACCCATACCCACGCCCTCAGGGTTTATCATACGCCGTTGTGCAAAGTTAGGCTATTATCAACTAACTATGCAGGTGCTTTGTGTACGTGGCGCGTACGCCATTTTCCGGTATGACGACCACAACTACTTAATCTTCTCATCAATACCTATCTTTAATAATTTTTAATTATCGCGTCTCCGCGTTCAAGAGCCCATGTCTGCTGCCCGTCCTTCCAAAGTTAATCTGGCTTGTCGCCAGTGTATCCCAATGCGTAGGCAGGACTCGAACCTGCAAACAGCCATCTGCTAACGGATAGTTATGGTCTATCACGAGCTTTGCCAATTAAGCTACTACGCAGTTTTATTACTAAAGTTGGTCACTCGTACAATCTTTAGAGTCTTTATCCTCTCGCCATCTAATGAATCGAGGGAACCGCAACTTACCACCAGCAGCGACCGAATCATATTTAACTTCGCAAACTCGCCCGACGAGCGTCTTACGTTTTGCGTCTGTATCATATTCAAGCCGAAACTCTGCTTCAAATCCGCCACCAACAGTGCCCAGATTCATCTGAGACCGAATTTTGCCCTTAGTATTCCAATCTTTCCAGTCATAAACAGCAACGTCGATACTCTTCAACCCGCCGTAATATGATGCAGACGTTGACATTGTAGTACCCGTCACAAAACAATCAACAGTCTTCGTCGGTTTCAACTTATACCAGCCCGACATGTGCGATTCTTTTAGCACCCAACCTTCAAGCTTTTGCTCAATTGCGTCAGCGAGCAGAGATTCTTGCCACCGTTCGCCAACATACTGAATTCCAAACACATGCGTTTCTGGTACATCTATTCCGCATTTTGCAAGTTTATCCATTACTCGCGGCAATTCTACACGCTGCATATCTTCGCCACCCAATATCGGGGCGGCGAACGCAGTAAGTCGCAAGTCTTCATTCGCTTCGTTGAGCATCGTCTTGACGTCCGTCGAGAATCTGCCCGGACAATGTAGCTCTGCAAAGATTTGCGAATTAGCAGGCAGTCCATTGAGTTCTTCTCGAATGTGCTTGATGGCACGGACTTTATCTGTCACGTCTTTGTCGTTCTTCGTGTCTATTGCCATCAGCCCCTGCATTGGAGATACATACACTTTCACCAAATGCCCATCAGCTTTGGGCTGTATATAACGTACAGGCTGACCTGCGTAGTCTTTGAATTTTGGGAATGGGATTTTAGTCATCGTTCTACTCCTGATTGTCGTTGTCAAATAAATAACTCAATCGCACCCGAAATCATGTAGAATTCCGGTTTCGTCTACTAACGCGGCTGATTTGTAGCTAGTGGTATTGTGTTACTAGCATTTCGCTGTTGAGTAGTAGCTCTCAGCGTTTTGTCAGCCCTGACCCTCTCGTCTGCTCGCTTCGACACAGCAATACGCTGTTCTGTCCACGCCAGAGTCAACAAGAGACATTAATTGGTATGCGAAAGAGCGTTTAGCTTCGCACGCGGCAATACACAGCGCGGCTGGTGCCGGGCTTGCGCCGAGTCCGTTACTGCTAAAAGATAATGCCGTGCGGACTGGCAACGAGCCAACCCGCCGAGAGATGTAGATCGACTGCTACGGTCTATGAAATTCTGTCTTTGAAGTATCGCCTTGTTTTATTATTGTTGTCATCAGTATCATTGCTGTTATCATCTGTTATCATCTGATTTAGCATATTGTTCGACTACAGTAATCACTGCTTGAATCTTAATTCGACCTACGGGATTCTGTGAGTGGCAGAATATTTTCTTTGGCAGCGTATACTCTCGATTGAATACCGCTTGTTCCATCCAAAGCATTACGTCGTATCCTGTCATTTCGCGCTCGTCGTCATCACAATAGCCCAGATCATGGTCCAACGATAGTGACGCAACTTCAATACTGTTTGTAGCAAACGCTTTAAGCAATGCAATCGTGTCCTCAACAGTGTTCGTTTGTATAACGCCATGCGGCGCACGACGAACGTCGTCAAGAAATATGTGTATTGGTCGTTTGTTTGCCATTATACACCTCGTTACGGCTCAAAATTTATCTGTGCTCGCTCTATGCAAGCACACGCGGCATCAAGCAGTCCTGCGGTTCGCTTTTGGTTTCTATCTGCGTACTCACCCGCAATTCTGCGTATCACGTCTTTCGTAGTTTGCAGTTCTACGATGTCTTTGGTCATTCGTTCACCGGGCGTCATGATTCGTCCTCCGTTTCATCGTCCATGTCATGCATAGTAATTTCATCAGATATGTTGCTCATTCTGTGGCCCAAATTATTATGGATCGAATGTAGCGAGATTGCTATGTACCCTGTTTCGTCGCCTGCGTATGTGTTTGCTATGCTAAATATCTCATCTGCAATCTCGTGCAATCTGTCAACATCTTTAATCATTTCTTTTTTGGTTTTCTTAACCATTATTGCACTCCTGATCTATGTTAAGTATTCAGCTACACCCATACCTCGCGCAATCATCAGAGTCTTCATCGTCGTCAGACTCAACCTGAAGATCATCGACGTCGAGACCCGAGTCGGACAACTTTGCTTCAACGTCTGCAAGTTGTGCTTTGATTTTCCTGTATTTCTCAACGAGCTTCGTTCGTCCTGTGACGTGGCCTGTGATTTGATCTTGTTCAGCCCGAAACTTGTCCAACTGCCGCCTCAAGTCTTTCAGTTTTTGTGGCGCGTCAACTAACTCAATAGCGACTTCTGATTTCTTGAGTTTAATTGCTTCAATATCTACATCGTATGACGCCATGATTGTGACGCAATGTTCTTCAACATGTTTATATCGACGAATCTGGCCCGTACATATTCTTACCATATCGCCCAGTTCTTTCAGCCGTTCACGATTCGCATGGGTTCCTTGTTGTCCGCTCATCTCTCGTCTCCTGAATTGTTGCCTGCACGTTACGGCAAACTAAGTGCTGACTGCTGAATACGAATCTTCTTGCCACAATTGGGGCACGGCTTGCTGCCGTTGCATCGTGCGAACGTATGTTCGTACAAGCGTATGTGCTTGCCAATTCGCATTGCGTTTGAACAGCGGTGTCTTAAAAGTCCTAGTGTGTAATTTTTCATCTCTCGTCTCCTGAATAGTATTAAGTAGTAATAACTATTACAGCGTTCCTCATCAGCGCGACGTTCGCCGTTCGTCGCGGACTCTGCTCGGTTTTTCAACCGCTGACCGCATGACTGCGTCCTTGTTAGTTTCAGCAGAGTTTCGGATTACAGCCTGCTACGGTAGTAACGGCTGCGCTCGGTAGCGAAGAACCGAATTAATCGTCGAGGTCGTCAAGGCTAATACCCTGCGCTTCAAGCATCTTCGTATACTTGGCGAGTGCTTCACGCATCTTGAGGGCCTTGTTAACGTCCTTACGCTGCTTCTCGTTACCAAACTTCTTGAGTCGAGCGGCGCGCTTCTCTGCGACCTTTGCCTTTTCCATGAACACAGCCGCTTTGATACGAAACGTAAACGCCTGATAGTTTATGAACTCAGCCTCGTTTACGAAGTCGTCCTTCTTCAGTGGGTTGTGCTTGCGATGATTCCACCCTGCGTACAGCACGGGTTTCTTGCCAGTCGTCTCGTCTACTTCACCGGCTTCATCGAAAATCGGGCGGGGCACTGCAAGCAGCTTCGCAACATCGCTGCTACTCCCGTCTTCAGCAGTCACTTTCTCTGTCGTCGCTGCTGTTACAACAGCACCTTCAGCATTTCGATACTGCGCGTCTGCAATCGGAAAATTGACTTTGCCGTTGTCCTTCTTCTTGGGATCAGTGGTGCCCTGATCAGTGGTGCCCTGCTCAGCGGTACCCTGATCAGCACTGCCCTGTTCTGCGCCATCCTGCGTTTCATTTTGTGCAGAGTCCTGCGTCTCTGCACTATCCGGCTGATTTGCGCCGCCGTCGCCTGTTACTTTCTCTACTTCGTCTGCCATTTCTTTGCTCCTACAAAATACTGGTTAACAATAACGTTATTGAAACACCCTACGTTGGATGTTAATTCTCATATCGTTTGATTCCTGATTTGTTGTGCCACTCGTAGCTAACGCGAATGGCGAACGGTTCTGGGCTTTAGCGGGTAATATGCAGCAGTGCATCCACCCGAAGCAGCGTCGCCACCCTTGAAATGGCCACTTTCTGCTCTGCAAATCCCGTCGCACGCTTTACCGTTACACGCGCACAGCAAATCTGGTTTCTGATTTGCATTGTTCGCTTCGTTGAAGACGCGCGGGTCTGCGTCGATCAGTGATTGTGCTGCTGATCCCAAATCTCTTGCGCAGTCTGCTGCTTTTGTAAATGTGTCACTGATCTCTTATCCCCTGGTTAATTCGTTCATTTGGTTGCGAGCTTTTGAGTCCGGGCAACGAACGGCATATGGCACACCACGTTCCTCCGTTGTGTGGCTCTACTGAATCCATTGTGCGTATGCGTATGTTCAGTTACGTTG
>SDBT01014594.1_pt1 | contig 12521 bp, 11 predicted proteins | sample 2277101 | NCBI WGS metagenome assembly SDBT01 (sample SAMN10404973, study PRJNA504765) | marine sediment metagenome | isolation source: marine sediment core GS10_PC15, 103 cmbsf | place: Arctic Ocean: Southern Knipovich Ridge | collected 2010
ACTCTTGTATCGGCCTCTTATTTTGATCCGGCCGCGGACGCGGTAGCAACGGTTACGACAGTCACGAACCAGCTCTCGGCAGCGACCGTTGCAAACCAGGTATGGGACACGGATGCAACGGGTCGGCAAACGGGCGGCACATTTGGCCAGGCGATAGGCGATCCAGGTGCTAACGCCGAGACGATGTACGATGCCGTGGTGACCGATGCGGCCGGCACCAACGTAGCCGCCGATATCATCGCCGTGAAGTCCGAGACGGTGACAATACTTGTCGATACGGGTACGACCCTTGACGACCACCTGACCGACATCAAGGGCACGAGCTTTGTCAAGGACACGCACTCGCTGATCGATATAGAAACCTTTGTCGATTTGATCGACGACGGGACCAGCGGACTGGCGAAGATTGCAACGGACGCGGCGGCGACCCTTGTCGATACGGCGGTCATCGGCGCCCTTGGTGCTGGTCTGACAAATATTCCGTGGAATTCATCCTGGGATGCCGAGGTCGAGTCGGAGGTCAATGACGCGCTCGATACGGCGATCAGCGAGCTGGGCGTTGCCGCACCGACCGCCACGCCGACGATCAGGACTGGCCTGATGCTGATGTATATGGCGCTGCGCAACAAGCTGGTGGTCCAGACGAGCGGCACCGACGCGCTGGAGATCTACAACAACGCCGGCACCAAGATCGCGGCCAAGCTTCTGACCGACGACGGCAGCGACTATACCGAAGCGGAGATGAGCTAGTGGCTCTGGACAGCAAGGAGAAACGCGCCAGCGTGATCGGAGTCGGTCGGCCGTGGATGCGGGATAAGTTCCCGATTGCCACGCCCGATGAGCAATGGCGGGCCACGTCGGGGCTTACGTATGGCAGCAACGCGCTCTCGCCTGACGCGGGCCGCATCATGTCAAGCCTCGCGAGCCATGGAGGGTTGGCTGGTCATGGCGGTATAGCCGGTCCCGGAGGAGGCCTTGCTGGATGAGGGATATTACACTAGGCGATACATTTTATCATGATTTTACCACCCGTCAGTTTTCTGATGGTGTGCCAACCGTGCTATCTAATACTCCGGTGCTATCAGTGCTGGAAGAAAATAACGCTACGCCAATCACTTCTGGTGTAAGTGTTAGTGTTGATAGAGCATCTGTTGTTGGCTTGAATGAGGCTACAATTATTGCTACAGGCGGCAATGGGTACGAAGCAGGTAAAAGTTATTCAATTTATATCAGCACAGGCACTGTAGGGGGAGTGTCAGTCATTGGTGAGGTTGTTGGACAATTTACTGTAGGTGCCTCTGCGGCAGCTGTTGATCTGGCGAACGGGACTGATGGGCTTGGTGCCATCAAAACGGTGGATGACGCAATCAAAGTTGCCACGGACAAGCTGGTCTTCACCAGCGCCGGCCGTGTGGACGCCAATATGGAGGCGATCAACGACAACACGACTGCGGCGGTCAACCTCAAGCTACATGCCCTGGAGACCATGCCGGTCACCTTCACCACGTCCGGTGGGTCCACCTCGGCCGCTGTGCTCAATCTGGTCGATGGTTCCGCTGCTTCCGGCACGAATGACAAATACATCGGGCGTATTCTGATCTTCAACGTCGGCACGTTGGATCATGAGGTTGCCGAGATCCAGGCTTATGTTGGCGCCACGAAGACGGCGACCATCTCGCTCGTGACCACGGCTCCGACCTCTAGTCATACTGCGCGGATGGTCTGATGGCCAGGGACCCATACTATGGAAGCGTCACGGCATCGCTTCACTATAATGGAGCCGATGAGTCAACGACTTTCACGGATTCCAGCATTTTTATACGGACCGTGACCGCCAATGGTGGGGCGCAACTCACAACTGGAACGAAGCAATTTGGCACCGCTGGCGGAGATTTCACCGGCACAAACGCCTATCTCACGATACCGGGAGGCACCCATTTCGATTTGCTCGGTAATGATTTCACGATCGAGCACTGGCTTAATGTACCCACATCGCCGAACACTGGAGCCACGTTCGCCCGCACGTCTTCTTCGGGAAACGCGAGCCGATACGCCACGTTCCTGACATCCGGAGGTAAGCTGGAGTTTTTCGCGGACGGGTTTTCCACTGTTACGGCTGTTGTGAGCACGACTACGGATCTGAGAGATGATACCTGGCATCATGTGGCCTTCACCCGGTGTGGCAATCTGTGGTCTGCCTGGGTCGATGGCGTGCAAGAGGATAGCCGCACTCTCGACTTCACCTTCACGGCGAGCAACAATAATCTCTTCATCGGGGCAGATGCACAGAGCACGACATCGCGTGACCCGAACATCTATATGGACGATTTCCGGTTCACGCCGGGGGTCTGTCGCTATATAGCCACCTTTGCTCCGCCGACTGAGGCTTTCCCGGATCAAGGCGGTGTGTCGGTGGCGTTGGTCTGGATCGGGCTTGGTGGACCGGTTATCAATCGTTCCCGGCTTCTTCTGGACAAAGCCGAGGCGGCACTTTCTGGCACCCGCCGGCAGCGCCAGATCAAATCTCTCGTGCGATCTCGTAGAAGGCGATAGAGATGAGCGCCACATCACAACTAACCGATTTTTCAGATCTTTATACCGACCTTCAGGTGAGGGTCCGGGAGCAGACAGGCATCTCCGCGACCAAGACCATTGCCCAGCGTTACATCAACATCGCCCTTCACGACATGCACATCGGGTTCGGCGAGACCTTCCCCTGGGCCGAACGCCAGGCCACGCTGGTAACGCAGGCGGAGTACGTGACGGGCACGATCACCGCCACCAAGGGCTCGACCACCATCACCGGATCGAGCACGCTCTGGGACACGAATAACGATTTCTCCATCAAAAACATGCGTGTCGGCGGCAAGATCGTCATCGACGGTGGCAAGGAGGTTTATGAGATTGCCACTGTTGCTAGCGACACCTCGGCAACCATAAACGCGACCTTCACGCAGACCACCGTGAGTGCCGCCGGCTACGTCTATTTCGAGGACGAATATGCTCTGGACAGTGATTTCCTGCGGCCTCTGGACTTTCAGAATTTCGATATTGCCGGCGATATCAGGCTGATCGGGCGCAAGACATTCCGCGAGCAACACCCCAGGAACAGAGTCACCGGCAAGCCGCGCGTTGCGACGATCCAGGACAAGGCGTTCAGCGGAGGGACGACACCTGTTCGTCTTGTTCGCCTCTGGCAGCCGCCGGATCGGGCCTATAGCATCCCCTACGCCTTTGTGACCAACAAGCTGGCGGTGTCATCTTCGGGAACCGAGCAGACGGATCTCTCTGCCGATACCGACGAGCCGATCGTGCCTCTCAGATATCGTCACGCCATCGTCAAACATGCGCTCTACAATCTGTGGGAAAACAAAGACGACAATCGGGCTCAGGCAGCCAAGGCAGAGTACGTGGATCTCATGCTACGCATCTCGGGGGATTCCGAGATCGGGCATAACAGGCCCCGTTTCGCGCCGGTGATCGGTCCCTACAAGTCACGGGCACGCACGCCTTATCGTAGAAGGGGTGGGCGGTTCACAACGGGTGACGCATTCGACGAGATTCGTGACTGATGGCCAGACAGGGAAAATTTGTAACGCACGTCTTTGGAGGCGGGTGGTCAACAGATCGAGGGCCAACGGCTTCCGTACAGATCGGCGATGTGGTCGAGATTCCCTTCCTCGTGGATGCGGAGAACTGTCTTTACGAGACCGATGGCGGCCCTCACAAGATGCCGGGATTGTCCAAGCTCAATTCATCCCAATTAGAATCCGGCGCCGTAATAAAGGGTCTGTTCGACTTCTGGGTAACGGGATCGGGCTCTAGTAGCACTCAGCATCGCATCGTTCATGTCGGGACCACGATCAAGAAGGACGATGCCGACGCGACCTTCACCGATCTCTTCACGGGTATGGACAGTGGAGCGGTGCCGTCCTACGCGGTCTTGAAGGATGTCCTCGTGATGGCCAGTGATGCCTCGGCGGACGTTCCGAGGTCATGGGATGGCTCGACGGCACAGAACCTCGCGGGATCGCCGCCTAACTTTTCCATCTGCGAAACCCATCAGAATCGCATATGGGCGGCGGGCGTGCCGGGGAAGTCCTCGGAGCTTTTCTATTCCGACTTTCTGTCCGCAGAGAGCTGGATCGGCGGCAATTCCGGCAGCATCGTCATAGACCCGGAAGATGGCGACCGCATCACGGCTCTTGCGAGCCACAGAAATGATCTGTGGGTATTCAAGGGGCCGTACAAGGGGTCAATCCACCGCATCATAGGCACCGCGCCCACCGGCAACGATCCCTTCGCCAGACGGACCTTCGTCCGGGGCGTTGGTGCGGTCGGCCACAATACGCTGTTTCGCTTCGGCAACGATCTTGGTTTCATATGGTCGGACGGCACGGTCAGAAGCTTGAGCACCACGGACGCCTTTGGGGATTTTTCGCAGGCGTCTTTATCCCGGCCGATCAACACCAACTTCATGGATGCGCGGGTGAATCTCTCCCGTCTGAAACATGCCTGGGTAGCTGTCGATGATGTTCTGGGACTCATCGTGATCACACTGCCAATCGATGCTTCGACAGATAACAATGCCGTGATCGTCATGGACTTCCGGTTTGCTCCGGGGCGGTGGTCTTTCCTGTCGGACATCACCAACGGTGGATGTGTTGCGTCGGTCGTGGACGCAACCGACAACAACCGCAGGATCATCATGTTCGGCGGGACTGATGGCCATGTCAGGAAGTGGGGCCAGTCCACCCGAACCAATGATGGGACTGGGATCAACTACAAGGTCACACCGCCTCACCTGGATTACGGCCTTCCCGCACACATGAAACGTATCGATGTTGCGTCCCTGGGTTTTGTGCCGAAGAATAACGGCTCGGTCACTTTTGGCTGGCAGCGCGACAATTTTGCTCAGCAGACGCAGACCGTGACCCAGGGCGGCGGGGGGCTTCTGGACTCCTTCACTCTCGGGACCGATACGCTCGGGGGAGCGCGTTTCGTGAGCCGTTTCCTCGATCTGACAGAAGGTGACGAGTGGCGTTCGATCCAGTACCAGATCGTACATGGAGCTAACAACGAGGACATCGAGGTCCACAACATAGGCGCCATGATCGCCTTGCACGGCATCTCGACGGAGAACTGATATGGCTGTTTCTCGTTTAAAGAACTGGATTGCTGCCGAAACTCTGAGCGCTTCAGATCTGAACGCTGAGTTCAATAATATTCTGACCAACGGCGAGGATCTGGGCTGGCCAGCCACCAAAGACAAGGCCACGACCGGCACTTTCAAGATTGATGGTGATCTTGTTCGCGCCGGCCCTCTTTTGCAGACCGAGCAGCCCACCACCTCGGGCACGGAAATAGACTTCACCAGCGTTCCAAGCTGGGTCAAGAAGATTACAATAATGTGGGCGGCGGTCTCAACGAGTGGAACATCAACGATGACCGTTCAATTAAAGGGATCTGGTGGATTCGTGACTTCAGGATATCTCGGCGCAAGTGGTCTTCGAGACGCCGGTCCATCGTATACTGCAAACACAACGGGATTCAGGTTGGCCGACTCATGGGATGGAGCATGGGTTATTACCGGAGTGATGTCGCTCTATCTTGAGGACGCCACAAACAATGTATGGCTCTCGCATCATGATATAGCAAGAGAAGACATTGCTTTGATGATTGGCGGCGCAGGAAGACTTTCTCTTGGCTCTACACTAACAGAGATACGGATCACCACCACCGGCGGCAGCAACACCTTCGACACCGGTGGTCTCAATGTCATGTACGAATGAACATCCGTCTGGCCACCAACGATGATGGAGGTCGGATACAGGAGCTTCTGACCGAGGGCGGGTTCACCGTGGAGGGTCTGGACTGGTCGGACATCGAACCGTACTGGCTGGTTGCGGAAGAGGAGCAGATCATCGGGTGCATCCAGATCATCCTCGCAAAGCCGGTAGGGTGGCTGGAGTTTCTGGGACTGGAGCCGAGCCTTGGTAAAAAGCGCAAGGCGCGTGCCATGAAGGCACTGGTGAGCCACGGTGCCGCCCTGCTGAAGGGCTTCGGGGCTCAGCTGGCCATGGGGACGGTGCCGGAGGATCTGGAAAGCTACCTGACTGTCTTGAGGCACCGCGGGGCAGTCGTCACGTCCAGAGCCGTGATAGTAGCCAAACGGCTCTGATATCGCTATAATGAACCTGTAGTAGGCACAGGGTTCAGTTTGGAGCCGCCATGAGCACGAAAACCACGTCCACCACCGTCATTCCCGAGCCCTCGGCAGCGGAGAAGGAACTTACTGAAAAGAATCTCGAACTGATCGAGTTCGAGCTTGAACGGCTCAAAGCTGAGGGTGTGGCGATAGAGAAGTTCGGCGAGGAGATCAAGCCATTCCTCGAAGCTCAGAGTGCCGAGGCCGACCGTCTGGCTGCAAGAGCGAGAGATGTGGAGCCGATCGAGGACGAGATTCTTGATATCAGGCTCGAAGAGCTGCGCAGAGGCGGCGCTGCTTCGCCTGAGCAGTTGAAGCTCATAGGCGAAGCCGGCGATGCAGCTCTGGAAGCCGGCGGCGTGGACATCGAGCGCTTTCGCACCGAATCTCTCGAAGCCTTGCGCAGCGAGCTAGCACCGGCCCTGGGTCTGCGGCCCTCGGACACGCCGATCCTGGACCGTGGCGGCAAGGTGGCGGCGGAGGCTACCCGGCAGGGCGGACAACTCGCGTCTCGAATCCGTGAGTCTCAGGCCAGCGCCAAGCTCAACTTCCCTCTGGCAGCAGGCCAACTCACGAATGCCATAGGATTTGGCTTGCAGCAGACGACGGAAGCTACCCGGCAGTTCCAGGCATCCCTGGCGCAACAGGCTTTCGTCAACCGGCTCAACGTAACGGGCCTTTCGTCCGGGATCGGCTTGAGCCTCTCCGGTAATCCAGCGGGCACCATCGCATCTGGTGCAAGCCCGTTTCTCCAGAGCCGGCTGGCCAGCGGGTCAACGACATCAACAACAGGCGGGCTTGGAGCTACGATTTCGGGCATTTCTTCACTAGCTGGCGGTGCTGGTGGAATTTTGAGAGGCTTTGGAGCTGTAAAAGCAGCTGGAACGTGAACTGGCAGCTTGAGCAAGTGAGGGCGTCAAGATGGTACACAATAGCAATGGACTGTTCACCGGTGGATCGACCGGATTAGGCCTCAGCAGGGACCAGCCTTCTGAGCCATCCTTCCCTGGTCAGCCTGCGCTCGGGTCCTCAGGTGAGCCAGCTCAAGCGCCGGCTGTTTCACGTGAAACACCTTCTGGAGCCCAGGAGAAGCCCCAAAAACAGCGCCTTCCCGGTATCCCGAGCTTTCAAGACAATCCCCTGGGGGCCATCGGGGTCATTCTGTCGCAGGCTGCCGCTGGCATGAGAGGCGTTGCGGGGCCGGTCGATCGGGCTGAGGCGAACGCCATCGAGCAGCAGGGGCTCAAGCTGCGTGCAGCGTCGGTTCAGTTCAGGGGCATCGAGGCGTTGACGGAACAGCTTTCCAATACGCCACCAGATAGTCATGCCGCCGTCATTGCGCGTTTCGAAGATATTCTTCCCGGTATACGTGAATTCGCCGATGACACCAGCAAGCAACAGATCGAAAGGATGAAGGCTGGACTGGAGTTTTTGAAGGACAACACACAACTTCAGCCCTGGATCTCAGAAGTGACCCAGAGGGAGAACCTGACGCTGACCGAGGTCAATGATTTAGTTGAGACAACCCAGGAAACCCTGGCCAAGATCGCTGATGAAAAGAGAAAAGCGAAACTGGATGTTTCCACAGCGGTCGAGAAGCAGATGGCTTTATCCAAGGGCAAGGTGGCAGAAGATCTAAAGATAGCTGCCGGCAAAGCGAACATCGATGCGAAGAAGCAAAAACAAATTCAGGATCTTCTCGCTGACGGCGAGCATGATGCAGCGGTCAAACTCGCGGAATCTCTTGCCGTGATAAATGTTCAAGAAGCCCAAGACATGTTTGATGCTCTCTCGCCCCTTCGCATTGAAGAAGATGTTGAACGGGAGAAGCAAACTCGCGAAGGAGCCGTGGCGAGAGCCGGCGAAATAACAGGAGAGACCGAGAAGGCCAGACTGGCGGAGCAGCCGCGGTTCTCGGCGCCATTCTTCGAAGAAGGCGTTCTGGTGCAGAAAAATCTGGCTACAAACGAGAGAAAGAAGCTTGACGAGAAAAGCGATGAATTCTCCGAGGCGTACATCAATAATGCGGGGAACAGGGTTCAACTCAATCTCACCACCAAGAGAGAGGTGCCAGCAGAGCCGGTCGGGCGGACGCCAGAAGATGTTGCAGCCAACGAAGCCGCCAAATTTGGTGCCGCAGATGCCCGCCCCCTTGATGCCTTCTCACGGGATATAGGAGATTTCGAGGCGAGCACTACTGTCGGTCAAGCACGAGAGCAGGGCTTCCAGATCCCCAATGATGAGGAGCGAAAGCGCATCCAGGTGCTTGAGTCTGGTGGGAACCAGGCCATCTCGCTGATAGGTTCGATCCGCAAGCGCGTACAGGCCAGCCCAGAGGCGATCACGGCCGGCGGCGCATTTGCATCGACCGTCAACCAGTTGCGGGCTCAGGCACAAAGCCTTGCCGACGTGCTGGGGTTCGAGGTGGATTTCGCCGCCGAACTGGGTGAACATGCCGCGACATTCAAGAAGTTCGGCATCGAGCGAGATGTGCTGAAGAGTCTGGTCCTCGATCTGTCCTACGTCCAGGCAATATCGCGCGGGCAGTCTGGACGGGGATTATCCGACAAGGACGTGGAGCGCTTCTCCCGGATGATCGGAACAGGGCGTGCGGACCCGGATGTCTTGACAGCCATCCTTGAAAGCCTTGAGGGACGCTTCGACACGGCGTTCCGGACGACGGTCCGGTCGATCACGCGCAAGAGGCCAAGGTCGCTCTTGCCGCATGTTCGGGAGGCGGAAGTTTTCGCAAGAAGGATTCGGAGCGGTGAAGATATTCCCGATGAAGATTACAGGGCTCTTTCCTCTCGCGCCCGTGAACACCTGATTGGACGCTAGATGGCCGAGGCCCTTCCGCGTGAGGCTATTGAGCGTCTGAAGATCCTGACGCCTCCGGATGAGAGCACCGGCGGTCTTCCAAAGAATGTCATCGATCGTCTGATGGCCATTGACCGGGAAGAAAAGAGGGGCACCATCCCCCGTCGTGACGTGGAGACCAGCCCGCTTCCCGTACCAGATCCGCAGATAACCAACATTCCGGCACCTGTCGGGTCTCCATTTGATATCGCCATCAAGGATCTGCCTCCGGAGAGCATCAGAAAAGCCGCCGCCGCCGGCATCATCTTCGACAAGGCAGCGCCTTCCGGACAGGCTCTTGCCTCGCTTGCCTTCGATCAGACCAATGCCCTGGAGGCTTACCGAAAGTCTCTGCGTGACACACTCGGTCGGGAGATCGAGGTGAGACTAGGCTTCGATACGAACGAGATCGAATATCTCGATCCGGCGAGCAATCGTTTCACTCTGGCTCTTCCCCCCGGCGCCATACTGTCAAGACTCGAATCCATGGCCGGGGAAAGCATGATCTTGCTGCCTGAATTATTTGCCGGGGGATTGACGGCACTCGTCGCCAAAAATCCTTTCTGGGTGAATACGGCTGCAAGTGCGGGGGCTTTCGTCGGGGAGATCGGGCGTCTTGCCCTGGGCCGCCATTTGGGGATCAACCAGGAAGTCACCGACAAGCAGATGATCATCGAGGGAGGTCAGGCAGCCGGCATCAGCTTTGCGGGTGGGCTGGCTGGCGATGCCATCGTTGGCCTTGGCAAGCTCGTCATCGACATGATGAGCGGTCGAGTCCTGAATCGTGGCGCACTGGAAAGTTTCAACATCGATATTGGTGAGGCTGAACGCCTTCAAGGTGAGATCAACAGCAAGCTCGGCGGAGAGCAGTTTCGTTTCAACCTGGCGCAGGCGACGAACGACGTTGACTTGCTGGCCATGCAGGAGTTTTTCAAGCGCAGTCCGGAATTCATGGGGACTTTTCGTCAGTTTGACAAATCCCAACAGACAGCGCTCAGAGAATATATGCGTGCGATCAATAAGCCCTATCAGTCTAGATTGAAGGACAAGGCCGCGGTTGGCCAGTCAGTTCAGAATGTCGCAAAAGCCGATGTCGGCCGTGAAGCCATGCGACAGGATGTCTTCGTTCAGATGAAGGAAGCTGAACTTGACACGCTCCTGACCTCCACCCAATCACGGCCCTTCGAGAGCTTGGGAGCCCAGCTCCGTCCGGCGATCGATGCTGAGCAGGTGGCTTTCAGGGAGTGGGCGAAGAAGGTCAGCAAAGAAATTGACGGAATGGCGGGTAGGGCGGAATTCATACCAAATTCCGAGACCTTCCTGGCAGCCTCCAAATTAACCGGAGAAGCCCGCACAGCACTGCTGCCAGGACAAAAAAGACAGGCGGAAGGGCTTATCGGGCGCGCACCAAAACCTCCAGAGGGCGGGTTAGCCGCGGAAGGCTTGCTTGGCGACATTGCTGACGAGCCGGAAGTGCCGCTCGATTCTTTGGCCAAGATCTTTGATCCTGATGCGGAATTCACCTTTTCCGAGCTTTGGGATGCAGTGAGTTTTCTGAAAGGGCTGGAACGTGTTTCGGCCAAAGGACTGTCTACCGAGACGGCACCGGTAGGGAGCATCAAATTCCTGCGCATCGCCATGGAGAGAGATCTTAGAGAGGGCCTGCAAGACTCTGCGCTCAGGGAGACATATGACCGTTTCATCACGCGCTATGCTCAGGAAAAGACCCGTCTGGATCGGGGAACGGTGGGCGCAATCATGGAACGACGCGGCGGTGGGCCGAGTGCGCGTTTCATGGTCTCGGACGAGGAGCTTTTCCGAAAGGTCTTTCGACCTGGTGACGTGCGGGCCGCAAAAGAACTGCATGCTGCCATCACGGACAGCCCCGCATCTCTTGATGCCATGCGTGAAACCATCGTGGACTTCTACAAAAGAGAAGCGGCACCTGAAGGCCGCGTCTCGATCACGGCTCATAAACAATTCATGAGCAAATACGACAAGGTACTCCCGGTGTTTTTCAACAAGAAAGAAATGAGTTTCTTCCGCAAAGCCGGGAACATCGAGAGGGTTCTTCAATCGCGAGAAGAGGCGCGGAAGCAGGCCTTGAAGACCATCAACAAGACATTCGAGGGGCAGATTGCTGATATTCGCAACCCGAGTCAGGTTTTCGGGCTGATATGGGATGCAAACGATTCGAGCAAGGCAAAGCGAATGGTGGCCATGCTGGGAAAGACTCCAGATGTTTTGCGTGCCGTTAGGTCACAGGCCAGAAAGGAAATTGCCGAACGAGTCATGGGAGAAAAGCGTAACGGCGAACGTGTTTTCTCCGCCTCAAATTTTGACACGCTCTTGAATGGCAAGGGCGGAGACAAAGGGTTTCGAGGCACCATCAGAGAATTGTTTGGAGAACAGTACGTCAAGGATCTAGATAATTTCAACCGAGTGCTTACAATCGCTGGTCGCGAGCCGCCGTCGGTCAACCGATCTGGGACGGCCTTCTGGATCGACACCGTGAAGGGACTGACAAGAGCCTATGTTGGATTGTTTACCAGGCCGGGCCGCATCATCACCGCACTTGATCGCATCCGTGGTCGTGCCGCTAATCGGGCTATTTCCAAAGCCATCCTCAACCCAGCGGACATGCGTCAGTTGATGGCGCTCAGAGGAGTTGATGCTCGAACAAGAAAGGCTTCCACTTTACTAGGCAACATGGGAGCCAGTGCATTCCTTTTAGGGGATGCACAATGATCCGCCTTCTAGTCCTTCTCCTGCTCCTAGCCACCCCAGCCAACGCGGCATGGGAACTGGAATGGTACGGCCAGCGCGACCACAGTCGTTACGGTTGGATCTGGGTCCGCAACGACTGTGCAGTCGTGACTGAGATAGACTGCCTGAAATATCTGGAACAGGTGCCCATCCCGGACGTGCAGTCCGGTGATCTGATCAAAGTCATCGGCCGGGCCTGTGCCACCAACAATGATCTTCGCGCCCGTCGCTTAAGCGTTAACTGGGTTACACGTCTCATCATCGAGCCGACCAGCGGGAATGACTTTACTCTGGTCGATGAAGGCATAGAGCTTTCTGTTCCCGAAGGTCACGTTGGGATGAAGTTCAACGGCAACATCTCTCCGAAGATGCACCATGAATGCCGGGAGATCAGCACGACATGGCAGGTGCCGGAAAATATTGGCCTGTATGATTGGTGGTATGCCAAGCTCGTTACCAGGGCTCACAATCGACGCTGGAAAGCCGGAGACAGACTGCTTATCCAAGCCGATGGGGGACGGGTCGAGGTGGAAGTTTGGTTGTACCGTAGGTTCTGAAAGGAGCTTGTCATGCGCCCTTTTTCGCTACTGCCGCTCTGACAGCGGCGCTTCTCTTGTCAATGCCAGCAATGGCAGGACATTCACAATGCGCTCCGCGATCACATATGGTCGAGTGGCTCAAGACGAAATAT
>SDBT01014595.1_pt1 | contig 12521 bp, 12 predicted proteins | sample 2277101 | NCBI WGS metagenome assembly SDBT01 (sample SAMN10404973, study PRJNA504765) | marine sediment metagenome | isolation source: marine sediment core GS10_PC15, 103 cmbsf | place: Arctic Ocean: Southern Knipovich Ridge | collected 2010
CCGACCGTGCGATAGATGATATCCAGTTCCACGCCGCCGTCGACTTCACGTCGCCCGGCCAGCGAAAAAGGCCGGCGGAGAAGTGGCTCCTCGCCCGCCAACTCCGGGGCGGTGAATTTCGGCGGCCGCGCCTCCCCCCAGTCAACCACGGCCGCACCAATCAACTCGCTCGGGGGGCGACACTGCAATTGTACGAACTGCCCCGGCGCAGAGGCAGGAAACTCCCCCAACCGCAGCACCAATAGAAAATGCTCATCACAGAGCCTTTCGTTCCGACTCACCGCCGCCGTATAAACGCCGCGTTTCGATATCGTCCCACCGCACATGGGCATAGCTTGTATGAAAAGACTTCAAACTTCAATATGATATCGATATGTGGGAGTGGATCTTCGGGCCTTACATAACTTCTGCCTGCCGGTAGGCAAGGCCCCGCCACCCTGGATAGATACATCTGCTCCTGTTCGACCACGCTGGGCGACATCGCAAGCAGCATTGACACCCTTTCGGTATGGAATTACCATCGACGCAGCGCGAAACGAAGGGAGAACGCCCATGCCCCATAAGAAGAAGATGGAAGCGAAGAAGCATCAGAAGAGTTGGCACGGCCGATTGAGCGCCGACGCCAACCAAACCACCGCCGAGCTGCTCGCCAGCCTGGACACGGACACCGCCCTGTGGCGGTACGACATCGCCGGGTCTCTCGCCCACGCGCAGATGCTGCGCGAGGTGGGTATCCTCACTCCCGGCGAGTTGAGCACAATCAAGAAAGGCCTGAACTCGGTCGCCAAGGCCATCGACTCCGACCGACTCGATATGCCCATCGAGCTGGAAGACATCCACATGGTTATCGAGGCCGCGCTGATCCGGCGGGTCGGGAAGGTCGGCGGAAAACTGCACACCGGGCGAAGCCGAAACGACCAGGTCGCCCTGGACCTGCGGATGTGGGCCCGCGACGCCGCGGACGACCTTACCGCCGGGATCGTCGCCCTTCAGAAGGCCTTCGTGAAACTCGCCGCAAAGGCAGGGCGGATTATTTTTCCCGCCTACACGCACTTGCAGCGGGCCCAGCCCATCGTCGCCGGGCACGCGATACTGGCCTACGTCGAGATGCTCCAGCGCGACGCCGACCGTCTCGCCGATGCGCGGAAGCGAATCAACGTCTGTCCGCTCGGGTCCGGAGCAGTGGCCGGTACGTCCTTACCGCTCGATCGGGCCCGCGTGGCCGAGTTGCTGGGCTTCCCGAAATTCACGCGGAACAGCATCGACGCAACTTCCGACCGCGACTTCCTGGTAGAGCTGTGCTTCTGCTGCTCGATGCTCGCCGTGCATCTCTCACGATGGGCCGAAGACTGGATCATCTACAGTTCCGGCGAGTTCGGGCTGATCGAGCTGCACGACGCCTACTGCACCTCGAGCTCGATGATGCCGCAGAAGAAAAACCCCGACACGCTGGAACTCATCCGCGCCAAGGCTGCGGCCGGGATCGGGAACCTGGTGGGCATTTGCTCGCTACTGAAAGCCCTCCCGCTGGGGTACAACCGCGACCTCCAGGACGACAAGCGTTTCGCCTTCGATTCGGTCGAGACGGGGCGGAAGGTCCTCGCCGTTGCGCCGGGCATCGTCCAGACGACGAAGATCAATCAACCGAACCTGACCGGCGGGTTCCTCGACGCTACCTCGTTGGCGGAGTATCTCGTCGGTAAGAAAATTCCCTTCCGCCAGGCCCACGGGATCGCAGGAAAGATCGTCGCCCACGCGGAACGCCAAAACCTGACGCTGGCGGAATTGCCCCTCGATCAACTGCAAAAGTACTGCAAGCAGATCAACCGGGACGTCGCCGGGTATCTCGGGGCGCGAAACGTCGTGAAGCGATACGCCCCCGACGGGGCCGGAGGGGCCAAACAACTCCGAAAACAACTGGTGCACTGGAAACGAAAACTTTCCTGAGAAATTTTTCGACTTTATTTGATATCCTCCTATTGCGTGCTTATAATTACCTATAGGTGATTATAAGCACAAGGATTTGATAATATGCAGGCGTTCAACACAAAGCAGGTGTGTAAAGTTACCGGCGCGACAACCAGACAGTTGGACCACTGGGACTCAAAAGGGCTGGTAAAACCTTCCATTCAATCCGCTAGCGGGCGAGGTTCGCGGCGTCTTTATTCGTATCCCGACCTGGTTGCAATCCAGACTGTCAAACAACTAAGGGACCAGGAGATAAGTCTGCAAAGAATTCGAAGGTGTGTGCAATATCTTCGCAGGCACCTTCCCGATATCAATAAGCCGTTGACTTTCTGCACCCTCCTTACCGATGGACACGAGATTTATCTTGTCGAAGATGAGAAGACTTTGCGGGCTACGGTGAAGGACCGGGGGCAGAAGGCGTGGCTGGAGCTTAGCATCGCCGGAATTGACCGGGAATTGCGTAATCGCATCGTCAAGCTCAGGAATAAGAATGTAGAAACCGTAGCCGTGGGAGATTATGCATATCAGGTGGAAATCGAACCTGACTTCGAGGAAGGAGGATATGTCGCTGAAGTAGCAGGACTGCCCGGATGTATTACGGACGGTGATACGTTGGAAGAGACTCTGGAAATGGCCAAAGATGCAATTCAATGCTGGCTGGAAGCGCATGAAGACCTGAAACGTCGCGGCATTGAGGTTCCCATGACAAGACGCAAACGAAGAAAGAAAAGAGCATAGGGGGCGTCTTTGTCCAAACTAACTCCTCGACCGACTAACCGGGTTCTAAAAGCCCTCTCAAGAGCTGGGTGGCGCCTTCGAAAGAAGAACCCCGGGGTCAAACACTACGTTCTTGAACATCCCACCTTACCGGGCATCGTATCCGTCCCAAGGCATCCGAAGACCAGAAAACGGGTCTTGGGAAAGATCATCAAGCAGGCTGGACTTACGCTGCAAAAGTTCGAAAAACTATACCGATGAAAATGCGCGAATCAGATTTTCTAGATTGGATAGAAAAGCAAAGCCGCTTTGACCCCTCGAAGGTGCCGGTCGGTCCGGGCGACGACATGGCGGTGATAACCCTCGGCCGCGAACGGGTGCTGGTGGCGGTGGACCAGGTGCTGGACGGGGTGCACTTCGACCTGGAGAGGGATGGTCCGAAGGCGGCGGGTCGCAAGGGGATGGCGAGGAACCTTTCGGACGTTGCGGCGATGGCGGTCCTGCCGGTCGGGGCGGTCGCGTCGGTGGCGCTGCCCAAAGGGTTCGACGAAGGCGACGCACAGGAAATCTACCACGGGCTGCGTGAGATCGGCGACGAATTCTCATGTCCCCTCGTCGGGGGCGACGTCGGAGCGTGGGATGGACGGGTTGCGATCAGCGTGACGATCTTCGCCAGACCCGCAGACGACGTTGAACCCGTGCTGCGGTCCGGCGCGAGGCCGGGCGACGCCATTTGCGTAACGGGAAAGCTGGGCGGAGCGTGGCGGACGGAGCGGCATTTGACGTTCAGGCCCCGCGTGCACGAGGCGATCATTCTGGGGCGGCGGTACGGACTGCGGGCGATGATCGACATATCCGACGGGCTGAGTAAGGACCTCTCTCGACTGTGCAGGGCATCGGGAGTGGGGGCGGAGCTTTGGGGCGATTCGGTTCCCATCCACGAGGACGCCCTCGCAGGTCGCGACGATATTACCCCGCTCCAGGCCGCCCTGGGCGACGGGGAGGACTATGAACTGCTGTTTACGCTACCGGAAAAACACGCCGAGGCGATCCGCAAGGACCAGAAGCTACCCCTCCAGGTCACGCCAATAGGAACCATCACGAAAAAGACGGACCTGATCCTGATCCGAGGCGACGGGTCGCGCGAAACACTGACCGACACCGGTTGGGAACACCGCACGTGAAAAAAGGCAGCAGGAAAAAAAACTCCGCGAAGACCGAGACCTTCGAAACGCACGACCCGAAACAGACGCGCGTCCTCGGGCGACGGATAGGCAAGAACCTGGGCATCGGTGATTGCATCGCGCTGGTCGGTGAACTCGGCGCGGGGAAGACTGCCCTGGTGCGAGGCCTGGCCGAGGGGTTCGGGTGCGACGTGAGAATGGTCTCCAGCCCCAGTTACGTGCTCGTACAGGAATATCCGGGGCGAAATCAGACGCCATTCTACCACGTCGATCTGTATCGCCTTCCCGCTCCCGAACCGGAATTCGCCGACCTGGGCATCGAAGAGATGCTCCGCGACGGGGTGGTGGTCATCGAGTGGTCCGACCGCGCCGCACCTGCCCTCCCGATCCCACGTCGCCAGATCACCATCGAGATTCTCGGAAAGACGTCCCGGCGATGGATCATCGCGGATGTGGAATAGCCCGGTGAATATAGATGTGTAGCCCGGGCTTCAGCCCGGCTTGGACGAGATTCCGTGTATAGACCCCCAGAGCCGGGCTAAAGCCCGGCCTACAGTTCGCAGGACCGGCGAAAAAGCACCGACGGCGGTCTGACCCTAAAAAACCAGCCGATTGACACCTCAGTACCTGCGCGGTATGTTTTTCGGCTTCTCTCACTACGGAAACGGACAATGGAAATGGACAAGGCCATCGAAAAAGCCGCTACGCTCACCGAGGCGCTGACGTACATCCAGCGGTACGCCGAGAAGATCATCGTGATCAAGTTCGGCGGTTCCATAATGGACGATGAGGCGGCGATGAAGAACATCCTCGCCGACGTGGTATTCATGAACGCCGTCGGGATGCGCCCGGTTCTCGTCCACGGCGGCGGGATGGCGATCAGCCGAGCCATGGAGCAGCGCGGTCTGGAAGTGCAGTTCGTCAAAGGCCGACGCTACACCGACCAGCGAACGCTGAGAGTCGTGGAACACGTACTGTGCAACGAGATCAACCGGGGTATCGTCGAGACCATTGAATCGCTCGGGTGCAGCGCGATGGGACTGCACACACTCAGCAGTTGCGTACTTTTCGGAGAGAAGCTTTTCCTCCATGAAGAAGGCAAAAAGATCGACCTGGGCATGGTCGGTCGCATCGACAACGTAAACTGGCGGTTGGTGGACCTGCTCTGTCAGGCCGGGACCATTCCGGTCATTGCGCCGTTGGCGCGGGACAAGGCTGGCGGGAAACTCAATTGCAACGCCGACACCTCCGCCGGTGAGGTCGCAGCGGCACTGCAAGCGGAAAAACTCGTCATCGTCTCCGACACACACGGGATCAGGGAAGACATCGACGACCCCCAAAGCATGATCCCCGTGATCACCGAGGAGCGGATCAAGCAGCGGATTGAAGACGGAACCATCTCCGCCGGGATGCTCCCGAAGGTGGAAGCCGCCCTGCGGGCGCTGGACGTGGGCGTCGGACGCGCCCACATTATCGACGGTCGAATCGCCCATTCACTGCTGCTGGAAATCTTTTCGGACAAAGGTATTGGAACACTGATCCAGAAGGACGCGAACCGAGACGCCTAATCGAGTTCGGCGTAATACAACCCATGAGCAGAAACAGGAAAAAGGATTTTATCGACTTGGCTGATTTCGACGCGGGGCAACTCACCTCGCTGATCGAAAGGACGATCGAAGAGAAGGCGACGTTCCTCGCCGGTCGAGGCGCAGTTTCGCTGCCCCGCAAGACTTTGGCGATGATCTTTGAAAAACAGTCGTTGCGAACGCGCGTCAGCTTCGAGGTGGCCATGACGCAACTGGGCGGGACCGCAACGTATCTGGACCAGATGGCGATCGGACTTAGCGAGCGCGAAAGCGTCAAGGACATCGCCCGCGTGCTAGGGCGGATGTGTGATGGAATCTGCGCCCGCACGTTCAGCCACGAGTTGGTGAAAGAACTGGCCCGTTACAGCCCCAAGCCCGTCATCAACGCCTTGACCGATTTATCCCACCCTTCCCAGGCGATGGCCGATTTAGTCACCCTCCGGGAACAATTGGGCGAACTGGCGGGCAAGACGCTGGTCTTTGTGGGGGATGGTAATAACGTAGCCCGCAGCCTGGCCGTGGGCTGTGCGAAACTGGGCGTACGGTTTGTATTGTCCAGCCCGCCCGGGTACGAACTGGAAGAGACTTTCTTCGAAAAATTGCTGCATGACCACCCCAGCGCCGACTGCGCCCTGATCCGCACTCCCGGCCAGGCCGTCAAAGACGCCGACGCGATCTACACCGACACCTGGGTGTCCATGGGTCAGGAACAGGAAAAGGCAAAGCGGCTGGAGGTCTTCCGGGCCTATCAGATCAACAAGCAACTGTTGTCCCTGGCCCGGCCGAATACCATCGTGCTCCACTGCCTCCCCGCCCATCGCGATTACGAGATTACCGACGAGACCTTCGAGGCCCATGCCGAGACGATTTTCAACCAGGCCGAGAATCGTCTGCACTTTCAGCGCACGCTACTGAACATCCTGCTGGGCGAGGAGGGAATCGAGTAGATTCTCGATTGCAAAAAATGTCCCGCTCGCTTGCGCTCGCGGCTCGTAAGAATACGCACCCACGCGGGTAGCGAGGAGCGAACATTATTCCGCTCGTAAGAGACAACTTTTCACATCCACCGACCGTGGATTATCCGGGTCGAGTCTTCTCGCTTTCCCCCCCATCCGACAACAGGCGACCGGGCTCGTCCGTATATTCGGGGGTTTCAACGGCATATGAGTCCACGCAGAACGACTCTTGCACTTCATCTTCCCGGCCACCAAGAGCGGAGAAGAACCGCTTGAGCTTATGCCTCATCCAGAAGAACATTACAATCAAGACAGGCGCAGCCAGGACAAACGCCACCACCCCGATCAGGAGTATAAACGGGAAGAGCAGCAGACCGACGATACCAGAAGGCCTGCGATTTTGCTGCATCAGAATATAACGTTTCCACATGGTCCTCATCCGTTGGTACGGTAGTGCCGTATTGTACCGGCTGCTTCCGATTGAATCTTCACCAATTATCAATTGCCGATTGTCAATCGAGGATTTCACCTGCTAGACTATCCGACGTGGTTGGGAAACGACACAAGCGACCGGATGGGCGGCGGGCGGATGAGCTTCGGGCGGTGAAGATCACGCCGGACTTCGTGAAGACACCCGACGGTAGCTGTCTGATCGAAATGGGCGGGACACGGGTGATATGCACAGCCAGCATCGTGCAGGGTGTTCCCCGCTGGCGAGAGCCCAGTGGGCTGGGATGGGTGACGGCGGAGTACGGGATGCTCCCGGGTTCGACCAGCCAGCGCAAACGGCGCCCGGGGCTCAAAGTCGACGGGCGAGAAGTGGAAATCCGACGGCTGATCGGGCGGGTGCTGCGCAGCGTGGTCCAATTCGAGAAACTCGCCGATAATACAATATACCTGGACTGCGACGTGCTGGAGGCTGACGGGGCGACGCGCACGGCGGGGATTACAGGAGCGTACGTCGCACTGGGACGGGCGGTTGAGCGGGCTCGGAAGAACGGCCGTCTCCCCGGCGGGGTAATGACCGCAGCAGTGGCGGGCGTGTCGGTCGGTATCGTAAACGGCCGAGCACTGCTGGACCTTTGCTACGTCGAAGACTCCGCCGCCGACGTGGACATGAACATTGCGATGACCAGTACCGGGAAGTTTGTCGAATTGCAGGCCGCCAGCGAAGCTGTACCATTCACCGATGAACAACTCGGTGCGATGCTCCGGCTGGGCAGACGAGGTATCCGTAAACTGATTTCCCTGCAACGGGAAGCATTGAAAAAGAGAGTAAAACGATGAGACGCACAACGATTCGATTGTCCGCACCGGCGGTGATGGTTGTGATGATAATTCTCGGGTCAGGCTGCTTGGGGGGCTGCGAACCTGGGAACATGACCGCCGCCCGCCCCGAGGATGACCAGTACACTATTCTCCTGCTGCCGCTGGGCGGTCCTGACCACATCGAGGTTGCAGAATTCCACAGGAAACGGGCGAAGAAATACACCGGTTGGCAGGGCCTTTACGTTGTCAACAAGGAAAACCACAGCGGGTTGTACTGGGGACGGTATCGGACACAGCTGGAAGCAATGAAAAAACTGCGAATCGCCAAGCGATGGCCCGCACCGGCAACCAAGGAGCTCTTATTCCAGAAGGCCATCATCGTCCGCCTCCCGGGAAAGGACATCGGACCGGCGGAATGGAATCTCAAGAACGCCAAGGGGTTCTACAGCGTGCTGGTGGCGGTGTTCTTCGACATTGAAGAGCAGAACTACTACGGGCGGAAACGCCGGGCCGTCGAACTGTGCGAGAAACTGCGGGAGGAGGGTAAAGTAGCTTACTTCTACCACGGCCTGGCCAGATCCGGCGTGGCCATTGGAATGTTCCCGAGGTCCGCTATCCGTATCGATCAGGTAACGATTATTCACCCAACCACCAGAGACCGCAGCCTGCAGGAGCGAAAAACCATCGTCGATCTGAATATGAAGCAAATGCTTCGCGACTATCCCGAGCTTATCATCTGTGGGAACACGGAAAGCCGTGGGTTTTTCGACCCCAAGAAAGGCACCTACAGGAAGCAGGTCCAATCAACCTACCCCTTTAAAATCTCCGGAGTCAGGAAAGGTCAATCCTTTGTTCCACAACATAGTGTTGGGAACCCGTAATCGAGGCAAGCTCCGCGAAATCCGCCAAATTCTCCGCAGGCTGGAAGTTAGGGTAACGCCCCTGGACGAATGGCCCCGGGTCGAAGAACCCGAGGAGACCGGCGCTACCTTCGCCGAAAACGCGCGCGCCAAGGCGCTCTATTACGCCCGTGCGCTTCGTGGGCCCGACGGTCCCGGACCCTGGTGCCTGGCGGATGACTCCGGTTTGGAGGTCGGCGCCCTCGGCGGAGCGCCGGGCGTGCACAGCGCACGCTATGCCCTCGGTTCAACCCGCGGTAAAGAAGTTCCCGACCGCAAGACCGCGGATCGCAAAAACAACGCCAAGCTGCTGGAAGAATTGGGGTCCGTCCCCGACGAAAAACGCACCGCTCGCTTTATTTGTCACCTTGCCCTCGCCGACGCCGAGAAAATCCTCCTGGAGGCCCGGGGAAAAGTCGAAGGGCGAATCGGACGGGTACCAGCGGGCCAAAACGGCTTCGGTTACGACCCGCTGTTCTTCGTGCCCTCGCTTGGTTGTACGACCGCTCAATTGTGTACGGAGGAAAAGAACCGCATCAGCCATCGGGGCAAAGCGGTCCGACAATTCGCAAAGTTGCTGAAAGAATACCTCAAAGAGGACGGTTAATTGGTTAACCGGTTGATTGGTTCCCTGCCCTTTCGGACTGAGCGGTAATGTCGCACCACGGCCGGAATCGCCAGGCAGGCTGCCAGACCAAGATACAGTAGGCACGTCTCATACCAGCCCACAGGTGAGGGAATCGCATATTCGCCTACCCGCGACCAGTCATACATCAACCCCTCCCCGTCCCAGATAAACTTCATCTCGCCCACCACGGCGTCGCTGACGGCGTAAAAGGGGTTGATTCGCACGGCCCAGGTCACGAGGGTCGAGCCTCCGGTGCCGCCGACCCACGCGCTGATCCACAATGGAGACGCCAACGCCGCGACGAACACGCACCCGGCGCCCACCGCCAACGCCGCCCGCGCTACCGGACGCCTCGCCAAACATACCACTGCAATTCCCGCCAGCGCCACAGACGCATAGACGCAATAAATCTTCACCGCCCCGAGCAGCGAAATGCCCTCCTCGAGACCCCCGAAGCGACCGGCCACCCAAAGCGCCAGGAGACTCACAGCCGCAGTATCAGCCACGATTCCGCCACGAAGCAAGCCCGAGAAATTGTTCACACCACCGGCGGCGAAACAACCCGGAACAAACGCCATCCATAGCGATGTAACCGCCAGCATCGCAATTGTCGAATCGCGAAAACTCACCCCGCTCCAGCGCCCGGTGAGGAACACGCCCCATTGCACCGCCAGTGTCGCCACAACTGCGCCAAGCATGGCCCAGATGTCGGGGGCCAGCAGTTCACGCAAAGAAGTGCGCGAGGGTCCGGCGAGGGGCGGTGCTGAATTCGTGTTTTCGTCGGGATGGATCATTTGCCCTTCCCGCCCCCCGCCGAATCGGACTGGGGAACCTCCCGGTAGGCGTCCAACTCCTTTCGCAAGGCTTTGTAATACTGTCCCCAAAGGGCGTCCAGACGTTTCAACTCCTCTCGCTCCTCCCGGATCCGCCTGAGGGTCTCCTGGGCGTTCCGGGACGGGTCGCGGATCTGTTCCCGGGGTTCGGCGAAGCGTTTTTTCCACTCGCCCAGCGCGTCGGTTAACTTGTGCGGGGTACGGGGCAGCGGCGGGGACGGTGACGGACTGATGCGATGTTCAAATTCGAACACCCCGCCGATCCTCAACTCTGTCCGGGCGATTGGAGCGAAGGCGCACAGGGCGCGGGGGTCCGAACGAATAACAACCATGCCCTTTTTGTGCTCCTGAGTGTACTGTTCGGCCCATTTCGCCAGATCGGACACGTCGATCGCCTCCCCGTCGATGGTCATCCGTCCGAGCCGGTCGATTTCCAGCAGCGCGCGAGCGTGGGGAGATCGCTCAGAGCCCTTATCGGGGGTAATTATCATCTGCACCTTTGTACCGGGCGGGGGAATCGCATCGGGGTCCACGACAAACTCGCGTTTCTCCAAGGCCTGCGTGCTTGCGAACGGCACGTCAATCACCGCCGAGGGAAGATTGGCCACGGCGATGATCCCGCCGTTAAGATCGGCCTCATACGCCCCGCCGGGCAGGACCTCCGAGCCGACAAAAATCCACCTGGCCGGTTTGACCTTACCGGCGCCCTCCCCGCTGAGCTTCAGCCAATCAGCCGCCTCGGCGATGTGGGACTTACCGGCCTTGTCCTTCCATCGCAGCTCAATCCGCAGCGCCGCGCCGCGTGGCGGGACGTACTCTCTGCCCACGTACCCACCGGGCTTGCCCGGGCGCAGGTGCAGCATCAGCAGCGCGGCGTGCACCTCCCACGGGCGGGCTTCGGTGGACAAAACCGATTCGTATTCCTTGCTCCCCGCCCTGCACAGGAGAAACTCCAGGGAATAACTTGCTTCAACGACCATCGCCTCCAGCGTAATCGTCCGTTTCTTGCGATCGATCGTCAGGTGCTTGAATCGAAAGACGTTTTGGGGCTTGGATTGTTCGGTCGGTCGGGGTTTTCCCGCTCGCGGTGCGTCGTCGGACTTAATCTGCGGTGAGGCAGGTTGAGCGGCAAGAAGCATGAGAATCACGAAGGCATATCGTTTCATGGCGTTCTCCCTGAACGTTCATCATTCACTCCAGCCCACGCCGACAGAAAACGGGCCGCGTGTCTTTCGCAGACGCACGGCCCGGGGAATCGATAACCAACGCAGGGTCAATTGTGGCTGAGCCCCGGCTGGAACGGCGGTACTTCTCGCCGCAACCGCGGGTCCAGTTCCATCTCGTCCTGGATGATGATCTGCGGTTTGATCAGGATCAGCAGGGTCTGTTCGTCGCGCAGCTTGGCCTTGTTGGTAAAGGCGCGGTTGATTATAGGCAACTTGCTGAGAACCGGGACGCCCATTTCCCGTTCGATCTCACCGGACAGTTTTTGCCCGCCGATCAGCAGTGTCCCGCCGTCCGGGACCGAGACGGTGGTCTGAATGTCCTGCAACGTAAGGTTAGGCAGACCTATGAAAATTGTACTCCCGCCCGAAATTACCGGAACCGTGGCAATCGCACCGTTGAGGGTTATGACCTGCGGGCGAAGCGTCATGGTTACGTATCTGCGGTCATGAGAGACGGTGGCATCTACATCCAGCAAAGTTCCCGTTGGGGCGTACTCGATGACGGGGGCCATGATCGAGGCATTCTCGGAAATCAGTGGCTCGACACCCGCGATGTACGCCTGCTGGGTGGCGATCTGTACGATAGCTCGTTGGCCGTTAAACAGCGTTACCCGCGGGGCAGTCAGGGTGCGGGTGGATGTGTGGGCTTGCGTGGCCTGTATCAGGAAGTCCACTTGAAGGTCGTCCAGGAACGTACCGGCGATGCTCATCGACGGCGCCGTAACCAGTGTTCCGATACCGAGGGGGACGTTTGTGCTCTGACTAAACACGCTTCCGAAGGTGGAACTGTTCTGTTGGACCGTGATGGGCGACCATTTGTTCATTGAAGCATCCGCACTGTTATTTGCCTGATTCCAACTGCTGTTGAGGCCTCTCAACGGCACAGATGCACCGGTGTACGGATCCACTACCCTGGCAGTAGGAACCGCAAAACCCGCACCGGTCAGTGGGTTATCCATGGACGATGCGCCGATTTGCGAACCGATGTTGAAGTAGAAGTCCAGGTCCACGCCGATCTGGGACAGGAACCCGGTGCTGACCGTGATAAACCTCGCCTCGACAGAGATCTGAATGGTCCGTGTCTCCCGCAACCTGGCGATCAATTCCTGTATGTAGCGGTGGTTCTTAGCCGTCTGCGAAATCACCAGCATGCCGTTTAATTCGTTAATGTTAGCGTCGCCGGTCGGATACCAGGATTCGCGATCAATGGTCGAGGTAATCAGTTCCTGAATGTGCAGGACCATTTCTTGTTTAG
>SDBT01014596.1_pt1 | contig 12521 bp, 10 predicted proteins | sample 2277101 | NCBI WGS metagenome assembly SDBT01 (sample SAMN10404973, study PRJNA504765) | marine sediment metagenome | isolation source: marine sediment core GS10_PC15, 103 cmbsf | place: Arctic Ocean: Southern Knipovich Ridge | collected 2010
CCGCTCATTATCTCCTCCATCACCGCTGCAGATTGCTCAAAACTCAGTGAATTGCCGGAAACCAGATTGCTGATGGCTTCTTTAATCATCTAGCACCACCTCCCCGGTCGATAAAATTCCGCAGTAAATCTTTCCCTACCTCGGTCATTATGGATTCCGGGTGGAACTGCACGCCTTCGATAGGGTAATGGCGGTGGCGCAGACCCATGATGATGCCGTTTTCCGTCCAGGCGCTGACCTCGAGGCAGTCCGGCAGGTCATCGCGCATCACGGCCAGCGAGTGATAGCGAATGGCGGGAAAGGGATTGGGGAGGCCATTGAAAAGTCCCCGACCATCGTGGTGAATGAGGGAAGACTTGCCGTGCTTGATTTCACCGGCACCTTCAACTCTGCCGCCGAAGCTGTAGCCGATACACTGGTGCCCCAGGCAAACGCCCAGTACCGGCAGGCGCTGACCAAAATGTCGGACCACCTCATTGGAGATACCGGCCTGCTGCGGGGTGCCCGGGCCGGGGGAAATGGCAATTAGTTCCGGCGCCAGCCTTTCCATCTCGTCAAGGCTGATTTTATCGTTGCGGAACACCTGCACCTCTTCACCCAGTTCGCTGAGGTACTGGTAGAGGTTGTAGGTGAAGCTATCGTAGTTATCAATCAACAGGAGCATGACTGTCCTCCGCCTGCTTTATCGCGGCGAGCAATGCCTGGGCTTTGTTCAGGCTTTCCTGATACTCATTTTCGGGAATGCTGTCGGCGACAATGCCTCCGCCGGCCTGCATATGGGCAACGCCGTCCTTGATGACAATGGTGCGGATGGTGATGGCGGTATCGAGGTTGCCGGAGAAATCGAAGTAGCCGACGGCGCCGGCATAGGGGCCTCTTTTATCCGGTTCCAGTTCGGCAATAATCTCCATGGCCCGAATCTTTGGCGCCCCGGAGACGGTGCCGGCCGGGAAGCAGGCCCTAAGCGCATCGAACTGGGTCATCCCGGCCCTCAATTTCCCCTGAACGTGGGATACCAGATGCATCACGTGAGAGTATCTTTCGATATCCATGAACTGCGTTACGGAAACGGTGCCCGGCTCACTGATGCGGCCGATATCATTGCGGCCGAGGTCGACCAGCATGATGTGCTCGGCGCGTTCTTTCTCGTCATTTAGAAGTTCCCTGGCCAGTTCCAGGTCGCGGTCGGGGTCGGCGCTGCGGGGTCGGGTGCCGGCGATGGGGTGGTTGGAGACGGTGCCGTCCTCCACCCTGACCAGCAGCTCGGGAGAAGCACCAATGATATGGCAGTCGTCGAGGTGCAGGAAGTACATATAGGGGGAGGGATTAATCGACCGCAGTGCGCGATAGATGGCAAAAGGAGGGGCGCTGGTACGCTTGGACAGCCGCTGCGACAGGACGGCCTGAATGATATCTCCAGCATATATGTGGTCTTTGGCTTTGTTGACTATACTTTCAAATTCAACCTCAGACAGATTTGAAGTAACCGGCGACTCCAATTCTGCGGATGGCGAAGGTGCGGCGCCGATTGGCTGGTTGAGCCTTTCCGCCATACGGTCGATTTTATCCGTTGTCTCACGGTATGCCTGCTCGATGTCACCATCAAGGTGGGCATGAGCGACTATCTTTATCTTGTGGGTCAGATGGTCGAAGACCAGCAGCGTGTCCGCCAGCATAAGAAGGGATTCCGGAAGGCCGAGGGGGTCGTTATCCGGTGCGGGCAGCTTTTCAAAGTACCGTGCCACCTCGTAACTGAGATAGCCGACGATTCCGCCATGAAAGCGGGGCAGGCCGGCCACCGGCACCGGCCGGTAGTGCTGGAACTCCTTTTCGATAAGTGTAAGCGGGTCAACCGGGTTTTCCCGGCCGGTTTTGATAACCAGAGACGGTTCCGTGCCGATGAAGCTGTAGCGGGCAAGCCTTTCCCCGCCCTCCACACTCTCCAGCAGGAAGGAATAGTTGCCACGGGCTATCTTGAGGTAGGCGGACACCGGTGTCTCCAGGTCGGCCATCATCTCACGGTACACCGGCACCAGATTGCCCCTTTTCTTCAGTTTCTTGACTTCTTCTAAACTAGGGTAGTACATATTTCGTACCTTTTTGGGGAATAAAAAAACCCCCGCCCTGGAAGGGGCGGAGGCTGCTTCCGCGGTGCCACCCTTCTTGGTCATTGGAGCTAAAAGAAATATATGACCATCTCTGTCAGGTACGGTCCTTCCCTGGAAGGGCGATACCCTGGGGTCTGATAACGCTTCCCCTGCGTCAAAGCCTACTCGCTGTTTTGCAGTTTTCGGTTTGCGGCTCCCAGGTCCATTCTGCTCCGACGCTGGCATCGGCTCTCACCTTACCCGACTCTCTGCGCCCCGCTCTGGAGCCTACTAGTCCTGTTCGCAGCCTTTACTCTTTCTTCTATTTAAGTATATAGACAAAAGAGAGGCTTTTGTCAAGTGGAATGTAGTTATTAGTAGAGATTAGAGATATGTATCCAATTTATTTGAAACGGTCGGTGATGCTTTTGCCGAATTCCTGCGCCGCTTTGCCTACCTCCTGAAACTTGGTTTTGACGTCCTCGTCCTGAAAGCGGTTGCCGAAGGTCTTGGCCGCATTGGCGGCGCTATCTCCGAACTCTTTGGCCTTTTCCTTGAGCTGGGGGTCGTTGAAGATTTCGCTTATGGCCTCGCCAAAGGCGCGGAACATCTCCCCAAAGCTATCGGCAGTACCCTTATTGCCTTCTTTTTCTTCCGGTACCATGTCAGCCTCCTTATTTGCCGGCCATAGCCTTCATTAAACTGGCCGCCCTTTTGGTATTGAACACACCGCAGGCACACTGCGGTGCCAGCAGCCTGGCTGCGTCTTCGGGCGTCTTGGTTCCTGCCTTTATCTCCCTCACCATCTCCTTGACCAGGTCTGGTGAAATAAGGGCGTGGCCACACATGGTGGTGACCTCAAGGAGGTCATCGCTGGGCAGTTTATCCGTCCGGCCCCAGATGCCGAGAGAGAAATTGCCGGTGTGGTGTTTCAGCCCCGCTTTCTCCAGACACTCATCAACCTTCTCATAAATGCCGCTGACGACAACGGAAAGGCCGAGGTCCGCCTCCTTGAGCTCCTTCAGGACAGCGGTTACGTCTTCCTGATTATCGAAGACGGCGTGGCCTATCTTGCTGGCATTAGCAATAACCTCTTCCGACCTATCAATCATGCCGCCCATGGAAACGCTGCCGATATTGACTGCATTATGGCGCAGGGCGATGCGCAGGAATTCCTGGCACTTTGGGATATGGCCCTCTTCATTGTGGCCGACTGCCTGTATCATCAACATGACATAATCCTGGCTCAGGCTTTCGGCGCTGCCACGACGATGTAAAGTATGTGTCATTCGTATCCTCCTTATACATTATACTCGTTGGACACGAGATAAGTTCCGGGGATATTATAATTAATCAAGTTATTAATAGTCCAGTCGCATGTTATAATTCACATCAGGTATCATACAAAAAAATCTGGATGGAGGCTCAAGTGCTCAAGGCGAAATGTCAGTGTCTCGTATCAGCATTACTAATCGTTATTTTCCTCTCGGGGTGCACGGCAACACCAACCGCCCCACCAATAACACCACCAGCCGCCAAACCTGAGGCGGTATTGATAGCTGATCGCAACCTGAAAGCGGTGCTGCTTTATGCCCTGGGAAAACCGTGGGGGGAACCGATATATACGGAGGAACTGGCTGGCCTTACGGAACTGACCGCCAATTACGCGAACATTAACAGCTTGTCCGGCATCGAATACTGCACGAATTTGATTAAACTGGACCTTGCCTACAATTACTTGACTGACCTTTCGCCGCTGGCCGCGCTGGTCAATCTGACCACACTTGACCTGTCCCGCAACGGGGTTGGCGATGTTGCACCGCTGGCCTCGCTGGCCAGCGTAACCGCCCTGAATCTGTCCTACAATGAAATAGGCGATATATCTTCCCTGGCATCGCTTGTCAACCTGACCCGGCTCGACCTGTCTTTCAATGAGGTCAGCGATATCTCGCCGCTGGGGTCGCTAGCCGGACTGACCTTTCTCTATATATCCGCGAATGAAATCAGCGAGATTTCTCCACTATCGGCTCTCACCGCTCTTAAGGAGCTGGAAATGAACGGTAATAAGATAAGCGACATCGGACCGCTTTCGTCGCTCAGTCATCTGGAAGTGCTGAGGCTTGGCACCAACCGGATAAGTGATGTATCATCGCTGTCCCCACTTGCCGGCCTGACCGTTCTCTACCTTTCCGCCAACAGAATAAGCGACCTGTCACCGCTGGACGGACTGCCAGGATTGGTTGAGCTACACCTTTCCACCAACCGGATAGGCGATATTTCGCCACTGGCCTCCCTGACCACTCTTAATATGCTCGACCTCAGCAATAACGGGTTCAGTGATATTTCTCCACTGGCTTCACTCACCAACCTGAAAATGCTGGACCTATCCAGTAATTACAATATCGCAGAGATATCCAGCCTGTCAGGGTTGATTAATCTGGAAGAACTGAGGCTCGGAACCAATGAAATAACCGACATCACACCGCTGGCACCGCTTACCAAAATGAACTTTCTCCATCTTTCCGCCAATGAAATAAAAGACATCTCGTCGCTGACCTCGCTTGGCAACCTGGAGCGCTTGAACCTGGATAGAAATCAGATAAGTGATGTCGCGCCGCTGCTGCAAAATAGTGGTCTGGGCGAAGGCGACCGGCTGGACCTGTCACTGAACGACCTGGACCTTGCCGAAAATTCTGAAGATATGGCAAACATTCGCCTGCTGGAGGAGAGGGGTGTGCAGGTGCACTACTAGGTATCGTGAGAGGATGGAAATATATGCACCGAAAGAATGAATAAACGTTACATTGAAGCGTAAAGCTGATATAATATGTTAATATCAGTTATCACATCTGAGGTGGTTTTCAGCTCCTATGAAGATACTTTTCGTCTATCCGCAATATCCGGATACGTTCTGGAGCTTCCGGTACGCCCTGAAATTCGTCTCCAAAAAGGCGTCCTTCCCTCCGCTGGGTCTTTTAACGGTGGCGGCAATGCTCCCCAATGACTGGGAGAAGAAACTGGTCGATATGAACGTTAGCCAGATCACCGATGAAGACGTCAGTTGGGCGGACTTTGTCTTCATCAGTGCCATGGTGGTACAGCGGGATTCGGTAAAGGAAGTAATAAATCGGTGCCAGCGTCTGGGAACAAGGACAGTGGCCGGTGGACCTCTCTTTACCACTGGATATCGGGAATTCAGGGAGGTTGACCACCTGGTGCTCAGTGAAGCTGAGGTGACCCTGCCGCGGTTCCTTAAAGACCTGGAAAAAGGAAACCCGCAGCGTATTTATCTATCTAAGGCTCGACCGGACATCTGGGAAACCCCCGTCCCGCTCTGGTCGCTCGTTAACCGGAAACATTATTCGTCAATGAGTCTACAGTATTCCAGAGGGTGTCCATTCAACTGTGAGTTCTGCGACATTATTACTTTAAACGGACACAGGCCGAGGACCAAAGACGGGGAGCAGGTAATCGCAGAGCTGGAGGCGCTGTATCGTTACGGGTGGCGTGCGGGCGTGTTTTTCGTTGATGACAATTTTATCGGGAACAGGAAGAAGCTGAAAGAAGAAATCCTTCCCGCTGTAATTGAATGGCAAAAGGGCAAAAAGTATCCCTTTGACCTTTCCACGGAGGCCTCAATCAATCTGGCCGATGACGAGACGCTGATGCGGATGATGGTGGAAGCCGGTTTCAACTGCGTATTCGTCGGCATTGAGACGCCAAATGAGGAAAGCCTCGTGGAGTGCAACAAAGCGCAGAACCGGAATCGCGACCTCGTTGCCTCGGTGAAAAAAGTACAGAATTATGGTCTGGAGGTGCAGGGGGGCTTTATAGTGGGCTTTGACAGCGACCCGCTTTCCATCTTCAAAAGCCAGATAAATTTAATTCAGAATAGCGGCATTGTCACGGCAATGGTGGGCCTGCTCAATGCTCCGCCCGGTACCAGGCTACACAAACGGCTCAAGAAGGAAAAACGGTTATTAAAAGCGTTCACCGGTGACAATAATGACCTTTCCCTCAATTTCATCCCCAGGATGAACCACATCACCCTCATCAATGGCTACAAACAAATCCTGGATACAATTTATTCACCAAAGCAGTACTACGAACGCGTTAAGGCGTTTCTGAGGGAGTACCGGCCAAATACCAAGAGAAAAAGAAAACTCCATTTCTATCAAATCGAGGCGCTTCTGAAATCTATCTGGGTGTTGGGCATCAGGGAAAAAGGGAGAAAATATTACTGGAGGCTTTTCCTGCTGACGTTGATGAAGTACCCGCGAAAACTACCGATATCAATAAGTTTGAGTGTCTACGGGTATCACTTCCGCAAGGTTGTAGATAAATATATCAGCACACCGATAGAGAATTCACTGGCTAACTAGGTTATCAAGAAGGCGGATAACCAGCGGATGGCCTGAAGCCGTTAAAGCAAATGAAGGAGCGCACTGAATGCTACCGCCGGTAATTTCAGTAAAGGGCAAACCTTTCCAGTGTGGCCAGCAATATGGCACCCAGGCGCAGAAGATAATCCGGAAGAACGTTGAAGTTTACTTCGATATGTGGCGGACTCTCTGGGGGGCGGAACGGAAGGAGATTCTGGAAAAAAGCCGCGCTTTGATACCGGTTATCGGTGACTATGACGCCGATATGCTGGAGGAACTGGAGGGGCTGGCCAAAGGTGCCGAACTCTCGCTTGATGAAATAATAGCGGTAAATGCCCGCTACGAGATAAACTTTGACCTGGGGATATCCTGCTTGTATCACGGCGGCGGTTGCACCTCGGTGTCTTCGCTGCCGCAGGTGACCAGAGATGGCCACACGTTAATTGGCCAGACCTGGGACTGGCTGCCCAGGTTTCAGGAATTCAATGTCATACTGAAAGCGGACCAGCAGGGAAAACCGGCCGTGATAACCCAGCCGGAGGCAGGAGTTCTGGCCCACCGCGGCATGAATTCAGCCGGTATCGGTGCCTGTTTCAACGGCTTGGCGACAAGCCGCGACACATTCGGGGCCACGGTGCCGTTTCTGCTGATAATGCGACGGATACTGAATTCGGAAAGTTTCAGCCAGGCTCTGGCAGCAGTTCTTCAGGCAAAGACCACGGTGTCAGGAAATTTCTTCATCGCCCATCGCGATGGCGAGGCGATTGACCTGGAAGTATCACCTCTGGATGTGGGCTTTCTGTATCCCAATGACGGCATCCTCACCCACAGCAACCACTTTGTCGCCCTGAGCAATCGGGAAGACTTAACCGATATTCTCAAATCACTGTATCCCGATACGCTCTTCCGTCACCAGAGGGCGGAACACCTGCTGGAGCCGGAGAAGGGACATATCGACGTCAGCAGTTTTCAGCGTGTCTTCCGGGACCACTTCAGCCAGCCCAATTCCATCTGCCGCCATCTGGATGAGAGAGTCGATGGTATCAAGCAGTGGGTTACCCTTTACTCGACCATCATGGACTTGAGCGAGCCGGCGATGTATATTGCCAAGGGCTATCCATGTCAGAGCGAGTACGAGAAGGTGGACTGCTCGGACCTGCTCAAGCAATAGCCTGGACGGTAATACCGTCAGTCCTGCACTGAAAATAACTCCGCCAGCCGTTATGGCCTGAGATTCAGTTGGGAAGCGTCATCTGATAAGCAGGTGTTCTGTATCGTCCCAGCGGCGGTTACGGTCGCGGTTGAGGGCAGCGATAATAATATCAGCGTCTGAACTGGAAGCGCGGCAGATAGCCTGGATGATATCCTCGCCCATCGGCGGGCAGCCTTTGGCAAAGACGCCGAGGCGGGCCAGTTTCCGGGCGCATTTGCCCAGGATGACTGTATTTCCCGTTGTCGAAACCTCATCATGTCCCGCGTTTCCCATGACGACAGTGAGTTCTTCCAGGGCCGGGCTTTCGCCGAACTCTCTCATTGCCGATAGGGCACCCATCAGCTCCCCGTAGCAGCCGCTGCAGGCTGATTCTCCCGCGATGATGTTGACACCCGGATAACGCGCTCGCAGGACATCGTAGCCGGGCTTGAAGTTTTTTCTATGCGCCTCAAGAGATTCACCGACAATATCAACATGGTCAAGGTCGGCCTTTAGCCTCTGCCGGGCGGCATAATACTGCAGGTGCATTATCTGAGAAGGGTTGAACCCCATCAGACAGGTGCCGACCGTATCGACGGCACAAGGTTCTCTGCCGGCCAGAATAAGCCCCATTTCGACCCTGTCCTGCGGGTACTCCCAAAGTCCCTGCATTCCGGCCAGCGCATCGACCACTACGTAGCTTGGCTTCACTACCGAATTCAGGTCGGCGATTGCCTTATCCAGACCCAGGGCATGGGTCTTCCTCTTTTCCGCGCCGGGCAGGACACCTTTCGTGTTCTTCAGGCTCAGTGTAATCAAAGTCCTTAAATGGGTCTTGAGCACGGGAATACTGACAGTGACATCGCTCTCCAGCGCGGTACGGGTAATCCGCACTTTGTTCATGATATAAGGGCGCTTCACCGTTACTTCTTCCCATTCGTCGTTGTTAAGATTGCGCAGCTCAACGCCAAGTCGGTGGGCAACTTCAGCGGTGCCGGAAACACGGAAGGCCTCCTCCGTGCTGGTGCTGCCGCTGAAGTCATAGCCGGCGCCGGCACCCTCTCCGATTACGACCGACTGTGGATTGAGCTCGAGGACGAACCTGGTCACAGCCTCGGTAACGCGGCAATCGGTGGTAATCCCTCTGCCCGATGGCTGGGGGCTGCAGAGGTTGGGCTTGACCAGCACTTTGGAGCGGGGTGTAATCAAATCGGGCAGGCCGCCGGCCAGGTCTATGGCCCTGCGCACAGCAGTTTCAACGCCGATTTCTTCCGCGCTGACAATGGACACCTTTTTCATATCATTCCCTCAACCTTAACGGCAAAGTAATACTAAGATTATAAACGTTCTGCCATTGCTTTGACAAAATCATTGGGAGTCTGTCAGGACGCTGACGTGTTATAATTGAACAGTGCCGACAGAGGGATAAGCGTGGACGAAAAGAGTCTGGAAATACTGGAGTTTCCGCAGATAATAACAACCCTGGCGGGTTACACTTCGTTCTCAGCCAGCCGCGAGCTAGCTTTTAAGCTAAAGCCGCTGACTGACTACGACCGGATTGCTCTGCTGCTCGGGCAGTCCGCGGAGGCACGGCATCTTCTGGCCTTGGAACAGGGTTTTTCCATCGGTGGCGTTTCCGACATTCGCGAAGCGGTCTGGATAGCGTCGCTGGAAGGCATCCTCGAACCGAAAAGCCTGGTCGAGATTCAGCAGACGCTTGCCGCCATGCGCCAGACACGCAGCAACCTGAGCAAAATGTCAGCAGAACTGCCCTTGCTCTGGGATATTGCCAAAGACATCGCAGAACTGCGTCAGGTGGAAAAAGAACTTGCCCGCTGCATTTCCCCCAATGGTGAAGTGCTCGACCGGGCATCCCCGGACCTGGCGGCCATCAGGCGACAGCTCCGAGAGGAGCGCGAGCATTTGTGGAATCGACTGGAGGCGATTATCAGGTCGCCGCGCGGTTGCAAGATAATTCAGGAGCCGATAATCACCGAGCGTGAGGGCCGGTACGTTATTCCGGTCAAGATTGAATTCAGAAGGGAAATACGGGGCATCACGCATGACGTATCCAACACCGGAGTTACCGTATTCGTGGAGCCCTGGTCAACCATGGAGCTGGGGAATACCGTCCGCGAGCTGGTGAATGAGGAAAAGCGTGAGGTGGAAAGGATACTGCGCAAGCTCAGCGCCGAAGTGGGCATGTACCAGGCGGAGTTATCTCTGAGCATTGAGAGAGTTGCGGAGCTGGACCTGGCACTGGCCAAGGCGAGATACGCCCGCGCGGTGAAAGCGTGTGAACCGGTGCTTAACGATGTCAATGGGTCAGAAAATGAAGGTATGAAAGCGACTGTGGTCAAACTGGTCGAGGCCAGGCACCCACTGCTCGGGGAGAAGGCGGTGCCGCTATCAGTGGAAATCGGCCGCGATTTCTCCATCCTGGTCATCACCGGGCCCAATACCGGTGGCAAAACGGTGGCACTGAAGACTATAGGGCTGTTCAGCCTGATGGCGCAGGCCGGCATACCGGTTCCCGCCGCGCCGGAAACTTGTCTGCCCGTCTTCGACGGCATCTTTGCCGATATCGGTGATGAGCAGAGTATCGAACATACCCTTTCCAGTTTCAGCTGGCACGTCGGCAATATCGTCCGCATCATACGGAACGCCACGCCGACAAGCCTGGTGCTCCTTGATGAACTGGGGACAAGCACCGACCCGGCGGAAGGCTCCGCCCTGGCCCGTTCCATACTGCTCAACTTTCTGGGCAGGAAAATCCTGACCGTCGCCACCACCCATTACGGCGACCTGAAGGCGTTCGCCCATACCACCTCCGGAGTACAGAATGCTTCTTTTGACTTCGACCCGGCCACATTCGCGCCAACATATAACCTGACGGTGGGCATACCCGGCGGCAGCAATGCTCTGGCCACCGCCACCAGGCTTGGCGTCCCGCCGGAGATTGTCGAGGAGGCCAGAGGTATACTGTCCAGAGGTGCTCTGGAGCTGGAATCGCTGCTGCGCGACCTTATGGTGGAGAAGCAGAAAATGGAAGAAACCCGTGTCGTCCTGGAAAAAGAGAAAAATGAGGTGGAGCAGCAGAATGCCGAGTTAAAAAGTCGGCTGGAGCGATTGAGGGAAGAGGAGCGGCAGACCATGCAAGAGGCCAGGGACAGCGTTGTCCGGGAGGCCGCCGACCTGCACCGGCAGATTCGTCAGGCGAGTTCCGAACTGCGTAAAGAAATGACAAAAGAGAGGCTCGAACGGGCGAAGAAGGCACTGACCGGGGTGCAGGAGCAACTGAGCGGCGAGGTGTGGACGCCAAAGACAGGTGAGCTGGAACCAGCGCAGCGTATTACCGCCGGCGACATCGTCTATCTGAAAGATATAGGACTGCAGGCCACGGTACTATCCGTTGCTGAGGATACACAGGAGGTTGAGGTTCAGGCGGGACAGCTCAAGCTCAGACTCGGGCTGGAGAGCGTCGAGAAAATAACGGAGCCAAAACCAGCGCGCACACGAGGTAGCACGGTGCACCTGGCAACGAAGGTAATATCGACCGAGCTTGACCTTCGCGGCAAGCGGGCGGAAGAAGTGGAGGTGGCGCTTGATATTTACCTCAATGATGCCGCGCTGGCTAACCTCAGCGAAGTCCGGGTCATTCACGGAATTGGCACCGGCACGGTGCGCCAGATTGTCCGGGATTTCCTGGCCGCCCATCCGCTGGTCAAGTCATTCCGCACCGGCAAACAGGACGAGGGCGGCGACGGCGCTACCATGGTCAGCCTTTAATTCCAAAGCTCAATATTCATACTACAGGAAGGAGGCATTATTGTCGGACACATACTATCTGCGTCGCGCCAGAATGCTCGAGTTTCTGGACGAACTGAAAAATATCGATGAGGCTGCAGCCAGCACCGCATATCTGCCACCGGGACTGTCGGTACAGGAAATCAGCGATATGCTGCAAAGTGCCGCCGGAAAAGCGACCTTCCCGGAAGAGTTGTACGAGATGATTGCCCGTTCCAGGACCGGTGGAGTGCTGTTCTGGAGCGGTGTGCGGAAGTGTATGGTTTCGCCCCCTTTCCCGCTTAAGCAGCAGGCGGTGTTTGCCGGATTCGTCACCGAGCCACTGCGAAAGCTGCTCGGAGTTGATTACACGATTGGTCTGATTCTGGTGCACCTCGGTGCTTACGCCGTGGGACTGTGCCGCGGTGAGCAGCTCGTAACCAGCAAAGTGGGGACAGGGCTGGTGCACGGTCGGCACAAGAAAGGTGGCTCCTCGCAGCAGCGGTTTCGGCGGCGGAGAGAAAAACAGGCCACCGAATTTCTGGACCGGGTATGTCTTCATGCACGGGAGCATCTTGAATCACAGGCTGGCAACATCGATTATATGGTCTACGGAGGGCCTCGGCAGACCGTAATGCAACTGCAGAAACGCTGTCCTTTCCTGAGCTCGTTTGAAGACCGTGTCTTACCACCTCTCGATGTGCCGGACCCCCGACGTGAAATACTGGAAAAGGCGGTGAACCGTGTCTGGTCGTCACACCTCATAGAATGGCGGGAGGAAGTTTAGAACTGATAGCTAATCATTGTGGTCTTCCGTTATTATATATTTCCAAGCTCCGTGTCTTGACAAAATGCAGTCGAAAAACATAATTTAAATGTAACTTATTGACGGTAATTCGGGGTTAATATATGCTCAAGATTCCACCGGGTGCCTGCGTGGCGACCAAAAAAAAGGGGATTAACGGCTGGTTACTGGAAACCTTCTTCACTCCCCGCACTGACCGCGTGCACCACGTTCTGGTCAGAGGCTATGTGCCGGAAATCGATGATTACGAATTCATAGAAAGCATACAT
>SDBT01014597.1_pt1 | contig 12519 bp, 24 predicted proteins | sample 2277101 | NCBI WGS metagenome assembly SDBT01 (sample SAMN10404973, study PRJNA504765) | marine sediment metagenome | isolation source: marine sediment core GS10_PC15, 103 cmbsf | place: Arctic Ocean: Southern Knipovich Ridge | collected 2010
GCTTTTTGTGCTTGTTTTACAGTATTTATTGCAATTTCCATTACTGCAACACTTACTGAATCTGTTTTATCATAGATAGCACAGAATACTTCAACAGCTAAACCAACAGGGTCTTTCTCATAAGCTGAACCTTTTACAGATTTTCTAGGAATTATCCCAACCTTTTCAGCTTGATCTTGTGTTAAATATCCGGTTGGTTTTTGAGGTGTAGGTACATCTCTCTTACCTATCTGCTTGATGTCCTTAAAGTCTCCGTTAATCTCATATTTGATTAACACATTATCACCTTTAGCTACAGGGCAAGTACCAAAGCTATTCAACCATGTGTTATTGATACACACACCATATCTACCCTCTTTCTGAGAGATAGCACTCACTTTTCCAGTTATTTCAGTTGTCATTTCCTCCGTAGTAAATTTCTTTTAAAAGATCCACTATTCTCTGTCTTTTAGTTTCAGAACAATATGAATATTCTTGAACTTTGTCTGCAACATTTCCAGCCCAGCCTCCAACAGTTCTTAAATCACTCAATTCTTCTTTACTTAAAGTTATTTGAAATCTTGGCGAATCTATTTTTTTAATTTCCATTTGCTTTCTTGTTCCCCCTTTCAGATATTTTGATTCTTTTACCACAACTAGCACACCAAACAGTGCCTAAACTTCCCCTATAATTCCACTTGTGCCTACACTCTGGGCATCTAATTGTTACCATTTTTTTTCGTTTAACTCCTTTTTAGCTTTTTCAAACATCTGAGGTAATTCCTTTTCAAATTCCAATTTTAGTTTTTTTATTTCTATAGTTCTACTTAATCTGTTTTTAAGTGTTGTTTCTAAGAAACATTTTTTACAAAGATGTCCTGCCCTGTCTTTAATTTTGAAACATTTATTACATAAGTTCCTTGCCCTTATTGTGAATGGGTTTATCATTTATAAGCGGGAGATAGCCTCATCATGTTCTCGACATCATAGGGTTGATGCCCCATAGAGATATTGTCTATTGGCTATCCTTAATTATAACAACAACAACAACTATATAAACCTTTGTATACTAAAGAATTATGTCCCACCAATTTGAATTGCAGAGAAATCTACATCTTCAACGGTGACGGTTCTTGCACTTGCTGAATCTGATGTTATCCACATTTCTATTGTATCATTTGCTGCTAAATCAACTATACCAGACATTGTCATATTTCCAACATCTGAACCAGTACTAAACGTTCTGCCTGCATGAATATTATTGAAAACAACAGTTCCATTGTTTTTATACATTTCAACAGAGATTACATGAGCTGCTCCTGAACTGTTTTTAATAGAAATACTTGTATCAATCTTATACTTTCCTGCTTTAACAACAACAATATGTCCTTGTGCATTGACAGAAGTCATATTATTAGATTGTCCATCAGTATCAAATATAAGAATTTGAGCTTTAGTTGTACTTGTTGATGTTGTAGCAGTATTATCTCTGGCATATATTTCAGCAAAAGGAAGTCCTGTTCCATCTCCTTTAAAATAAAAATCACTATCAATTCTTACTGCCCCTTTACCAGAAGTTATAACTCCGTCTGTTTGGTCGTGTGTCATTGAAATCCATTGGGTATTATCTGTATCTGGATTTATTTGAGAATGAATATAAACAGTAGGGTTATCTTGTGTTGCATGGTCATAATTTTTATTAATGCCATTACTATTACAAAAAATTAATTGATTTCCCCCGAGGGAATAGGTAACTAGTTTGGCCTGATTGTTTGTGGGGTCTGCTTTAAATCCAAAAGCTGAATTATCATTTCCGATTTGTCTTATACTAATAACCCCACCTGCTGAAGTGTACATCCCAAATCCGCTCGCTTTCATTAATATCCATCTAAAACTTGTAGGTGATGAAATCTCTAAATCTCCACCATTCCAAGTAATTTTTTGGTTTAAACCATCAAAATTAATATAATTTGTTGAAGTTCCAAGATTTAATTTATTATCCATAACAATATCATGCCCACCTGTTTTCTCTGCTATGTGGTCTATCTTTAGATTGGTTGCTGTTATATCTCCTAATGTTGTTATATCTCCTGAAAGAATGAGGTTTCTCCACTTGAGGCCGACAGACCCCAAGTCAAAAGTCGCAGAATCATATGGCATTAAACCTCCAAATCCCCCTTCACCTGTTGTTGTCAGATTAAAACTCCCACTCTTATCTCCTGTAAGTCCTGTTTGATCTTCTAATTCACTCCAAAATAAGTTTCTCTCTTCTGTAAATTTTTTAACACCAGAAAGATTAGGAAGCTCTAAGGGAACACCACCTATACTAGAAATTTTAGCACGTTTTGGAATAAACTGCCTAATCGCTTTTGCTGTCTTAGCTTTGTCTACCATCATCTTCTGCCTCTAAGAATGGTGGTGGTACCTGTACTGTTGTACCTGCTTCTAGGCCCTCTTCATTAGGGTATCTCTTAGCAATAAACCTAGTACCTACTCCACCAGTACCTTCATTGATTGTACCATTACCTCTATTAGTAATTACCATAAAATATCAAGAACTAAGAACTATTTAAATTTTACTCTCTATTATCAATGCCTAAGATAGCCATACCTCTACCATCATTAAAAGAAGCAACAGTATAAGAGCCACTAACTGTATTAGTTAAAGCAGTAGCTGCAGCATCAAGCGCTGTTTTAATAGAAGTAGCATCTATAGGAGCTGTCACAACCTGAACAGTTGTATCTCCTCTAAGTAGTGAACCTACCATCTTAAGCTGAGGTGACTATGTCCCAAGCACTCCCATTATCAATATATAATTTAGAACCACTCATCTTTAATCTACCTGCCACTCCTGGTGGGCTAGTCACTTCACTAATAGTATCAGTCATCTCTATAAAAGTCACTCTTTCAGTACTTATCTCTTTCTCATCATGAGCCATTATTTCTTTCCTTTAGATTTAGGTGCTTCCTTAACAGGCTCTTCTTTAGGAGTTTCCGCAAAGTATCTGTAAGGTGTAGGGTTTTTCTTATTACCTTTAATATTAACTATCTCTTCTGCTCTTGCAGTCTGTCCACTCTTAATAAAGTACTCATATAATTTCTTCATATTTGCTTCTGTCATCTTAAGTCAACACATCAGTTAGTAATACATTCCCTTGTGGGTTTGTAAGATAACCTACTCCTCTTGTCCATACTCTTATGTTCCTTCCAATACCTGGGTCTACTGTAGTATTACCAGTCATAGCTTCTGCTTCTGCATAGGTTTGAGCTAAAGGCCCTATTGTGAATAGTACGAAATCAGTAGTTGCTTCTGTATCTACCTTAATAGATACACCTAATAGGTTCATGATCTCTCCACTCTGTATCTTCTCACTAGCGAAGCCAGGTATACTAGAACCCTTACCTGAGATTAACCAGTTCTTTAATGCCTCATAAGCGATAGGGTCCATGATAGCACTAATAGAACTACTACCTAAACCTGCTGCTTGTATTAATCGTATTGCTCTATTGAAATCCTTGATAGGGTCTGCTGCAAAGTTAGGTGCATCCCATTGGTCACCACCTACTGCGGTTGTAGCGAAGGTTTGTATCTCACTAGGAGATTGGTTTTCTGTCATAATATTATATAAGTCTATGTTCCTATCTCTTATGATTCTTTCAGTTAAGTCCTTAACAGTAGGAGCTACAGTATCTATCTCTGCATCTGTAATATCCTCTTTATCTAAAAATCCTTCTATAAAATATTTCTTAACAAAAGTAGTATTTCTGTCCCATGATACTTCTTGTGTTGCAGGTCTTGAACCAGGCGATACATTACTACTTGCACTAGGAGCTGTTAAAGCAGCTATTCTTATAGGGTTCTTTCTAAACCATCTAACACTATCACCTTTTAACTTCCTTGCTTGGAACTCTTGTTTAAAATTATAAGTAAACTTCTCTGCACCCTTAACGAACTTATCAATGTCCAGTCCAAAGATGTCTTGTTGTCCTCTGCTATCAGCCATTATCTACCCACCCATACTTCTTTAGTTTCACTAGCTGCAAAGTCTTCTAATGCTGTACCTACTTTTAGGCCTTGTACTATTGCACTTCCTGATAATGTGCTTTTTTTAATTGAAGCAATAAGGTTACTACCTGATAACATAACAGCATCTCCTGCGTCTATAACATGGTCTTTACCTACACAAGTCATTCTAAAAATACCACCTCTGAATAAAGCTAACCTAGTTCTATCATCACCTGCTATTTTCTCTCTACGTGCAATACCTGCGAAAGGTGCTAGAAAATGACTACCTGACATGGCTGTTCTACCTATTGTACTTGATCCAGATAACTCCATACAGGTACCTTTCTCAATACCAAAAGTATCAATAACTATAAAATCAACAGGCTCTTCTGTCTTTAAAACTAACTGAGCTTCATTTGCCATGAATTCGGTTAGCCGAATAACTATTTAAACCTTTTGCTTTTTTCGTAGTTCACTGACAAAGAAGTTAAATTGGTTGCCTATCTCTAAGCTTGTCTCATACCATCCATATCTTATCCAGAACCATCCAAAGAAATAACAGAATAACCCATATCCTAGAGCTAATATCATAGTCGCTTTAACATTCAGAGAAGAGAGACCGAATAGGGCTAACACTACCTTCATGTAACTTGATAGCCCATATCCAATATCAAACCTAAACTTGTGTTTTAGTATCTTTCCTTTATTAGAGCTTAGGGCCTCTTGTCTATTCTTAAAGCATTTCTCCATGTTCTGTTTCCCTGTCTTCTTTTATACCAATTCCCATTATGTTAACTGCTCCCCTATCAATAGGCATAGCTTTGTCTATTTTATAGTCAGGTATTGGTTTAACACCTTTACCTAACATCTTTCTAATAGCAGCGAAAGCCATCTTATGTGCTTTGTTCTGCGGCTCTCCTTTATAATCATGTGGATGGAATACAGTGTTTAATACTATATCCTTATATTCTTTAGGGAAGTTAATACTCCATAGCTGAATAGGTTGTACTCCCATTTGGAAAAATATCTTTTCCTTCTTCTTTGCTCCCTTAGGTTTAAACATCCATGGTAAGAACTTACCTCTTAACATAGCCATGAACTTGTTAACATCTTCATATACTCCTCGTGTTGCTATAAATAAGTGCATTATATTGTTAGATTAGATGGAAAACAAGTTCCTATATAGTTCTGATAAGAATACACTGCCTCTCTGACTAATGCTTCATCTACAAAACTACTAGCTACTCTCGCTACAGCTTTAATAGTTGTATAGCTTCCTATAGCCATACCAAATATTAGTCCTATAAGGAGACATCCAATAGCTATGATCCATAACTCTTTTTTCATTTCCTTTGTTCTAATAGAATCTTCTCTTCTGCAAGTCTTAGAAATGCTTTCTCTATTATTAAAGAGGTTTCTAATTCTTTAATAGTAGCTTTCCTACAATCTCTTACTTGTGTCCATATAACCTCTAACTTAGTTCCTATCTTAATCAGTGGTTTTGTCATTTTTACTTTCAAGTTTACCTGCTAGAGCATCTTTGGCATAGTCTTCATCAGATTGTTCAGGTTTCTTCACTGGTTGTACACCTGCCTCTGTTTTCCCAGATAGCATCTGTTGAGCTAATACTTCTTCATTCTTAGCTCTTTCAGATTTAATCTCTTCTAAAACTCTTTCGAGCTTCTCTCTCTCCTCTTGGACCTGTTGAACAATTCCCTTCTCTTCTTTTCCTTCTTCCACCTTATCCTCTGCTTTGGGCTGTGCTTCTTCCTCTTTCTTTTTCGAGTCATCTTCCATTTTCTATTTACCCCCTTTCATATCTTTTAAAGGTACTCTCCATCCTGCTAATCCTGCAATCGCCATAAATATAATAGTTCTAAATGTTCCATTAATCCCATTAAACATAGCCCCTATCTCTAATATAGTTAAACAAACAATAGCAGTAATTACTACAGAGTTAGGTTTCATAATGCTAACACCAACCCTATGACAAAACAGAAAACAAAAACGAGTTCCTCTTCTCTAGTCATTTGTTAAACCTCGTTTTTAAATCAGCTAATGTTGCTGCTTTTTGATGAGCAGGTGAGTTTTCAATAAGTCCTTCAATTTTAAAACCCGCTACTTCTCTCAAACTTGTATTTATCCTTGAACGTCCTGAGAATATCTTTATAGCTACATCTCTTCCCTTTAAAGAGATTCTTACATTGGCACTATCTATAGCGGCTAGTTGTAATTGTGCTTCCATATTATCTAAGATTAAACTTATTTGTTTAATTCTTTCAAAGCCTTCGGTAGTGTCCATATCTCCACTAGATACTGTAGAAGCTATATCTGTTGCTATAGTTTCTAGCTTAACTATTCCAGTTGTAAGGTTCTTAACCTTCTTATCAGTCCCTATTAATTGAGCGAACGAACCTACAAAACCCCCTACTCCTGCTCCTACAGCAGCTAAAAGAGGTAAAGAAACTAGACCCATCTCAACCATTGTAGCCTCTATCTCTTCATCATAAGTTGTTACTATTTCACTTGCTAGAGTCTTGTCTATTCTTAAATTTTGTATTGCTAATTCTGTTTCTGTAACCCTTTCTTCTGCTAATCTCTTTCTAAAAGCAGGGGTATCTTCATCTATACCCCCTGGCGGTGATGGTAATTTATCAATACCTATTAGAGATACTAACATATCCATAAGAACTCCTGCATTTTCTTGTTCAGGACTAATTATTGGGACTACTTCAGGTTCTTCAAATACCCCTGCGGCTCCAAATTCAGAAGCTAATTCTTCTCTTTGTCCAGGAGAGATTAATCCAGCCTGCCTTTCACTTTCTTGTTGTTCTTGTTCTGCAGTTATTATTTCTTGTTCTTGTCGTTGTATTGTTCTTCCTAAGACTTCTCTTTCTCTTTTAGCAGCAGGGCCTGAGAATTGAATATCTCCTTTGGGGTCTGTAAAAAAGGCTACACCAGGATCAGTAATAAATGGCTCTTGTCCGCCGCCATCTACTGGCACTACAGGTGCAGGTGGTGCTCCTCTTGGTCCTGTCTGAACACCTGAATCAGATTGAGTTTTAAAAGGGTCTGGTCTAGGTATAAATGCTTTAGGTATTCCCTCAGCTGTTAAGCCTGTGATTTCATCTTCTTTCTTCTTCTTCTTATCGACTACTGTTACTCTTACCATTATCTTCCTGCTCCTGGATTTAAGTCTGCGGGTTGTGTAGCTTTTACTGCGTTTTCTGCGTCTTTCTTCTCATCTGTAATCAAGTCATTCATTAGTGATTTAGTGAATTTAAGCTCTATTCTTAATGCTAACTGATCCCATACTTGCTCCATTATATCTCTTTGTTCATCTTTAATACTTACTTCAAAACCTAGATATGCTATCTTTGCACTACTCTCTGAGAACTCACCACCGCCACCTACTATAATCTGAGGCATACCTAACACCTGATAGAAGTAATCCTTAAGATGTTCTCTCCATGGTAAAGGGTTCAGGGTTGAGTTACTTGGTACTGCTAATACTTTAGGCTCTTCTACAGTTCCTTTAGGATAGAATAGACTTCTACCTTCATTAAATACCTTATCGAACTTAGCAATATAAGCATCAATCTTTGTTTTATCAGAACTGTCTATAGCTTGAGTTAACATAGGCTTAACATATCTGTGCATCAATAGCCTTACATCATCAAAGCTTTCATTATTAGCTTCAAGTATTTTCTTAAGTGCGGCACTATCTGCTATACCATGTATCTCATTAGCTATCCTTTTATTAGTTAAATGAAATATCTCATTTGTTTTAAACCTTTTAACAGTTTTATCCCCTCTTGTTTCTTCATACCTTATTAACAATCCTTCTTTATTATATATATGAGTTATTGTAGCAGGGTTTAATACTTTAAGATTAATCAATAATCCGTTCTCACCTCTTACTATCTCTGCGAAAGCATCTCCTGCGATTCTTTTAACAGTTATTAGGTTCTTTAGAATTGTTCTAAAATTATCCTTACCCCATCCTGTGAGATTATCTAAAGTGTTCTTAGTTGTGTCATTAGACATAATTTCCTCACCAACAACCCAGGCGGCTCTTATATCTGCTGCAATCTTAAACTCTGGGATTTGTTTATAAATTGCTAACTGGTTATTCCAATCATCATTAATTTCTCTAGTCTCATTAATAGTAGCTGTATCTAATTGAGAACTATCTATCTCTATAGGCTGATTAGTGGTTATTGTGCTTGCTACTTGGTTTAGTTTCATATCTCCCATTTTATCTTTTCAATTTGAAAGGCATTAATAATGACATTTCTGTTGTTACCTCTGAACCGCTTATTGTTTTCCATGCTCTCGCGAAAGGGTCATGCCCTACTCTAGTATTAAAGTCTGCTCTAGTTCCGAAGGTGTAATACCAGAACTGTAAGAGATCACCCTTTTTAAATATTGTTTTTGGGAAGGCTAATTTAACAGCTGTCATTTCAGGGAATACATCTTTATTAGCTAGTGCTGCTATTTCTGCTGTTGAACCTGACACTATAGTTCTATGTGGAAATCTCCCCACATTAGAACCAAAAGTATTAGAACCTGATATATCAAAACCTACCTTCAACCCTGCTCTCCCTGCTGTCTGACTACCGCTCACACTAAAAGGTATATTGATTACAGCATCTCCTTCTATAGTTTGTGATGTTCCAAAGTCTAATGTAAATCTTTGTTTTGAGTTTGAAGTAGTCCCTAATGGGTGAGAGTAATATTGAGTTGTTGTTAGTATTCCATTAACCTGAGACGCAACAGTAGAACCACTTGTTTTACCTGCATATATCTTAACAGTGCTTTGACCTCTAATAATATCATTAGCAGGAAACGTTATTATTGCATCTGCAGCAGTTCTATATACTGTTGGGATTGGCATTATTCCATATTCTCCTGAACATTATCATCCTTAAGGAAGGCTATACCCTTTCTTACTATATCTGCATTAACATCTAATATTGTTTGGGCCTGTGATAGTGTAGGGTAAGAATCTAAATCATAATTAACAATCTTCATAGCTATATGGCTGCTTGCTACATCTGATAACGAACCTGAGAAGTTAGACTTAGGGGTATCATCTAGCCAGTCTTTTCTAGTCTCTGAATTAATATAGCCTTCTGTCTCATCAGACCATCTATTAAGAACAACATTATCTTTTATTATATTAACATTTGCATCAAGTCCTGCCTTTGTAACAGCTGACCCTGATGTACATAATGTAAAAGCCATGTTTTTTATTAGTTTACCAATTATTTAAATCTTTAGGAAGCTGAGCCCTCTATCCATAAATCATTACCCTTGTCTTTCTTTGCTAATTCTGCTGCTCTCTTTATTCCTTCAACAATATGAGTATCTCTTCCAGTTATCCTTACCTTATGCAGCCCATGAGCATCTTTGACTAAATCCCATCTCACAGAACGAAAAGAGGCTTTTATATCACTCCTATTATAAAGATGTATTTCTCCTCTTTCACCCATTGCCCTTAGATTATCGTGCATATCTTCATTATGTAATCTTTGTTTGCCCTCTTCTTGATTTATTGAAATAGCTCTATTATTCATTGCTATAATTATTCTTTTCATATCCTCAACTTCCATCAGGTGGTCATATATTGAAACACCTAAGGTTCCTGCACCTGCATCTATTCCTGATTGTATACACCGCCATTTCCTAGTATATTCCATTACCAAATCTTCATTATCAATAGTTAAAAGCAGCCTTCTCGTATAGTGGTCTATTTGGATGAAATTCTGAGGGTTTGTTCTTTTAAGTATCTCTGATGTGAAAGCATCCCCCCCCATTCTTGCTAGGTCGAATCCGCCGTAGTTTCTGCCCCCCATAGGGACTATCTGCTTCTTTTCATCAATGTGGCATACTTTATCTATCCAATCATCACTATAAAACTGCCTTTTATCTAATGCAGCAATACCTAGATATTCTTGAGCATAAGCCATCTCACTCATATCATCTTTCTCTTCTTTAAGGAATGCTATAAACCCTTCTCTTTGGTCCTTTGTCCAAGATGGACTTATTGGCCTTTTATGTGCAACGGTTTCTGAATCCATCCCCCAAACCTTGAAACGGGCCTTTGGGTTCTTCTTAATCATTGCATCTTCATATTTTTCCCAAAAATAGCCTTCTTGACCATCAAAGGTACCAAACATCCATATTCTACCATTTGTAGTGGCTAATATAGGTCTAGCTGCCTCAAAGAACAAATCTGGTTGAAATGGTGCCTCATCAACTATTAATACTTGACCTTCAAACCCTCTTGATGATCTTCCAGTATCACCTACTGGTTTTGCTAGAAGTATACGCCTATTTCCTTTAACTTTTAGAATTAATCTGTTTAATGTTGGCTTATCCTTCCCCTTACCTACAAGTTTAGGATATTTGGATTGTGCATAAGCTGTTGCAAACGCTATTATAAGCTGTGCTTGGTCAATAGTAAGAGAGGCGCATACTATTTGGGATGTTGGATGAGGGTTATGATGATATTTTAACCATTCTACAGACTTATACGCGAATAGATGTGTTGCACCTATTCTTCTACCTTTATATAGCAAGATATGATGCTCTTCATCTTCTAATATCTCTTGTTGCCACTTATCTAGTCTTATTTCCATACTATAATATCTTCCAGTGACAGTTATTAATATCTTTAATTAATCTCATATCCACCATTGTCTTTAAGCAAGCTTCTATAGTTCTTTCATCAGCACCAATATTCTTAATTATTAATGCTGCTAGTTTAGTAGTTCCAACTTCATCACCTTTTTTAAAATTATCTTCTATTATCTCCTTACATTGATTATATCTATTCTTTCCCATACTACACCCACACACACACTTTATTTAAATGTATGTGTGTTTCAGAAATCATATCTCTATCTTCCCTTAGCTAATTAGCTTAAGCTAACTATAGCAGCAGAGCCTTCACTAAGCGAAGCTTTAAAATTGCTGCTGCGATACGTCCATTATTTAGGCAGGCTGACATACTCCTGCTCTTGTAACACACACACTTTTGTATTACTCACGCAAACAACACTAATATCAATATGTACTCTCACTATTCGTTATTAATATCTCTATTCAAATTCGATAATCAGGATATTTAGATATTGATTTGTAGAACATCATTATTAGAAGTGGTTGAAGTATATAAATATTATTATAATATTTGTAAGATTTGTCAGTGGGGATAGGCCAGGATTACATACAAATATTAACGAACGCCGCAAAAGGTAATATAAGCGTCTTTCCATAGGAAATAGAGGTAAGACACTATTAGATAGCGAGTTATTCGGTGTACCGATTAACTAACACAGCCCCACCCCAAGGTTAGAGGTCAAGGACTACGGTCGGCCCTGTATGATCTGGCGTATCTATGTGTAAAAGGTTCGCATAATCATTATTGTACGAACTATTTAGCCCGAGCATACATTAATTAGCTATTGAGAAGTGACTATGATTTGCTTAGTCAACGTGATTAAACTATATAAATGCTTGTGTGAGGGCTAGATTAGCCCCTCATATATAGCTAAAAATGCCTTACATAGCTCATAGAAGCCCTTATCCTTGCCATACTTCTTCTCCCATGCACTCCCCCATCTAAGCCTGCAATGCACAGCTTGGTGACAAGGAAAGCATAGCTGTATAGTAACATCCTTAGCATAGTCAATATGATGCTTAGGATACCTCATCTTCTTACCCTTCTTAGTAAGCCCTTGCTCTTTACCACACAATACACATTTCATCCATTTATCCTCTTTTTTAGCTCTTCTCTGTCTATTTTAACTATACCTCTTTTAGAATCTACATATAAAATAAGTTCATCACTATCAATCAACCTCAACACATGATTAGCTTGAGCTATTTTTCCTATAATAATTAGATATTCAGGGCTACCCATAGTATAATTATTTAATTCAGCTTCTAATTCTTTTATTGTTTTCATGTATTCCATTTTGAGTATGATGATGTGGGGCTGATTGCAAGGCCAATCAAGTTTTTTGCCGCACCCCACACCTTCCCAGTCTTTCCTGAGCGTCAAATTAAATACGTTCGGAGGTTGCAAAAACCTTCAGGGTATTCCTACCCAATGGCAGAGGCAGGATTCGAACCTACGTTTCTGAGCCAACTCCGAAGAGCCCCGGGTGTCAGTGTGTTAGGCCACTCCACTACTCTGCCTTATTACCCTCAAAGTGAGGGCTTAATAATAATTAAATTAAAGATATTAGGTTATTTAACCAGTTGTATAAATCTATCATTTCTCCAGTTCTGCTTTCTTTACCTAATTGTTCTCTTAATTGCATTGCTTCATCCCGGTCCATGATAAGAGTTATTTTATATTCCTTTATTAATTCTGTTTCTTTTAACATTTTAACTAAAAGCTTTTTGTGCTTGTTTTACAGTATTTATTGCAATTTCCATTACTGCAACACTTACTGAATCTGTTTTATCATAGATAGCACAGAATACTTCAACAGCTAAACCAACAGGGTCTTTCTCATAA
>SDBT01014599.1_pt1 | contig 12517 bp, 12 predicted proteins | sample 2277101 | NCBI WGS metagenome assembly SDBT01 (sample SAMN10404973, study PRJNA504765) | marine sediment metagenome | isolation source: marine sediment core GS10_PC15, 103 cmbsf | place: Arctic Ocean: Southern Knipovich Ridge | collected 2010
TTAATGTTGATGATAGGAGTAGCTGCTACGAAAATGATCCATTGCATGATCATCAAAACCATTCATACGCATGAGCTTGAAGAAATCCATGCAGAATCACATTATGAGATAACTGATAGACGGGAGAAAACCTTAGCGATATAAAAAAAGGCCCGCTTCTCGCGGGCCTTTTAATTACTCTTAGTTCTTTTCTACTTCATCAAAAATCTTCTTTATTGAGGCTAAAGAGCCAACCAATGATGATGCCTCATAGGGTACTATAATCAGTTTAGAATCCTTGCCTTCAGTCAATGAAGGAAGAACTTTAATATACTGCGTTGCAATCATATATGGAAGTGGATCTCTACCAGGAACTGCCTGATGAACCACCTCAATTGCTTTTGCCTCTGCTTGTGAAACGGTGAGCCGTGCTTCTGCCTGCCCTTTTGCTTCAAGTACGCGTGCTTCTCGATCACCTTCTGCTCTTAAGATTGATGCACGTTTACTACCCTCAGCTTCAAGGATAGTTGCTCGGCGATCCCGCTCTGCTCTCATCTGCTTTTCCATTGCATGGCGAATATCACCTGGTGGATTAACCTCTTGGAGTTCTACTCGGTTCACCTTAACGCCCCATTTATCGGTTGCTTCATCAAGGATCACCGTAAGGCGCTCATTGATCTGATCGCGAGAAACAAGCGTTTCATCAAGATCCATAGAGCCGATAACATTACGCAAGGTTGTTTGCGTAAGCTTTTCAATTGCTAGTGGCAGGTTAGAAACCTGATAAATCGCCTTTTTTGGATCCATCATCTGATAATAAAGCAATGCATTGATTTCCATCGTTACATTATCTTTAGTAATCACGTTTTGCTTTGGGAAATCATACACCGCTTCGCGTAAATCAATTCGCGTAAGTTGATGCGAGCTGCGATAATACTTACCATGCATTTCTTCGACATAGGTCCAATAGACTCTGCGAGCCTTATCAAAAAATGGATTTACAATATTAAAACCTGGATATAAAATCCGATTAAACTTACCCAGTCGCTGGATAATAACCACTTCTGCCTGAGAAATAATGTAAACCGAATTCCATAGAAGAATAATGCCAATAAGACCTATTGCGGCCATCATGGCCAAGAATGATACTACAAACATAATATCTCCTTTCATATAAGTTAAAAAATTGAATACAAACACCATATGCTCAGTATTCTCCGAAAGGAGAATAAAAGGGAATCAGCCCTCATAGATAAGCGGAGTTTATCCTGCGTTTATCGAAGGAGCGGCCACGGCATTAAAGGAATGTAAGGAAAATATCTAAGTACTATTAATATACCAAAAAAAGTTGATTTCTGCAAATGAAAAATAAAATACGTTGCTAATTTTGCTTATTAGAATATCTCAATTAAGTATCGTGGTATTAGCGACAGCAAAAATTTCTGGGTCTCCCCCTTCATTAACGCGTAATCCTAAACGACCTACCGGACCACATTGGCAATAGCGAATGTATTTGCGGTTTATTTCTGGAGCATCAGGAAACTCACGCCATAAAGAGATATAAAACGGTCCATCCTCATCCTTAGAACACTCACCGCTGGCATATCCGCCGAATTTGAGATAAATCGATTTTGTTTCACCGCTCACTTCTATCAGATCTATGCGCATACGATCAGAAACGCGAATACTCTCTTGTAATTGTGGATGTGTCTTCTGGAGGTCAAATTTTGAATTGTGAACTAATAAAAATCGTTGGTCCCCACTTCCAACAAACACTTTAAAATCAGCATCTGCTGTATTATTTTCAAAAACATCAAAAAAAGTGTTCACTGGGGTAAGCACTTGCCCAGCTCTTAAAAATAGTGTTCCAGCAACTAAACAGCCAAAAAGAATCTTTTTCACGCCCTCTCCTTTTCTACGACACCATTTTTTGATGAATGTCGAGTAGAACCCTGCGAAGTTTGCCGAGTCTGATGGCACGGATAAACGAAGCATGGGTTAGTATGAGCCAAGTCTATCAAACCGGATCTCCCAAACGCAATAGTCCTTAGAAATGGCTCTAGATGGGACCTTTTGATAACAATCTGGGAAAATAGTAAGCTTTTTCTATAGGGAATTTTTAGGGATCAGGAGCAATTCGTGTTTCGTAGTAAAACTATTCTTACCATCATTATTGGGCTGATAGCCTTGCCCGGCTGTATACAGCAAGAAATTATCAAAAAAACCATACGGATCGTCCGTACCCAAAAACCGGCGCAACCGGTAAAAAACCAGCATATTATCAATGTATTAGTCCATGGAACCCATTTATTTCCTCTCTGGTTCTTGCGTAAGTTTACTTATTGCCAAGAAGGCATGCATCCGATTGCTGATGTTCCCCATAGGCTTGTGCAATATCGTGTTGCGCAACAATTATCGATGTCTGACCCCTATGAGTTCCCCGTAGATTCGTTTTATGCATTTGTATGGTCAGGAGAATTATGTTTTAAAGAACGTAAAAATTCAGCACAAAAATTATACTTTCAGCTACGGGAAATTCTGAGAGACTATAGAAAAAAGCATAAACGAAATCCAAAATTACGCGTTATTACTACAAGCCATGGAGGCAACGTAGCCCTCAATATGGCAAATATCGAAAACGCTCATAAGACAATTCATATTGATGAGCTTATTCTCTTATGTTGCCCGGTTCAGCATGAGACGCGTGATTTTGTGAGCAGTCCGCTGTTTGGCAAAGTATACTCCCTTTACTCAACGGCAGATTATATTCAAAAGCTAGACCCTCAGGGATTGTATAAGGATAATCAACGTAAAGATGCATCTCTTTTTTCAAATAGACGATTCAAACCCCATCCCAAGCTTAAGCAAGCAAAAGTGAAAATTAATGGATTCACTATCGGGCATCTTCACTTTGGCTCGAGGCGCTTTATGACAGTGCTACCTCATATGATTAAAGAGCTGGGCCAATGGGTGATGGATAAAAAAGAGGGCGTGGAATACATCCTCTCGATGCATGTATAACCCGGCTGGTTCAAGAGAGCGATAATGATATACTTATACTATAAGATGGGAAAGGGGTTACTATGAAAAAGAGATTAAAATATTGCGCTGCGTTTATTCTAGCGCTTACGATATCAACGAAACAAACCCAAGCATGGTGGTTCATGAAGAAAAAACCAATAATTACGGTATATATTCACGGCACACGAGTAATACCTCATTTTTTGATCAAAAAGCTATTCCATTGTACTGATGGATTCCATAAAGCTTCAGAGATTGATCAATGGTATCAGCAACGCAAAGCAGTAGATTGGATTACTGAAAGTGATCATAAGGCATATCCATCCAACAACTGTTATATTTTCTGCTGGTCAGGTGATCTTTCTGTTGAAGCTCGCCAAAAAGCAGCGAAAAAACTGTATAGCCATCTTAAAAAATTAGTAGCAGACTATCAAAAGAAATATGGCACAACACCAATCATAAAACTGATTTGCCATAGCCATGGGTGTAATGTAGCGCTGAGCTTGGCTAAAGAATTCAAAGATGAGCCAGCATTCAGCATTGATGAGCTCATTATGCTTGCCTGCCCGGTTCAGAAAAAGACAGCTCCATTGGTAAAAAGTCCGATCTTTAAAAAGATTTATTCCGTTTATTCAACTATGGATAATATACAATGGCTTGATCCACAATGGTTTCAAAAAAAGAAGGGAAGCTTCTTCTCACGCCGAATATTCAAGCCCCAAGACAATCTTAAGCAGGCTGCCATCAAGATCAATAATAGGGGAATTTTCCATATCGAATTCCTCTTTAAAAAACTCAATAGCTTACTTCCAACCATTATCGATAAAATGAAGGCAATGACTCATACGGGAAGTACATTAAAAATGCACCATATTCTAAATTTTAAGAGTAAGTAATTAATTCTTAACTGTCTTCACGATTGCATCCGCATCGATCTCTTCATAACCCATCAGCTCATCAGGTGTTCCGGATCGCGGCAGCCTATCTACAAACAAGCAGTCTACTTGGATCTCAGCATTTCTCACCGCAAAACTGACCGCTTCTCCAATACCACCAGCCTGATAATGATCCTCTACGGTGATAATTCTATTGCCGGATTTTTTTCCAACTTCTAAAAGCGTTTGCACATCTAAAGGCTTTACGCAATAAAGATCAATAACGCTCACAGCAATCCCCTGCTCTTCAAGCGTTGCAGCCGCTTGCAATGCATTAACCACAGTGATCCCGGCAGCCACAATACAAGCTACATCATTACTTCCCTGCTTGAGCACTTTGCACCCACCAATTTTAAATTCTTCATCATTAGCATATCGAATTGGAGTGCCCATACGCGTTGTACGCAAATAACTAATGCCATCATGATAGTTGGCCATAAGCTCCACTAATTTCCAGGTGCTCACTGCATCTGAAGGATAAAGCACTATTGAATCGGGCAACGTACGCATAATCGTAATATCCTCAAGTCCCATTTGGGATGGCCCATCTTGCCCGATAGAAACCCCAGCATGGGAACCACATAAGCGTAATGCAGCTCTCCCAATTGCTGCCATACGAATTTGATCAAAAGCACGGCTCATAAATGAGCTAAAAGTAGAGGCAAAAGGAATCTTTCCTAATTTCTCAAAGCCGACTGCCATACCAATCATATTTTGCTCAGCAATAAAACTTTGTACAAATCTATCCGGATGAGCTTTCTCAAAAGTCTCGGCAAAGGTAGAATTTTTCACCTCCCCATCAAGTGCAACAACATTGGTACAAACATCCCCTAAAGCAGCTAATGCATCTCCATACGCTTGGCGAGTTTTATATGATTGGCCGATTTTGTAATCTGGCTTACGCATAATAATAATTTCGCATTGTGTTTGGGCTTGTTTTACATGAGGAACCTCAGGCTTCCAACTATGCGGATCAACGTAGTTGGCAGCTTTAGAGAATCTTTTTTCTAATTGTTCTAAAGCAATTTCAGCTTGCTCTGGCTTTAATGCCTTGCCATGATGTCCATTTTCATCCTCCACCAGATCAACACCATAACCCTTATAGGTTTTAGCAATAATCATGACTGGTTTGTCTGATTTTTTAGCTTCTCGAAATGCTTTGATCAGTTGCTCCACATCATGACCGGGCACTTCAATAGTATGCCAGCCAAAGGCGCGGAATTTCTCTGCGGTTTTTTCAGTATGATGCCCATCCATCACTTGTGTGGTTTGGCCTAAACGATTCGCATCAATAATGCCAATGAGATTACTAAGATTATAGTAGGCGGCAATTTCGGCCGCTTCCCAAATAGAACCTTCTGCAACTTCACTATCACCCATGAGCACATACGTATAATAATCATGATGAAACATCTTTGCATTCATCGCCATGCCAGCACCAACTGATAAACCTTGGCCAAGCGAACCGGTTGCCGCTTCTGCCCATGGAAATCTCGGGGTCGGATGCCCTTCTAATACTGAATCAAACTCCCGATAAGTCATCAGTTCTTCTTGCGTGAGAAAACCTACCTCTTTCCATACAGCATATAAAATTGGGGCCGCATGCCCCTTAGAAAGAATAAAATGATCATTATTTGGATTTTTGGGATTAGTTGGATCATAGTTCATCACATCAAAAAAAAGCACTGATATGATATCGGCTGCAGAAAGGGCTGATGTGAGATGACCAGATCCGGCTTTGGTTGTCATGCGTACAACATTCGTACGCATATTAAAGGCTTTATGGGAAAGAAATTCTTTATCAGAGCTCATGATTCTTCCGAGTATGATTTAAACATACCGGAAGTGTATCATCTGAAATTAAAGCTGCAATGAAGACTATAATAGATTGCAATAAGACTGTTGAGAATCATCAAAGCTGCATAGATATTTCAAGAATAAAAATATCGATTCATCAGGGAAAAAATATTTTTGAGAAATATTAGAAATATAATTTTTAATCGACTTTTTACCTTCCTGAGTCTCAGATTTTTTAACCACCCAAGGGCTTATCTGAGAACCCAACTGATATACTAAAAATGGACGAATACAATTAATATCACAACTTGAATAGGTTTTAAGCTTTTCATTTATTGCAACTTCAACAATCTTAACAGATTGAAGCTCATTTTCAGATAGCCCTTTACAATAAGTCAAATAGTCTTTCAAAGACGTATCAATCGGAACATTCATTGACCAAACAGTTTGCCCCATACTCATCATTACCAATAACCCAAATAATTTTCCCATGATCTCCCCTTATTTAAATAATCCAACTAGAGTATCACTAGTCTGTCCATATGTTCTATAAAAGCGCAAACCCCCTTATTAATAGCCCTTTTCGAAGAGAATTATTCTATAGTACTGGATTATTAAGATTTAGCAAGAAGAGAAAGCTCTTTTTTAAGCCTGTGAAGGAGATCATTCCATTTGCCAAGATCCTTCTGCCAAAAGAGCTTGGCTGTAGGATACCAGGGAGAAATTTTTGAACCATAATCGAAAAAGCGCCAACATGGTGTTTTGATTAGCGCAATCCAGACCGGTATTCCAATGGCACCAGCAAGATGGGCAATAGAGGTATCGACCGTAATTACCAGATCGAGATTGGCCATAAGCCCAGCAGTATCCATGAATGGGCCGCCTTGGCAATCAAGATCATCAAACGCGATAAATCTACCATTCTTTTGCACATCCCGGCCACCATACAGCTTTTGCAGGCTATAGAGCGTGACACCCGGCACAGCGCACTGCAGCATTTCATTCATCTGCATACTTCGGCTTGCACCAAACAATTTCTTATCCCATGTTCCCCCTGCTTGCCAGCAAATTCCAACTTTCAAATTCTTATCGTGCGCGAGTCGCTTTTTCCATTTAGCAACCAATTCTTTTTGCGGATGAATGTATGGATTATAAGGCGCAATTTCTTTATGCCGCACAATATAGGAAAGCGCACCGGTATGCATATCAAAAAATGGAGCCTTAATGCCGCGCGTCACTATTTGATCTACAAATGAACAACAACCCACAATAGGCAAATACTTTTTATTTGGCACCTCAAATATTACCCTTTTTGCTCCATGCTCTTTGAGTAATTTCGCAACAGGAAGGAGCATAAATATATCCCCATACCCAGCGACATTCTCATATACCAAAACTGATTTACCAGAGACATTCTCTTTTGTGGCTACAGGCTGATGATATCCTCGTGATCGCGTAAGCCTGAAAATATAATCATCTTTTATGGGTGAAGCTTTCCATATTTTTTCCGTCGTTGGATCAAAAAATTCAACCTGTTTGCCCAGTAAATGATAATAAACTGCTCGGTTTTGATAAACCGCTAGAGAAATGTAAGAGGTGATTACCAAAAGAAGCAGAAACTTTAATTTATTCATCTAATAAAAATACCATTTTTTTAGATCTTGTTCGATTTTTTATGGTATTCTTACCTTTATGATTCATATTCAAAAACAGCATGCATTACAAAGAATCCAAAAATTTATCTTTATCCAACTTTTTCTCACGCTTATTTCTTTGCCAGTATTAATTTGCTGGGGCTTTCCTTTATCGCTTGCCTCCCCTCTAGCAAACTTTATTTTCGGCCCCGTTTTATCTTTATTTCTACTGCTTTCATCATTAATCTTTTTTTGTGAGCTATTTTGGATCCCTAATGGATGGTTAATTGCACTGCTACAACAACTCACAAGCTGCTGGTTGGCCATTCTTAATTTGGGGACCCGTTCATGGCTGCTTGGAATAAATAAGCCCCCAATATGGATATTTATTACGTTGCTTATTGCAACAACTGCTGTTATTCATGCGAAGAAAATAAAAACTATCCCCCAAAAAAGTATTGCTTTATTAATTTTGCTGTTTAGCAGTTGTGGCATTATTAGATTATATGCACCATTAGATGATCATATCGAAATCCCATTTGCTGATAACACGATCAGTATTATTAGAGATGAAGGCAAAATTATTGTTTTCGATCCCGGAGTTTTGGGTAAACGGCAATCGGCTCAATCCTGGGTACAATACACCCTTCTTTCAGAGCTCAATAAACGGTATGGCACTGCCCATATTGATCATTTAATTTTATCACGGCCAGGAACCTTATTGTTTCAGACGGTTGAGGTGCTGCTCAAAAAAACTACCGTTAGCACGATTTACTTACCATGGTGGGAAGGAAATCTCAGTAAGAATGGATGGAGATCATTTTTTGCTATGCAAAGAGTTATTAAAGAAAAAAAGATATCATTACGCCGAATTAAAAAAGGCTCAAAAAAGCTTACGAATACATATCAGCTATGCACATTACCTGAACCATTAAAAAAAGGACCACAAGGAATTTTGTATACACCTATAGATTTAGTAATTAGAGATAAGTAAATACTAAACGTGCCGCCTCCTAAGAAGCGGCACGCTCTATCATTCAATAGTTATCGACAACACTTTTTTTGACAGATTTTGATTTCGTTAAGAGCCTTTTGAGCCGACTCAACAAAACCATCTCTACCAGCATCAAGCTGCCAAATCTTATGTTTGGCATGCTTACTACAAGCATCGTGACATGTGGCTACCGTTTTACGATCCTGCTTTTTTGAAGCAGTACGCTTTTTGATAGCCTTTTTCTTTGTCGTTCTTTCTTTGGGTTTAGTTTCTGCTGCGACTACGTGCTGTGTTGCTAGGCCTGTTATTACAAACGCTCCCAATACTAACATCATTAAACGCTTCATATGCTATCTCCTCTGTTAGAATCAACAAATAAAGGACTTTCATCCTTGCTACCAGGATATCAGAGTTGAATACCTAATTGCAATAGTTTTTATCGCTAAAATGCTTTAAACAAAGGAAAAATTAGTCATCTCAAGGGTAAATATTGATTTTACAGGTTAAGATAGGCTACCCTGTAGAAACCTTAATTATCAGCTTGAATATCCCATAAAATTGCTCTTGCAGGAGCCGCCTCAATCCCCTCTAATTTCAATGGCAAACACCAGAGAAAATATTCCCCTTCTTTCACATGGGCTAATCGCAAGCCTTCGATTATCGGAATGTTTTTTGAAAGAATTGCCTTGTGCGATTCATGATTAGGTTGGGTTCGCTCAAAGCCAAGGTAATCAATACCTACTGCTTTGATGTTTTTCTTTGCCAAGAAATCAGCAGCAGAAGAATCTACATACACAAACTCTTTTTGGAATGGCCCATCCGGATTGAGTGCACTATTTTTTGTTTTAAGCAGCACAATATCATCAGGTTGAATATCATAATCCTTCAAATCTTGAGCTGTTATTTTCTCCGTAACATTGGATAGATCAAGCACCATGCATGGGCCAATCAACTGCTTAAGATTATATCCTTCAATCGATTTGCCATCTTTTAAAAAGTGGGACGGCGCATCAACATGCGTGCCCGTATGTGCATTAAAGCAAATATCGGTTGATCGTGCTTCATCTTTATCGAATGTGGAGACGGGAGTAAATTGTAGAGACTTGCGATCTTTATATTCTGTGATTTTGAGATGTATTGGCCAACTGATATCTATAAGTTTCATTAAAAATTCCAGTATTAAAAACAAAAAAGGACACCATTAAGGTGCCCTTTTTTAGCAATTTGCGCAAAACTTAGTATGAACAATAAACATTCAAGTAAATCTCGTTCGCTTGTAATCTACCTTGCCATGGATCAACAGGATGGGCATTATCCGCAGCGTTAAATCCCCTACTATTGGTCACAAAATCATTGGTGCAGAAATCACCGCCATGGAAGAAGCGGTATCCTACCCCAACCTTCATCCAGTTGCATGCAGTATATTGCAAGCCAATAAATGCTTGAGCGGCAAAGCTATTATTGGTGGTGCTATACATTGTATCACGTATTCTTGTTGGAACGGTGAATGTAAATTCATCACCAGGGAAGCCTTCTGCAACAATTTCTGATTCCAGCTCAAGATGAAAGTTGAAAACATTAAAATGGGTAAAACCAATACCACCACCGATTTGCACACCAAACCACCAATCTTCACATCCACAAAGATTTGTTAGATCAAAAATTGCACTAAACATGAAAGTGTTTGCATCTAATTCAAATAAACGGCAACCAGTATCAGTGATAACTGTTTCTGTACATACAAGAGGAGGAAATGTACATTCGTCATCGGTAAATACAGGGATTGCAGTCTGACGGTGTGCAAAATCCATCGTATCGCGATATTGCCCTGAAGCGATAAATGTAAGCCAATCACACCATTCATAACCTAAGCCATATTCTATAAAACCAGTTCTGCCTAAATCTGAATCATACCCTTCTGGAACATCCGGCCAGAAGCTTCCGCTACTTGTATCGACGCACATATCAGTGCACCGCGTGAACGAACCACCTGCTGCCGCATATAAAGAAAAACACTGTTTTGGTCCACGTTCTATATTCTCGCAACACCCTTCATCACATCCGGCATAAAGTGCCGAGCTCATCAAGCCAGCACATAATAAACTTAATAACAATCTTTTTTTCATCTTACTCCTTTAAATTATTTCTTTTCTTTGACTGGATGACCACCAAACTGATTACGCAAAAGTGCCACCACCTTGGTTGCATAATTGCCACCCGTTCGGATTGATTCATCTCTAATTTTAAGCGCCTCTTGAATCATTGGAACTGGAATTTTTGCTTCCTTGGCCGTATCAACTGTCCAACGCCCCGTCTGGCCACCACCAACCTGCCCAGAGATAGTATCAAGATTTTGATCTTTTTCAAATATATTATGCGATAAATCTACAAGCCACGATCGAATCACCGAGCCATTACTCCAAACGCGTGTGATTTCTTCCAAGTTCAAATCCTTTAGCGGTCCGTTTTTGAGCAAATTATACCCATCCCCTAGAGATTGCATCAATGCATACTCAATTCCATTGTGAATCATCTTCACATAATGACCCGCTCCTGATTGGCCCATATACCCATATCCATTTGAAGCCGCTAATGATTCAAGCAATGGAATAATTTTTTCATAAGCCGGCACGCATCCGCCAATCATTAATGAAAAACCAATATTGCGCCCTTCCAACCCTCCCGAAGTTCCTACATCAAGAAAATAGGCATCCAATTTTGCCATATCTAATTCACGCCGTTGCGAATCTTTATAAAAACTATTACCCCCATCAATAATAATATCATTGGGTTGAATATGAGGTGTGAGTTGCTTAAGAACTTGATCGACCACTTTGCCTGCCGGCACCATCAGCCAAACTACGCGGCATTCTTTCATCAGATCAACAACCGATGGAGCAATCTTAACGCCCATAGCTTCCGCTTCTTTGCGTGCTTGTGGATTTTGATCAAACCCAACTACTTCATGCCCTCCTTGCAATGCCCGATATGCTATTGCATTACCCATTCGGCCAAGACCAATCACCCCTATCTTCATACGCGAAACCTCATTGAATGTCTTTTTTCAAACTCTTTTAGTTGCTCCGGCCCCGAGGAATCACATGCATATGAATAGCGCGTTAATCCAGCTTTTTCAACTTGATCAATCACATTCCATGCATCCTCGATTTCATCAACGCGAACCGATATTGCCTGTTCCCCTTTAATCACTTCTTCAAGGATTACCTCATACGCAACTGGTGTCGGCCCAAAAAAATGACGATGCTTAAATTCCATTTTTACCGGAGTGATATCCAAAAGCGAACCGGGCTTTTTAGCATTAAGCTCAATGGAAAACCCTTCATCAGGGGCCACTTCAATCGTGAGATAATTGGGTTCTGTAGGGCATCCTTCGGCAAGCAAACATTCTACATGCTTAAAACGAATAACAATCTTTGTTTTCTTCTGATCGAGGCATTTACCCACCTTCAAAAAGAAAGGCACATCTTTCCAACGCTGATTATTTACTTGTAAATGGAGTGCTGCAAAGGTTTCGGTATTTGAATCATCTGCAATTCCCGGCTCCATTTTATATCCTTCATACTGCCCCAGCACACCATCAATATATTCTACTTTTTTGAGCACGGCCGCTTTTTCATCCCGGATATAATCACCCATTAAATGATCGGGAGCCTCCATCGCAACAAGCGCAAGCAACTGCAATGCATGATTCTGCACCACATCTTGGAGTGCCCCAAATTTATCATAATAGCTACCGCGACTTTCTACGCCAAGCGTTTCAGTAAGTATAATTTGAACACAATCGATATTTTCATGATTCCAAAGAGGCTCGAAGATACGATTGGTAAAACGAATTAAGGCAATATTGCTCACCAACTCTTTAGCGAGATAATGATCTACGCGATAAATTTGGGATTCATCTAGGTAGTTCGATATCTCTCTATTAATTTCTTTTGCTGAAGCAAGATTAAGACCAAATGGTTTTTCATAGACCACGCGATTCCATGCAGCTCCATCTTTTCCATCAAGCCCTTTTTTAATGATCCCAGCATCGGCTAAATTTTTAGTAAGTGGTGCAAAAAATTGTGCTGCTGTTGCTAAGTAAACAAGACGGTTACCCGACAAACCATACTGTTTTTCAACATCATCTACTGCAT
>SDBT01014600.1_pt1 | contig 12517 bp, 15 predicted proteins | sample 2277101 | NCBI WGS metagenome assembly SDBT01 (sample SAMN10404973, study PRJNA504765) | marine sediment metagenome | isolation source: marine sediment core GS10_PC15, 103 cmbsf | place: Arctic Ocean: Southern Knipovich Ridge | collected 2010
CCTGGCGTGAGATTGTAGTAGAGAATCGGAGTTGTAATACTCACCGACATAATTGGGTCTTTGGTTGCCGCAAGCTTCTCATCAAGGAATGTCCGCATCTTCGCTGTGTCGTTCCGCAGCACTTCGTTGGCACCATACTCGTTCGACCATCGTATCTCGGCTTTGAAATCCGGCAACCTCAATGCCTTTTGCCGGGTGAGATAACTGGCTTTCGATGTGGTGTCTTCCTTCGTTTCGTTTATGGCGACATCTGCTTCGATGGCTGCGATCACCTCGACGTCATCCACATCCTTCATGATATCAACCAAATCTACTGCTTCCGTCCCACCATCGACCGTGATTTGTTTGCCATCGAGATATATTCCATCTGCCATACCCTTGGACAATACATCAACATTTCCATCCATCCGTTTCCAGCTCCCATCGTGATGCAGAAACACCTCTGCTGGTTTGCGTACTCCCTCGGTGTTATCCTCTGGAGTCAGCGCCTGATCATCGAGATGCCTCGGCCTCTCGAGATAATCTGTGCCGAGGAATGCGGCGAAATCCTTTGGCGTGCCGGTTAGCAGTCCCGCACCGTCAATAGCCCATCTTCTCCATACGTTCCTATAGCCCTCCCAATCGGGATTAACGGTTTCATCTTTTCCGGAACGATAATAATATTCATCGCCTTTTGATTCCTTGGCAGCATCCCACGCCTTGCTCAACGACCAATTTTTCTCGTACTTAGCCAGGCTGCCTATTCCCCTGTAATCGTTGACGATGTTTCTGTAATCGAAATTGATATCAAATCTATTGGTTTGATGCGCAACCGACATTGCCGAAAGATTGGACGCCACCGCCGGGAAATGCACATCGGCGATTCCGACACCCGTCCCCGGCTTCCACGTTTTGAACAGCCACTGCCCCGTTTCGATGTCCGGGACAACGCACCAATGATAACCCACGGCCTGCATGATTTTCGATATTGCCTCCGACAAGGAAAGCCCCTCGACGTCCATTTCCGGCAGCCGTATCTCGTATAGCTCTTTCATAATGGTCTTGGGCATGTCGGTATAAAGTAATATCGTGGCATCGGGATCCTTGAACCTGTTGAACAAATATTCCAAAGCTTGGCCCACTGCCCAGAAATCGTGGCCCGACCACTCCGATGAATATCCTTCTATGGCCGGCCACGTAAATAAATAAGAGGTCTCCTTCGACAATGCGATGTCGTAGTACCGACCGTTGTTATTCTGGCCTCCAGTTGTTGCACGGTTCATCCTTCCGTCCTGGTTGAATATTACAGGATGAGCAGTGATAAGATTACCGTGAGTACCACCCGAATCTATTCCCCATACCGTCTGTTCGGAAACCGCAATCCTGTTGGCATAATACCGCCATCCCATGCATCCAATGGTTATGTTCTCGGTGTTGTCGCTTGCCGAGGTCAGCACGGTAGCGGGGAATCCACGGAAGATGATTCTTCTTTGCGTAGCCAGCTCCACTTCTCCGTCTGCGTTTATAGTGGTTTCTTCACTCAAAAGAACTACCCGTATCTGGTCGGCTGGATTGAGATTATCCTGCCAGTCCTCAACCCGTGTATTCTCCATCATTATTTCTGCGAAGTTAGGCTTTTCGTCTGAGTTCCACGTTACCCTGGTAGGTCTAAAATAGGGATCCGCCACCCAATCGCCGGGCCATGTATGCGCCCCGCCGCTTTCGGCATGAACCTTTCGCTCGGCAATAGCTATCATCCCGGTATATGCCGCGGCGGCTATCTCGGTTGGAGGATATGTGCTTCCGAATGCCATCAGTATGTCTCCGCTCCCGCGAGTGCCGTTGGTGGGTTGGGTGCCGTTAAGTCCGCCGTTTCGGTCACCGTCACCTCGTTTTCTTCCTCGTTGCCGGCCGCGCTTTCTGACCGGATACCGAACTCGTAATCTAACCCATCTCCCAGCACGCCTGTCGTGAATGTGAATGCCAGGAATCTGCCGTTCACAGTTCCGGTGGAATACAGCACCGTATCAAGCGGCGTGACGTAATCCATGGTGCCGGTATTATTATCGTAGTAAACCGAGAACAGCAACGGCACCACTTCCTGGTCGGTCGTATCGTACAGCCAATCGAGCTGTATCTTGCCACCCGCTACCGGTGTTGCGGTAAGCCCCACGGGAGCGTTGGGCAGGTCCGGGATTTCTTCTATCGGCGTGTCCTTGATCTTTATAGTGACAGTCACATCGGTATTGAACTCTTCTTTGCCGCTGGCATCTTCGGCACGAACCCCGTAGTTGTAGGTGCCGGCGGCGACTATGGCCCCGGATTCCCAGGTAACGGTCGGGGAATTGACGGAGGCAATGGCTGTCGTGTAGTCTATAAATCCTGCACCACCATTGGAAAAAATGTTGTACTTGTCTATGTCCGCCGATGGCGAAGCGGTCCATGTCAATGTCACCTTGTCGGTGCCATCGTCGAAGGTATACTCGAGATCCGTTGGTGCAAGCGGGTATGTGTCTATCACGACTGTTACGGTAGTGACATTGGTCTCCACATTCGCGGCATCGTCTACCGCACGGACGGCCCACTTCCATGTGCCATCAGAAAGGGCATCCGACTTCCAGGAATGCGCAACTGCCCCGAGATGAGCAACCGTTGCGATGACGGTACCGTAATCTATCGTGCCGCTTTTTGCATCATTATAAATTCTGTAGAAATCCGTGTCTGCCGATGTCGAACCATCCCATGTAAGCAATACCTTATTACCGTCAATCTCTTCCAACAGGTGCAGGTAATTGGCAAACCGGTTTCCCGATCCAACCGCCAGTACCTCGAAGAAGCTCTGCTCTGCCAGGTCGGGATATATAACGTATTCGTGATCCTGCGTGACGGCCTCTTCGATCTGGTTCAGGAATACTTTGAACCATGCATCCGGATCCGCATCGTGCGCCCATGAAAGACGAATGCCGCCACCCAATGAAGCAGGTACTTTTGTGCCTCGGAGAGTCAGCACATCTCCCGGCGGATCTCCGGGCCTTGCGGATACTTTCATATCATTATCACCGGCTGCGTGAAAACTGCTTCCTCGCTTCCAACACTCCAGAATGTGCTTGGATCGTTCTGGTTATTCCATACTGTGGTCATCCAGTTCACAGAACGAACGGTATCCGAAATCCGCACTTCGTCCTGCAATCCGTCATGCGAGAAGACTTCACTCCCGATCGATCCAAGGTGCAGTTCATTCACGGAATCATCAGTAGATGGTGTCTGACCTGTTTTCGTTTCCGTGTCAATCAACACATTATCAATATAAACCTTCATATTGTCTGCCCCGAGCGATTGATCGTATGTTGCAACTACAAAATGTAGGTTTGTATCGTTTGGATAAACATTGTCGTCAGATAGCCAACTTAAAACTGATGGCGAAGCACCTCTGTTGATTAAATATCCAAGTCTCCTGGAACGTGGCACACTGAAGCGGTCATCAAAAAAGAAATCTATACCATCTACGCTTTCTGTAGCGCCACCAGTCGAAATCAAGCCGTGCAGGTCATTGGGTTCAGCGATATCATTGGACATCCAGAAAGCGAGTGTTGTCTGAAAGTTGGATGTGTCTAACGCCCCGTGGAGAAACTTGAAATCTGCCTTATCGCCTATCTGAATGTAATCATTAAGCCCATCGTAGTATTGGCCATTCCCTATTTTCGCCGCCGCTTCTATTGGTTCGTTTGCAAGCCTCTTAGCACCATCAAAATCGCCGCTCGTAGAATCAAGTATCGAGCTGGTGGTAAGATCTTTCATATGCCAGACACCCTTATGGTTGGCATCCCACACAGCTTCTCTCCCATAAGTAGCATCTTCAGCATAATCAGAAGCGGCGGCATTTCCGTAATAGAGATACCAGATAACGTCTGAACCTGTCTGGATACCTGTACAATCGAAATGAACCTCACCGGTATCCGTACCAGTATCGCATGAGACTATTTCCCGGGCCACCTCGGTTTCGCCGTCAGATTGGGTAATTCTAATATCCCCACCACCGTTTTGGACGTTAGCCCAGAAACCAGCCGGCAGTTCGGATAGATCGATATACGCATTCGTCACCGCCCCCGCAACTTTGGCGTTTTGTGATGTTATGGCCACACGGTACGGCCAGTCAGGATACCAACCCATGTTTGTCTCCTATTACGGCAGTGCAAATTCCATCCGCAATTCACATCCCTTCGTACCTGTGCCAGCGATGTCTATATCGATCCTGTAAACATCTGCCGTCACCACATGATCCTGCGCACCATTGATCACTGGCTGTGCCACTGCGGTAGTGGAATCGATCTCGTTCGCATCAATCGTTATCTCAGTACTCAATACATCCTGTCCATTCGTCTCGTTATGTATCTGTATTGTCGGTAGCCCGGCACTCGATACAGTATAAACATGTGCCCCTACCACGACCAGATTCATGCCATTGAGTTTTTCCGGTATGGTGAATCTTATCTTCCCATCGCCAGCCGTCAGAGCAACATCATCGGCGATGACTTTCAATACGGCAACAACATCGGCTTCCGTTGGGCCAGTCGGTCCAGTTGGTCCGCTATCACCTGCTCCTGTTGGCCCAGAAACCCCCGTATCCCCGGTTGGCCCAGTCGGCCCCGTCTCGCCGGTATCACCCACTGTTGGTCCCGTAGGTCCAGTGGGTCCAGTATCCCCCGTTCCCCCGCCAGTGGGCCCTGTTGGCCCGGAGTCGCCCGTTCCACCGCCCGTTGGACCGGTAGGCCCGGTATCTCCTGTGCCTCCGCCAGTCGGCCCCGTTGGGCCAGAATCCCCCGTTGGTCCGGTATCACCATCGGCTCCGGCCGCTCCGGCATCGCCAGTAGGGCCCGTCACTCCTTGATCCCCGGTAACGCCTGTTACACCGATATCTCCCGTGGGCCCAGTCGGCCCTGTTTCTGTCGAAGCATCTCCCGTAGGACCCGTTGGACCCGTATCGCCCGTGATACTTTCATCACCGGTTATGTCATCTCCTTCACGCCGCAGGAAAAATCCGTCTGGTACATTGTCCTTATTTATGTATCTCCACGCATCTTTAGCCATCTGTCACCTCACTGTTTCTTTAGAGCCGAACTGTGGACGCATTTATCCATCTGATATTCTTTCGGGAAATCTTTGAGTGAATCGTCAATCGCCTCGTCAAATGTCATTGTCGGATATATGTCGTTGAGCAGGCTGTCGGGCGTGGCTGAGATAACCTCGAACCCGGCTTTGTCGAACGCAGGCTTCAACGCCTTCATTTTCTCGACCGTGTTATTGTAAACCCGTTCGTTCCATTCCCGCTCCGGACCGGTGAGTTTAACATCGTAGGAATATTGCTTATCTTTATCTATACGAAAAGAACAACCGATCAGATAGACTTTGCGGAATCCCAGCCGATGCAGGAGCTGCAATCCGATGTAGAACGTGTTTTTCCACCACACGAAATCACGGTGCGGCATCAGGAAATTATTGACATCGAATTTGTCTGACGTTCCGAAGAAGAATGTGGATGGAAGTTTTTTCCACACGGTACCGTTCACGGCGAGATCCTTCCTCGAGATCACCGCAAACTTCAGTATCCTCTGATCCTTGAGTATCCGTTCCGAGTAGCACATAGGCTTGTCGCCGCCGAGCCAGAAATCAACAGAACTTTGGAATAACGATGCAGTGTTATTCAATGCCATGAGATTTACCCCAGGCTCTCCCAGGCGAGAAAGGTGGGGTTCGTCTCCGAGGGACGGCGCCCCGCCCGCCAAAAAGCACGACCCCTCCCACATCCCGTCAAGATCCACCGGTATTCGGCATTCGCCATTGTAACGATACAACATCTCAGGTTCTCTCCAATAAAATTGTCAGCATATAATTGTCCTGTCCAGTCCTCCGCGTCATCCAGCCGTCCAGCCTTTTGAACTCATCCAGTGTCCAGATATGCTTGTGTTCCTCATGGCTGTTGCCGCGGTAGCACGATCCCTTCTTATCCACGCCGGTAGGCGTACTGATGAGTACCAACTTGGTTTTCAGCATCTTCAGTAGATCGATCGCCTCGGACTTGGCGAAGTGCTCTATGACATCACCCATAAAAACGAGATCATAATCCTGGGGCCAATCAAACTCCCAGATGTCTGTCTCGTAGATATTGTCATAGACATATCGGTGGAGATCCGTGATGTAGGGCGTATGCACTTCAATCGCATCGATGCGGGTCAGCCATTCGTCCTTGTTGTATCTGCCCGGAAGAATATCAAGGTATTCCCGGAAGATGACTCCGAACTTTCCAAAGCCTGCTCCTATATCAAGCAGGGATCTCGGCTGCACACGCCTCACGGTCTGCGCGATTCTGCTCATATTGTACGGCATGGATCCCGGAATCTTACACCTCCTTACACACCCTGGCATACCCTGACAGATGCTTACCCATCATGACACATCCTGTGAGTTCAACATTTTCACCAGAAGATAAGACGGATGTTTCTCTACCGAATTGTACTGCTTCACCAGGTGATATCCGCGTTCCTTGAAGTATCCGAGTTGCAGATGGCTCCGGTGTGCCTGCAATGCACCCTCTTCGAAAAAGCCCTCTGTTTCCTTGTTCGTGAAATAGCTAACCGGATAGTGGAGGATGACATATTTACGGGCTATGTTCTCAAGTGTCTCCAATACCATCACGGCATCGTTTACTTCCATGTGCTCCATGCAATCCAACCACAAGGCTACGTCCACGGTCTTTGGCAGCATGATCTTGTGGAGATCTCTTATGTCAAGATTGAACGGCACGTGAGATCTGCCGGCTATTCCAAGCGCCGGCCTGAACAAATCGATCCCTATCTTCACCCTGGCTTTGATGTCCCTGGTAGGATTGCATTTCCCACAACCTACATCGAGGACGATATCATCCTCTGTAATGTATTCCTGTATTCTTTTCGTTATATTCCACATTAATCCAGACTCCATTCCAGGAATGTTTCCAAGAAACGTTCCTTCATAGTGATAGAAGAGGCGTTCTCAAGGCACCACTTCTGACCCATAGCGCCGATTGATCTACGTTTGATCGGATCGTCTACGAACATCTGTATCATGTCAACGAAATCCTCTTGGGTATCTACTAGTATCCCACCGCCAGACTTATTGATCTGCTCTGCCAATCCATCATTGTGATTCCGAGCAACCACTGGTATCCCAGATAGATTGGCCTCAGTAACAACACGGGACCACGTTTCCTTTGTCTGACCCCACAATGCGAAGATATCTACTTCTTTAAGATATCCGGCCATCGCACCTGGCTTAATAGGTGCAAACCGGAATCTCTCCCTTCCGTTCTGAGCCTTGGCCAAACCGTTGCCACTCACGATAAAGAACTCACATCCTTCGACTCGCTCCAGTAAATCGAAGAACTCGGGCGGCACTTTGCCTTTGCTGAGATTCGTGCCACTCTGGATCCGGCCTACAACCGGCATCCGGCCGTTCCTCTCGATCCCAAGATATGCATCCTCCAACACGCACGGCGGCATAGTGAAAGCGTTCATTCTTGATTCGCACTTTTCGTAGTATTTCCGGACGTAATCGCTCACGAACCAGTCCTGGTCGGCCGAGACTAATGGCCAAGTAGATGCGTGGTGCACACCGATTACTCTCCGGCATTCTCTAAGCCACGCAAACGGCCACTCTCCCTCGATATGTTCGCCGCGGGTGTTGTGGAGCAATATCATTGCCGGATCTATTTCATCGACTATAGCCCTTGTCAGCTTGCCATCCGCATTCATGTATCTGATGCCCTGACCTTGAATGTATTTGGCAAAATCAAGATTTTCGCACTTGGTGTTTATCGTCACGAGCACATGCTGGTACTGCGGGAAGATCCTGGCGAAGTCCATCACCATGGATTCTATTCCGCCGAGAATCATCCAATTATTACAATGTGCTATGATTCGCTTGTTCATATTACGCCTTCTCCAGTTTTATCAATGCCGCATTTGCAGTCGCCGCCAAAGTATCCGATCCGTCTCCACCAAGTCTCGATATCTTTAGCAAGAGCGTATTTCCCACCGTCAAACCGGTCAACGATATAGTGGTCTTCACCTGCCCATCGGCAACCGCACTCACTGTACCCGTTGCCGTATCAGACGCAAGCGCAGCATCCATGTCCGCATCGTCAGCCGTTTCCAGATACTCTGCTTGCCACACGACATCCCCCGAAGTAGGCGTTGCCGACCATACGATAATGACATCCGTACTTGCGGCAAGCACTTGTGCGTTGAGCAGTACCGAGGTGGTTGAAGCATCGACGAATGTCATGATAGCCACGCCATTTGAAAGCTCGCTTATAACCGCAGGATTAGCGGCTGGCGTTCCCATCAGTTCCGGAGAGAATAACTGTGCGGCACCGGCTTGGAGAAGCTGTTGGTGGGCCAAAAGTTCTGACTGTATCTGCGACAGCCACCATGCGTCTACATAATCTTCGTTTGGTGCTACTTTTGTGCCTTGATCCCATTGATCATCGTAAGCGTATCCCAGAAATGATGGATAATCTGCTTTAGCTACTGACGGCGTATCACTGGCCATATCTCACCTCACGTTCTTAGCTGGAGAAAGAATATTTCGTAGGGGCAATAAATAACGTTGTCCTGTGCATCTTTGAATCTTTTCCCGAAACTTACATTCGTCATGATCACGTTGTTATCTGTTATCCCCTCTATCACCGTTGTTCCTTCAATGTGGTTCAGCCAACCCTCAAAAGTCGGGATCGTTGTGATGGGACATGCTCCGGATACAGAAAACGATCTACCGCCCTTTCCGCCGGACATACTATTTTCCCCGTTAGCACCGAAGAAGCCCCATCCCTTGCGCCTAAGCACTGGCGGACCCCAATTGGTCGTATATTCCGGTAGCGTTACTGGGGTACCTCCTGTCGGATTGGTATATGTAGCAGACATTACGATGCCACCTTCTGGGAGAACGCACCCACTTCAAGGCGCTCTCTGGGATCTGTGGTCTGGACATATGTTGCGCCCATGTTGATTGTCACAGCTTGGCCAAGGCGACCAGGAGTTATTCCGCGTGCTTCAGCGGCGGCTCGTATGCGCTGTGTTTCTGCGAGCCTACCAGGGGTACCGGCGTATGGTACGCCACCAGGCCCGGTATGGAGTACTTCGGCAGTAACGAATCGACCTACAGCCGCACCGATACCACCACCGAGTTTACCAAGCAATCCCAAAAGGCCAGCCGCTGCTGTTGCCGCTATGCCAATCCCAGTAGCCAGATCAGTCCACATATCCTCATTATCCGCTATCGACTTGCCGACATCTTCTATCGCTGGACCCAACACTTCCATTCCAGATATGACTGATGGCAAGATGGCATTGCCAAGTTCAATCATTGTGACATTTAGCTTTGCCTTGAAGATATCAAATTGCCGGGAGGCACTCTTATTCATCTTCTCGAAAGCAGTATTGGCAGACCCGAGCTTGCCCTCCATTCCCTCCATCGCATCCGTGAATTCTCTTGCTCCGTCGCTTCCAAGGCTCAACATACCGACCAATGCTCGTTTATTTTGGAATAGCTTTAGGGTAGCTTCCGAATCTTTCTCTTCCAATTTGGTGAGAGCTTCAAGCACTCCCGTGAGTCCCTTGCCCTTTAGTGCCTCCATCCCTATTTCAAAACCGGCCGTCTTGGCAGCCGCCTGCATCTTCTTGGATGGCTGTAATATCGCTGTGAAAGCAGCCCTTAATGCAGTGGCCGATCTTTCAGCGCTGAGGCCTCCTTTTGTCAGGGCCGCTATGGCACCGCCGAGTTCTTCGAGCGATATACCAGCAACTGCCGCAATCGGGATGACCGTTCCTAATGATCCCGCCAGATCCTCGAGTCTGATCTTTCCGAGCCTGACTGTTTGAAACAGGGTGTCTGATATATCGTTTGCGTCTTTCACGCTTAGACCATAGGCATTTATCACCGTGGTCAATACATCTACAACTATTTCCTGTTTCGTTAGGCCGGCGATGGAAAGTTTTGTTGCCACTTCAAGCAATTCCATGGCTTCAGTGGAATCGGTAACGCCGGCACTGATGGTTTGGTATAAGCCTCTGGCCGATTCTTTCGCATCGACACCCATTGCGACCGACATCTGCTTGACTGTTTCGGTGAGTTGTTTTGACTGCTGATCATTGAGATCGGTTATGGTACTGACCTCGGCCATTGCCCGGCCAAAATCAACAGCGGCTGTGACGGCTTTCTTTGCGATTATCAGAGCGGTTGCGGCGGCCGCAGCGGCGGCAACTTTGGCGGAGGCGGTAAATTTACCCCATCCTGTTGTGCTCTGCCTTGTGAATCGGCCCATCTCATCTCGGGCTTGCTTCGTTGCGTGATGTACCTTTTTCGTCCCGAGGATATAATCCCTGGTATCTGCCGTCACTACGACTTTGAGTTCTTCAACCATTAGAAATTACCTGCCATCTTGGCTCCGTCCACTTCGCCATCCTTCTTTTCGATAACATAATCAGCGAAGTTCATGGCTCGACCCGATGCTTGTAGTGTTTTCATAACGCCATTGAAAATGCCTAAGTTCGTGAAATTCATATTTATCCTGTTAGATATCAGGATTGCATTCACCCATTCTCGTTCTTTTTTTTTTCGTCTGCCAGATCCTCTATTTCTTCGTCCTCCTTTACTTTGGATAGATCAACACCACGCAAGGCTGACAGTATGTTGGTTAACATTTTCTGGTCCGTGGGATCTATGAGGTGGCCGAGCTGGTCAGCGGTCAAATCATAATTCTGATCCAGTGCCATAGCAGGGAGTTCAAGACCCAGCACTGCGAGTTCCTCATACGCATCTGCCGGCAGGGAATCTTTTTCAGCAGCCTTTCCCCACAGTTCGTGTATGCGGTCGAATCGGCTCTTGAATTCACCCCCCACGCCAAGGCGCTTGAACATCCACTGCCCATCTTCTTTCTCGAAGACTGGCACGACCTCGCCCTGTGGTATCAACCAATCTTCCCCGTTGCGAAGCCTGACAGGGATACCTTCGATGTCAGGCTTTCTTCGGCATTCCTGTTCCAGGCTCATTTGCCACCACCATCTGCAGGCGAGTCTTTCTTCTTGGTGGTTTTCTTCGGAGTCTCTTCCTCGAAACCCTTCAAGACGGCGAGCTTTCTGGCAGGATCTTTCGGTGTCGGTGCGGAGCGACCAACGATGATCGGCCTTACGCCCGGGCAATACGAAAGCTCGAAGATCCCTTCGTAGCTTTCGATCTCTTTACCCACAACGAAGACCGGTTTCTTGCTTCTGCCGTAGCAACATACTGGGTGTTCATACGGCGTGAGGAACCGCGAGTTCGGACCCATAAAGGCGGTTCTCGTTATCGAATACTGCGGCCAGTCGGGTGCTATCTCCTTCGCTATCTCCTGCATCTCGTCCACCAACGGAAACTTGCCCTCTACGAAAGTACCCTGCTTTCCCTGCCACTCGCCCGCGAATAAAAGAGCGTCCATCACAATCTCCTTTCCTTTGTCTGTTTTACGTTATAGTTACCGGAGAAGTTGCCCCATCGGAACTTTTCGCTCCGAAGTTAATCGTGGTCTCACCCCACGCACCATAAGACTGCGTTCTTGGTACGCCTATCGTTACGGCACCAGTTATCGCCACTGAGTAAGTGGTTGTGCCGTCCTCATCACCGAGAGTCGCCGCCACCGTACCAGATGTTCCTCCAGCCGCAGCCTTCGTTGCCGCCGTGTCCCTCGAGACGCACGAACCAGTCACGTCGATCGAATGGACATGTTGAGCCGAGATATAAACATCGTCATCCTCAGCACTCGTTATCCGATTACCGCTTTCATCGAAGTCGAAACTTATCGCCTTCGACACGGTAGTCCCGCATATCGTTACGCTCTTAACGTATACCGATCTGCCTGTAGCCGCCATTCAAATCACCTCCCTTTTTTTCTGCGCCGTTTATTACGGCGTTAATGTTAGAGAAACCGCCGATGTGGAACCGTCCGCACTCTTGGCTCCGAAGTTAATCGTGGTCTCACCCCACGCACCATAAGACTGCGTTCTTGGTACGCCTATCATGATTACGTTGGATATTGCTAACGTATAGGTATTCGATCCGTCCTCATCGCCCAATAGTGCGGCAAGCGCCCCGACCTCGCCCGCAGTCCAAGCCTTCATCGCATCGGTATCGCGAGACACTACACTTCCAGTTAGATCGATCGAATGGACATATTGTGCGGCGATATAGACATTGTCATCCTCAGCCGACGTTATGCGATTGCCGCTATCATCGAAATCAAGACTGATAACTTTCGTGATATCTACCGCCGGCGCCGCGCCGGTAGGATCGAAACTAACACCAGAAACGTATACGGTCCTTCCTGTCGCTGCCATTATCTCACCTCCTTATCTGCTGCCTGGTACTTGCCAAATAGCGAGGGGCATAGAAATTTCTATTGCCCAGTATGGGGTTGGTACTCGCTCATCTGCCTCTGGTAAGACTGCCATCCGGGCTGGTACGGACGTAG
>SDBT01014601.1_pt1 | contig 12517 bp, 11 predicted proteins | sample 2277101 | NCBI WGS metagenome assembly SDBT01 (sample SAMN10404973, study PRJNA504765) | marine sediment metagenome | isolation source: marine sediment core GS10_PC15, 103 cmbsf | place: Arctic Ocean: Southern Knipovich Ridge | collected 2010
TATTCTTTTAAAAGCGTTTCGGATAAATTTTTTAACTTTTGTATTTGCCATTTCAGCCGAAAATTCATCTGTTGGGAAATTACGGTTTCCATGCCGCCACATGTAATTAATTTCGTCACATGGCCATGTGCCAAAGTCTGGTAACGTAGTGAGGATGTCTCGAAGCATATTGGTGCCGGAGCGTCCAGGGGCAATAATGATGATCTGCTGAAAGGCCATTTTCATTTTCCATTTCTTAAACCAGGATTATATGTCGGGCTGCGTAAATTATTATTGGTACATTATAAAAAGGTGGATCTCTTACGGATAAATAGAGTTTCCGCTCACGAGGTTAGCAGCTCCATCCACTTTCGGCCCAGCACCTCATACGTACGATGCTTGTGCAGATATTCAAGCCCCCATTCCCCCATTTTAGAGCGTTCAACTTCAGAAATATCACGCAATCGCAAAATCGCGTCGGCGACAGCCCTAGCGTTTTCCGGCGGCACATGTAGACCACACCCGGACTGTCGGATCACGCTGTTTTCTGAGCCAAGAGCAAACACGACAGGTCGCTGGGCTTTCATGTACTCAAATATTTTGGTGCTGTCACTACCGATTGCGAGAGATGGCCGGTCCTGCCAGCCCGCGTAGGCAATGTCCATGTGCCGAAGAAAGGAATACAACTCCAACTTTGGTATCCAACCTACAAAAGTAACATTGGGTAAATCAGCGGCTTGCCTCCGTAACTGTCGCTCTTCCCCGCCTCCACCGGCAAGCACGAAATATATCTCTTGATCTTGTAATAACCGAGCTGCCTCGATGAAAAATTGTAATCCGCAATATTTGGTAAGGGTCCCGGCATATCCCACACAAAAAGCACCGCGCCGAGGAAGCCGTTCCTTGATATCGAGTGAGATTTCATCCTGTCTTTCTTTTGAATCCAGAATTACCCCGTTTGGAATGACACGAAACTTATCGGGAGATAGCCCCCGTCTTTCCATGGTCGCCTGCACTTCACTATTGACAGCCACCACATTGTCGGAACTTCGATAGGCAACCCGTTCGGCCGCCTTCATGAGCCATATCGCCGGATTAAAAAACGCGGTACGCCTCGTCTCCAAAATCACATCGGGCCAGAGATCGCGAACCTCGAAAATTAATCTTGCACCTCGTTTCCGCGCAAACTTTCTACAGAACCATATCCAGTAGGGTGGCGGTGAAGAACATATAACAGCATCAACGGGTTCGGATATCAAATCATACAACAAGGGCAGTCGCCGAGCAAAACAAATATAATTCCATAGCCTTTGAAAGCTCGAATGATACGTTGGCGTTTTTAACCAAATCATCCGAACGCCATCCACACTTTCTTCGCTATATGAACCATCCACAATTGGTAATTTTGTAAGCTTGTGGCTGAAACTGGAACAGGCAATGGTTACTTGAAAACCAAGGTCGATTAATGAACGTGCCACATAATACGAGCGGAAATTCGGGCCGTGATGAACCGATCCGGCGTTATGATTTATTATAAGAACATGTTTCATAGCATCTCTACTCTCATCAATTTATCGTAAGTTTTGTTGTTAGATTCCCGGTTTCCCGAATTTCGACTTCCAAACCGGGTAAAGCCGTTTTTTTCATGTAATAGCGGGACTCCCAGCCCGGTTTGTTTCGAAAGTGAAAATATGCGTTACCCACACCAAACTTCGAACCGGTAGCAAGAGCCCCAACTCGACCTACTCGAGTATCGCTAACCGCACGTTGTAAACCACCTACATTGCTGGCGCCAGTCTCCCTGAGCAATTTAACGCAGCGTCGAACATAATCAGGTTCAATGTCACAATGCCCATCTACCCGAATTATTATATCACCACGGGCTCTTTCCAGGGCGATTTTAAAACCCGTTGGAACGATTTGGCTTGGATTATCGAGAACCTGTATTGCAATGTCTTTATGTTCTTGAGCTATATCGGTGATTATGTCTCCGGTTTTGTCCGTAGACATGCCGTCTGCAATAAGTATTTCTATCAATTCATGAGGATAGTCTTGGCTACACACCCGTTCCAATGTCCGAGAGAGAAACGCCTCTTCGTTCCGAATAGGAAGGATAATCGAGACTAGCGGACTAAGGGGCAGTTGTTTTAAATTCATTAATTTGTCACCAGCAAATATAACATCATATATTGTAATTTTATGGAATTTTCTTTTTTCACGACGATTTCATCCAGCACTTCAGGCGCGATTTTTCCCAACTAATTACGCGTCGGACTGAGAAATTTGATTATAAAGTTTAATTAGCTTTTGTTCTTCAATTCCCCAGTTATATTGTTCTAACACAGATTTCCTTCCGTTTCTCCCCATTTTTTCTGCTTCTTCTGGATTTTCCAGAAGATAAATCACCGCGTCGGCAATCTCCTCAGGTTTCAAGGGATCTACCAGCAATCCGCAACCAGCACCTTCCACGATCTTCCTCCAGAGAGGAAAATCAGAAGCAATGACAGGAATACCGGCAGACATATATTCAAAAAGTTTGACGGGGTAAGAAACTTGATACCGCGGCTCAGGGTGAATTAATACCAGCCCGGCCTTTACCCGGCCGAAGAGTCGCGCTACCTTATCACGAGACAAGTAGCCAAGGTATTCTGTCTGTTTCCATCCTTCCATCGAAGAGATATCTTTCTCTAATGATTGAGGAGAAAATTCACCCGCCAGAATCAAGTGAACATCTGTTTCCTTAGAAACAATCCCTATAGCCTCCATCATCTCTCTTGCCCCACGTAAAGAAGCGATACCGCCAACATATGCGACGGCATTTAATCGCTTGTCCCACGGTACTGGCTTACTGGTCTGAAGTTCATCGAGTATGGGAAAATTCTGGACGATGACAATGTTTTTATTCAGTGTTTCAAATCGTTCCGCGATCCCAGGTGTTGCGGGAATAATGCTTGTAAAACGCCTAGAAGCAAATTCTTCAAATTTTTTAAAAATCCTTGCAGTTAACCTTCGTGCTAATGGAGATAAATAACGTTTGCTAAGAATTGCCTCTGGATAATCCTCATGCACGTCATAAATTACTCGTTTTCCACGCAGTTTTAAAAGCAACCCTATAGGAATCAATTCAGGATCATGAAAATGATAGATATCGGCTTTGACACCTAAAGCTTTTGTATATACCGCCATAACTGTCCGAATCATACGTCCTGCTCGGCCAAAGCGGCTAACGCCGATATCATGAATTTTTACACCCTCGTTTTCTTCACCCCCTTTGCCATCCGCAACAATCAGATTAACATCATAGCCTGAGCGAACAAGGGATATACACTGTTTAACAAATATCCTTGTATCATAGCGTGGGTGAACAGTGGTGAGGTGACAGATCTTAATCATGAGGCGGTTTCACTTCTTTTATACTTAATAACATTGCATTAACTGGGCGCATGATTGTAACCGCGCACTACATTATTTAAAAATCTTGCGATAGTTTTACGTGGCTCTGACATAACAGTTCCCTCTATTTGACAAGACCATGTTAAAAGCAGAGCTAATAAAAAACCGTGTGTTAACATACCCGTGGGCAAATCAGTAGAGCGAAAAATAGAAAAAAAGGGAACAAATAAAATTGCCCCGGATATGGAGAGCTCTCTTTTCCTGGCGATCACATCAACTATTTTTAACAATAAGCCGACAATAAAAGCATAAAGAAACATGCCAGCAAAACCGAAGTGCATATACCCTGCTCCCAACCAGCCGGTATTTGCCCCGAGGAGCTCATTGTTACGGTAATAATAGCCGATCAAATGTGACGGATCCAGATCGTATGGATATTGAATCAAGCCAAACGTCAGTTTGCTGTTAGACAAGAAGACATGAGGGTGTGTGGAAAAAAAATCATAATATACAAAATTAAGATGCGCGGCAACAAAATATACCCTACGGAGAGCTAATGAAGGTACTATAAGGTCTAATTTCCCACTAAAAAATACAATAAGCGAGACAAGAATAACAAAAATGTAGCCCATAAGCAACAATTGTATTGGTCGTCGAGAGCGCATGACAAAGAAAATACCAAGTATAAAAAAGGGATAAAATAAAGGGGCTTTATGACTGGTTAAAGCAAACATCATCACGCTCCCGCTTATGGCCAAACCAGCGATCAGCCATTTTCGACGGTACACCGCAAGCAGCAGTACAAACGGCAGTAAAACCTTGGAGACCGTCGGGGAAAAATACCCATATATTCCAGGCAGGCCTTCTGAAGCAATAGCCCGAAATTCATATACTTTTCTTAGATCAAGGTTAAAATACCGAAGGCCTCCCTGCGAAATGATGCTAGAAATATAGATAACAACAATGATCAAAAGCCCCCACATCACTATTGGTATTGGGATTATATCCCCTTTGATCTTGGGTGGTTTAAGTTTGCGGGCAAAGCAGACAACCCCAAAAGACAGAAGTGCAAAATACATGTATATTCGCGGAAGATCTGACGCACCATACAAAACAAGCATCGGCACTATTGGCAACAGAAAATGTACATGAATAAAAAAATCTGATGGTCGTTTAACCCTTGAAGGCAGAATCAATGCAAAGAAAATAATCGCTAATAATGCTTCAATTATTTTTACTTTGTTTGGCGCCCATTCAAAGCCCATATAGCCAAAAATCGGAACGACAAATTTGGTATACCCAACCCACAACAAAGTAAACGCGATCAAATAAAATCCTAAATTTATGAGCCTGGCATTAATTATGCGGTCTACTTGGCTCATAATAATTTTTCTACTTGTTTCATCGTCATGCAAGCTTCATTCATTGTGAGAACAGCCACGTCTGGATCCCATGCTATGAAATCCAATATATTTATAGACAGCTTACCCACACCCGGAACAGCTTCTTCCTTGAAAAGTTCCTGGTGAAAACTGATAACCAAACATCTCCCCACAGATTTAATTATTTCAAGATATTGATTGAACATATTCATGTAACCTTCCATGCAGTGTTTATTCCAGGTACACGAAAGGTGAATATAGACAAGCGGGATAACGTCCCCCCGCGGAACATACAGACCTCACCCCGGGCCACCATCGCTTAAGAGGTGATTATATAGGGCTTTGACCACAGGCGCAAGAAAACTATCATTATGCCAAAGTGTAATATATTCGCCGCCCATTTTTCTGACAGCAACCATCAATTGATCCAAATAAACAGCGGCTTGCTCTTGTCCCAAATTCATATATTTTTCAGATAACAAGCTGCGCTCCATTATAATGAGAGGCCGTTCGATTACTCCGATTGGCCTGCTTTCAATCCATGACCATGCTGGGTAGCGATGACACGTCCCTGCACGAAACCCCCCATGCTCCGCGTATCCTACACTACTGTCTTCCTTTAATCCGGCTGCCTCCCAATCTGCCCAGGAACGGTCAGCTTGCCACCTAAGATAATGCTGCCGACCACTTCGTAGTGTTTGAGAAACGTTCGCTTTGTCGAGCGCCCGACGAAGAGTATCTGCCTCTGCGGAAAGAAGGCCAGGGTGGCCCAAGGTTCCATAGGAGGGATGAAGCCCGATGATGTGCTCCCGGTTATGGATGCGTCGTAGCAGGGACTGAACAGGTGATGCAAACAAATCGTATCCACTATCATAGGAACTGGTCTTGCCCGCCATGAAATAGAACTCAGATTGGACGCCTCTTTTCTCGGATTGGTCCATGATCCAATCAAACGTGTTATTAGGATCCAGTTGATTTCCCAATGATCCCGGCGTGGCGAGTGACGCCAGGCGTTTTGCCATCAGGGTTGGATTACGGCGTAAGACCAAGTCTCCACCAAAACGACGAATAATACGCCGCCACGATTCACCTTTAACACCAAAAGGCCGATCGACATCATGTGTCAAAACCAAACTAAACTCATGAGGTTTTCGTTGCAAATTCGGCCAGAGGTGCTTCATGCATACCCAAAGAATTTCCAGATATTCATCAATTATTGGACGATCAAGAAATCCTTCCTGAAGGGCCAGGGATGCGGTAGCCGGAAACCTGTCATGCAAATCCCGATCATTTTTAACGACCTCTTCATACCGGGTAAGCATAAAAAAAGCGGAACCAAAGACATCCAGCCCCAAATGTAACCGATTGCCATCTCGCAGTAATAATTCGTTCCCCGACACAGGCTCTCCAAAAATAACCGGCACCTGAGACTTTATCAAAACTGCTTCTGGCAAATCAAGGCTGGTATCCCAGGAAATCAAAGGCAATGATGGTAAACTATTAGGTTGCAGCCAAGCCACTTCAGCACGGTGAAAAAACACATCAGAAACAAGAAGTTCTCGATCATCTAAAACTATTTTTACCGATGAAATATCATCCCGTAATTCTATTTCGTATAAAACTCCCAAAAATTCCCCGAGAAGGACGTCCACACTATACCGTCGTGCGCTATCCAACTCGGCTGGGATTTGCACCTGTAACATATTTTCATTTCCTCATGAGACTGGCTAAAAGGTGGCGTCCATGGTACAAGAACGACATACGTTGATTCATACGGCTAACAGAAAAATGAGGATATTGCACAGCTCCAAATGCTCTAAAAAACCGTTCGACCGGTTGAATCATGGAGCCTTCAAAATCAAAGCGTTTGGTTACGGTGGCTGCAAACAGGATGGCTTCCCACATCACGAAACTCATGGCCCCACTGTTACGAAGGTCTGGATCAGATCCACTCATAAGATAGTAAGCTGATCGCTGGTCCCAAACTATGAAAGCTGCTCCATGCACACGTTCTTTAGCATCCTTGGCATAAAAAATTTCTACCGCATCCCTCTTCTGACAAGCCTGGTATATGCTTTTAACCAGATCTTCGCTATAGGGAAGTTTCATTCCTTGGCGGGAAAATGTCATTTTAAGAAGATGAATAAAATGATCAATCTCTAGTCCACGAGCAATTTCAAGACTCTTGCGAGCTTTGCGAATATCCGTTTTGATGTTCGCCAACAATCTCCCCCAAAGACGGTCTGTGTCGTCCAGGGATTCTATGATATAAGTGTAACGTGTTGTTTGCGTAAACCCCTTCCAATAAAAAGGCAACCAATTTGTTATAGAGTAATGAAAAGATTGTCGAAAGTAATCGTGCCTGGGTAATCCCGAGATCAAGGCTTCCATCAGATCCTTTTCTTGTCCCAGACGTTTGCCATACTTGGCAGTTGAGGAAATCAGCCATGGACCCAAGGTCTGGGTCAGGGGGGGCTGGGAAATTATCCTTAGACCGAATCTCTGCTTCAATAGGTAGGGCAGCCGTGCAATGATACGTCCCCCGCGTTCAATCTCCACAGCATCCCAAGCGTCAGGCGCAACCGCATCCAGCCACCAAGGTTCCTGAAATATACAGTTCGTTGTTTCACTCATGGCCATTCATCACCTGACAGATAGTTGTTAGTTCTTCCATCTGGAGATTTTGGTGTATCGGGATATCGATAGCGTACCGCGCGGCCATCTTCGCGTTTGGCTTTTCGATTTCGTTGGCATCTCCGACCAAGGGTTTCGACCAGTTGAAATTTCCGGCCCTCAAACCCATGCGGCGCAACTGTTTTCCGGCATCCAGGCCACGTTTCGGCGGATCGGTCATAACTTTTTGTTTAAGCCATGCCGGCGTCACCGTGGTTTCCACATGCCAGGATCGATAGCCGTGAGCTAGAGTCGCCACCTTATTGGCGTAATGGTTGCGAATCGTCATGATTTGACCGTAATGCTCCAATTGCCAAATCCCCAATGCCGACCGCAAAGCGCCGAAGCCGACCTTGGGCATAGCGAATGTGTTTGGCAACAACCTCCACAAAACACGATGAAAAATTTTATCCCGGCCGATCCTACGGCGTTTCAATGCCAAATACTCAATAAACAGACGCATTCGCTCCCGTTCCCACACCGCATCAGGTGTTTCGATCTCAGGCAGAGAAAATTTTGGAATCCGTTTCGAATCGTTTACCAGCAAGGCCCCGCCCCAACCTAGCGAGAGCGGTTTGTCGTAGTTGAAGCTGAATATTGCCGCATCTCCGACCGATCCCGCAATTTGATCACCAATCCGTCCCCCCAACGTGTGGGCACAGTCCTCAATCACCAGCGTATCATACCGTCGACAGGTTTCGAGTATAGGTCGAAAATCGGTGGGGACTCCGAACAAATGGGGGACGATCACGGCCCGATGACCAGGATCAAGCCGCGCTGCCACTGCTTCCCAATCTATTCTGCCTGTGTTGGAAGCCAAATCGAAGGTTTCAAGGGAAAAACCAGCGGCCTGTATGGCCTCGCCCACGACAGAACAATTAAAGCTACCCGCTAGGACGACACCTCCCGTGTCACCTAACGCACCCTGCAACAGCCACTGAAGAGCCAGACGCCCACTAGGCGCGGGTCGTAACTCACCCTCTATCATAAGAAAATCACGCAAACAGCCAAGGAATGCCTGGTAGTTATTGTTTTCCGAAATGGATGGTAGATCATTCAACGTCGACCAATCCCAGAACTCCTCTACGGTGTCCTTATTTTGCTTGACTAGCATAGCTCACCAGTTTCTGAAAGAGTTCCTCGGGAATACTTTGTTCATTCTGCTGTAAAAAATGCGTCGGCACTTCGCCACGTCGTTTTAGTTCTAGATCGTGATCATGAAAAAAATCCTCAAGCCGGGCTAATGTACCGTGCACATCGTTACAAAGCGTTTCGTATTGCACGTCCAAGAATCGGTCAAAACCGATCTCGCGTCGATCCTGGTCTATCAAGACATGAATGCTCCTCACCTGCTCCACCACCTGCTGATAAGATGGCAAGGCGCGTAAGGCGGCGATTTCAGGAGGTTCGATGGACCACCACCGGTCATAATCGCCATAGATCCGTTTGCGAACCTTCAACAACGAAAGGGCATTTCGCGTCAATTCCCGATGGGTCACAATGAATAATGCCTCAGGAAGAGTTCGACATATCGGTCTCAAGCGCAAAGCACAGTTCATGTTCTTGAACAAAAATGGCCGGTTGCAGGCACTTACCAAGGCATGGACGGCACGGCGCATTTCGGACATTTTTTCCGGATCTGCTTCTTCCAAAGGTACGTACTGAGGAAACCTTCTAAAAAAACGGTACCAGAAATTTCCACATTCACTTGGCGCCATCCATCCGGTCACCTTCCCATGTTGGGAAGTGAAATCTGATTTTTTTCGACGCCGCAGTGGGCGGACTGTTCGCTCCACCCAAGAAGGCGCTCCCCAAAGCAAACAGTGTAGGTTGGATAGATATCCCACATCGAAATATTCGCTCAGAATTTGATAAAGCAACGTGCTGCCAGACCGCGGTGGGCCGATGATGAAAATGGGTGGAGTCGGAAAAAAGTTCGGAGTGGAACGGGTAAATAAAGTTTCGATTGGAGAAACCAGATAGTTGAGATGTTTTGCCGCAACTCCGGGCAGACGGCGAATCTGTTTTGGGGGTGTCAGTATCCCGTTCTCCTGAATCAAAGATCTATTTTGCGACATCCAAAGTCCAAAGTCATAGGTTAATTATATTTAACTGGCTATGATGCGAGAAAAGGGAACACAGAGTTCCCGTCCAAAAAACTGTCTAAAATTAGGTTTAAAATCGGAAAATTTTCCTTATAATGAGTTTTGTCATGTGTATAACATCCAGTTAGGCTGTTGAAGCTATTTTATTACAATGAATAAGCCGTACTTTTCAAATCCCACAAGCCTTGCTGAGGACCAAAACCGGAATATTGTTACGGACTCTGGCGCCTGTCTTGGTTTGGTAAATTTCGGAGATTGGCAAGCAGACGTTTTCTTTCAAACCTGGCCTGATTTTTTGGATCTTTCTTTTTTCCTCTGCCCCGCAGTTTATTTTTGATCTGTCCAAAGGTTATGTCCTTATATTTGTCGAATTGACTTATTTCTTTTGGTCTGGATTTGTTGACGGGTATATATCCCAATTCTATCATTACATCCCAACAAACGGATTCAATCATATCGATTTGTTTTCTATTCAATTCATCCAAATATTTGTTCATATTATTCTTTAAAGTTTCCTTACCAAGATTTTTCCACTCTTCAATCTGGCCTAGATCAATGGTAATTGATTGTTTTTTACTTAGAAAAGGTACGTCAAAGAAGTTACACAGTTTTTCGATTTCCAAATGTTCATTCTCAATCAAATTTTCGTATGAGGTTTTGATAATTTGATTTTTGTCCAAATTTTGCATCACGGAAAGTGATTTCAACTGTTCACTTAACCATAAGGTGGCGGAAGTATACACGCTGTCCGTAAAAAAGGGCCGTTTTAACTGACTCAGCACGTAATCTCGGGGGTCTCTATGAAGATAGATAAACTTAGCGTATGGTATAAAATAAAGAATCTGCCAGGCAAAATCAAAAATATGATTGTCTTTACAAAAGAATGAAACATATTTCTTTTTCTCAGCATACTTCTTCATAAGAAAATCAGATAAAAAAACAATATTTCTTAAGTCGTACGTACTGGAAAATTCTTCAAGTACCTCATTTTTGTTCAATTTAACTTCCCATGGAGAAAAATGAATATAGCATAGATTAAGGGCATCCGTGATCAGATTCAAAAAGTTTTGATCATTATCCAGTGGTCCATAAAAAGGTTCGCGCATGGATAAATTTTTAAGAAAGTGGGCCGGAGAAGGCCCAAAATAAACGTTCTGGAATTCGGTAAAACGGTGTCTGAGAAAATTTGACCCGCTACGCTCCGAGGAAATCAAATATACCGGTGCTATTTCCTCCTTATTATTTGAAATGTCAAGGGACAACTTATTTCCTGAATTGCTCATCACTCCCTCCTCAAGTGCATTATATTTTTTACTAGGATCAATAGTTTCTCGGGTTTTTGGCCGCCCGGAGTATCAGATAATAACAGAAAGAATACATTACGATCCAATTGAGAACTAATCCCACCAACGTTTCCACAACGGTTCCATGTGCGGAGACGATGGCAAGAACGGCCGCCGTTGAGATAAAATTGGTAACTTTCCATACTGCAGCATAGGGTTGGTTTCTCGTTGCCCCGAATGTCATGGTCAAAGTGGAGACGGTAAATCGAAAGATAAACGCAACAGCCATTATCTGTGCATAATAACCCGCTTCGGCCCAGCTTTCACCAAATACCAATGCAAATAACGACGGCCCCCAAAACACCATGACGACGGTTGGCGGCAGTGAGAGTAACAGCAAGCCTAGAGTTACCTTGTAAATATGGGGCTCAATCCGTTTTCCTGCATTGACCAAATCAACCACTTTCCTCTGGTTTACCAGAGCTACCGAGGTGGCAATAAAGCCAATCGGGGCCATGATTACACGAACCACAAGCGCATAATATCCCGCCACCTCACCAGGAAAATTATGCATCAAGAAAAATATGGGAAGGTTAGACGTAAAACCACTGAGAAATGCGGTACTGGCGCTGAAAACCGGGTATTCCCAATAGCGGCGTACGAGTACTGTCTTCCTTCCGGACCATTTCATCCGAAAGCCCGTCAATAAACCGTATTGTTTATACACAAGATAAATGGATGCAACTACCAGTCCAGCGATATTACCTATTAACAAACCCAAAAAACCGACACCAAATAATCCCAAAATAATATTGAAGCTAACAATTGTCAGTGCCCTCAATATTCTTGAACGGGCCATCCATGCATATTGCTTGTGCCGATTTGAATAGAGGCCGACCAAGTTGAATAGCCCGGTCAGAAGCAATACTAAGGGTGCGAGCAAGATCCAGCCTTTCAATTTAGGAGCATCTAGCCAAAGAAGAACTTGTTCCTGAAAGATCAAGACAATCAATAAAAACAGAATCGAGATGATAAGTCCAAACCAAATGGCCACGCCAAAAAGCTCAACGGCAATATTTTCTCGCTTGGGCAATACCATGGCCACCTCAAATTTTCCCGTCACGCCAGGGGAAATGCTTGAAATCAACGCAATGAACGTTGCAAACAATCCAAATGCTTCTGGTGTGTAGAGCCTAGTCAGAATGGGGCTAGCAAGAATAAAAATTAGTTGGGCAAGAATAGTACCGGATGCAAGTACAGCAACATTGCGAACAAATAGACTATTTTTTGATTTTTTTATAATTTGATGTATTATGACCCTAAAAGATTTCTGCCACAATCTCAATTTTATTGGATCAACACCAATGATGCTCACTTGAGTTGCCTTTGAACAACTTGAACGATCCGATTTATATCAGACGTTCTCAGGTAAGGATGCATTGGCAACCCCAACACCCGCTTGGAAGCCATTTCGGCTACAGGAAAATCCCCCTCCTTATATCCAAGCCCGGCAAAAGCCGTCTGCAGGTGTAGCGGTTTTGGATAATAAATAGCGGTCGGGACGCTAGCCTCCTTCAACGCTGTCTGAAGAGTATCCCTGTGGTCGGTTAAGATAGAGTACTGGGCCCACGCGCTTTGCATACCATTTGGGATAGCTGGGGTTTGCAGATGATCTTTCAGCCTTTCTGTATAAGAATCAGCC
>SDBT01014602.1_pt1 | contig 12516 bp, 17 predicted proteins | sample 2277101 | NCBI WGS metagenome assembly SDBT01 (sample SAMN10404973, study PRJNA504765) | marine sediment metagenome | isolation source: marine sediment core GS10_PC15, 103 cmbsf | place: Arctic Ocean: Southern Knipovich Ridge | collected 2010
ATGGATATCCAGAAAATTGTCAGAAGCTCAGAGGCAGATTTATCACACAAAGGACAAACCCATTCTACCTATTTTTAAAAATCTATACCACCAAGTAGGAGAAAATATTAATCTATCCAAAAAAATGACGATATCAAACGTAGCATTATGTGTAGTTAGTGAATTTATTGGCAGAACAATTGCTGATATACCTCATTTAATAAAGAGAACGAACTATTCTGTTATCTTCTCCCGTATCTTTTCCAATATTGCATACTTTCGCAAGTATATGTTCGAGATTGTATATTCTTTATTTTGTATGAATTCTAAATGCGGAGTTATACAAAATGATCTGCACTTAAACAATGCGGTCGTACAGCTTAGATTTCCCGAAGAAAAAACATCTTCAGATGATGTTTATATTTTATATGTGATGGATAACAAATCAATTGATATTGATATTCAATCTAAAATATATAATGGAATAATAACATCAGAATCGGTGTATAAAGAAATCAAAAATCATAAAAACAAACTTCAATTCATATTACCCCATGAATTTATGCACTGGAGTATTATCGATTTTAGTCGATCAATAATTCATCCATATTTTATTAATCTTGATGCATTCCCAAATGAGCATAACGATCATGCATTATCTCAAGAAATGAAGGATGATTACATTGAAGAACAACGAAACCAGATTGAGAGGGGATATCTTAAAATTGTTGAATCATTTGAAGATGTAAAAACCAAATTAAAAATAGGATTAATTGATAATTTTGATGCTGTTTGGAAGTTATATACTGCCGTTGATATTTATAAGTTTAGTAAATTCCTTACAATTAAACTTAATGAATCAACCGTGAAAGTTGATCCCCAATGTTTTAAATTACTCAATAAAATTAATGATCTCGCGATGCATCATCTAACCATCAAACTTATAAAGACGTTAAATGAAAAAACTCCATCGAGCGAATTAGAATACCCAAATTTTGACATTATTAAAGAGTGCTTTCACGATTGTATTGTCCCTCCTGCAAAATCAGGGGTAAAATTAAGCGATATCTATATTTACTCCAATGAACTCAAATATTCTTTGGATAAATATGATAATTTTCCCACTTATACTCAAGAATGGTATGGAGTTAAAAATCTAAACCGACCAAAACCGTATAAGTTGAATGACTCTGGCCATCAACGATTTATTGAAGCTCGTAAACAATTAGAAATTCGTCAAAAAAACGATATGGAGACGATTTGGCTGATCAGTAGACGCCAGAAAGAGAAGAACATCTAAAAATTGAATATAGATTATTGATAAATAACGATGGCAGAATATGAATGCTCCTACGAGATAAAGAATGTGAATCCGGATAAGGGTTATAAAGACATAATATTTAATGTTAAAGTACAATTTATAGAATTTTCTATTGAATTTTACAAAGAACCTTCAAATAGTATTGAAAAAGATTTTGAAAAATCGTTAGAATATTGGAATAACTATGGAAAATTCTCTTTTCCTTGCAAATATGAGGTTGACTCTCAGCCACCACCATATATCAAAGTTATGTTAATAAACTATAATGATGGTTGCACTTTACATATTGAATATGTTTCTCATTGGGGTAATGAAAATCCTCCATGTAATGTTAAGTTAGATTTAATAAGTCCTAAAAAATTTATCACAATGATTCAACAATTTTGTGATGAATTAAAATAAATAACGATGATAGATTACAAGTGTTCCTATGAGATAAAAATTCCAGAAGATAGGGAAGACGATGATGATTCGCCCAACGTAATATTTAATATAAGTACTCAATTTATTCAAACTAAAAATTGAATATCTAATGGTAATCAACAATCATGGCGGATTATAAGTGTTCATATAAAATAGATAATGACATAGAAGTTCTTATAGAAATACAATTTATAAAATTTGAATTTTATTTTTCTTTAATCGATAGAGATATTGTTGAGAAATTTAAGAGTTAATTGGATTGTTGGGAAGAACATAAAATGTCGTTTGAGTTTCCAGAAGTAGAAATTTATATTACAAAAGAAAATAATGATTGGATCTTTACAGGTTCTTGGCAAAATGACTATGATGCGTTGGGTCAATATAATTTTAGTATAGAGTTAATCGGACCGGAAAAAATTATCACAATGATCAAACAACTTTGCGATGAATTAGAAAATCTATCCTAAGATAAGTACTACAGACTATATTTTTTGTTAAAAATTGAATAGATAACTATATAAACAATCATGGCAAATTACACGTGTTGCTATGAGATAAAGAAGACAGATAATGAAGAAAAGATACAAAAAGTAACATTTGTTATTAGAACACAATTTACCCGATTTGACATCGAATTTTATATAAATGGAAACGCTGCTAGTATTGTTAATGAGTTCACAGAACAATTAAATAACTGGGAGGAAAAACAATTTCTTTACTTTCCACGATCTGATAATTTATTGTCAAATACAGAGTATAATTTGGATAACAACACAGAATTATCGGGACAAAATGATAAATGTAATTTATCGTTTTATTGTATATACGGTGGAAATGGACGTACATCATGTGCGTACTCATTAAATTTAATCGATCCCGAACAAATTATCACAAAAATTCAACTTCTTTGTGACGAGTTAGAAAATCTAAGATAACTGAGCTACAGACTATATTTTTTGTTAAAAATTAAATTTAGAGGTTTAAAATTAAAACATATTAATATATCAATGGATAATTTCCAAAATAAATTATGCCAACTTTTAAACATTACTAATAAAGGACTTAAAGAACTCACTGACATAGCTATTATTGCTGGAGATGTTATTTCCTATGTATTGGGTCACAAAGACGACTACAATTTAAGAACTTTTAAAGGATATGTTGACATATATGTAATTACAAATAATACCGACACAACACACGAGGAGAATCAAAAATTACATGATAGTGTTTGTGATATTCTTCATCAAGAGATGAAACAAATGAAAAAAGAACTAAGTTATGGCGAGGCTAACTTATATTTAGAACCTATAAAAAATGAACTTAGATCGTTCAGACCTGTTCCTCAAAATTTGACCAATATATTTATTACTATAATAAATGAAGAATACACTCCAGAAGAGTTGGTTAGCAAATTTCTATTTGAACATGAAGAATGTTACTATTATAAAGGAAATTTCTGGATTTCAGATAAGGCCAACTTGGCATTAGAAAGTAGGATATCAGGATTCAAAGGCGACCCTTCCTTATATAATGAGGAAGTGATTCCTCAACAAAACGAAAATATTCTTAATTTTACATTTGTTCAAAGGAGTTAAAATTGAATATCTATTATAGACAAACAACAATGTCGGAATACGAGTGTACTTATGAGATAAAGGCAATAGAGACCACGAAAGATGATGACGATGATTCTCCCAAAGTAACGTTTACTGTTAAGACACAATTTATTCAGTTTAATATTATGTTTTATATAGGATTGGGTCATGAGAGAATTCTTAATCATTTTACACGGGAGTTAACTACTTATTCAGAAAAGCAGTTCTTTTGCTTTCCAACATCACAAACGATGTTATCAAACAAAAATAATAAATGGATTTTATCCACTGATTGTCATAGAGGTGGTCCTGATGCTCCATGTACTTATGAATTACATTTAATTGGACCTGAAAGATTTATCTTAATGATTCAGCAATTTTGTGATGAATTAGAATCCCTTAAATAGTTAATCTACACTATATTTTTTAGTAAAATTGATTATAAAATATAAATAACTAATATATGTAGTCACAAAGCAGCAATGAAGTTTTGTAAGAAATGTAAAGCCATATTAATTGCCTTAACTCCTCAAGATAAAGAAACTATTATTTTTGAATGTTTTGGATGTAAAGAACAATATCCATCAGAAGCTAAAGATACATTAATGTATTCTATGGAATATAATAAAGATGATACTACCTCCCAATATAGATTCCTAGCAAATGCAGGACATATGGATGACAATACAAAAATAAAGAAAAAATGCATTAACTGTCCCGCCCAATATATTAAAATGGTCATTACTGGAAATAATATGATAATAACTTATGCATGCTCATCCTGTGATTCCATTTGGACAGAATAAACAAAAATCCTGATTCCTGTTTTAGTTTTTAGGTTTGTTAAATATTGAAATGTTAAATTATATACATGGCTACTAAACAAATTATTGGCATTGTTGGTAAAAAAGGCGTAGGAAAGTCAACCGTTGCTAATTACATATGTAATAATAGAAATACCAAAGAATTTACATTTTCTCACAATATGAAATCATTTTTATCCACTGTTTATCATATTCCAATAGAAAATTTTATTGATAATAATCTTAAAGAAGTAAAAATAGATAAACTTGGAACTACTCCTCGACGACTAATGCAAATATTTGGAATGGCAATGAGAGAATTTCAAGAAAAATATATACCCGAACTAAGAATAAATAATCCCTGGTTACACAACGTAAAAGAAAAAATAATCGAGGATTTTGACCAAAAAGTAGATATTGTGATTATATCAGATATCAGGTTTCCAGATGAATTAGATATGATCAAGAGCATGGGAGCAACAGTAATAGAAATTATTAGGAATGTGATAATAAATGACTATTCAAACCATATTTCCGAAACATCTCTGGGATCAATAGATGTGGATTTTATTATTAATAATAATGGCACAAAAGAAGAATTGTATAGTAAAATAGATAATATTTTAGCAAATCTATCCAAATAACATCGACAATCCATAAGTTTGATCCATTATAAATTGTTTTACTATCAATATTATTTCTTCTTCTATTTGGAAATAGTTAACCCGAAGTAAAGGAATATTATTGGTATTACAATAATTATTTTTTATTTTATCGCATTTTTGTAGAAGTTCAAATGCTTTTTGTCCGCCGAAAAATTCTACAGGTTTAAAATGTTGCTTTCCAATAATATTTTCTATTATTGTCAGAAAACATATCAAAATGAGTTTTAACATTTTTATCGGACTATTCCTTGGACAAATTAGGAAATAAAAATCCAAATAAATTACAATGATTGATGCACGGACAAATACTTTTATTAGCACATATCGGGCATCCAATTTTACGTTTAGTAATACTAATTATTCTGGCAGTCCATTCGTGCCTCCCACAAGGAGATTTATTGCATATAAATATTGCTTTCCTACCACTAAATTGTTTTAGCTTGTTCATTAGATCCATATTGTTTTTCGTAGGATGAAGCTCACTGAAAACCTGAGTATCGCGAAACACGACGAACCGTACTGTAATTATAGCCTATTCGATGATTCGATTTTTTCAGTTAAATGTTTGGTCCTTATGTTAATATATCGTTCTAATTCTAAATGGATAAATTTAAAGGTTTAGTTGTGGGGTCAGTTCTCTCCGATGCCATTGGTCTTACCAGGGAATTCAAAGGCAAATGCCATCTAGATAAAATTATATTTCCGTATGAACATCCCATTCGAGAATGGGAAAAAAATGATTGGTCTGATGATGGTGATCAGTGTATTTTATTACTCGAATTAATGATCGAAAAGAACTTAAATCAACTGTCCTTTGCTAAAAAATTATTTGATTGGAAAGAGAATGGCTTTTCCGAACTAGGCGATACGTCAGGTAAAGGAATTGGAGGATGTACTTTATCCGTTATTGGAGATGGAATGTTCTTAACCAATCCGGTAGCTACGGCTTACGGTGTTTGGGAAGGGTCCGGATTTTGTATTGCTCCAAATGGATCTTTAATGCGAACGGCTATATTATCATATTATACTGATTATTTAAGAATATCAAAAGAAATAGGAGAAGTTACGCACGCTGATCCAAGATGCATCGCAGCATGTTTAGCTTTAAATCAAGGAATACGCCTTATAATAATCAAACAATTCAAGAACCTTAAAAAAAATGCAATCCGGCCGGCGATACAATATTTAATGAATCAAAGTACATTTCCCCAAACTGAGATTCGGGGAATTCCAAATAGATGGGTGGATACTGCTTATTATTTTAATCATCATGGCAAAAGACGATATAATTATCCACAAGAATTAATAGACTATCTAAATAAATCCAATGATTTGAATAACCTAAAATTATCTGATCGAACCAATATGGGATATGTTTATAAGTGTTTAGGTTGTGCGCTGTGGGGATTTGGAATGGTTGAATATTATTATCATGAAAATAAACAACTTCCTTACATAAAATTAATTAAACATATTGCTTCTTATGGAGGAGATGCCGATACAAATGCGGTTGTTGTCGGGGCCATATTTGGAACGTATTTAGGGTATGAGCAACTTTATGATCAAGCTTCAAAAGAAATAAATGCGATGCCTCATATTGATTGGTTAATGAAAAAATTTGATCAACTTACCGAAGATAAAGAAAACGATATAACTGAACCTATTAAGATTGAAGAGCTCGACAAATTAGAAGAAGTGGATTACCAAGAAGTGGATTACCAAGAAGTGGATATTACAACTATATTAACCAAAACTCCCAAAGAAGAACCTACCGAACACGAAAAAGTAGAACGAGATAAATTCAAAGATTTTGAGGAGCAGTTCGATGATATTGAAGATGAATTTGAAGAACTTAGCCGTGAAGAATTAGATGGTTATGAAGACGCTTAGATTTAAAAATTGATTAAAATTAAACTAATATATAGGATTAAAAGATGAACTACTTTAGAGATGCCAATCGCGCTTTAATTATTAATTTAGGATATAAAAATGAAAAATTTAACCAGTGTAATAATAATGTTTATTTCCAAATTTCCAAGGAATTAGCATCAGACCTTTGGAAAGATGATAGTCAAATTAACTGGGGTCCAGTTGGAGATGACCAGTTAAATGAATTTATGAAGATTCATATTGATAATGGATTTGTTATAAGAAAGGGAGATTCATTTAAATTAAATTGGTCTTTAGGTTGTTTATCTAGCAGTGATACAGCTCAATATTATTGGACAGGAACAAAGGTTTCTTCCTTTGATTTAGCTTATGACATCGGAACTACAACCGTTCCCATGGATATTTATTTCCCAAACTATCCAATTAACTATCTGTCAGATGCAATTGGATATGTTTTTAGAATTAGCCTAGAATTAGAAAAACAAGTAATAGATAATGCTGTATACGGAATTCCTCCATTACAATTTAAAAATCCAATCACAGATAAAATAGTTTATTCTTGGTTTGAGCATGATAGCAAAAAATATTGGGTAATTGGATTAAATGGAAATTCTCATCATAAGACGGGCGATCAATTAATGAATGACTTTAAAAAAGATTATCATAATTATACAACCTATGTTTATCATAATCCATATGAACTTATAGACAATACAATATTAATATTTAAAGACACGGGATATTAATTATGACGAAAACAGTTCTATTTGATCTTTATACGCTTCAATATGACAACGAATTTGAAATTCATCATGCATTTTATTATGTTCTAATTTTGGGTTATATCCTTCACACGATTGTTCTTTTTTGCGTTTCTTTTGTTTAATTCTAGCCATGGATCTTTTTGTAGCGGCGAGTGCTATCTTTTTTAATCCTTCTGGATATGTTTTGGCTAAACGGATAGGAAATTTACCAGTATCAACCATTTTATATTTTGTTGCAAATTTTGGAGTCAATCCATATTCCCATCCTCTGGCTAAATGTAATGCCAATCCGGCAATTATTGTGTCATGGGCTAGTTGGCTTGATTCGTCCATTTTTTTATATGGCCCATCTTTTTTAATCTCTTTAACAATTTCCCGATAAACTGCATCGGGGTGATCAATCATATATAACTGGCGTTCATCATCGCATTCACAATATTTAGTTTCGTCGCTCGAATAATCGGCAAATTTTAATTTTTTAGGTACCACTCTATCTGCAATATAGGTAAGCATACCTCCAACCAAATCATTTGCATCATCATGAAATTCCCAACAATCATGTTTGGATTTTCTTCGTGATTTGGATTTGCGTCGTGATTTGGATTTGCGTCGTGATTTGGATTTGCGTCGTGATTTGGATTTGCGTCGTGATTTGGATTTGCGTCGTGATTTGGATTTATGTTTATTCATGATGTATATTATAAAAAAAGTAATTATGGAGTCATAGTTAATTTAATGGCAGGCCAATTGTAATAATTTTTTAACTTAATATCGTCCGGATCTAAATTTTCTAAATACGTTAATTTCTCCGCGATCGATAAGCCAGAACAATGTTTTGTAATTTCAACGGTTGGTTGTTGCAAAGGTATTCTTTTTATTTGAGTACGAAGATCCTTAATGTGCTCTTCATAAATATGAGTATCGCCAAGTGTCATAATTAATGTTCCTGGAATATATGGAGTAACTTCGCATAATAAATATACAAATAATGCATAAGATGCAATATTAAAAGGATATCCAAGCCCAACATCAACCGATCTTTGATACATCTTGCAACTTAATTTACCATCTACTACATAAAATTGAGATATTAGACCATGACAAGGGACAAGAACACATTCATCAACTGTTGATGGATCATAAGTGGTCATTAAATGTCTTCTACTATTCGGATCATTATTAAGTGATTCCAATAAACATCTCAATTGATCATGTCCTTGGTTAGTATAATCGAAATTACAATCTTTATATTCGGCACCAAAATGTCTCCAATTAAATCCATACATTGGACCCATATCTCCCGGCTTGTAATTCAGACCACGGGTTTTATGAAATTCTGAAGTTGTATTGGCATTCCATATTTTAACACCTTGTGCATCTAAATTTTTCGCATTTGTATATCCCCGAATGAAGAACAATAGCTCTTTAACAATTGTTTTCCATGCCATTTTTTTAGTTGTTAATAGGGGAAATTTATCCAATTCAAATATATGTTGCGGGCCAAAGATGGAACGAACAAGACCATTTCTCCCCCGCCGTGGCTTTTTTGTGAAAATATCTTGAATTAAAGAAATATATTGTTTTTCATTACTATCGATATTTGAAATATTTGTGTAGGTTAAAAACTTTACATTCCTGATTTTGCAGTTCTCTTCATTTGATAAAATCATCCATGGTGGAATTTCCGGAGCAAATGTGTCACATTTATAATCTTCATTGAATTGGGTTAAATGAATAGTATTACAATCTTTGTCATAATATGTTTGGAGATATATTTCTCCCCCTCCTATAATAAATATATCTTTATGCCATTTTTTTGTAAAATAGTTTATTGCCGATTTCAACGATTCGGCAATTGTTATATTACCAAGTAGTTTTTCTTTATTATCTTGTATAGAAATACTTTTTATATGATTGTCATGCATTGGATGCCTGTAATCACTCCATCTCTCATAAATTATTATATCTTTGCCATGAATTTCTCTTAATTCATTCTTTATGGCAGTTGAAGTTTTTTTTAAATCTCTAGAAATAATACAGTTTATTCTTTTTGTCAATGGTTTAGCATTATTAGGTAGACTGTCCCAAGTTTTTCTTCCCATGATGACTGTATTAACTTTGTCTGATGAATTGAAAGTAGTTATCTTTTTAAATCGTTTCATATCTTCCGGAATGGTTGGCCATGGAATAGATCCATTTAATCCAATTCCTCTTTTAGAATCACAAGCTAAAATAATTTCAAATCCCATCCTTATATGTTTTATATTATTGTCTTTCAATTTTAAATAATACTGGATATATTGGCCGGAAGGGTCATTTGTTTTGGATCCCAGATTTCAATTAATATCTTTCCATCCAGAGATGTTCCTACTATTCTTTTCAATAGTAAAGGAATTTTTCTATGTAACAATTCAGATTTTGCAATATCTTCGTCATTATCCAGATCTTCAGCATTAACCAACGGCATACTTCCATCACTTATCATCTTGGCTCGAACCATTAATAATCGAGCATATTCATACTCCGTAATTTTATCTTTGGTTGTTCTTTTATCCACCGGGATAATATATTCAATAATAGTACTTTTAGATACATCTTCCTCAATGACTCCAACTTCTTCCGGTATGTTATCCATATCTAAATCATCATCAGATTCATCTGGATCAGCATAATCAATTTCTGTATCTTCGCTTTTTTTTGCATCGGCCCTTTCTAACTGTTCTACTATTTTAGGATCAGTGTAATCTTCATGGTCTTTATTGTCTTCATCTATATCTTCATCCGACTCTATATCAGAATTTATTTTGTCTTCACTTTTCTTATTTTTTGGTTGTCTTTTAGACATTTTAAGTAGTGAACTATATACCTAAGATTTTTATTTTCAATTATCACAGCAATGTTGTATATGGAACTATGTATAAGTTGGTTATTAACTTTAAGTATTAAATTCAATATTTTATTTTGTTGGTTGTTTAAATGGGGAGTTTTAATGTTTCCGGATAAGTTATTTTATATTATATCGGATATGGTTAGTTTAGTCGGGAAGAAAAGAGAATATAATATAATTGATGCTATTATTGTCACTTTTCCCCATAGGATGAATATCTTGGGATCATTTAAATTATATTTAATGTTCGATAATCAACGAAACGGATTATTGAATATCGAAAAGTGTTGTAAATTATATTCTAAAATTTTATATGAGCATCGTATTTTAATGATCTCTTATAATCACAATAAGAAGTTAAAATACCGTTTTATTAATCTCAATACCAAGAAAATTATGGATAATGGGAGAGAATATACTCCTGATTATAATGTATGTCCTTTATAATTAAATTATGTACTAATAGAGTTATTAGCTATTCTATAATAATTTATATGATTGTAAGCAAGTTATACACGGTAGCTTACTAATTTAATTTAAAATTGAAATGGTGTATTCAATAGTATATAGTCACATTCATTTTGCTAATTTTATAAACGCCTAATTTTAGCATATGGAAATAAAATGTTCAGATTTTAAGATAAACGAGCTGAATGGCATAGATGACATAACTGATTTATCCCTATATGATAAGCAACAAACAGAGTTTATTATTCATCGTTCGTCAGAAGATTGTCAAGCACTGTTTAGATTTCTGAAAGATAACTCATTTATTGTAAGTACAAAACAACCAAAGAACTTTTTCTCCCAAGGATACAAGCCAAGATGTTATGACATAAGTACATCTTTGCTTCCAAGATTTTTCGAACTGTTAGAAAAATGTCGGCGCAGTCATATTCCCTTAAATATGACCGAATATCAATATATTCCAAATGTATCTAATGATTGTACTGGATTGTATATCGATTTTGATATCAAACAAACTAATATTAATGTATTGTTTAACGAGAATCACTATTATCGAATAATAGATATCATTATTCAAACAGCTATTAAAATACTAGATATTGGTCCGGGTTGTATTACTACTTATGCCGGAGTTGTGGTCAAATCAGATGTTGTAAAATCAGGAAATTATTATAAATTCGGATTTCATTTAGTTATTCCAGGTATTAAGTTATCGAAAGGGGTTAAAAAATATTTGTATGAATATCTTAATAACCCAAATCAATGTTTCTTGCCGGAATATATGAAAAAATTTGAAAAAATAGGGATGATTCCTTTTTCATCAGATGAAGCAGGAGGTATTGATAAAAATTCATCTCATGTTCCACCATTATTAATTGGTTCCGCGAAAAAAGGCAAAGATCCTTATAATCTTGAATATATTTTTGAAATTCAAATTGAAAAATATGACAGCCCAGAAAATAAACGACAGACAAATGTCTTCACTAAAATTTCATTCTCTAATAAATTATTGGAAAATGAAAAATTCAACGCGGTTGAAGAATTCTGTTTATCATACACTCCCAAACATCCAGTCATCCTTCGAAAAATATATAATATTAAATCAGAATGATCAAATAATATTGTAGAACCGATATTTAATGAAGTCGTTTTATATGAATCTGATCTGGAATCGGAATTATTTGAATTAGAATCCCGACATCCTGAAGCAACACATATTAAAAAAATACTCGATATTTTAGCGACAAATATTGACAATTACAAACGCAACAACTGGAATTTAATATTTGCTATTTTAGCTAAGCAAGGAGATGGATTCAAATGTTTGGCGAAATATTTTTCCCAAAAAAGTAAAAATTGGAAAGACCATGAAAAAATCTTCGAAGATAATTGGAGACAAGCTAGAAAAAAAGAATCTTGGAAAAACAATTTGTATTTAACAAAATTATATGAATTGGCAAGAAAAGTCAATCCCACCGCATTTGCAGAATCTAGAAAATTAAGTTGTCACAATATAATGTGGGATAAAATCACCGATAAATTCAAAATGGGTCATTTAGGAGATGCCGATTGGGCTCAACTACTATATATGTTCAATAAAGAGAAATATGTGGTCGATTATGATCCAGGAACAGACGATCGAGTATGGTATGAATTTGTTACCGAAAAAGATCAATACAGAGTTGGGGAACTATGGAAATGGAGAAAATTTTCTAAAG
>SDBT01014603.1_pt1 | contig 12516 bp, 13 predicted proteins | sample 2277101 | NCBI WGS metagenome assembly SDBT01 (sample SAMN10404973, study PRJNA504765) | marine sediment metagenome | isolation source: marine sediment core GS10_PC15, 103 cmbsf | place: Arctic Ocean: Southern Knipovich Ridge | collected 2010
CTCTTTTGAACACAATTTTGTGTGGAATCTAGCCCTGTGTCGAATATCGCTTTTGACCTAGCTCGGCAACCCCCGCAACGGCATTTAGATTCAGATATGACGCAAGGGAAGCAAATGTGTCAATATACTTACGATTATTTATATTATTATAGATATTTAGTCAGTACCACAATTGACTCTAGTGGTAAACTAAAGTATCTGTTAGACTCTCTTTAACTGGTGCATTAGATGGAATAGTAATATTAAATATTCTTTTTATTGAATACTAAAAACCTAATGATATTTGATGATCGATATGATCAATCCTTCTAGCATGAAAAAAAAAGAACTTGATTCTTTAAGGAATCTTATTTCTGTTATATTAGTGGAACCAAGCAAACCTCAGAATCTAGGGAGCATCGCTCGCGGGATGATGAATTTCGGATTTGAAAATCTTATAATTATAAACCCACAACTGGAATTGGCAAATCCAGAAATTGAGGTTGTAGCCAGGCGCGCTAATTATATAATTAATCGAGCTCAGTTAGTTACAGATCTGAATGAGATAAGAGAATCCTTTGATTTCCTTATTGGAACTACAGCCCGAGTAGGGAGTGATTATAATTTGAAGAGAGTTGCTGTACCACCAGAAAGGTTACTTAATGAGGAATTCAATTTTGAAAAGATAGGTGTTGTATTTGGAAAAGAACAAAGCGGGTTATCAAATGAAGAAATAGCACTTTGTGACTTAATAATAACTATTCCGACCCATGAGTCATATCCAGTATTGAATCTCTCACATGCAGTTACTATAATACTTTATTTCCTATTTCAAAAATTGTTAAATATACAAAAAGAGATAAGTGAAGATAAACCAAAGCATAGGGCAGCAACATATAGAGAAAGGCAACAAATTTTATCTTATTTTGAAAAATTGGTGGAATCGACTTCTTATCATCCAGAGAAACGTCATGTAGCATTACAAGCCTTTTCAAATATAATTTCGAGAGGTTATGTAACTGGACGTGAACTAACAATATTAATGGGAGTTTTAAAATGGATAGAGCTTAATCTTAAAAGGAAATCTTAATTCAGATATTAATTTCCCTTTACAGTGTGTTTAGCTAGAAATTGATCTAGGAGACTTGATGCAGTGAAATTTAAAACAAATAAGTAAATATTCAGAAAACAGTAATCTAGCATTACTGACATATCACGCGCCGATAGTCCAGCCTGGTAAGACTCCTGTCTGCCACACAGGTGACCTGGACTCTTTTTTCTTTAGATCACAGAAACAGGTAATAGCAAAAGATTCATCACGGTTTCGATTCAAAATTTCATCTAAATTCTCCAGTATTAATTTTTTCCTATAAGATTCAAAAACTTCTATCCTTCGTAGTTATATCAGAGATACTTACGGAATTGCATCCAGAGGTTTTAGTGATGAGGAATCGACTGATATTTTAATCCGACGTTTGAAATCTGAACAAACTTATCTAATTTTGATTTTAGATGAGGTGAGTGTTCTATCTCAAAAAGATATCCGTGGTTTCATTCATCTTTCTGAAGAATATGGATCTGATCATCGTATTTCTCTTATTATGATCAGTCGGCCAACAGAATGGAAGATTATGCTTTCTTCGATGGTGTCTCAAAGAATCTCAGATGTTGTACAATTTTATCCATATTCGTTTGCTGAAACTCACGACATTCTGAAGTATCGGGCACATCTAGCTTTCAAATCCAGCGCTTTATCTGAAGAAATACTAGATATGATAACCGAAATATCACATCAAACAAAAAATCTACGACATGGAATCGAAACACTCTATCGAGCTGGTCGTGGAGCCGATCAAAAACAGCTAAATGAAATCACCCCTGAATTAATTCGAAGAGGGAAGAATGATGTTTTCCCCGAAATGCGTCCTGAAATTCTTGAAGAGTTGAAAACACATGAATTATTTGCCGCATTAGGGATTGCACGACGGTTAAACCACAAGGGAATAACTGCGATGTGGATTTTTCCGAGTATAACAGCTGAAAATCCTAATTCTGCAGCCATTCGTGTTTTTTTAGATCTTATCTCAAGGAGTCAAGAGGGAAGTAGTGTATTAAAAAATATCAATGTTATCACAGCTAAATCTATGAGGTTGATGAAAGAAAAAGAGGTGCAAATGTCTCTGAATTGGGGTACAGGCGCTTATCCATCAATGGAAGGGCTTGTTACAGGAATGCTAGATGGAATTATATCAGTTAAGCACAAGAATAAACATATTGCAGAATTCATCGTTGAGATGATAGGAGAACGTAAAGCAAAGCTTAGAACAGCAGCTATGTTCTCAAGCGGACCATTATCGAATGTTCTTGCAGATATATTAAGGATAGCTGTTTTTGGTTCAGCTGGAATCCCAGGATTTGTAGTAATTGGAGAAATAAACAAAAACAACCTGATTTATACCTTGATTTATTTTGATCAGATTGTTTTAGATAATTTAAGGTTAGAAGGTGCAAATTTAGCCGTAAATTTTAATCGTCCAGTTGTGAAAGAAATAATTGAAGAATTTGGTATAAAGAAAATTATTTCACTGTATCAGAAAGTTTTCAAAACTATCAAGGTATCCGCTTTTCCAGAAGATCCCTATAAATTCACTACAAGCAAGTATAGTACCAAAACCATTTATTCTATATATCTAAAACTCTTAAAGATTATCGTAGGTAAAAGAGATTTTGATTAAAAGTGGAATTACCAGAGAAAGATCAACCTTAATCGTAAAACATTTCTTGAAAGAATTAAAAATGCGCCGATCGGGATTTGAACCCGAACGACCAGTGTGGCAGACTGGAGTCATACCAGATTGGCTTAGCTGACGTATTTTTCATGCTATTTAGACTATCGGCGCTTTTTTCAGTTTTTCTTGATAATACATTACACGATCATATGGTTAATTTTCCTTAGATCATTCAAAAAATGCTTATTAGCAGTTTTCAGTAAACTTAGAGATTTTTTTTAAGATTAATTAACAATTGTAGTATTATAAGAAAAAATATTTGCGTTATTTGGGAATTCCCGGTCGGCACATGTGCATTTTTCTTATAACTATTGATAGAACATCATTTATCTACAATATTCTTTTAATACACTTTTTTACGAAAAGAATCCCATCCATCCATGGGTAAAGGAATTTTATTCCCCTCCTGAGATATAAATACCCCTTTAGGGGAAATGCACTCACCTATTACAATGAATTTTCTATTATTCTCGATAAAAATAGATTCTAAGTCTTTAACTCTGTGAGGAGGGACAGTAAATACTAATTCGTATTCCTCCCCACCAAACATTGTTACTTCCAGTGAATCTTGAGGGGAATATAGGTAAGGTTCTAATTTTGGATGGATTGGTAATGTATTTATTAAAATCCCAATCTTAGAAGCTTGTGATAGCCAGTGTAAAGAAATAGCTAGTCCATCAGAACTATCAATAGAAGACGTTGCAATTTCATTTTTGCTTAATAGCATTCCTTCCATAATTTTTGGAGTAGGTTCATATAGCAATTCAATTGACTGTTCTATAAGAGAATCAGGGATATTATCAAATCTCTTGTCTGTAGGTGATAATAAATGATTCAACCCAATTGTTGTTAGTCCAAAAAAACCTGTTACACAAACCAAATCCCCTAGCTGTGCTTCTCTCCGTGATAAGACTTTTCCCTCTGTAATTGATCCTAATCCTACTCCTGTGAGAACTGTTTCCATTGCTGATCCTAAATCTCCTCCCAAATATCTGGTGTTGTATTTTTTTGCTGTTTTTTGAAGTGAATCGGCTAATTCTCTTAATTCTTTTTCGATCATTGAATTCTCTAAAACCATGGAGGAAAGAAAAATACTTGGTAAAGCCCCCTTTGCAGCTAGATCCGAAAAAGTTATGCTGACTAATTTTGCTCCTATTTGGGCCCATGTTTGACCTGGAAGAAAGTCTGAATTCCTCGACATTGAATCGACATTAATGAGAATATGAGGAAGATTAGTATCGAATAGATACGCGTCTTCATTGGTTCCTAGAAGATCAGATGCGTCTATATATGATTGTAGGAGCTGAACTATCCCTTTTTCACCAAGATTCTCAAGTTTTTTCAATTGAATCACTTTAATACAATGTAATTAATTATATCCCTTACCAGTATTTTTATTTTTCAGATACACAAATTTACTTCATGACAGTAAAATGAGTAAAGAAATGATAGAAGTCTCTGGATCTAGGTTCCGAGCATATATTTTACCAATTATATTTGTAATCGTGATTGCTATTATAACGTCTATATTCACCCTTGATTATTATGCAGCACTCCAAGAACAAGACCCTAATGTTACTATTCCAGATATGTCGCCATTTCAAGAGAATCCAGATGATCCTGGTGGAATTGCGCAAGGTGCTATTCTAAATATGCTGCTATATGTAGGTTTAGTTTTTCTTGGAGGATTAGTTGTTCTTATTATAATCAAAAAAGGATTGATGCAATTATTAGTATATTTTTTTGCTGGAATCATGGGTTTCAGTTGGTTTTCTTTTGGTTTTTTCTACGGTTTTATAAGCCTTGTTGGAATTTTAAATTCGATCTGGCAAATATTACCTGGTTCTATTCAAATAGCAATTAACAATTTTTTTAGTTGGAGGGTAACTATTGTGTCAGAACAGGCTTATGTACTCGATTTAGTTTTGTTCGTCTTCTCAATCAGTTTAGCTATTCTCGGTACTTTATCTTTTAGAATTCAGTCATTTGATAAAATCTGGGTTCGTAATATTATGATGATCTTTTTTGGGGCAATGATTGGTAGTTTCCTAGCAATTCACTTTGGCCTGTTAACCGCATTCCTCATCTTAATAGGCCTTTCATTATATGATATTTATGCAGTCTTTTTTGGACCATTAAAAGGAATTATTGATCATAGTCGTGAACAATCTGAAGATATCGGGGAAAACTTGGTAAATCAGGCTGGAAATGAAAAGGAATATGAAAGAATGCCTTTAATGCCCGCTCTACCTGTCTATTCTACTCCACTAATTAATATAGGGCTTGGTGATTTTGCTTTTTTCAGTATGTTAATCAGTGCTTCTGTGGTCATAAGTGTAGGTTTGGTAACCCCGATTCCTTTGATTACTGCACTTATTGGATTATTTGCAGGGGTGATTTATACCTATAAACTTCTAACAAAAGAACGAGCATTACCTGGATTACCATTACCAATATTTGGTGGAATAATACTCCTAGGTATTGGAGTATTGATGGTAGTAGTTTTAGGAATAACTGATTTAAACTCAGTTATTGCTTTATTTTTTTAAAAAAATCAATTTTGGCGGTAATGAAACTTTAAAAACAGTTACATTGCCACTAATGCTTCTCTTTCGAGTTGGATGAGATACTCATTGATTTTTGTCTCAATATCAATACCTAATTGTCCTGCTAAGATTATTGAATTTAAAAAAGTTGAGATTATTTCCTCAGCAACTTTCTCATTGTTCAATAGGTTAGGATCAACCATTTTTTGAAGAGAATCAACTAATCTTTTATTGAGAAAGGGGGATTTAGGGTTGTAACTAGCAGTAAAGTGACTGATTAACATTTTCACTCGATCTTGGATTTCAGAGACAGACATATAATATTGCATAAAGGTTTCACCATAAGTAAATTTCTACTTCAAGTTATACATGGATTGTACATATATATTAATGTTTTCTGGAAATAGTTTGAAAGAAATCAATTGCTTAAAAGGGTGTATTTCAAAGTAATTCCTTTTTTTTGTCGTATTCATCACATTCTACACTCGAAATTGGGGGGGGCTTCGGGGCCGACTCAAATGATGTCTTCTGTTAAAGACTATTTCCTGTAACATTAAAATAGATCGATATATGTTATAGAAATAATATCTTTGAGAATTTTAAAATCGATAAGGAAAAAGGAATGATTAAATTCATGGCCATAGATTTTCTCATGAGATACTCATAATTCAATTGAATGCACAAATTCTGAGGATTGTTAATAGGTGGAGAGTAATCATCAAAATTATAGGCTACAAGAATCGTAAATGTAATATAATAAGAAAATTGAAGAGTATAGTTGAGTGTGCATTATTTTCAGCTTCAAAATTACAAGAAAGATTTTAAATTTAGTCAAATTTTCTTAGATTAGTTACATTTCACCATTTATTATTGAATCGAGCCAAAGATTCGCTAATGATAAATGTAAATGAAATCGAAAGGAAAATGGTACAATGCCAATCACTGATCCAGAGAAACGAGATATTGTACGTAAAGCACTACTTGACATGACTATATGTAGAAAGTGTTACGCACGGAACCCACCAAACGCTACAAAATGTCGTCGTTGTCGTTCGACTAGACTCCGTCCAAAAAGACGAGAGAGAGCAGGTTAAACTTAAGACATTTTAACCAAAAAAAGGGAAATATCAATAATTTTATCACTATTCTTTTAAATCCCTGTTTTTTCCCTTTCTAGTTCAATATATGTTCATTGAGGTTAGATATTGCATTCATATGATGGAAGTGTTGGTGAAGGAGGAGGATCCATTCTTCGATTAGTCACATCTCTTGCTCTTGTGAAACAGGAGCCAGTTAAAATCATTAATATTCGAAAAAAACGTTCTAAACCTGGACTCCGAGTGCAACATCTCATTGGATTACGGACTCTTGCTGAATTATGCGGAGGTGAATTGAAAGGAGATTTTCTAGGATCAGAATCAATAGAATTCTATCCAGGTGAAACCTGGAATTCCCATATAAATATTCAAATCCCAACGGCAGGAAGCATTGGTTTGATTTTACAATCTCTTCAAATAGGTATTTTAGGAGATAAAAACCATAATCTGAAAGTAGAATTCGAAGGTGGAGCAACTTTTGGCAAATGGGCACCTACGATTCCCTATATTGATAAGATTACTTGGGATATTTTACGCCAGATGAATTTTCAGTTAAACATAGTAGTGAAGCGTCATGGTTTTTTCCCTAAAGGGGGAGCTAAAGTTCTTGCTGAGCTAAAATCCCCTAAAAAACTGGAAGGGCTTGATTTAAGTTCATTTCTTTCCCCTAAGAATGTTACAATTCAATCATTTGCCTCAAATCATCTACGAAAAGCTCAAGTAGCTGAAAGACAATCTAAAAAGATTGTAGAAAAGTTTGAAGGAAAAAATCTTGAAGTAGTTGTTAATAATGAATATGTAAATGCAGATAACCCTGGATCTGGAGTGTTGGTTTATTCAAAGCTAGATAATGGATCCAGGGTCGGAGGAGATTTCGTTGGGGAGAGAAAATTATCAGCAGAAAAGGTTGGTATGAGTGCGTATGAGCGATACAAAAACCCTTTATGTAATGAATGTGTCGTTGATCCCTTTCTAGCAGATCAAATCTTACCCATAATGGCACTTGCTTCCAATTCTAGCATTTTTACCACTCCATTCATATCTAAACATACAAGAACAAATATCAAATTTATCCAGGAAATTTTAGGGACGAAAATAGAGATTGAAAAACAGGTAGGCGGATATCGAATCTCAGTGAATGTTTAAATCTTTAGTTTCATCCATTAGCCAATTCAAATAAGCTTCGCTTCCAGATTTGATTGGATATACTGCAAATGCTGGTAAGTCATATGAATGATGATTTTTTATTAAAGATTGTATTTCTTCAGCTAATTCTTCTCTAGTCTTACACCACATAATTATTTCATTAGATTCTTCGATTTTACCTTTCCAAGGAAAGATTGATACTATATTCGGTATTAAATTGACACAAGCAACAAGTTTGTTTTCAATTAACAATCTAGCTATCTTTTTTGCTTCATCAATATTATCAAATGTTGTATATACAGCAATAAACATCATTTTCTCTTCCTGGTATTATCTTCATTTTCTCCGTACCCTACTCTATGTTCATGTTTGCACATTAAGCATTGATAGTGAATCTGTTTTTTTTTGCTATTTAAACGGATTCTTGCTGTTTTTACACTTAAAGGGATTTTACATGATCTACAAAATAGAAATCGGTAGTGCTTCGGAAGATGTAACCGACTTCGTTGTCCCAATTTTTGTGAGTTGTAATATAGCTCTCGTGAGTAATGAGGGTTATCTAAATGATAATTCAAACTTTCCTCAAGGAGAAATATCATTGCTTCTTGTGAAATCTGATGTTTTTCTCGACGATCCTTTGTTTTCTTTGTCCACTTACGTCGTCGAGATGAATTCATAGCTTTCAGCACCAATTTTTCTTATCTATTATATGAATAATGAAATAATTTTAAACTTAAAGAATTTCTTATTTAGAGTCAGATAGGGGAAGCTGTTATAATTCAATTATTTTGATCTAAGATTGACAATTAATCTAGTATCAACAAAGCTTTTTAGTTTGAAACTAGGCGGGTTGTAATGTCAATAAATGGCTGTAATTCATAAGATTCTGCTCCGATGGTGTAGCTCGGCCCATGGGTGTCTCGTTTCGATACGCTCGGCGATTCATTCCAGGCTTTCGCCCTGAATCAGATACTAGCGTTTACGCTTTCTGCAGAAGGACCCGGGTTCAAAAGTGTTCCTCTTCAGAGATTCACTGAAAATCCCGGTCGGAGCACTATTCTTCAATGTTAGCCGATCTTTACAATTAAGTGATTAATAATGAGCAGACCTTTAGATGTATTAACAGCGGCTCTTAATAAAGTAGTGATATTGAAAGTGAGAGGTCATCGTGAAATCCGAGGGATTTTACGTAGTTACGATCCACATTTAAATTTATATTTAGAGGATGCAGAAATGATCCACCCTCCAAAAGAAGAAACCAATGAAGAGTCGGTAATAGAACAGTTAGGAAATATCATCCTTCGTGGAGACAATGTTATACTCATTTCTCCCCCATAAGGTATATTTATTCAATTTAATGCGAAATTATAGAAAGAGTTGGATATTATGACAAAAGGAACAACAGCACGGGGAAAACATACTGCACACCGAACACATATGCAATGCCGTAGATGTGGTAATCGAAGTTACCATAAACGAAAACAAAATTGTGCCTATTGTGGGTTTCCAAACGCAAAACTCAGACGATTTTCATGGCAAACTAAGAATTTTAACCATCGTCGTCGAATTGATTAATAATCAAAGAAAGATCTCACACCGTATTTCATGTAAAAATATTTTAACATCATCGCAATCGAAATTTACCTACAATATTCTTCCCAATGCCGAGGTAGCTTAGCCCGGGAGGAGCCATTTTTCAAAAATGGTACCCGCCAGCGCTGGACTGAAGTCTCAGGTTTAACTGAAAGATGGATATCCAGTTGTCGTGCGTTCAAAATTAAAATGCAAGATTTTGCGTTTCAATGAAAATCGCACCCTCGGCATCACTTCTCTTTTGATGAACACATTACGTGATTTGTTTCATTTATCATTGGATAAAGGATGTTTCTTTTCTTTGAAATATTTGAATGAGAAAGAAGATTACTTAAGGAATATTGAGGATATTAAAAAAAGTAATGAATTCTACTAAAAAAAAGGATTTCTTGGTGAATTAAGTAATGAAATCGACAATCACTCTTTCTTTAGGTGGGAGCATAATCAATCCAGGAGAGATTGACAAACAGTTCCTTAAAAATTTTTCAAAAATGATTATTGGACTGATTGACAAATATAAATTCATGATTGTGTGTGGTGGTGGTAAAGTGGCACGCCAATATATTAAAGGTCTACCTGACGGCTTAACTGAGGGCGAACGAGACTATATGGGAATTGCCGCAACTTGGCTTAATGCTCAGCTTTTAACATACTACTTTAAAGGATACACCTCCCCAATTCTACCTCCAACTGTAGAGAAACTGACAGAACAATTACAACATTATGATGTTGGATTATCTGGTGGATTTTTACCTTCTGTTAAGACTGATGAGGATGCAGCAATTGTAGCTGATTTATACGGATCGCCAATTCTCATTAATGTTACAAATGTAGATGGAATTTATGATAAAGATCCACGAAAACATCCTGATGCAAAGAAGTATGACAAATTGAGTTATCAGCAATTTTATGAGATTGTTAATCCAATATCTTTAGGTGCTGGGTCAAATGCTCCATTTACACTGATTGCTGCGAAGATTTGCGAAAGAACAAACATGAGGATAATAATAGCACCAAAAAATGTTGATAAAATTAAAGATGCTATTCAAGGTAAGAATGCAGGGACTGTAATCCAGAATCAATGATAGAATCATGAATTCCTTATTTCCAGATTGTCTTGCTAAAAATAGTTATGGAACAACGCTATTTTGGGCTGAAGAATATTGGGCTGCACGGAAAATTTTCGAATTAGAGAGAAAATACTCGAATATCGATTTTTCAGGAATTATAGATCCATCCTTCAAAAATATGATACCGAAGCTTCTCCACAAGCCTCCTCATATAGATATATTGGGTACTAATCAATTTAGTGAATTTTCAAAAATCGTATGGGAGGCAAACCGAAGATACATCAACATTGCACCCTCACACGCGCCTTCTCGAATTATTGCTTCTAATTACGCTAATATATTGGAGGAGAAATTTAGTATCATCACAATAGATGCTCATCTAGATATATCTAATACTACTTTTATACATAATTCATGGATTGATACTGATTTAATGTCAAAGACAGCACTAATTGGAGGATGGGCTGAATTAAAAACAGATATTGATTATGTTAGGGATAATTTAGCCTTTATTGAGCCAAGTGTGGATAAAATCATACAGAATCCAAATTTTAGGGAATGGATTTCTGGTAAAGAGATTTATCTTTGCATTGATTTGGATTACTTTCGTTTATCTCAACAAAATTTTATGGGTTATTCAAATTATTGGCATAGAGATAGGATTATAGGACATTCAATGAATATAGCACAAATATTAGAAGAAAGCATTACTCAGGATAATAAAAGTGGTAAGATATTACTTGGAGAGATGCTAGGGATCTATTCCGATTTAGAATCCTTCATACAGGATAAGAAAATAAGTTTATGGAATCAATCAGGAAAAATAAAAGAGCTACTAAGATCTCTAGTAAATTTTTGCCGAGATAATTATGCCTCGTTTCTCTGTATTGATTTTGTGGAGTATTCGCCAATTTGTGATTATCATCAATTGACTATCAAAGAATTTGAAAGGAACTATCAGAATTTTTTCTCTATTCTTTCAACCGTGCGAAAAGAAAGGATTTCTTAACGAAATATAGAACTAATCAAATCAACTAATCTCAAAAATGACTTCAGTTATTAACACTTCAGAATGAAATACAAAACTAGGTGTTTTTAACCTAACTTCTTCAGAAGTCACCCTTCTTCAGATGGAGGATGAATGGAAAGACAAAAATTATCTCAAAGACAATGAAAAGGAGAAAGAAAGAATAATAGAATAAAAAAGATGGAAAGGAGAAATGATGGCTGCTTAAGTTGGAAGAAGTGGTTAATAAGGTTTAAATATGGTAATGAAGATAAAATATCTCAGGTTGGTTGCATGGTAACTCTCACAAGGAAGTTCACAATTATTCCCACCCAACAACAGGAGAAGATATTCTGGGAATTATCAGAGACGTGTCGGTTACTGTACAACAATGCATTAGCTGAAAGAAGGTACCTATATGATACATATAATTATTGTGTTACTTATATAGAGCAGCAGAACGCCTTACCACAATTAAAGAAGCTGTTTCCAAGGTACAAGCAGGTCTATTCCAAAGTCCTCCAAATGACGCTTAAAAAGCTTGACGCTGCTTATAAATCATTTTTTTCGTTAATAAAGAATGGAGATAATACTGCTCGTCCACCAAGATTCAGAGGAAAGAATTATTTTTTCACTCTGTGTTTTAATCAAAGTGGATTCAAGTGTAAAGAAAGTAGCATAAATTTATCACACAGGCATCCCTCTAAAATCCCTCTTACTTTTGAATTAGGATTTAATCCTAAAGGAAAGATTAAACAAGTAGAAATCTTACAAGACTATAAAAAACGGTGGTTTTTAGCAGTTAATTGTGAAATATCCCCCTCTAGACCGTATTATGATAATGAATTGTACCAAGCGACTGATTTAGGGATAAATAACCTTGTTTCTGCAGTTAATTTACATTCGCGATTTATCCAAATACCTAATAAACGCCCCGATAAGTACTGGCGAAAGAAAATAGTTGAAGTGCAATCCAAACGTGACCATTGTAAGAAAAAAAGTCATAAATGGCACTGGTACAACCGTAAGCTAGCAGAGATGAAAAGAAAACAATCTAATCAGTTGAAAGACTTTCAACACAAAATCTCTAAAGTGGTATTGACTAATACTAAAGCTAACACTCTCATTGTTGGCGACCTAGCGGTTAAACAAATGGCTAGGAAGAAAAAATTAAAGAACCAAAAGACATTAAACTATTCACTCCAAAATACAGGACATATAAGCAGGTTTGTACAATTCCTTACCTATAAAGCAGAAAAAATAGGTAAGAAAGTAGTAAAAATTGATGAA
>SDBT01014604.1_pt1 | contig 12515 bp, 38 predicted proteins | sample 2277101 | NCBI WGS metagenome assembly SDBT01 (sample SAMN10404973, study PRJNA504765) | marine sediment metagenome | isolation source: marine sediment core GS10_PC15, 103 cmbsf | place: Arctic Ocean: Southern Knipovich Ridge | collected 2010
GAAGGTAATTATGAAGTTGGTGCAGAGGTAGGGGGCTGGAAAGACATAGGCACTATGAAAAGATGTTATGGTGCAGTTAGTGAACACATCATACAGAGAGGACTTAGAAAAGCGATGGGTCTATCTGTAGAGGATGAGGACTTTGAGCTAAGATATGCACCAAAAGAACATGATGGGTATATCCTAAATATGATAAAAAGCAGAGGCGCAGAAAGTGGCAAATTCTAATAAAACATATATTCACTATGCATTAGTATTATTCGATATAATATTAATAGTAAGTTCTTTCTTAGCAGGAATGTACTTCACATATGCATTAATAGCATTGGGGGTATTCTAATGACTGATGCTATATTCCATATATTGCCAGAGGTGCGAATTGTCTATAATTCAATGGGGTACTTTATTGAAGTGTATAAAGGTAATGATTGGATTCTTTTAAAACATATGCTCCATGATAATATCAACCTTTCACATACTCAGGAATTAGAAACATTAGTTGAACATATGAAAGAAACAATAGAGGAAAATCAATAATGACAAACTACTATAAGAAACTACATGCTACAGTCTTAGGCACTTTATTGGGTACATCATTAGCGTGTGCAGTTGTCCCATTTGTTTATAGGTTTGGTGAAATGGTGCCATACTATGATTTCTTTTTCATGGTATCTAAAACATTTTGGGTTGCAGGTTCAACCATCATTTTAACAATTATGTTTTGTTATAGTGACGAAGAAAAAGAGGTGTTGAAATGAGTAAAGAAAGAAACTGGTTAAAAATCTTCAATACTTATTTTAATATATCAATTGCTATTTTACTTGTATTAGCAGGGTATTTATTTACTAATTTGCTGTTTAATATCATGGGGTGGATTAAATGAGTGGGTATAAGCTCAAATTCTATGAGAATGAACGAAAAGAATATCCTGAAATATTTAATATGGATATAACACAGTCAGATGCATATAAGATAACTAAGAAGATAACTAGACACTATAAATTCAAAATGCCAACAATAAAATTCAGGTATAATACACAACATGGATTAGCCAAATATGATTCATGGATTATGAATTTACCTAAACAACCAACTCTAGGGTTATTACTCCATGAATTAGCACATTTCCATAATGAAGAGAAAAAAGGAAATGGTTATCATAATAAGAAGTTAATGACCGTCATAAGACGATTTATCAAATACTGTAAAAGAATGGGGTTGGTTAAATGATAGAGTTTACCATAACACCTGTAAAGTCCAAACCAGTTAAAGCAATAAAGAGGGCAAGAAAAGGGGCAGATAAGAAAGAAGATATTAAAACCTGTTATGATTGTCAATTCTGTTTTCTAACTGGTGAAGTCATAGAAGGTTTAAAGAAATACAAGTGCAGTAAAGAGCCTAGCATAACTAAACTGATAGTTAGAATAATGCACAGGTGTAAGCATCTATATCCTAAACAAGATAAGGGAAATGCTCAGGATACAGCCGATTATATACAGCAATCATATTTAGATGCAAGGGAGTGGAATAAGAAAGATGAGTGATGATAATAACATGGAATTAACTATTACTCCAAGCAACCGTTTTACTTTTGTTTTATTAATTAGTATTATAGTCTCAGCGATATTGTGTCTACTTATGCTTGACATATCTAAAATAGGGACTATAGAATTGGCTTTTACAGTATCTATTATAATGGGAATCACGTATTGGTTAATGTCGAGGGTAGTAATAGAATGAGTAAATATATTGAAGTGCATCCTAGCAAAACAATAGTTAGAATGTATGAAGATAAGAAGCAGTTTTATCATGCTTTAAATCTTGCATGTATTGAGGTGCTTGATTGTGATATTCCCCTAGATATAGGATTCAGCATACAGAACTATGTTAATTCACCTGATTATAGATACAGATTTAGGGGTTATTTTGGAAGGCATTTAAGTTATGCTCTTTTATCTCAACGTCCTAAAAGAACATTCTTTATACATGGAATAAACAAACATCATAAATCAAGGACACCTAAACATCTTAAATCAAACTCAGGGGCAGGATATAGATGAATAAGAGCAGGTTTATGTGCGTGGATATTATCAGGTGTTTAAGTTTTAATAAATGCCCATATGGTAATCCATTATGTAGACCCAAAAGAAAGGAGAAAGAAGAAAAATGAACAAACATGAACTAATCGGCAAAGTCCTAAGAAAGCATTACTATGTTCTACATATGCTTGCACAGTCAACATTATCAAGTAAAGAATTAATGATATTCTTAGATATAATTGATAGTGAATGTGATAGGAGAGACATTAAATGAAAGAACCAAGTAATCACTACAAAATAATAATTGTATTATCAGTAATGTTAATAGGATTATTAATTAATTTCAGTGTCAGGAATAATGATATGAGTTATTCAATGGAACCAATAGATACAGATATAGTTATTGAGGAACCAGAAATAATAAATAATGAGGAAACAGAAATAACAACAATTGAACGTGTTGATTTAGTCGAAGCAATACTATTAAGCATTGTAGGTTTATTCAGTCTAAGTTATATCATAAAAGTAGCGGGTGAGTTTTAAGTGACTCTATGTGAATATGATAAAATCAAGACATGTATCATAGATAAATATTGGTGGTGTATGGATTGTTATAAATCCCTTAGTAATAAAGTAAGTAGAAAACATAAGGGCAAAATACATAGAAGAGATACTAGAAAATGCATAATGTGTGCAATAGTAGACGCTAAAAGGAATTCTAATATGAATGAGCATCACATTATACCTAATGGACTTGCAGGAAAACATCTAACACATAAGATAGGTGTAACAGTCAATATGTGCTTTAATCATCATAAATTATTTCATGCATTGATAGAGCCTATAATAGATATATTAAACGCAAAGTCACAACCATATCAAGGTAGAAGAGAATTAACTGATTATTTCCTCTATATGAAGTTACCCGAACTTACAGAGAGAATAGATAAGATGATAACTGAGGCATATAAAGAATGAAGTGTAAAGATGATAGAAGGTTTAGGTGCATACCTAATAGATTCCCTACCTGCAAAGGTTGTACTAAATATTTAGAAGCAATGAAACAAACTCAATTTCCTAGAAAGGTGTATAAAGAATGAGTGAACAAGAGTTTTATACCAAAATAAATAAAGTGATACAAACTTATCAACCACATGAAGTATATTATCCATTAAAGTCATATGGTGTAAGATATATTAGAATAGAAACACAGAAACTTGTTATTGCATGTGTAGTTTTAGACTATATGGGTTTACCACTTACTACTAACCTAATATCGGGGGTAGTAGGTTCATCACTTGCATCTGCGGGACAAATAATGTCAAGACTAGGAGATAAGAACGTATTAAATCTAAAAGGGTATCATAAAGCACAGTTAATTTATGAAGTGCATGAAGGTTTCAAGACACAGTTAAAGATAGACTATGCCGCTATTGATGAGTTTGTTACTAGGTGGAATGAACAACATGATAACTAGATATGGTATTATGATGGCTGTTATGTTATTACTACCTATTTTTAAATGGTGGTATAGAATAGTATTCAATGGAGAGAAATAATATAAATGTCAAAGTGTAAATTCAGGTGTAAGTGGCATAATAGAAACTCTACAATGTGTGGTGGAGAAACTAAACTATGTGCAACAAGGAGAAGATTGATTTACTGGTTTAGAAGATTAGAGGTAGTCAATAATAAAATAGATGATTTTAAAAAGAAGTCAATAGAAAATCATGGTTTGAATGTCAATGATAATCAGTCCTATGATACATTAGAGAAAACACAAAGACAGTTTAAAGGATATATTGAAAATGTAGGTGTAAGGGTTGAATAAAATAATTAAAGCAGTATTAGGTATAATTCTTAAAAAAACAGAGGAAGAGTTATATGAGCAGTATAAAGTAGATGTTATAGATTGTCACCCTTTCAAAGATAGACCAGTACCAATATCTTTTGAAGAGTGGAAGGAATCAATATAATATAAACTATAATGCATTTGATTATTAATACGTTTAACCTGATATTGTCTCATTTTTATGATATAAACTCATTTATAGTATTTTATCTCATAATCAGTTATGCCCTCTGAACTTGTCAAAGATTCCCTTCCAGTTGGTAGAAGGGAGCTAATGAATAGAATAGGCAAAGAGGGAGAAGAAGAAGTAGGAAAGATGTTATCTCAGGAATTTGGTTATAGGAATGTATCTGTAGGAATAGAAGGACATTCTAAAGGCACAGATGGATACCCTGATATAAAGTTGGTTTATCATGATAACGTGTTTTTCATTGAAGTAAAAAGCATATGTCCTTTTGTTAAAAGTTTTAGACATAGTAAAGTAACAGGGAAAAGAAGGTTTGCAGGATACAGGGCAAACTCAGTTAAAGTAAATAGGTTCTCATATGATAGATTAATGTCAAGAGCTAAAACAGCAATAGCAACAATAATATTAATAGTTGAATTGAGAATACCAAATGGTATTAATGATTATTTTATATTAAACTCAGATACAATAGAGGACTTCATGGATAAGACTGATGCGGAATGGGTACACATTCCTTTATGGTATATTCTGAACAACACAAAGAAACTAGAGTTTAACGAAAGTGAATTTATAGTTAATACAGTAGAGACAACACAAAGAAGGTTGAACCTATGAAGGATAAAAATGGGGTACAATGTCCTAATTGTGGCGGTACTAACATTAAAAAAATAGGCGTATATTATCAATGTCAAACAATAACGGGAATAATTAACTTTCTCTCATGTGGGTACATTGGGGAAAGTACAGATTTCAACATAAGAACACCTACAAAATTAATTTAAATATATTTATATACATCACTCCTAGCCTCAGTAATAGAGTAAAAGGAGTGAATAAAATGAGTCTCTACAAAGAAATGAAAAAAGAGAATCATAGAAGCCTATCAATAGACTTTAAAATGCGACCTGTGAAAAATAAAGATAACTACATAGGTATTGTTGCCAAGTCCACACTCCTAGAGGATGCAAGAAAAAGAAAGGCTGATAGAGCCAAAAACAGCACCCTAGACCAGTTTTTTACACCACCCATAATAACAGTTTAGGATGATAAATAGAAAATTAGGGGTTAGAAACGATACCGATTTTAGAAGATTTGATATGAAAAAGTCTCAATTCAAGAGATATATCAAGAAACAGCATAAAGAAAAGAAGCGGTTTTTAATGGATTACTAATACATATTATCACATCATTTTATTTATATATCAATTTCATAGTGCTATTACTATGAATATCCAAGAAGCGAAAGCGATTATCAATGAGGAAAGGGTAGATATTGAGAATATCAGAGAATGGACAGAGCAATATAGTAGAATGCAAGAGGCAGAATCATTTTTAATAGTAGAGAAATACACCCATCCAGTTATGAAAAGAATCATCAAGTTAGCAGATAAATTAGGTGGTCATGACCAAGAAGAAGGTTATGAAAAGGCTTATCATTCTGCTAGAAATAAAGCACAAAAGATTATGAACACCGCCACATTAAAAGCGGAATTGAAGATAAAGGCACTTGAACAGGAACTTAGAGAATTAGCATCTTTCAACTATGAAGTTAGAAGAGGTGATTTCAGTTGTTTAAGAATCGGTTTAATTCACGAAATAAAAGATAAAATAAAGAAAGAGGTTTAATTAAATGGATATTCACACTCTAGTAAATGCTTTTCTTGGATTAGCTCTTTTAGCCCCTGTTTTCAAAATGTGGTTTAAGGCGGTTACTAATTAAAATGCTAAGAAAGAAACCCACAAATAGCCTGTTTCTTGATACTAAACTAATGACACCGAAAGAAAGAGATGATGCTAATTTCATGCTTAACGTGATTTGGTTATATCGCAAACTTGGTGTAGCTGAAACTGATAGGCGATTAGAGCAATTAGGGACTGATATAGGCAATAAGAAGTATTTCAGTAATTGTTTTAGATAGAAGGTTGTTATCTTGCAGGGTGTTGCGAAACTGCAAGAATAACAATACCACTATAACTTTTTAGAATATAAAGATATACCTTATTCAGTAGGGATTTTGAAGTGGTCTATTATGCTATTGATTCTGGTTGTGCATTTTTCATATCCTCTATTATCCCCACAATAACCATATGTGCATGAGTTGTTACAATTCACTAGGGTTATTTCACCTTTAAGATAGGGGCAAAACATGTGTTTAATGTTTAGTTCATTATCAGCGTTATAGTATTGGTTCATCAGCATTCTAGTGTTTTTATGCTCTTCTTTCTCTTGTTGATATTTAGTTTTGAATTGTTCTAGGTTTACTGCTAGTCTAACATTCATTTCAATGGTTTCTTTTACTGATGCGTTTTCTCTCTTTAGTTTTAAGATGTTTGGAATAGAGATAGAGATAGGGGATAAATCAACAGGCACTATACCCATTTCTTTCTTTTCAACAATAGCCATTATCGTTCAAATCGTTCCTTCATTTTCTTGATACCTTCATCAAGTTCATGTGCTAGTTGTGATGGTGTTGTACCCTCTGCTTTCTTCTTTGCATGGAAGGCTCTCATTAGTTGTTGTGTGGTAGCCTTGTATGTGTGTGAACATGGAATATCGGTGCATATATATTCCCTCTTCATTGCAACCTGCATTACTATGTTGTTAGGATATGCCTTTTCAATCTCTTCTATGTTATAGACTTTCTTTGCACCCTTTCCGCACTTAGGGCATTTCATCCAGTGTATTTTATCAGTCATGTTATCATCAATCCTATGATTCTTGTTAGTGTCCATAACATGATAAGGGTATATCCTATTATTTCATCTCTTTTTATTTTATTCATGTAACTTGCACCATACACCAAAATAATGAAATAAAGAATATAGTTGTAAGTTGATTAAAAAGTAATGGGTATTGGCTAGTATTATATGGTGTATCAATGATTACAATAACAATGATAGATATACCTGATATGATACAGGTTGCAAGTATTGACCTAAAGATTAGTAAATCTCTTTCAATGTTCGGTTCTTGTTTATTCATTTCTTTACCTCTTGAATCTTATCAGTGAAGATGTTTAGCCACCCATCATCTGTTTTAATTAATGCATCCTGCACCAGTTTTGAAGCACTACTTATCTCTAATCTCCATGCAACCTTATTTAGTGCTACTGTTGCAAGTGCTAGTGATTCAGCATCTATTGTAGTATCATAGGTTTCTCTTTTATCCTCTGCCCAATAGATGCAAGACCGTGTAATCTTACATTCATAGTTCATTGTTCTATCTCTCTCCTATTCCATACAAAGTTTTCGATAGCAACAATAATGTAAGCATTAAAGAACATGTAAAGAAGATACAGCATTATCAATGTAGAATGCCCCCATATTCGAGACATTTCGTCAGGTGAGTTAGAGAAGTCAATAAACAATCCCTCAACCCATGATATTAAACACCATGATGAGCCTACATAAGATAGACTCAACATAGTAACTTCAAAGGCAGTTATTAGTTTATATTTCATTTCTTCACCTCTTCTTCTTCGTATATGAAGGACTTTATGAAAGCCCATAGTTTCTTAGAGTAATACCATTTTTTCTGTATCCTATAGATGATGTGGCAATTAGGACAGAAATAAACATCATATCTTTCAAAGATGTTTTCTTTATCTTCATACCATTCAAAGGGCATACAGGGTAATTCCTCTAGTATCTCAACATATGTTAATTGCTTATGGTTGCATTTCATACATGCTTTAACGATTTCTATTTCCATTGTTTTCACTCCTTTAATTTCTTTATCATTATCTCTAAGTGAGAGATAACTATAGGGGTAGTTATGTTCATCTTGGTACCATTAGACGCAAAGATGTAATCCTTATTGTCTAATCCCATCAAGATAAAAGTTGAGTCAAGACCATAGTTTAGTTTATACAGTCTCAATGCTGAACATAGTTCTTTAATAGCATTGTCAAGTCTATAATTATCCTTGATTAGTTGGTTTTTACTTGTCATTTTCTGTTTTCTCCTTTTTGTAAGGTATAAAGGTTATTAGTGCTATTATGCAAAGAGAGATAAGAATAAAATGATTCATAAATTGAGGTATATAGTCGGCTCTTGTTAGGTAAAGAACTAGGGTATCATCTAAGTAGTGAATGCCTTGCGGGAATGGTGATAGTAATATAGCCACATCAAACAAAAGAGGGATATAGAATATTAGTAAATCCATCATTATTTATCTCCCCAATAACATTGAATATAGTATTTAGTCTCATTACCTTCAAAGAATATGAGGTGTTTTATAATTCCTTTTAGATTAAATTCAACAAACTTATCTATTTCGTCTTGAGATAGTGTTTCAACTGGTAGATATTCAGGTTTAGTATGGAGTATCTTTTGAATAGTTAAGTATCTTATGTGTTTATATTTTGAATGATGCTGTTCTTTTGTTAAGTCCCATATCATTCTTTTATCATTCTTAGGTATATCAGCATCATTCAGTTTAGTTATTAGTTTGAATGTCATTGTCTTTTCGTCCTTTCTAGTAGTTCGTTAATACTTTCTCCTTTTTTAGCTGTGAAAGTATCGCCTATTGGTGCATCAACAGGTTTTTGTTTTAATCCTCTACGAACCAAACAAACTCTTTTATGGTGTTCAATGTATTTTTTGGGAATCCAAGATTCACAGTGAACACATTTCGCAAAGGCTGTTTTCTTTCTTGGCATAAGTTCACCTATTTAGTTTCTTTCCATATTGCATGAATATAACATTCTATTGGGTCACACTCTAAGAAGAGTATGTGTTTTATTATGCCTAATTCATTGAGAAGGAGAAGGAATCTTATTTCATCTTCATCAAGCAACCCTATACATAGGTATTCAGGTTTCTTTTCCATTATCTCGTTTATTATCTGCATTCTCATTTGTCTATCCATCCGAATACTTTTCTTATTGCTTTTGTTATCTCAGCGTGTAGTTTAGCCCCTTTACTATCTGCTTTTGAGACAACAAATATTGAAGTGAAACCACATTCACAGTGTAGTTGTGTATGATGGGTTCCTAAATCTAACCACCCTAAATGAATATGGGCTTGCAATATTCCACACTCAGGGCAATAAGACATTAATCCAACTCCATTTTGAGGTAATGGCAATCAATGTTATTTACTATGCCATACCTGCAAGGTCTTTCTTCTCCTATATAGTAAGAACATAACGGTGGATATTCACAGTCGCATTCATTTACTGGTAGCCGTCTTGTTTTGAGTTGAATAATATCGTTATCAGCCCATTGGTGGTTTATTGCTAATACCTCAACATTGTATTCAGAATCACACCAAGTTAGGTTAATTGAATCACCAATACTAGGGGCTATTGTCCTGAACATCTTGGCAATTACGTTATCCTTTTCATCAAAAAGTATTACTTCTATCACTCTTTGTCGCGGGCATATCTGGGGTGTTTCTGAACTTGGTATTAATGTAATAGCCCACGGAAGCACACTAACACTTATGATGAAACTTAAATAATGTAGATAGTATATCGAATAACATAGAACTATTATCCATGCACAAAAGTTAATAGTCCATATTGTTTTTTCTTTCATTGTTATTTACTCCTTTTCATCAAATAATATTACAAGTATCATTCTTTTTCACCACCTGAGCCTTTCCACTGTGATGCTATATCAACAGCATTTTCTAGTATGTTATTCATTAGAGCTAAATCATCTACATTTGTAGTTGCGGGACATGTAACAACTACCTGCATTGTTAAGCTCTTTTTGAATACTACAGTTCTAGTAATACATGCCTGTATCTTATTCTTTTGTTCTTTACTCATTTTCATTTACTCCTTTTCCTCTATCTTTTCCTGATATAGTTTCCATACCGAGTATAATAATAAGATTTGAGATAGTAGGATAAAGGCATATGCCGCGATTGTAAGCAGTATCATGGTTACTATGAAACCGAGTCCTTCTTCTATTGATGCAAGTCCACCACTGATTGATATTGAGTAGAGAATGACAACAGAGATTATTGACACTAGACCACCAAGATAAAACACTATGCTAATATTAATTGCTTTATTTGACAGGGGGTTCTTAGGTCTATGAGTTATTTTATAATGAATTGATGCTGGGATTCTTTTCATTTCCTCTATGATTATTTCTTTTGTTTCAGTGGGAAGGCGGTTACATAGTATCGTTGAGATAACACCAATTAAGAAGGTGATTATCATAGATGCGATTTGTGGGAATGACATTGTTACTTACTCCTTTTCCATGTTTTTTATGTAGTCGGTATAAGACAGGTTAGCATTTATTACCTTGCAGTAATCACCGTCACTACCCCAATCACAATTAGTAACAGTGCATTCTCTACAATCCATTTTATTCATCTACTCCAATTAGATAGACCTGTCCACACTTGTTGCAGGTTTCATTTACCCCGTCACTTTCAGGTATCAGTTCACCGTCACAATCCTTTTCTCTGCAAGTATTGTGGATAATAATGCTTTCTCGTTGGATAGGTTCTTCTTTCTCTATATCCTCTATCTCCACTTCATCTAGTGGGGCTTCATCCAGTTTAGGAATGATAAGATTCATTGTTTCCAAGTCCTCTTTAGATAGCTTAACCAGATGGTCTAATGTTATGAGGTATTGGCATGGGGCTAATGATGTTTGTGGGTTGAGTTTAGTTAAGCACTCATGTTCTATCTGCACAAGTTCACCCTCATCAAGACTACAGTTTATAGTTGTGTTATCTCTGCTAAACAAAAAGTTACCTTCTAATGCATTGCATATACAGATATAACTTGTAGCCATGAAACCTCTTTCAGTGATTATAGAGAATGTACTTGCAAAGTCTAATAGTTTCTTGATGCTTTCCTTTCTCCTTTCCTTTGCAATTTGCTTTCTCATAATATCTGCTTTACCTTGTTTGCAGGATTTACAATCAATGATTAATCCTCTAGGGTCAATGCCTAACATGTGTTTCTTTTTGGTTTTGTAGAAGTGTTCAAGACATAGAAAAGTCTCTTTATGGTATTGAAGGTATTCACATGCTATCTCTCTGAGTGCATCCATAATTGAAGGTGGTATAAAGTCCTCAGTATTGAAAGATGATTCGATTGAGGCTTTATCATATGCATCTATGATGTACTCTAATGCATCACCTTGTGTCAAGGATTTTTCTTTCTTGATACTAGCAATAACCTTATTGATTTTTGTTCGTTGACCCTTGCCCATTTTAATACTAAGTGTGGTTGTAGTTGACATGTTGCAACACTGGATAGGTGAATGTTGCGGGAGAATAAAAGTATACCGAGTATACCAAACAGGTATACCAACAAGTGCAGGGGCATGGTATACCCCCTAGAACTGCCCCGATGGTGGAAATGAATTATAGAAAGGGGTAAAAAAACCACTTGTATACCATCAAAATAATTCAAAAGTAACACCGCAACATCGCCGCAACACGCAACAGTCGCATGTTGCGAACATCAATATGCCCTAAAACAGCTTCTTTTCACCGCACACCTGTTGTATTATCCCCGATGGTATACCACTTTTACGGTCTAGGGTGCTACGTATAAGACAGATGTTGCGTTAATCTTTTGAGCTAAAAACGGTAGAAGGTCGTCCCAAGGACAAGGAAATGACTACCCCCTATTACTATTATCTTATGTGTAAATAGGGGGTATAAAAAAACAAATAGGTGGGTAGTTGGCGGGTTGAACTGTTGATAGTTAAACACAATTAGACAAGTGCAGGTGCTTCTAACTAGGTGATGTTGCGGTACAAGGGATATGCATAAAGGCTAGGTGCTTGGAAGAGTCAGGGGTTATTAAGTGCCAATAAATAGTAACTATCAAAAGCTATTGTGTTGAGTCGGAAAGGATGTTAGCCAACAAGGGCTAACTAATCAGGATACTAACGCGGTACTATACTGCGTCTAGTATGAACATGAGGAGGTAAAGCTCAATGAATCCTGCCGCCCCAACGACTCCCGTCTTTAGAGCTACAGATATGCTCGCCGCCGCCGTCATACCTGCAATGATGAGTATAGCAAGGAACACAACAATCGGTGCAATGCCCTTCTTAACCCCACTTTTAATGTCTGCCAATGGTTTCAACCCTTCTAAGTTAGAAGGATTATGCAGAGATTTATATATAAATGGTTTGCATCTATTATTTGATTGAAATGGAGTTCATTGATAATATCCTTCAAAATCCAGTAGCCCTGATTTTAGGTTTTAACATCATAATAGCAGTAGTAGGTATCGTTATGATGTTGGTCAAGAGACTGAGAGTTAAACATATAATTCTTTACTTTAGTGAGGGTGAAAGACTATATGAAAGTCTAAGTGTTGATGCTATAACATCATTAAGTCTATTCTGTGTGAAAAGAGGATTAAGATTCATAAGGACAGGTGTTTCATATAAGAACAGATTAGGCAATGAGGTTGTATGGTTAGCAAAGAGGGGAACAGGGTATTTAT
>SDBT01014605.1_pt1 | contig 12514 bp, 6 predicted proteins | sample 2277101 | NCBI WGS metagenome assembly SDBT01 (sample SAMN10404973, study PRJNA504765) | marine sediment metagenome | isolation source: marine sediment core GS10_PC15, 103 cmbsf | place: Arctic Ocean: Southern Knipovich Ridge | collected 2010
TCAAGTCTGCCGTTGACTCTTGCGTTATTTGTTGTTAGGCTGGCCCCATGTCTAGACCGTTAAGTACAGAATAAAGGGGACAGCCAAATTATACTGTACCGATATCCACACCCTTCCTGGTGTAAGCCCTCATTTTCAACCAGTCAGTTGCCTCCACAATCCCGCCTCAGGCAGGAAGGTTGAATGTCGTTTGACACACAAGAGCAAATCACCTATATTTTGGTTCCAAGAAAGGCACTTCTTATCTCCCACCTTCGTTCAGGCACTAAATAATCCTTACAGGAGATAAAGCCATGCTGCAATTTTCCAGAAAACGGTTTGATTTTTTCATTCTCATCCTTTTGTTTTGCCTTGTGATTCCTGCCAGGCAGTCCCTCCAGGCCATGGAAACCGCCGACTGCCTCGGCACGATCAGCCTGCAGCTTTCCCGAAGTCTGGAACTGACCCTGGAGCACGTTTCCGAAAGTATCAAGGCATTGGCTGATGAATACGCCCGCATTTACGAGGCAACCCCGCCCATGGACGAGGCAGAGAAGGATCTTTGGATGAAACAAGCCTTGGAAAAGGGGAAAACCGTGAGTTTCCGCCCGTTTTTAAGCGGCCCTGAACCGGCCTATCAAGCGCCGGTTCCCGCCTATCTTTTCTACAACGGTCGCAACATCACATCCAATGTAACCAGAGAGTTGAAAACCTTTGTCTCCCTGGTTCCATTATTCAAAGTGGCTTACAAGACTTTCCATTATTCCTGGGTCTATATGACCACGGTTGACGAGGCCTTTTTAATCTACCCGTATCTCCCCCTGGATGAGGCAGTGAACAATCTGCCCCCAACAAAACAGGATTTCTACAAGGTGGCAGACTTTGTGGGCCGGAGTTTCGGTTGGGAACGACCCTACCTGGATCTTGCGGGCGCAGGCATGATGGTGACTGTTTCCTATCCGGTGTACAGCCGGGAAAAACTCCTCGGCGTGATATCCAGGGATATTACCCTGACGCAGCTTTCACGCAGGTTGCTGAAGCCTATTGCGGGCCGATCCGGAGACTTGATCAGCATAATCATGGACAAGGAAGGTCTGGCCATTGCGGTCAACAGGGCGACAGCCACGGAGGAGATCGACAGTGTCAACACCAGGGCTGGCAGCGCCATTTTATATTATCGAACATCTCAGGGGCTCAAATCTCTTGGAAATCAAAAAGCGGTGTCGTCTTCCAACTGTCTGTTCAACGAAGCAGGGGAGAATGCCTTGGCCTGCACGGAAAAAGATCCGCATACCGGGATCTGGCATCTGAATGTGAAGGTGGAGCAAACGATGTACAAGGCAGCCGCAGCAAGAATTTCTGCAACCGGCTGGTTGCTGATTACGATTGATACCAATTCCTGACGTATGGACATGTGGACGTTGTGAAAGCGCCGGGATAAACCGGCATAGAGTAGTGGGGACTGGGACGTCCATCAGTAAGTAAATAACTCAGTTAACATACAGGAATTACAGATGAAAACAGTGCGTTTCAGGGGCATGGTTAACGGTATTCACACCAATAAAATTGCACATAGATGCAGCAGAGGCTCTTCAGCATGTCATCGGTAATCGACGCACACGCCCACTGCGGGGTGATCGATCGCAGAATGTCGCAATCTTTCGAAGCTTACGCTCGGCAGGTTGCCGGAACGGACATTCGCGGGGCCGCCCTGTTCTCTCCTGTATTAGAGATCTACGACCGCTACGACTTTCACTTTACCGACTCCCAGGCGTGGCGGCTGCGGCGCGAGAAGAGCAACGCCTATCTTCTCTTGCTGGACTCTGCCGAGCTGACCGTTTTTCCTTATTTTTTCATCTGGAACGACTTTGCCGTGGAGCAGCTTACCTCTGCGCACTGCGGAATAAAGTGGCACCGCCACGCCGGGGAACCGGCCTATTGCTACGACGACCCGAAATGCCGGGTCGCCGTGGACGAGATTCGGCGTAGAAATCTGCCGATAGTTCTTGAAGAGGAATTTGACAATACCCTGCGTTTTATCCTGGAGATCGCCGAAGGAGTAATGGTGATTATTCCTCATCTGGGCCTCCTAAACGGCGGTTTTCAATCCATCTCTGAGACGGGGCTGTGGGAACGGGAAAACGTGTGGGCGGACACCGCGCTGGCTTCCGAATACGAGATTCGCGAATACCTCCGGCGTTATGGCCACAGCCGACTGCTTTTTGGATCGGACTTTCCCTTCGGAAGCCCCGCTGCTGAACTGCGAAAGGTGCGCAGTCTGGGACTTGATCCCGAGGTGGACGCGGCTGTGCTGAGCGACAATTTCCTCCGCCTGCAGGCAGGCGTCGTTCGGTTGTGAGTGAATTGAAGTTTTATCAGAAGATTACCGATATTTATGCCACCAGCGTAAATTACAACAGGGATGCCCCGACCACCAAAGCTTTTTTTTGAAAAGGTGCAGAATAAACCGCTTTTTGCGATCCACGGCCATACTGCTGCCGAACTCATTATACAACACGCATGACCAGGAAAACTATGTCCCCTTCAAACCATGAACTGCAACTCGCCAACGACTTTGTTCAGTACACCAGCTGCAATATTTTTCTGACGGGTAAGGCGGGCACCGGCAAGACAACCTTCCTCCATAATCTGCATAAGAAAACGGCGAAGCGGATGATTATCACCGCTCCAACTGGTGTTGCAGCTATCAACGCCGGCGGGGTAACCCTCCATTCTTTTTTTCAGCTGCCCTTTGGCCCATTCGTACCGGGCAGTGAGACCTATGAGCGCAATAAACAGCGTCAGTTCAGGTTCAGCAAAGAAAAAAAGCGAATTATACAAAGCCTTGATTTGCTGGTGATTGACGAAATAAGTATGGTGCGAGCAGATTTGCTCGATGCGGTGGATGCTGTTCTGCGCAGCCATCGCCGTAATAATCAGCCATTTGGCGGGGTGCAGTTGCTTGTGATCGGCGATCTGCATCAGCTTTCTCCGGTGGCCAAACAAAATGAATGGCAGCTTCTGCAGCAACATTATGAGTCAGTTTATTTTTTCAGCAGCAAAGCGCTTGGTCTTACTGAACTGCTTACCATTGAATTGAAGCGTCTTTATCGCCAGTCAGACGCCCGTTTTATCAAGCTCCTGAATCGGGTACGTGATAACCAGCTTGATGAATCATCCGTAGCGGATCTTAATCAGCGCTACATTCAGGATTTTACACCGGGAGAAGATCAGGGTTATATTACCCTAAGCACCCACAACCGAAGCGCCGAATCCATCAATCAGACCAGACTTGAGGCCCTGTCTAAAAAAGAACACCGTTTCAGAGCTGAAATTTCCGGGGATTTTCCTGAACATAACTACCCGACCCTGGCCACTCTTCTTCTTAAAGAAGGAGCACAGGTGATGTTTGTACGCAATGATCCCTCTGCTGAAAAACTCTATTATAATGGTAAAATAGGCAAAATAACCAAAATTTCAAGCAAAAACATCAGCGTTACCTGCCCCGGCGACAAACAGGAAATCGTGGTTGAACCAATCATTTGGGAAAATATCAAATACACACTGAACGAAGAAAATAAGGAAATTGAAGAGGATATAATCGGCAAATTCAAGCAATATCCCCTGAAACTTGCATGGGCAATCACCATTCACAAAAGTCAGGGGCTGACTTTTGAAAAGGCCATTATTGATGCCAAAGCAGCTTTTGCCCATGGTCAGATTTACGTGGCCTTAAGCCGTTGTAAAACTTTAGAGGGCATGGTGCTGAGCTCTCCCATCTCATCCCGGGGAGTAAAAACGGATGAAGCAATATTGTGTTTCGACGAAAACGCTCACCAAAACCCGCCCTCCAAAAGCCGGCTTCAGGCAGCCAAAATCAGCTACCAGCAGAAGCTATTGCTTGATTGTTTTGATTTTTCATTATTGAACAACCGCCTCAATTATCTTGCCCGGCTTTTGATAGGTAACGCCAGAGTAGTTCAGGTGTCAGGAGTTGAAGATATCAGCCAATTAGAGAAAAAGGCTGCGGAAGATATTTTTATTGTCAGTGAAAATTTTAAGCGACAATTACGCACAATTTTTGAGAGTGGCCGCCTGCCCGGGTCAGATGCAGTTGTTCTGGAACGGATCAGCAAAGCGTCAGCATGGTTTCAGGAAAAATTTAGCGACATTTTTGAGGAGTCAGTGAAAAAATTGCACGTTGAAACAGACAATACCGAACTTCGCAAAAAAATTCGGAATGCCCTGAGTAATCTTAAAAAAGAAATTGCCGTAAAGGTAGCTGGCGTACAATGCTGTGAAAAAGGCTTTACACCATCAAGTTTCCTGCGTGCTGTTTCAGCCGCTGAAATTGATTTTACCCCTGAAAAAGAAAAAAAGCGCCGGGCCCCGGCCTATACCGAATCGGACGTTGCCCATCCAGAACTGTTCCAGACACTGAAACACTGGCGTTCCCGCAAGGCCAAGGAGGAAGAGGTTGCCCACTTTCAAGTTTTACATCAACAAGTATTGCTCCAGATTGTGGTATCCCTGCCCGACAATACTGCTGATCTAAAGAAAATAAATGGAGTCGGCAAGAAAACCGTTGGAAAATACGGTGAAGAACTCGTGAAACTGATTATAGCCTATCGCGAAAAACACGGGATAGAGGAAGTCGTACTGCCGGAGCCTAAAAAACTTCCTGAAGAAGGTACCCCGGCAAAAGATGCGGCTCCACCTTTCGGAACGAAACAGACAAGTTTCGATATGTTCAATAACGGATTAACGATTGCCCGGATTGCAAAAAAAAGAGGCCTGGCACAATCTACCATTGAAGGGCACCTGGCATTTTTTGTGGAGAAAGGCAAATTAGATATCAACAAACTGCTTTCACCTGAAAAACAACAGACTATTGAAAAGGAGCTTGCTGCAAATCACAATAATTCCCTTAGTGAAGTAAAAAATACCTTAGGAGCTAACTACTCCTATGGAGAAATCAGAATGATGTTGGCCTGCCAGAAATACCTGGCATCTGAATAGGATCACATTGAATCTAACGCGGCATAGCCGCAACCAAAATGCCTCACGCAAAGAGGCAAAGATTTCCTTGTTTTTTGTGACAGTAAACCAGGTGATAAGGTACTAAAGGGCTCTGGCGTTGATCATAATGACTACAAAGAGGAAGACATGTTTAGATTCATTCACGCGGCGGATATTCATTTAGACAGCCCCCTGCGGGGACTGGAGAGCTATGAAGATGCCCCAGTAGAGGAAATCCGGGGTGCGACCCGGAGGGCCTTTGACAATCTGGTGGAGCTTGCGATCGAAGAGGATGTGAGCTTTGTCCTCCTATCCGGGGATCTCTACGATGGAGAGTGGAAGGATTATAATACCGGGCTCTTTTTTGCGGAGAGGATGGGGCGGCTGAGACGGCAGAATATTCGGGTTTTCATGGTCTCGGGGAACCATGACGCGGCAAGCCAGATCACCCGCACCCTTCAACTCCCTGATAATGTTCAGGTTTTATCGACCAAAAAGCCTCAGACGATTCTGCTGGACCATATAGGCGTTGCCATTCACGGGCAGGGATACCAGTCGAGGGCCATGTCAAAGAACCTGGCAGAGCAATATCCCCAGTATAACCCCGAGTATTTCAATATCGGGATCCTTCACACTGCATTAAACGGCAGAGAGGGTCATGAACCATATGCCCCCTGCACCTTAGACGACCTGAGGCAAAAGGGCTATGATTACTGGGCCCTCGGGCATGTCCACAAACGGGAAGAAGTCTCTAAGGATCCGTGGATTGTTTTCCCGGGCAACATCCAGGGACGGCATATTCGTGAAACAGGGACAAAGGGGGCATCTCTCGTGACAGTGGAGAACGGAGAGGTCATCGGAGTTGAGCACCATGAGTTAGACGTGCTGCGCTGGAGTGTCTGCCGGGTTGACCTTTCAGACTGCGAGGTGATTGACGCAGTCCACGATCATGTCCGTCAGACCTTGGAGGGAGAACAGGAGCAGGCTGAAGGACGGATTCTTGCAGTGAGATTAGTGTTGACCGGAGGCTGTCCGGTTCATCCCCGGCTTCTCGAGGAGAGCGCACATCTGAGGGAATCGTTTCGGAGTATGGCGGCCGGCTTGGGTGATATGTGGTTGGAAAAGGTGCTTTTCAAGACAGGCCGAACGGGGAGCATAGAAGATGCAATGGGTGAAGAAACGCCATTGTCAGGTCTGATGACGGCAGTTGAACAGTTTGAGCTCGATGCAGGACGGATACTGGACCAGGTCCCGGAGGTTGCAGCGCTGAAAAACAAGCTGCCCCCGGACCTCATCGGTGGAGACGATCCTTTGCTGCCGACCGCACCCGATCAGATTTCGGCTTTTCTCGATGATGTGAGAGAACTGTTAACTGCGAAGTTGATTAGCTATGGGGATAAGGGATGAAAATCAAACAGCTCGATCTGAAGGCCTTTGGCCCCTTTACAGACCGCACTCTTCAATTCAATTCAGGCCGTCCCGGCCTCCACATCATTTTCGGTCCTAACGAAACCGGGAAAAGCAGTGCCCTAAGGGCGCTTAAGGCCCTCCTTTACGGGTTTCCTGAACGAACTCCTGACAATTTTCTGCACGCCAACGACCAGCTCCTTGTGGGCGGCGTCCTGCAGGACGAAGCGGGAAAAGAGATTTCCTTTTTGCGCAGGAAAAGGAGAAAGACCGACATCTTTGACATGGATGAAAACCCTTTGGATGACGATGTTCTCGGGCCGTTTCTGCACGGGATAGAGCAGGGGGTATTCGAGACCCTTTACGGAATCGATCACGAGGTGCTGGTCAGGGGAGGCAGAGACATTCTCGCCCAAAAAGGCGAGATCGGACAGGCCCTTTTTTCCGCAGGCGCCGGCATTTCATCCCTCAGCGAGATCTTGGATTCCTTGGACGCAGAAGCTGGTGATCTTTTTAAGAGACGCGGTTCCAAGCAGGAAATCAACCGGGCACTGTCTGAATATAAGAAGTTGCAAAAGGAGGTCAGGGAAGCCATCCTGCCCGGGCGTCAGTGGAAAGAGGTGGCGGAAGCCCTGAAGAGGGCGGAGGGGGAACTATCCGCCATTGAGCAGGAAAAAAAAGAAAAGGATACGCAGAGGCGCCAGCTTGAGCGGCTGAAGCAGGCCCTACCCCAGTTGGCCTTGCGCCGCGACCTGATGGCCCGACTTGCACTCCTTGGGGAAACGGTCCTGTTGCCTGACGACTTTGCTGTTCGCAGGCGCGTTGCGGAGAAGGCGCTTTACGCTGCCGGGCAGAAACAGGCTATTGCGGATAGTCGTCTTGAAGCGTTGCGTGAAAAACAAAAAAACATTTCTTTTCAGCAGTCGATTTTGGACAACAGCGAATTGATAGAAGACCTGCACCAAAAGTTGGGCAGCTACAGGAAGGCGATGGAAGACCGCCCCAGGCTCGAAGGGATGCGCATAGGCTGCCGGACTGAAGCAGCAACTCTTTTGAAACAGGTCCCCACTGATCTGACCCTGGAACAGGTGGAATCCCTGCGACCTGTTTTGGGCAGGAGAAAAGTGATTCAACGATTAGCCGCAAACCACGAGGCCCTTGAGCAGGGCATGATACAGGTCCGGAAACAACACCGGGAAATCAATCAGAATCTGGAAAAGACCGATAAGGCATTGGTCCAGTTTCCCCCTGTCAAGGATGTAATGAACCTGGATCGTGCTGTGAAGTTAGCCAGAAAATCCGGTGATATTGACACCGTGATAGCCGAGAAGAAAAACAGCCTTGAAGAGCTCAAAAGGAGTTGTTTGGAAGAGCTTGGCCGGTTAGGGCTCTGGAGTGGGGAGCTTGCCCGGATTGGGAGTCTGCCCATCCCCCTGCGCGAAACCATAATCCGGTTTGACAGAGATTTCAGAGAATATGAAGATAGAAAGCGTGAGATCCTGAAGGATCAGGAAATGAGACGGGATGATCTGGCCCGGGCAGCCGCCGAGGTCAGGGAGATTGAATATTCGGGCGAGGTGCCTACAGAAGAGGATTTGGCAAAGATAAGGGAAACAAGGGAGGGGGGATGGCAACTGATCCGGCGTCAGTGGCTGAATGGAGAGGATGTGAGCGCTGAGAGCAGGTCGTATGACAGGGAACTCCCTCTGTCCGATGCATATGAAAAACAGGTGGAACAGGCGGACAGCATTGCGGACAGGCTGCGCAGGGAAGCGGATCGGGTCCACAAGTTTGCAGCATTAAAGGCGGATCGCCATGCGCTCGAGAAAGCTATCGAAAACCTGGGCGAGAAGGAGAAACCATTAGACAGCGGTTTTGAGGCTGTCTCCAAGGCTTGGCAAGAGGCCTGGCAGGCATCTGCCATCCAGCCTCTCCCCCCCAAGGAGATGTTGGATTGGTTAAACGGGTTCGAAAAAAGTCGTTTTAAAGCCGAAGAGGTTGAAAGAGTAGAAAAGGAAGTCTCTCTAAAGGGCGTGGAAAGGGAAAAACTGCGGAACGGGATGTTGGAGGAGATAGAAGATCTTAGGGAGATCCGGGGGTTCAAGGGAGATTCTCTCGACCCTGTCCTCATTTCATGCGAAACGATCTTGGACGATCTCAGGAAAGCGAAGGGGAAGAGGGAGAAGCTCATAGAGAAAAGGGAGGAACTCCTTCGCGGGTTTGAAGAGGCGCGCAACGATCAGAAGGGGGTAGAGGAGAGATTAGAAAAATGGCAGGAGAGGTGGATGGGGGCTGCCGCCATACCGGGGGGCAGCAAGGAAATCCTGCCCGAAGAGGCCAATGACATACTCGACGCCCTCCAGAGATGTTTCACCAAGCTGAAAGAGGCAGAGGATTTAAAAAAACGGATAGAGGGGATTGACCGGGACGCAGAAAATCTCGCCAAATCGGTCGAGTCACTCCTTGAAAATACTGACCCCGAACTGAAAACCCTGCCGCCGGAGCAGTCCGTGATGCAGTTTCAGGCCCTCCTGAAGCAAACATTAGAGAACAAGACCCTTCTTGACAAATACACAAGGGAGATTCAAGAGTCTGAAGATGAAATAACCGGGGCATCTGCGGCCATAAAGGGGGCCGAGGAGCAGATCGCTGAGCTCAGGCGTATTGCAGGATGCGGAAAAGATGAAGATCTTGAGGCGGCTGAGCTTGCTGCCAAGGAATACCAGGATATCAAAACCCAGCTCTCTGAAACTGAGGCCCTCTTGCTTAAAAGTGCCGAAGGGTTCCAGATCGATGAGCTTGAGGCGCAAGCAGAAGGAGTAAACCCGGACGAATTGCCTGGGAAAATCGAATCACTCACAAGGGAAATTGAACAGGGTATGGATCTGGAAATCAAGCGGCTCTCAGAGGTTATGGGAGAAAAAAAGAAAGATCTCCAGCGGATGGACGGCAGCGCAAAGGCCGCCGATGCGGCGGAGGCGGCCCAGCAGGTCCTGGCTAAGATACGCCGCCTGTCAGACCACTTCATACGGCTTAAAGTGGCCTCGAAAATATTGAACCAGGAGATCGAACGCTTCAGGGCCGAGAACCAGGACCCGGTGCTGAGAATTGCCTCTAAATATTTCCAGCAGTTGACCCTGAGTTCTTTTGAGTCTCTGCGGACTGATGAGGACGACCATGGCAGGCCGGTGCTCGTGGGCCTGCGTTCCGATAATTCCATGGTTAGAGTGGAAGGGATGAGTTCCGGGACAAGGGACCAGCTTTATCTTGCCCTGAGGTTAGCTTCGGTGGAGAGGCGCTTAGAGAGAAGCAAGCCGATGCCCTTCATTGTTGACGATATTCTCATTAATTTTGATGACGACCGTTCCAAGGCCACCCTGAAGGCCCTGGCAGATCTTGCCGCCAAGACCCAGGTCATCCTTTTTACGCATCATAGCAGGATTAGAGATGAGGCAGAGAAAATGGGCGGAGAAGGGTATGTTCAGGTGCATGAGCTTTAGTGGAAAAAGATGAACGTCGAACTCGCCAGAGGCGAGCAAGCACTTGTCCGCCTCCGGCGGATCGAACGCCCAACATTGAATCACGCAAAGGCGTGAAAAAACAAACATCAACTTTAGGCATCTTTCCGGCTTGTCCGCCTCTGGCGGGTTTATCCCGGTAGAGCTCACAAAATACCGACTTATGAAAAAATCTATCTGGGACATAAAAGATCTTATCGACCTGGAGTACTTCCTTCAGCGCGATGAAGGGGAAGAGGATGAATCAGCGCAGAAATCTCTGTTGAAACGGGATCGGTATATCTATCTGAACAAAATTCTACCTCTCGGAAATGGAGATGATTCAACACCCCGAAGCGTTATCCGGACGTGGTTAGAACAAAGAAAAAAAATTGAAAAACCGGATGTCGGAACAACGGGAGTGCTTCCGGGAGAGGCCTTTGATGAGGGATACCGTCTGATGGTATTTGCTTTTCTGATCGTCGGCCTTTTATCAGGCGCAGGGCTGGCCTTTTCGTTCTTGAACTACCGGGGAACCGAGCCTCTGAACATCTCATCGTATCTTGGACTCTTCGTCCTCACACAATGCTTCGCGCTTCTGCTCCTTATAGGGATCACTCTTGCCCGCAGGGTTAAACGCGCTCCCTTTCGCTCATCCATAATCTACACCCTGATCAGCGGGCTTATGACTACCCTGATTATGAAGATCAAACACCATACCTTCAATACCCTTACAGGATCCAAGCGGGGCGGCCTTGAGGCGGTTATGGGCCTGGTCAGGGGAAAGAGGCAGATCTACGGCTCGCTCTTTTACTGGCCTGTGTCTATTCTGGCCCAGATCTTCGGAGTCGGGTTCAATCTGGGTGTGCTCGGGGCTACCCTTATGAAGGTGTTGGGATCGGATGTGGCCTTTGGATGGCAATCGACAGTGCAGTTCAGCGCGCAGACGGTATTTAAACTGGTCCAGGCCATCGCTCTTCCCTGGTCCTGGTTAGTGCCTGCTGATGTTGCCCACCCGACTTTCTACCAGGTCGAAGGAAGCCATATGGTCTTGAAAGACGGTATCTACCACCTTGCGACGAGGGATCTGGTCTCCTGGTGGCCCTTTCTATGTTTTGCTGTCCTGGTCTACGGTCTGCTGCCGAGATTGATACTTCTGTTTATGGGGATCATGGTTCAGAAAAAGGCGCTTCTAAGAATTAGCTTCAGCCACAGGGCCTGCCAGAGGCTGTTGAACAGGATGAGGACGCCTCTCGTCAGCACAGGAGCACGTTCTGTAAGTCCGGAGGACCTTCGCAACGGTGACATAAAAACACCCGAGGCAAGGGCATCAGATCCCCGGGACGTTTTGAAGGGAAAAGGCATGATTGCACTTGTTCCCGACGATATTTTTGAGTCATGCTCTGATGACGAGCTTGAAAATGTCATTTCCAGGACCATTGGGTTTTCAATCCAACGAAGACTCAGGTTTGGCGTAGATGAGGAAGGGGATAAGCGGATTCTCCATGAGCTTTCCAGCATGAAAGAGGATCCTCCCACAAATCTTTTGATCCTCCAGGAAGGATGGCAGCCGCCCATCAGGGAGAATTTGCTCTTTATACGGGATTTGAGAAAGGCTTCAGGGGAGACCTCGATGATCTGGGTGGGTCTCATCGGCCGGCCCAGACAGGGGGCTGTCTTCACCCGGGTGAAGGAGGAGGAGTGGGAGGTATGGCATCAGAAACTGAAGGCCCTGGGAGATCCCTACCTCGGGTTGGAGAGGCTGGTGGCGGATGGCGGAAAAAGATGAATCCCGCTGCGGCGGGACTGTTAGCGGGAAATCCCGCTTACCAGCGGGACCCAGGCGTGAAAAAACAAACATCAACTTTAGTCATCTTTCCGGCTTGTCCGCCTCTGGCGGGTTTATCCAGGGGAAGGATTCAAGTATTTAGGAATAGAAATCAGGAAAATACCTTCAATTCCTTAATTCCTAAATCCCTAAATTCGCAATTCCGGCTTCGCCGGGTCAGGTCCATATGATTCCTGAATTTGCCATTGTCGGTCATCCCAATGAAGGGAAATCGGCCGTCGTTTCCACATTAGCCGAAGATGACAGCGTTCGGGTTACGCCCTATCCCGGAGAGACTGTGGAGTGTCAGACCTTTCCGGTTGTAATCGACGGTCAGGAGATTATCCGGTTTATAGATACGCCCGGTTTTCAGAATCCGAGAAAGACTCTGGCCTGGATGAAAAATCACCAGAAAGCAGGTGACCGCATACTTCAGGAATACCTCGAAACCCATGCCGGGAAGCCGGACTTCCAGGACGACGTCAGGCTCCTGGAACCGATTGCCCGGGGTGCCGGGATCATCTATGTGGTGGACGGATCGAGGCCGGTCCGAAAAGTGGATCTGACGGAGATGGAAATCCTCCGCCTGACCGGGCGCCCACGTATGGCGATTATCAACTGCAAAGAGGATGAGACCGCCTACCTCGAACAGTGGAAAATGGAATTCCGCAAACATTTTAATGCCATCCGGGTCTTTAATGCCAATAAGGCGACCTATGCCGAGCGGATCGAATTGCTCGAAAACCTGAAAGGGATAGACCAGGACTGGGGGCCGGCCTTAGAG
>SDBT01014606.1_pt1 | contig 12514 bp, 26 predicted proteins | sample 2277101 | NCBI WGS metagenome assembly SDBT01 (sample SAMN10404973, study PRJNA504765) | marine sediment metagenome | isolation source: marine sediment core GS10_PC15, 103 cmbsf | place: Arctic Ocean: Southern Knipovich Ridge | collected 2010
ACGTGTGCGATTGTTTGATTTTTGTAGCGGAACATATTAAAAAACTAGCTGTATCACAGTCTCAGCAGTTACAACAAGGGTTGGTTGATATGCATGTGGTGAAGAATGGGGTAAGAGTACAATAGATCATAGCCCTGTGGCTCAGCGGTAGAGCACAGGATCGATAATCCTGGTGTCAGTGGTTCGAATCCACTCAGGGCTACCAAATAGAAGGGAATAATAATGGAAATAAATAGATCGGTAAAATGTAGTTTAAAGTTTCTTACCCATAGTAAAAACCAAGAACTGCAAACAATCAAATTAGAATATACTATGGTTGTAAATAAATATATTAATTTATTTTGGCTGTGTAATATTAAAAAATTCCAACTTAAAAAAGAAGTTCTTAACGAAGTTGTCACTTGGCTTTCACAGCGTATGAAACAACAGGCAGCAAGAGAAGCTATTGATATGATTGCTTCTGCTGTACAAGTAGCTAAAGAACGTAAGAAATCCCCATTAATGCCTGTACACCATGGAAAAAGGATGCAATTATCATCTGCTATTTGTTCTTTAGTTAAAGTAAAAACGACCACTGAATTTGATATGTGGTTACAATTTAGATCAGTCGGATCTGCTATTAAGTTAGATATTCCAATAAAACTACATAGACAATTTCATAAATGGAATATTAAGGGTAAATTGTTAGGATCATTTGTAATTACTGATACATACGTTCAGTTTTCTTTTGGTATAGAGACAGGCACAAAAAAAGAAATTACTAATTGTTTAGGCATAGATACTGGAATTAATTGTCTTGCTTCGTTATCAAACGGGGAACAGATAGGTATAGAAATTAAACAGTTGATTGAAAATATTAAAAGAAAACGCTATGGAAATAAAGGACACAAAAGAGCAATAGTAACATTACAGTCATATATTTCAAGGACAGCTAAACTTATTGCTAAATCTGATGTTTCTTTAATTGTTGTAGAAAACCTAAAAAATATCACCAAAAATACTAAGATCAGAGGTCGCCTGAATAAAAGTATGCGATCATCTATCAGCAAATGGAATGTAGGTTATTGGTTTGATAGGTTAGAGCAGAAATGTGAAGAAAATCGTATTTCCTTCCGAAGAGTCTCGCCTTATTATACAAGCCAAACTTGCAATATTTGTGGTTCAGTTGATAGGAAGAACCGACAAAATGAGAAGTTCAAGTGCTTGGAATGTAACCACCAAGCAAATGCAGATATAAATGCTGCCAAGAATATTCTTGATCGGTTTTTCACCGGAAAATATGGTTCCGGTTTCAAAACTGAGACAATGCTATTAAACATTATTGTTTAGGTAACTATAGAATCTTGTATATTAAGTGGTAAGAGTACTTCTTCTAAAAAGTATATGAGTATTTTAGCAATACCTGCACAAGCCATAATGGATTGGGGATTTGAAGTATTAGAAAAAGAGAATTGGGAAGATTGGAAGAATTTATTTAAAAAGGAGGAAAAATGAAACAATTATTAAACCAGTGTCGTGAAATCATTGCTTGTGATACAGCAAGAATAACGCAACCTTGTGAAAGAATGTATCTTATCATTGGTTTTAATAAAAATACAAAAAATGATGAAGGTCAATGGCACAAAGATGGAAAACCTATCGATTTCGATTATACCAGCGAAATAACTGTCGCTTCTGGAAAAACCGAAGATGAGTTGATTTCATCGTGTTTGGAGTATAAGCGGCTTTGTGGAATTACAATGGAAGAATATATGAAGGAAGTATTAAGTAACACAGATAAATGAAAGGAGGAAAAATGAGCACAGGACAGGGACATTTTATTACTCGTTGCAAAGAATGTGATACGGTAATCAATCAATGCAGGTGTTTTGATCATAGTAAGGAACTCAGGTATGATATATGTGATAATTGTAAGAAATTAGTAGAAGAAAAGGAGGAAAAAACGAAAACAGATGTATGTTATGTTATTACAGTATGTTCAGAATGTGGAAGAACAGTAGACGGTCCATTATCTACACATGTACTAAATTTTAGTGATATGCCTGTTGATGTTAGAAAAGTTGTATGTGATAAGTGTTTTACTATACTTAAAGAGAAAGAAAAAATTTAATGTCTGGATGTTCTCTTGATGATATTTCTTCTTTTGGTTTTTGGGGGAAAATCAGTTGTTTGGTAGATTCACCAACATACCATTTTTTAAATCGTACTCGTATTAGTAAAGAAACAATATCTTCAGCCTATAGAGATTGGGGATTTAGTGGTTTATGTATGGTAGAAGATGTGTTTATAGAAGAAGATGAAGCTACGTTTGGAATTAAAATACTCAATAGTGAGGAGAGACATGGCAATACGTTTACGAAAAGTTGAAGGAACATGGGTAGCTTTATGTGCTGTTGAAGCTGATCTAAAAGAAGGAGATGTGTATATAGATGATGCACAACATTATGCTTTAGCCTGTAAGTTTGCCCGTGAACATACAGTAAATTGGCAGGATAAAAGAATTAATAAGTTAATGGATACACAAAAAGTTAGAAATGCTTTTGAAGTACATGAAAAATGGGATAAAAAAAGAGCGATTTAGTGGTGGATTTAAGTATGGATTAAACGCTGGCAAGTAAGGACCACCGGAAGGTACGACTCGAAAAGAGATGGGGCTGGGTTCAAATGGACTCAGACAAACGGACTTACCTGCTTGCCAGTATAAATGAAAGAAGGGGGGAGGTGTTGATGACCTGTCGATCAATGTGGTTTGGGTATGAGATTGAAGAGATTGATGGAGAGTGGGTATTCTCCGACACCGGCAAGCCTACAATAGGTAGCGATTCTCTTTGTGGTTATTGTCACGAACGTCAGACAATTGAGGGGTATGATGCGTGTCTTGGAACGCTACCCGGAGTAAAAAATGCTTGCTGTGGCCACGGACAGATTGCAGACACTTATGTACAAATGTTAGACAGCAGCAGGACGAAGCGAGGATATGCCGCTATGAGGCTAATCGCAAGTTTACAAGAAAAACGAGGGCGCTAATAAATAAAAGAAAGGAGGATAATGTCATCTGGATTATCACAAGAGGATTGGGATAAGGTGTACGGCAAACGAATGAAACAATATAGTAAATATTTTAAGAAAGTTTTGAAAGGAGAACAAATGGAAAATTTAGAAGGAGATACAGCGAAAGCTACAGAGAATTGGATGGAAATAGCACGGCAGAATCAACGTAATACAGATTATTACCGAGATTTAGTTGTGCAGTGCGGAGAAGCTATTGGAAAAAAGGCATACATTCAGGACGATGGTGGCATTGTTAAAGATGTTCTGTGTGCAAAAGTACCAGAGTTGGTAAGGGAATTCATACGCAGCCTGCCAGTATAAAATAAAGGAGGAAAAAGATGGGAAAAGTTAGAATACCTTACATACTTGTGTTAGTGTGTATCAGCGTAGGGATAGTAACGGGTTTTTTATTACGACCAGAAACCATTGAGATTCAAGCGACTCCAACGCTTACGTTTAGCTCTGAAGGTACAGATTGGGAAAGGGTTAACTCTGAAGAGGCCAAACTCATATACTATGTTGAAGGGATACCGAAGTGGAGATTTACGAGCGAAAGAAAACGATGGGAACCTGTGGGACCGCCAGTATTAAGCATCGGAGGAGATTTTTCTTTGCTTTATGATGAAAGATTGCCAGCTAAAGATAATTGGTATAATTTTAAAACAAAAGAATTTGAACTTAGAAAAACTAGAACAATTTTAGATTTTTCTAACTATATTCCTCAAAACCTAGCAGCCCAGGGGCTTTATAAAATTCACGTAATACAAGGAAAAACACCCATTCAAGCTGCAATAGAAGTATTGCGTCTTTCAGTTAAAAATGATCTTGAGTAAAGTGCTGCCAGCATAAATGAAAGGATGATGTATGAAATTTAACTCAACCGCAGAAAAAGATAGGCATTATATCTGTGAGATAGGAAAGCTGTTTTGGGGAGACAATAAACAATGCTATGCGAGTGATGCTGTCTATCGAAAAGTTAAATCTTTGTTAGAGTCGGACAGACCAAATGAGCAGGACTTAGATAAAGATAAATGGTTTGGTAAGGGTTGTGAGTTTTTAGTTGCACAGTGGGAAGGTTCTGAATATACAGATGGTCCTAATTATATGGAATTTGAACCAGTCTTAAAGTTTTGTAATCACGTTAACAACGACAGTGATACTGAGGGCAACTGTACAACTACAAGATGCCCGATTAAATAATCTAAGGGAGAGGAGGGAAGATGAGTAAGATAATAAGATCCAATGAGGGTGGGTGGTATGGATAAGCATGTAATTACCATTGAAAGTCTTGCTAAAGAATTATGTATTAAACTTATTTATACTAGTGAAAGTAGTGATGGCCCTCTTGATAATGATTGTTTTTCAGCAGGTAGTACATTTTGGATTGGGGAGTATGAAGATGAGGAATTGAAATTGATTTCTTTTTTCCACGAATTAGGACACCGTATAATTACACAAGAATTTATAAAAAAATGGGAATGCAACACTTTTATTATAGAGTTAGAGTGTTGGAATTTGGGTTTTGAGGAGGCGAGGAAAAGAGAGGTATTTTTTTCTGATAAGGCAATAGCATGGGGATTACAAAAAGCGATGTCTTATGTAGGACATGATGAAAGAGAAAGTTCAGCCTGGAGTGATTCTAAATTATGGAAATCTACTTTGAAAAACTAAATACTTGACAAGGAATAAGGAATTTAATGGTTTATGTATGGTAGAGGATGTGTTTATAGAAGAAGATATAGCTACGTTTGGAATTAAAATACTCAATAGTGAGGAGAGAAACAATGACTGAAAATAGTAGTTTAATTGGTGTTGATGGCAAACGTATTGCATTTCTCGGGCATTTGAACTTCAAAAAAGGTCCTATGTTACTTATCCATGCGCTGGCTACTATCGTTGAGCATGATTCTGAATTTTCTCTTCATATTGCAGGTGCCATTCAAGATCCCAGAGCCGCAGTCTACCTGGACCATTGTATACCTGAATTAGGATTACAAGACAATATTCAGTATTATGGTTCAATGCCACATGAGCAAGTATTAGATTGGTTAAAGACAAAAGATTACATTATAAATTCTTCCCCATTGGAAGGCTGTCCAGTGGGGGTCATAGAAGGTATGAGCCAAGGCCTGACGCCCCTCCTCCATTCCTTCGCCGGTGCATCTGGACTTTACCCTCCGGACTTCATCTGGTCCTCTATCCCTGAGTTAATAGAAATGATTAAAAAAGATAAGCAACCAAGAGAAAAGTATATCAATTTTGTCAAAAAACATTTCAATTTAGAAGACCAAATAACGCAAATTACCGCTATAGTAGACAATTTAGCTAGTAATACCATAAAAAAAGCGAAAAAACAGTTAAGATCGACTGTTTCGTGCGTTATAGCGGTAAAAGGAGGCGCTCTCACCATTGAAAGAGCAATTGATTCTGTATTAGAACAGTCATATAAAGTAGATAAGATTGTTGTTGTAGACGATTGTTCTACTGATAATACTAAACAAATTGTAGAAGGGTATGCAGTTAAGAGTAATAGCAATGTACCAATTGAGGTAATATCCCTTACTGAAAATAAATGGGTATTCTCCGCTAGAAATGAAGGGATTAAACATGTGAATACTGATTATTTTTTCTTTTTGGATGCGGATGATTATATCAGTAGCACTTATGTAGAAAAGACAGTGAAGATGATGGATGTGCATACGCAGGTAGCGGTAGCATACACCGACACAATCTATTTTGATGATGAAGGGGTAGAGACACCATACAAAGCCCCTGCATTTGACTCTCAGACGCTTGTAGAGCGTAATTTCATCGCTTACTCATCTATGCAAAGAACACATTTATTTAACAAATTGGGTGGTTTTTCAGATTATTTGAACGATTCACGAAATCATTTGACGGAATGGGAGTTATGGTTGCGGTATATGCAGAATAATATGACAATAAAATACTGTCCGCAACCTGTTTTCTATTATTACAGTACCACTACATCAGAGCAAATGTCAAAATCATATGAACGGCCTCGTCAGGATATGCACATTCAAATGGCCACTGGCCTGGTTCAAAATGTGAGTGATATTAAGATGGGTGAAGGAGGAGGGGGGAAATTACTATTGGTATGTCAGGGTAAGGATTACCTTGATAAGTCTAAAGTGGGATTTGAGCTTTTTCAGTGGACAAAACCATTAGAGAAGTTTGGGGCGGTATTTGTTTTTCAATATGATGTTGAGGTGAAGCATTTTGGAATGGAAGGAATGATAAATAGGTTGATAGAATTTACTAAGCTTCTACAACCTATGTGTATATTTCATCCCTATTATAAAGAAATAGTACCAAAGGGGGTGTGGGAGACACTAACCAAAGATTGTATTACTCTTTTATGGCAGAGTGATGAATGGAGATATGATCAAAAATGTATCGATTATGAGAAGGCTTTTGCTTATTCTGCGACAACTTACCCTTCTGTGTATGAGAAGATGGAGCACCCTGGAAAGTTACTGTCACAATGGGGTGCTAATGAGCATTATTTTTATCCTAGAGATAAAGACATAAATGTTAGTTTTACGGGTCAGAGTTATGGTGATCGTAAAGAATTGTTGCTGGGGTTAGATGTAGAGTGTTATGGGTTGGGGTGGTCAAATGGGTTTATATCTTTCACTGAGATGGCTGCTGTACTAGGGAGAAGTAAGATCAGTATATCGTTTTCAAAGGGTGCGAAGGGGAGACAACTTAAACTTAGACCTTTTGAGATTACAGCATCAAATGCTTTATGTCTATGTGAGAATATGCCTGGAATAGAGAAATACTTTATTCCTGGTGAGGAGATAATTCTTTTTGATACTAAAGAAGAATTAGTTGAAAATATTAAATATTACCTTGCACATGAAGAAAGACGAAAGGAGATAGCTCAAGCCGGATATGAACGTACAATTAAAGAGCATCTATGGAAGCATCGCATAACAGAGCTTTTTAAATCAATGGGAGGAAAACTTAAATGAAAAAATTAAGAACAATAGAAGAAGAAAATAGAAGAAGAGAAGATGTTCCTGTGGTATCGATTGCTTTTCCCCCACCTGAACCACACTATAAAGGAATAGGGGTAGAAACACCATTTGGAGGAGAGCTATTACAAGAAGTAGCCTTACAACATTACAATGGAGAGTACCCTGTTAAATGTTCGAAAACAGGAAAAACAGGAATAATGAAAATTGAAAATTGCGCAAGATCACTTATAGAATGGATTAAATGGGACGACAGTAATATTTTAAACTACGGGAGGAGAAATAATATGATAGAACAAAGGAAATGCTGCTCTTGTGGTAAAGTTTTTGAATCTAAAGTTATACCAGGGCCACCCGAACCACCTCCCTTTTCATGTGGAGAAGAAGAGTGTGATAAAGAAAGGGTGCGACGTATTATGAGGATAGTTGGGTGATGAGATAAACTACAGGAGGAGTAAAATGTGTGATAAGAGCGATAAGAGCTTAAAAAAGGAAATAGAGTTTCGAGTGTATCCGTTTATGTGTTGTCAGATGATAATAGATAAAAATGGAAAAAGTATAGTCCCTGATCCAGCATATTGTGCGGGAATGCCAAAGAAGCAGGATGTTAAAGAATGATACTAATTGAAAAGGAAAAGTAGATATTGTACAAATTAAGAAAAAATAAAAATCAGCTATTAGCTAAATGGAAATTAAAAATAGGAAAAAAGCATTATTTTCATATCTTTTTATGGGAAGATCAAGAGAATTTTGAGGCTAATACAATTGGTAATACACCAGGAAAAGTTGCAGCTTGTGTGCATTTTGCACCAACTATTGTTGAAGTATTGTTGGGTGATCCTTATAGCGAGACTACTTCTCCTAATGAAATAAAATACAGTGCTTTTGAAAAGGAAATAGTACGACCAAAATTAGGGGAAGCTCATTTTATTAAAGATAAATGGGATTTGGAAGTTGTTGCTCATGAATTATGCCATATTTTACTTCACAGACTACGGGTACTTGAACCGTCAGTAGAAAAAATTATGGAACAAGAGTATGATAGCGAAGAAACAGTTTGCTATGCTTTTGGTAGGTGGGCAAACCAAATTTATAGTATGCTGTGGGAAGTAAATCCATATGGTAAATATAGTAAAAAGGAGAACCCAAATGAGTGTACTAATTTTTGACGCAGATATACCAGAGAGTGATGATCATATACAAGCATTACAAGAACGATATCATGAAATTATAAAAGAGTATAATAAAGAACGTGCTAAAATACCAACTGATAAAATTAAAGATCAAGAAGGTGATCTGCATATGTTATGGCAGACGGAAGAGTTAGATGACGCACCTTCTCATTATCATGTGCAAGCATGTATAAGGAATACAGGGACTTTAATGGATATTGCTACTTGTATGACAACCTATCATTCTTTTCTACAAGAGCTATATTTAGGTAATGATGTAAAGTTAATACGTATTGTGTGTAGAACCGAAAAAGGGAAATGGGTAGAGGTAAAACAAAATAACTTTTGACACAAATTTATATACTCGTTTGTGTCAAAAGTATGTTATAATAAAAAATGAAAGGTAAGATATGAGAAATAGTATATTTGGTGAATTTAAAATAACTCAGGGTTCAAAAATATGGCCTTCAGATGATCCTAATGATAGCCCCTTTGATAAGTTTAGGTGTAATCATTGTTATACATCTTTATCTATACAAATGGGTGGTTCTTGTTATGTAGATATGCCTTCCTTTGAAGAAAGGGCAAAACAGGAACTTAGAGAGCATTTATTAAATCATTGTAGTGATTTATTTTTAAAAGAGCATACAACCGTTGATATGCTGACTGCTGGACCAGCATTTGATATTTTATTACTAAGAGAGTTACATAGGAAAGGAGTATGATTAATATGTTACTAGGCGATATGAACGATGAGTATGAAACTATAGTAAAGCGTAATGTATGTAATTATCATAAAAAACACCCTGAAAATAAGAGTTGGGCTGGTTGTGCTTGTTCAACAACATACATAAGAAGGAAGAAAAAAGATGGAACAAAAAGCAAAGTGGCATGATCTTGGCGATGGTATATGTGTGAGAGTAGTAGAAGCAGACCTTAGTGGTAATCTTGAAGAGGACTGTGACCGTCTTATTCTTGATTGGAAAGGTGTAGAAGAGAATGGGAAAGTGCTACCTTATTCAAAAGAAAATGCTTTGTATATACTAAAAAAATATCCAGATTTTGCTATGTACATTAATGAGTTAGTACATGATGCACGGAATGAGTTAGTAATAGATACTTGGTTAGCACTTAAATGTCAAGCTATGGGGGTGGATTTTAATGATAAAAATGACTAGTGCAGAATTTCTTGCAGAGATAGACGATATTATTGTAGGTTTAAAAGAGCAAATAAAAGTTCTTATGAAAATACGGAAGAAAATTGATCTTACTGAAAGTATAGAAGAAACAGAGTGGGGAGATGTAAAGGGGGATGAATTTGATGAAGAGACGTATATGACTAGGATAAAAGGGAGAGGAAGGTTAGTATGAAAAAGAAAGAGATGCTGTGGCGAATAGAAAAATTGGAAGAAGCTGTGGTTAGTTTGAGAAGAGATATAACTAAATTACATAATTATAGAGATGCAGAAGCACGTATATATGTTAAAAAGGAACTTTTTTATGCTGATGACAGTAGAATTTTTATAGATGATTCTATTTCTGTAAGTGAAGCTATTAAGAAACTTTACAAGTATTTAGGTATTAAAGTAGTGAAAAAAGAAGCTACTCTTGAGATGGTAAAAATCGAGGAGAAAGAGTAAAAATGAAAAAACACATAGAACATGTCATGAAGCAGATCGATGTTGATATTGCTAAATTAAATGATAAGACAACATCACTTGAAGACTTAAAACGTAGTATAAATAACCTGCTAGTTGAAAAATATACTAAATTTAGGTGTCCTGAAGGTAAAAGCGATTATGCTGCTTTATGCCCTGAATGTCCAAATGTTTTACCAGAAATATATGAAATATGGGTAAATAAGGGCAGAAAGCAAGGGAAAAAATACCCTGCAGGAATGCAGACAGAAGCATCAGATATATGTGTAGATAACAAAGAAGGGTGTGCAGAGTGGAGAAAAAAAAGAGAAACAACCGCATGTGGTTGTGAAGGAACTTCTACATGTGTATGTGGTTATCAATATGACTACTGTTATTTTAATGATATATCTTGTAAATATTGTGGTAGAGAAATGAGTAGTAAACCCTCAGAGATGCAGAAAAATATGTTACAAAATATGAGGGATTTTACTGTGTCAATGGATAAAAAGAAGAAGGGGGAGTAAGGAGGTGATGTAAAATGGAAACAATAGCTGTAGAGATGGTAAGTGCAGATATGTCGGCATTAATGGTAGTAATTGGAACATTAAGTGGGCTCTTAGTCGGCAGTTTAATAACATATTTTTTAGTCAAACAAGCTTGGTACGATAAAGATTTTTCGTTAAAAAATTGGAAGTTGTAGTGGAAATATAGAAATAATATTTTTGATGTAAATTTAGGGGGAAGAGTAAGATGAAAAAAGTACCAGTAAATATTAGAAAATTTAGTAAAGACACCACTATTTCTGTGAAGTTAATTGTTACTAAGGAATTTAAAGTAAGAATGCTTATTGTAAAAGGTTTAATTAAATTAATTGGATTAGTACTAGGATGTAGCTTCGCAGTAAAAGAAAATTAAATGTTTGACAAGGAATAAGAAATCTGCTATGATCACATCAGTTGGTACGTTAAATACATCTAGATTTAAGCTTGAGAGTCCTCATATTGCGAAATATGGGGGAGTTTTTAACGACTCCAACTACTCTCAGGCTTTTTCTTTAGAGGATGTGGTTATGGCATTACGTAAGAGGAGTATAGAGATACAGGCGGATAAAGCGAGAGAACCAGCACTATGTAAATGTGGTTGTGGTGAGAAGGTGAGGTGGAGTAAATGGGATAATAAGTGGAACACTTATACTATTGGACATGGTAAAAGGGGATCAGATTTTTTAAACCAGCAAGCATTACTTCCAACTGAACCCCCATTCTGTGCTTGTGGGTGTGGTGAGATAACTAGCAGTGTTACAGTTAAATATATTACTTACCATCAGCAAAGAGGTATTCCTTTTAAGAAAAAACAGCAAAATCTAAATAAAGAAACCCCATTATGTTTATGTGGGTGTGGTAAACAAGTAAATATGGACTGGACTGGTGAATGGAATAGATTTGTATTTGGACACCAACGGAGGAATGAAACCTTTCATGCGAGACAGAAAGAACCTAGACCATTATGTAAGTGCGGATGTGGGGAGCTTACTTTGTGGGATATGGGCAGTAAAAGATGGAATAAATATATGCATGATCATAGTTTTAGAGGTGCTAATTTTTTAAAGAACCAAGCAATAGTGACGTCCCAATCAAAACAGGCACCTTTATGTTTGTGTGGTAGATTTAAAGTAGATTTAAATAAGATTACTCATCTCTAAGGGGGCAAAAATGGAAAAGGTTCGTGTTTTTCTGGCTGATTGGCAGGTACTCTTTAGGGAAGGTATTCACTTTACCCTTTCCGGGGAAGAGGACTTTGAGGTTATTGGCGAATCAACCAGTAATGAAGAAGCACTTAATCTTATTGAAAAAAATCCACCGGAGATAGCTATTTTCAATGCCAACCGGGACAAGCCCACCGGCATTGATATTACCCGACGCATCAAGCAAAACCTCCCCTCAGTAGCGATAATTTTGATCATGGATAATTACAATGTTGAGCAACTCTTTTCAGCAATGAAGAGTGGGGCAAACGCCTGCCTGACCAAAGACATGGACCCCGATGAACTGCTGAAAACTATCAGAAAAATAGCCCAGGGTGACTATCCCATAAGTCAAGCCTTACTCGAACCGGAAATTGCCTCCCGAATTATTGACGAATTCGAGACCTTCTCGCAATTAAATGAAGAAGCGGGTAATCTGCTGGCTAGCCTTTTGCTCGTTGAGACTGAGATTTTACGCCACATCGCTGATGGAAGATTACTTGAGGAGATAGCTCGAACTCTAAATATCACTGAAGAAACTATCAGGCATCATCTTAATATTATCCTGGGTAAGTTAGTCGCTAATGACCATAATCGTGAGATAATTGAGACAGTACAGAGCAACTTAACCTCAATGATCTCCAAAATTTCTAGAGGCAGAAAAACAGGTAGGCCAGCAGCAGACTATATAACCAAGGATGAATTCACCGAGTTTAAACAGACACTAACCGAGCGCCTTAAATCCTTATTCGGCGAATTAACTTAAATCAAAGCAGGTTCTCGGGAAAGTAATGATTTTTCCGGGATGCTTAAAGGGGGGTGAAAATATGTGAAGGAAAATAAAGATGGTGGCAGGAATTCCTGAACAGCAGCATAAATAAGGAAAACCCGCCACCTTAACAGAGG
>SDBT01014607.1_pt1 | contig 12514 bp, 12 predicted proteins | sample 2277101 | NCBI WGS metagenome assembly SDBT01 (sample SAMN10404973, study PRJNA504765) | marine sediment metagenome | isolation source: marine sediment core GS10_PC15, 103 cmbsf | place: Arctic Ocean: Southern Knipovich Ridge | collected 2010
CCTTGTTTTTACGACGATAGTAACAGTAACGATTTAAGTTTAAGGGTGTGTTTTGGTGAACAGGGTGTTTCGGTTACCCCCGCGGTTGAGGTTGCCATTTATTATGACAGCAGTGCTCCAAGTGGGGTGAGTAGTGATAATTTCAGCGGTGTTAATGTTTTAAGAGAAGCTTTTGATCCGGATGAAAGAGGGAATTTTTCAGATGCGCCAACTGGAGGTGTGTTATGTGCCAATGTTGCAGGTGAAGATGATAAAGACTATGTATATCGTACTTCCGATATTGACTTAGATGCTTTAGTTGGGTCGACTTGTGCCCAAGTTGAAGGGTGTTTGTTAACTGCAAGGATAAGAGTATTGTATAACGATGCAACCGAAGTACCGGTTGGTGTTATAGTTACTGGAAATACCCTACCAGCTCAAGCTAACAAGGTGGATTCCGTTGGCATTGTAGGTGGAGCCACAGGAGACACAACAAGAAGAAGGCTTGAGGCATATCAATATTTCCCTGAACTGCCTCCAATATTTGACGCAGGAGTGTTTAGCCCTCCTGGTATAGAGAAGAATTAATCATTTAGAATAATAAGATGGGTGTAGGAATAGATATTGGTTCAAAGACGATAAAGATAGTAGAGCTTGACAAACAAGGCTCCGGGTGGAGCCTTAAAGGCTCTGGCGTCATTGGTTATACGGGTAATACACCTGAGAATACAAAGGAAGACAAGGAATTAGTATCCCTAGCTGAGGCAGTCAAAAAACTTCACAAAGAAGCAAGAATATCCTCAAAAGATATTGCTCTTGCCCTTCCCGAACCTTTGGTTTTTACCAGAACCATGAAGTTTCCCCTATTAACAGACAAGGAAATAGCCTCGGCAGTAAAGTGGGAGGCGGAGCAATATATTCCCATACCTGTTACCGAAGCAGTTTTTCAACACCAAATATTGGAGCGAAGAGAAACAGCCACTCCTCCTGAAGTTAGAGTATTACTTGTAGCTTCTCCCAAGACAGTGGTAGAAAGATACATTAAAGTTGTACAAATGGCCGGATTGAATACAGTTGTTGTTGAAACAGAACTTATGTCGCTGTTGCGGAGTCTTGCTCCACCCGATGGTACTGTTTTAATAGTTGATTTTGGTGCAAGGTCGACCGATATTGCTGTTTCAAATAACGGCCAGCTTAATTTTTCAAGATCGATTCCAACCGCAGGAGATGCTTTAACAAGGGCCGTTTCTCAGAGCTTGGGAATAGAAGTTGCTCAGGCAGAAGAGTACAAAAAGACATATGGCCTATCCGCCATGCAACTGGAAGGTAAGATAAAAGGTGTTCTAGACCCGGTTTTACGAATGGTTACGGACGAAATTAAAAAGGCAATACATTTTTATAAAACCGAAGAACAGGGTGATGCTCCAAACTCAATAATTCTTTCCGGTGGAACTGCAGGCATGCCGGAGGTTGTATCTGTATTAACGAAATACCTTAATATGGAGGTTGTTATAGGAAATCCTTTCCAAAAAGTTAATTTAGATGCAAACACCCAAAGCTCGCTATCAAGTTATGCACCCCTTTACTCTGTTGCTGTTGGTCTTGCGATGAGATGACACCTGTTTACTCAAAGACGAAAGGTAGCAGATAGAAAAAGGGGTTTGGATTATGGAAAGTTCAATCAACCTATTAAGTTCGGAGTTCGCTCCGAACAAAAAAATTATAAGAGCATCAAGATTAATCAAAATTGGAGCTATTGTTGGCCTTGTAATATTGGGTGTTGCGATAGTTATGATGGGATCTGTGTTTATTTATGATAATAGACAAATAGTAAGTTCCGAAGACAAGCAAGATGAACTTAAGGCGTCTATTGTTAGTATGGCTGCCGAAGAGCAAACCTATGTATTAGCAAAAGATAGGGCGAACAAGGCGAAACAGGTATACGAGTCTGAAAATGCCTTTAGCGACGTGGACAAGGTTGATAGTATGTTTACGGGGCTCCCGGAAGGATCGCATTTCCAAAATATAAGTACAGAATATAAAGAAAGTGAAATTGAGGCAAAAATCGACAATCTTCCTTCAATGCTTCAGTTTTTTGGATATATTGTAAATCAAAATTACTATACAAAGCTAAAATTATACTCATTTAATTACAATCCTGAAGTTGGTTATACATTAAGTATGAAGTTTTCAAATTAATTATGCCTAAAACAAACAAAGGACCACTTCCACCAAATATTAGAAAACTATTATTACCACTATTGGTTTTAGGTGGTGTTATTGTATTAATTGTAGTTTCTATTACGAATGGGACAGATAGAATTTCTAAACAAAAGAAAGATCTTGCAACAACAAAAAAAACCGAAGCAGTTTTGGAAGAAAAAGAGTCTGAATTAAGACGGACCGCCGGAAGCCTTCTTCCATACGTAAATACGTCGAGTATCGCTCTTCCTAAAAAGAACCCCGTTCTTTATGTTTTAATTCAAACAAGATCCCATGCCGAAAAGCAGAATGTTGTCTTGGGCGACATGAAGGTTAATATGGGATCCGGTAAAGGATCCGTTGGTATTTCTGGGGTAGGTATTAATGTGGATATAACAGGAAGTTTTGTCGACGTTATTAATTTTATTAAAAACTCTAAAGATCTGGCTCCGATTACAACTGTTGATAAGGTTGATATGGATATTACAGACCCCGATAACGTAGTTGCTAATGTTTCATTAACCGCTCATTGGTCACTTTTCCCAACTGAGTTGCCGGCAATTACTACACCCATAGACAAAATAACACAGGAGGAAATTAGTATTCTTCAAAGACTTGCGGGGTTAATTCAGCCCGAATTCACAATATTATCGGCACAAGCAGTTGATCCAAGGGGGAACCCTTTTAGCTTCTAGGTCTTTTTAGTCTGCTTCCTCAACGGACACTTTTACAAGTTTTTTATCTAAAGTCGCTTTGACCTTAAGGATGTTTCTTATGGACTTGATTGTCTGTCCACCCTTGCCGATTACTAGCCCAATGGCGTCCTTTGGCGCGTGAATAACAAAATTAATACCTTGTTCATCAGTATTTTCTTCAATTTTAAAGTCCTTGATCCCTGTAGATTTTGATACGAGAAAATTAAGTAGATCGTTCATTAAAGTAGTTTATCGACCGCTTTTGTGACAACCGCACCGTTGTCAACCCATGATTTTAATCTCTTTTTATTTATCTCTTTAGTGTCTTTTGCGGGATACCAATATCCTAGTATTTCCAATGGCTTTCCTTCCCTTTTTCGGTTTTCTTCTATAGCAACTATTCTATAGAAGGGATCGTTTTTCTTGCCAACTCTTGATAGTCTTATCTTTACCATGTTTAAGTTATAAGTGATGAGATTTTACCTGTTTATAGCTTATTTTACAAGCTAGTTGTGCTGTTTTGACAACTTTTTAAGAGCATTTTGTGCAGCATCTTGGGCTGCTTCACTTTTGTTTTTTCCGGTGCCTTTGGCTAATCCCCTGCCATTAACCCGTACCTCTATAACGAATTTTTTAGCATGATCCGGACCGGATTCGTTTAAAACCACATACTTGGGAGTAGGTAAATTTTTTGCCTGAACTTCTTCTTGAAGCTGGCTTTTTGGATCTTTTAATGGCTCGGCAGTCTTTTTTTGAATGTCTATAAATATGTTTTGCTCAATAAAATCACTTACTATTTCTAAACCTTGGTCAAGGTACAGTGCTCCAATTACCGCCTCGATAGTATCTGCAAGAAGTGACGGGTTGTCCCTTCCTCCGCCTTCATCCTCCCCCTTGGAGAGATGGATATGTTTACCGATTTCTAGTCTTTTGGCAACCAAAGCAAGGTTTTTGGTGTTTACCAGTTTTGCCCTTAGAGCAGTTAGATATCCTTCCGGTTTGTCGGGAAAATCATCATAGAGCTTTTTTGATACTATAAATTCAAGAATGGCATCTCCAAGAAATTCTAATCGTTCGTTAGTTTCTCGTCTATTTGGGTTTTCGTTAACCCAAGACCTATGGGTTAAAGCTTGATCGAACAGCTTTTTATCATCAAAAACGTTTTTTACTTTATCTATTTTTGTCACGTTAGTAAATTGCCTCTTGCGAGCTTAAAATATCAATAAGATCGTTAAGGTTATTGATTTGGGTTATATCAATCTCTTTGGTTTCAAATCCTTCTTTTGATAGATTTTCAATAAAATCCGTTAAGTCTGCAGGAGTCATATGAAGCTCTTGGGCAAAGCTGTCTTCGCAGGATATGTCATCAGTATCGACACCCAGTTGGTTAGCCAATATTTTTTTTACCTTATCTTCAAGACTCTTTTCTGTATCTTTTGATTTACTCATTTTTGTACAAGGTTCCTAAAACACCATTAACAAAGGAAGGAGAATTTTCGCCTCCAAATTCTTTTGCAAGTTCGACCGCTTCATCTATTACAACCTTTGGTGGAGCAGTTTTATTATCTAGTTCGTATACTGCCAATCTTAGTATAGCTAAATCAATCTTGTTAAGTTTTTCTACTGGCCAAGAAGGTGCGGCTTTTCCGATTCGGGTATCTATATCATCGCTATTTTCGAGAACGTTTTTTGCCAGATCACTTAGATTTGTTTGGTGTGAGAAACTTTCTGCAAACAATTGTTTTATGGCCTCTCTTCTTTTTTGGTGTCTGGGATCTTTGACAGTCTTCATAATACTATTTTAAGTTCTAAGGAAGTTCACTTGCAAGGATCAAGTTTCTTTGTAGTGCCCGCAATGGGGACATGCTTGGTGTGGATATTTTAGTTTCTTACAAGACGTGCACTCCGAAAGGTTGGGAATTGCGATCTCATTAACCTTTGCGTTTTTCCTTTTATTGCTTCTGCTTCTTGTGTGTTTTTTCTTCGGTACGGGTGGCATATCATGTAATTTTATCTTACAGGTACGAAAATGTAAACCTGGATGTGTTAATTAAGTATTGTTTTGTCATTCAACATTTTGAACAGTTTATTATACTTTTTGGGTTTGTTGGTTGCTTCTTCAGCCACCTTTCTTGCATCTCTGATTAACTTGGTGTCCTGCCAAGATGCAATTTTCAAGCCGGGGAAACCATGTTGTTTAGCTCCAATTATTTCTCCAGGGCCTCGGATTTTAAGGTCGAGTTCGGCAAGTTCAAACCCGGAAACCGATTTTTTAAGAGCATTAAGGCGGGTGGTTACATTTTTTGATTTTGACTCACTAAACAACAGACAGTAAGATTTCACCCCCCCTCTTCCTACACGACCTCTTAATTGGTGGAGCTGTGCAAGACCAAATCTGTCTGCTGCCTCAATAAGCATGATTGTGGCATTGGGTACATCTACTCCAACTTCAACAACAGGAGTTGAAACAAGAATATCAATATCTCCTTGTCTGAACTTATCCATGACAGAATCTTTCTTACTTGCCTTCAGTCGAGAATGTAATAAACCAAGTTTTAGATTGGGGAATATTTTGGCTAAACGTTCATACTCGGCGCTAGCCGCTCTGACCTGTTTCATGGTTTCTTTATCAGACTCTTCAATCAATGGGCAAATAACGAATACTTGTGTTTTTTCCTTTTTTATCTTTTCCTCAATCCATTTGTAGGCAGGGTTTCTTTTATTTGGGGGAACGATCCAGGTGGTAATTGGTTTTCTGCCTTTAGGAAGCTCGTCAAGAGTTGATAGGTCAAGGTCTCCATAAGCCGTTAGGGCAACAGTACGAGGAATTGGTGTAGCCGTCATGGTTAATACATGGGGCGCACTTTTTTTGTTACCGGTTTTTTTAACCAAGTGCTTTCTTTGCTCCACTCCGAACCTGTGTTGTTCGTCAATTATAACAACTGCAATCTCATCAAAATCCGCAGATTTATGAATAAGGGAGTGCGTGCCTATATATATGTCGGTTTTCCCGATACTTTTTTTGGTTTTTGTAGATGTAAGGAGGCTGATTCTTGCATTAAATTTATCAAAAACTTCTTTGAGTGTAGTGTAGTGCTGCTGGGCCAATATTTGGGTTGGGGCCATAAAGGCGGTTTGAAATCCATTAGTAAAAGCGACAAAAGCAGTGGTTGCTGCAACAATAGTTTTACCCGACCCCACATCCCCTTCCAATAAGCGATTCATTGGAATATCTTTTTGTAAATCAAAAAGTATTTCATCAATCGATCTTTTTTGTGAATTAGTTAACGTAAACGGAAGAGAGTTTATAAATTCATTTACAAGTTTTTTGTCAATACTTAATTTATGTTGAGCAATGTTTGATTGCCAACGCTGTTTTTTACGAAGACTGTTAAGATGAAAAAACAAGAATTCATCAAAAGAAAGGCGTTTTTTAGCATCGTCAGCACTTTCCTGATTTATTGGAAAGTGAATATCTTTAATACTTTTTTTCAAGCCTAACAGGTTGTGTTTCTTAAGTGTCGCGTTTGGCAGATATTCTTTGATTTGGTTAATTACTTTTGGTAGAGAAAAAGAAACCCTACCCCTGATCCACTTTGAAGAAACCCGAGCCGTTTCGTGATAAATTGGTACAAGCCTAGCCGTGTGCACACTTTTTTTACCCTCCCTGATTACTTCATACTCCGGTGAGATAAAAGCTTTGTTTCTTCCATACCATCCCAATTTCCCCGCCAGGGCAACTTTGGTACCCACTATAAGGGTTTGTGCCAGATAGGGTTGATTAAACCAGATACACGATACTTTTCCAGAATCGTCGATTACTTTTGCAACTTGTATATTTTTTCCATATCTGGTGTATGTATTATTGAAAGAATCTATGGTGCCCTTTATGGTTACCAGTTCATCTATAACGGCCTTTCCAATATCTGTGGTTTTTGAAAAATCCAAGTATCTGTGAGGAGCGTGATATAGAAGATCTTCAATATTTTTTATATCTAGTTTTTCGAGCCTTTTGGCGTAAACAAGTCCAACAAGCGGTAGTGTTGTAACAGAATCAGCTAACTTCATACAGATATAATATCACTTGGAACACATACTCTAATAATGAATTTTAGAGTAAATAAGAAAAGAAAGGAAGAAATGTGGTTAATAATAATCCAATACCCGCGAGGATTATTAATATCTTAAACACCATTTTTTGTTTTTTGCCAAGCATTGTTAACTTTTCTAAAAATTATTTATGTATTACTAAGAACATTTTACTTTAATAAAACCCTTTTTGCCAAACTTAATTTCTTCCCCACCTTTTATTTTCATTTTTGGATCAGATATTGTTTTTCCATTAACTTTTACTGCGTTTTGGCTTACCCATCTTTTTGTTTGCGAAATACTTTCACCGGAAGCCTGCGACACAACTTTTTGTAGTGTAATATTGTCTTTTATTTTTATTTCTTTTGGCTTTTTTGGAAAAGTACCTTTTTGAAAAGTATCTTCAAAGTATTTTTCTGCATCTTTTGCTTTAGGCTCTCCATGAAATTGTAAAACGGTGCTAAAGGCAAGTACTTTTTTAGCATCCATAGGATTTATGTTTTTAAATTTAAGATCTTTTTGAATCTTACTAATTTTATCGTTAGGGATATTACTTGCTAATTGCAGGTAAGAAACAGTTTGTGTATCTTGAATGCCCATAAGTTTTCCATACATGTCATTTGGGGAATCTGTTAACCAAACACAATTACCACTGGTTTTGCTCATCTGTTTTCCGTTAGTTCCTGTTATCATTGGAAAAGTTAGAACGTACTTTTCTTTTTTGTTTATTTTCTTTTGTAGTTCTCTGCCTATCAACATGTTAAAAACCTGATCGGTTCCCCCGATTTCTAAATCAACATCCATTGCTACAGAGTCATATCCTTGTAATAGTGGGTATAAAACCTCGTGTGTCCAAACAGTGTCCCCTCTCTTTATTCTTTTTTGGAACATTTCTCTTTTAATTAGTTGCGTAGCGCTAATGTGGGATGCAATTTCTAAGATTTGGGCAAGTGTAAGTTTAAGTAGCCAATCTCCGTTATATACTATTTTAACTTTTTCAAAATCAATTATTGATTTAACTTGTTTTTTCCAAGTGGAGATGTTTTTATCAATTTGACTAACCGTTATTTTTTTGCGAGTCTTGTCTTGCTGTGATGGATCTCCGGCCAAAACGGTTCCGGTACCAAAAAGAAGGATAGTTTCGTGTCCCAGATCGGCAAATTGTTGAAGTTTTCTAAGACCCACCGTATGTCCCAAGTGTAGTTTGGGAGCGGTTGGATCAATTCCTAAATAAAGCTTTACTTTTTTCTTATTCAATATATCAGCCAAACCTTTTTTGTTGGGTAAAACTTCATCTACACCCCTTGTAAGCAATTCTTCGATCTTTTCCATATTCCAAGTATACATTAACCATTTACACTCATAAAGAACTTATATGAATGTGTAGGTATTATTTGGTAGAATTGATATAATTGAAGACTTGAAAGATTTAGGCTATGTGGAAAGACAGACTTAAAAAACGAAAAAAGTATATAAGATCCAGAAGAATAAGAAGAGTGTCTGTTGATGTTAAAAATAGTCGCAGAATTCTAAGGTTAGCCAAGTTTGCATTTATAGGAGTAATACTTCTTTTTATTGCTTCTTTTTTCTTGTTTCCTTTATTGGCATTTAACTTGCCATCTCCGGACAAAGTTGTAAGACGGGAAGGTTTTTCCACTAAAATACTAGATAGAAACGGAGAAATATTATATGACATATATCAGGATGAGAGAAGAACTCCTGTGGTACTAGAAGACATTCCGGAAGATTTGAGAAACGCCACAATTGCCATAGAAGACAAAAACTTCTATCGGCATAGTGGGTATGATCCTTTTGGTATGGCAAGGGGGTTGTTTAATACTTTTTTTAAAGGAAAACTTCAAGGTGGGTCAACCCTTACTCAACAGTTGGTCAAAAACGTTTTGTTAACACCTGAGCGAACCATATTTAGAAAGATTAAAGAGTTTGTTCTGGCAACTCAAATTGAGAGGAAGTATTCAAAAGATGAAATATTACAAATGTATCTAAATGAAGCACCTTATGGTGGTACTGCAGTGGGAGTTGAAGCGGCAGCAGAAGTGTATTATGGAAAAAATGTAAATGAACTTACACTGGTTGAAAGTGCGGTTCTTGCAGGACTTCCTCAAAGACCGTCTGTGTATTCACCACTTTCTTCAACACCTGATGCATATATTGGCAGAACACAACAAGTGCTAAGACGAATGAGAGAGGATGATTATATTACAAAAGAGGACGAAGAAAAGGCATTGGAAGAAATAGAGAGTGTGAAGTTTTTAGAAAGAGGAGCAAGTTTTAATGCACCTCACTTTGTTCAATATGTACAAAAGATTCTTGAGGAAAGATATGGTGCAAGTGTTATAGAGCGTGGAGGTTTGATCGTTACCACAACCCTAGACTTGGAATTACACGACAAGGCACAAGAAATAGTAGCAGAAGAGATTGAAAAAGTTGAGGATTTGCACATTACAAACGGTGCGGCAGTAATTATTGACCCGGAAACCGGAGAAATATTATCGATGGTGGGATCAAAAGAATTTAACGACCCAGACTATGATGGACAGGTTAATGTTACAGTTGCTCTGAGACAACCCGGCTCGGCCATAAAACCGATTACTTATGTTACGGCATTAAAAGAGGGCTATTCGGCTTCGACCATGATAATGGATGTACCGACCCAGTTTCCCGGAGGGGTGGGGCAAGAAGCATATAAACCGGAAAATTACGACGGTAAATATCGTGGCCCTATGCAGATAAGGTACGCTTTAGCAAACTCAATTAACGTAGTTGCGGTTAAGACAATGGCGATGGTTGGTATAGAAGATACCCTAGAAACCGCATATGATTTGGGTCTTACATCCCTAGAACCCACAAAAGAAACTCTTGAAAGGGTTGGGTTATCATTAACACTTGGTGGAGGAGAAGTACGCCTACTTGATTTAACGGGTGCATATTCTGCTTTTATGAACGAAGGATACAGAGTAGACCCTGTGGCCATACTAAAAGTTGAGGATCTGGATGGCAAAGTATTGGAAGAAGTAAAACCCAAGAAAGGAAAAAGAGTTATATCAGAAGAAGAGGCTTTTATTATAGCTGATATATTATCGGATGACCCTTCTCGGTCTGATATTTTTGGTGCAGGTTCGCTTTTGAATATTCCAGGTAGAGATGTTGCGGTTAAGACCGGAACAACAAATAAAAAACGAGACAATTGGACAATTGGAGGCAACTCGCAAGCAGTTGTTGGAGTGTGGGTGGGAAACAATGACAATACGCCAATGATTAGGGTGGCATCGGGAACTTCTGGCGCATCCCCTATTTGGAGGAAGATAATATTAGAAGCTCTAAGTGGGAAACCAAATGTATCATTTAAGCCTCCAAAAGGAATCGTAACTGCTATGGTAGATACATTTTCCGGATATAGGGCGCATAATGATTTTCCTTCCAGGCAGGAATACTTTATCAAAGGAACCGTTCCGGAAGACGACCCGGTCCACACATTATTAAAAGTATGTAAATCAGATGGTAGGCTAGCAACACCTTCTGACATATCAAGCGGTAACTATGAGGAGAAAGAATATTTTGTTATCAAAGAGGAAGACCCCACTGCCGGTCCCGGTGGTGAAAACATGTGGCAAAAAGCAATCCTTAACTGGACTTTTGGCCAGACAGACTCAAGATACCATCCACCAACCGAGTATTGCGGTACCGATAATCCGGTTGGAGTGAATTTTGTGAACCCGGGCAACGAGTCGTCCGATTTGAACAACACCTTTGATATAAAAATCAGGGCCGACTCTACCCATGATATTGTGCGGGTTGAGCTGTTTATTGACGGAAGTAGTATTAAAGTATTTGATGGACCACCTTACGAAAGGCAGGTCACACTAGAAGACGGTGTACATAAGTTGAAAGCAAAAGCAAAAGATTCTGCAGGAAACGAGTCTGAAACAGAAATTACTATCGGTGTTAAGGTTGCATGGGATTACACTGCGCCAACGCCAACACCGTCTCCTACCCCCAGCTCTACTCCAACTACAACTTCTGAACCTACCCCAACCCCTTGACAACTATATATTTGTGCTATAATCACCCGTAATCTGCTTATAGGATATGATGGAAAGAAGATCTAACAATAACCAAGGTACAAAAGCCGAACTTGCTGAGTTAAAGGCATATTTAATTGGTCTTAAGCTTGATATTAGAACTAGGTTACCTGAAGATCTTACACCCAGAGAAGAAAAATTAGTAAACGGATATATTAGGGCTCAATTGAGGGTTGCTCGAGGAAGTAAGAAGAGGGCAAGAAGAATTTTTGAAAGTCTTGATCAACAACCAGACTTTGTTAAGTTTGAGATGAGCAATCAACCGTTGTTTGCTGCGATCGATATTGCCGTAAGGGGTGCTACTAACAGGAAAGATCGGAATGATGATCCTGTAAAGCCCCTCTTTATTATTGAGAAAAGTGATTAAGCTTTTGTAATACCACCGAACTTCTTTTCTAGCACTTTTATTACTTTTGTTCTTATAATATCTACCTCTTTATCAGTTAATGTTTTTGTTGGGTGTTGGTACCATACTCTAAAAGTGAATGCATCTTTATAAATCTTGGTTAGCTCTACTAGTGATATTGTCTTGTCGGTTTGGCACATTGTGTCTATCACTGTCTGCACTTTTGTTCTTGTCGGAAGTTTAACGGTGATGTCTTCTATTTGTGGGGGGTATTTAGGTATGGCTTTGAAAGTACTGACCTGGTTATAAAGTGCCATTAACTTATTTACATCAAATTCGTAATAAATATAATTGTTATCCTCCAGAATTCCCAATTGACCAAAGTCTTTATTGTTTGATGTAAACTCGATTCTTCTATTTGGTTGGTAACCCACCTTGTCTTTAATTGCAATTTTGTATGAAACATTAAGTTGAGCCAGAAGGCTTTCGACGATTCCCTTTGCTTCTCTATATTCATAGTCTGAAAAAATTCCAGCAAGCATCATTCTTTCCTCTGGCAACTTCCCTTTCCTGGGAAGGTATACATTTGCCATCTCAAAAAGATGAAAAGGATCTTTTGTAGAACCATTGTCATTAGCAGCTTGTACAAGAGATTGTGTAAGGGAGCCTCTTAGGTACTCTGAGTCTTTACCTAAAGGGTTTTTAAGCCTCAAAGAGGATTTACCAACGTAGTCTTTTGGTACAAGTGATAGGGTATAGATCTCTACTCCACCTAGGCTTGCAAGTGACAATTTTGATTTATTTTCTAAATCGAATGGTTGGTCTGTTGGTTTTTCTGGGATTGCAGTGCCCATTAATTTACTTGGAAGTTTGTAATACCCATAGATACGCGCTATTTCTTCAACAATATCTTCGTTAATGTCAATATCGTGTAGTCTAAAGGTGGGAATCTTGGCTTTTAAGGTGTTACCATTCCAACCAACCTTAAACCCAAGGCTGTTTAAATATTTACTCATTTTACTTTTTGAAATGTCTACACCAAGTCTTTCATCTATAAAATCTTTTTGAACAGATATTGTTTTTGCTTTTGGTTTTACAGG
>SDBT01014608.1_pt1 | contig 12513 bp, 2 predicted proteins | sample 2277101 | NCBI WGS metagenome assembly SDBT01 (sample SAMN10404973, study PRJNA504765) | marine sediment metagenome | isolation source: marine sediment core GS10_PC15, 103 cmbsf | place: Arctic Ocean: Southern Knipovich Ridge | collected 2010
GTACGTCACCGGCAGTGAATGGTCGTCATCAACCATCAGGAAACGCATCACCGATTTCATCAAGAAAGGCGGCATTGTCTACGCTGATGTTGATAGTCTTACTCTGGATCTCAGCACCGGGAAGCGCATCAATTTCCTCGAGAAGCACTTCGGCACGAAGATCAAATGCAAGTACAAGAACGCCTTCTTCCCCAGCACCCAGACGGCAGAGGAAGCGATGTGGGGAGTGCCGCTCGACCGCTGGGCCGGCCCGTTCAAGCTGCAGGGACACATGGTCCACGAGCTCGACGACCCGCGCGCCTGGGCCAAGCTCTACAAGCGTACGAAGAAGAAAATGCTGCTCACCAAGGACGGCAAACCCAGGTATCCCATTCCCTACAACCAGGGAATGCGCGGTGGGCAGCCCATGCGCCACCCGTCCTGGAAAATGATCCGCGACAAGCACGGCAACCTGGTGCGGGACGAAGAAGTATGGAAGGGACTCGACAAGGAAATGGCGGCCATGCCGAAGCTGGTCCGCGGGCTGAAACAGGCGCCGTTGGATATGCGCAAGCCGCCGCGGATCAAATACGCCAACGGCCTGGTCGGCACCAGTTGGAGCGAAGTGGACGTGGCCAAGCCGGTCAACGGCGGCAAAGCAATTGCCACCTGGAACGGCAAGGTCGTCGGCATCGAGACCAGGAACACGGTCTGGATGGGTACGCGCGAGGGCATGAACCTGCATGCCATCTCCTCGCGCATGAGCGCCCACCGCGCCACGGAGCCCTGCAACCCGTTCCCGTCGAAGATGCCCGACATGTATGAATCATATCGTCCCTATGCCGAGGCGATCGGGTACGCCGCCAAGAAGGCGGGCGTGACGCGCGCGGTCACCTTGATGCGCGGCGGCAAACTGCCGATGAACCTCGAGGTCCTGCCGCGCGTTGACGCCAGGGGCACCATGATGGTGACCATCATCAACCATGACAAGACCAACGCCACCTATGACGTCACGATTGATAAGGCCTACATCAAGAAGGGGATGGAGGCCTGGGAGATGCTCAGCGAAAAGACGTTGGAGAAGAATACCGACGGTGTCTTCAAACTCAAGGTCAAACCGTTCGCCGTCGCGGTTGTTGTGCTTGGCACACGGAAGAATCTGAAGCCGATCAAGAAGGCCCAGGTCAAACTCAATAAGAAAGACATGAGCGTTCCGAAATACTTCAAGGACCGCCCCAAACTCAACGAATACGAATGGGGCACGCCCGTGCCGCCGATCGGCTCATAAGGCGTCGGAAAGTGAGTGTGTGGGTATGTGGGAGTGCAAGTGTGTGGGTGAAGAAAGTCGAAGGGGAATTGCGGTAGCCGAAGGTAATTCAACACCGAACGCTCAATACCGAATACTGAATACCGGATACGAGGATTACGATTATGATTACGAGTACGATTACGATTACGAAAAGGAAGAGGAAGGGGAATCGCGGGATGGTACCCGCTCCCACATTGGGAAGGAATCGCGGCGCACACATTCACCCACTCACACACCCCCACACTCCCACACTCCTTCTGGCGGCGTTGCTGATGCTGACGGGGTCCGTGTTTGCCTGGGATGACTCGAATGAGGCCGTCGAGCAATGGTCAACCTTGTCCGATAAGTATGTGACCCCGCACACGAAGTGGGCCAAGCCATACGCGAAAGGCAGGCTGCGGGTGCTCTACTTCGTCGCCTCGCCAGAGCAGGGAATGCTCACCCGCGCCCGGGAAGTGGTCGAGCTGCGGCAGCGCCTGGACCTGGATGTGGACGTGGTCTACGAGATCAGGTTTTACGGCGCCAACTGGTTCGGCGGCCTGGCCGGCGCCCGGCGGCTGAGCCACCTGCTGGATAATCGTTATGATGTGTATATCTTCCAGGATATTACGCCGGGCAAAATCCTTACCTGGCCGGACGCGCCGCAGCAGCGCTTTGTCAACGCGGTGAAGAACGGCGCGGGCGTGCTGATCCTCGGCACGGATGTCAACGGCTACAAAAAAGGCAAAATAGAATATCTGAAAGACAAGCAGGAACTGAAAGCCCCCTCATCTCTCCTGAACGGCGTCCCGGTGCAGGGCACATTCTCGTTCGGCAAAGGGCGGATAATTAATCTGCCCGTGCGCCCGGCTATCGGCTATAAGCTTGGCTGGGAAGTCGAATACGATCACTGGCAGGAGAAGCTCTGCCGGGCGGTGCTCTGGGCCGCGAACCGCGAACCGGACATGGCCGTGACCGCGGCCTGCCCTGCGCGGTTCAGCCGGGAAAATCCACCGCCGGTCACGATCTCGTGGCGGGGCGCGCCCAGGGGAACCGTGTGCGCCGTGGTCTTGCGGCGTTGGGACGGCAAGAAAACAGCGTTGGGCACGTTCGGCTGCGAGCGGCTGAACGGAAAAAAGACCTTGAAAATCCCGCGGGTCAGGGCCGGCAAGTATCATATCGAGGCCATTGCCCGCAGCGTCCGGGGCATCGAGGCTTGGGCAGTTAAAGATGTGGACATCAGCTCACGCGCAAGAGTGCAGGCGATAAAGATCAGTTCCGGCAGGACCCTTGGGTTCAGCCATGTCGAAAAGGACCGGGAACGGCAGAAAGCGCAGGATGACCGGCTGGGTGTACACTTGCCGTATTTTGACCTCGGCCAGACGATTAAAGGCTCGGTCGAGACCGCCGGCCCGGCGAGGAAAGTAATCATCAATCTTCGGGACGTGGACGAACGGGTTCTGCAGCGCAAGACCGGGAAGACGTTCAGTTTCCGGGTCGAGCCGTGGATGCCGATGCTGATGCGGCTCGAAGCGCTAATCCTGGATGGCCGAAACGAGGTGGCCGCGGCCCACCAGTACGTGCGGGTGGTGAAACGCCGGCGCGGGAGGTTCAACTTCGTTCTGTGGGGCTATCCGGTCGGCGCAACGCTGGCGCCCTATGCGGCCAAAACCCTCAAGCGCATGGGGGTGACCGCGATCTATGAGCGCGGGGCAGACATGTCAGCGGCGGCCTACGGCATGGTCTGGGTGCCGTACACCGGCGGGAAGGTAAATAACCGGCGGGCGAACCAGTGGAACGACCCGAACTTCGCCAATTACTGGGTGAAACACACCGGCCGCGCCGCCTCCCACGGCGCCCTGGCTTATTCGTTGGGTGACGAGGGCCATACCGCCGGTTACGGGCATGACCCGCTGACCCTGGCCTCGCTCCGCGGGTATCTGCAAAAATCGTATAAGACCATTAAGGCCTTGAATGAATCCTGGGAAGCCAAGTTCAAGAGCTTCGCTGAGGTCAACTTCCCCGGCAAGTCGGGACTGCCGGCGCTGAAAAAAACGGCTCTGCCGAACTACGCCCGCGGCTATGACATGTTCGCCTTCGGCGGCTATAACTTCGTGCAGATGGCCAAGATTCACGTTAACGAGATGCGCCGGACGCGCGATGCCAAGGCGGTCATCGGCTTCGAGGGCGCGGGCCATTTCGCCCGGAATTTGTCAACCGATCCGGAATTGATCTGCCGCGAACTCGGGTTCTGGGTGCCTTACAGCGGCCCGGTGGACGAGCTGATCCGCTCGGTTGCGCCGCGTGACTTCATCCGCGGGGATTGGATGGGTTATCATCAGAGCGCGGACGGGCATCTGAGCCGGTATTACTACAGCCTGTGCAATGGCTGCGATTCCATCTGGTACTGGATGTGGTCCACTATCGGCGCCTGGCAGGGGTTCCAGCACCCGGACCTGGCCGGCGGCGTGCCGGCGGTCGAGGAATTCATCAAGGACACCCAGTTTGTGCGGGACGGGCTCGGGGATCTTCTGCTCAAGTATAAGATGCAGGACGACGGCATTGCGATGATGTACAGCCACGCCTCCGTTTATATTGACCGCCGCAAGATTCTGAAGGCGTTCGGCCCCTATCAATGGACCCACATGACCTGGAGTACCGGCATCCATGACCTGGGAATGCAGTATCGCTACGTGACCGACCGAATGCTGCGCAATGGCGAGTTCAAGGCTGACAAATACAAGATTCTCATTCTGCCGGTAACCTTCGCCATCTCGCCGGGGGCGGCGCGGGTGATCCGCAAGTTTGTGCAAGACGGCGGCATGGTCATTGCCGATTACCGCCCGGGTATTTTCGATCATCATGGCAAGCCGTATAACGCGACAACGGGCCAAGGCGTGCTCGACGAGATGTTCGGCATCAAAGGCAGGTTCCCGGTGCGAACGGCACAGCAAAAGAAGGCGATTATCGAGGGGCAGATCGGCAGCGCATTTGGAGGGTCGCACTCCGTGCGACCGCGGCCACACGGGAGTGTGGCCCTCCAGGGCCGTGAACCGATTGTTGATATTGACCTGCAGCTTCTTTCCCATTTAGGGGCCAGGGCCTTGGGCAAAGCCGGGAACCACCCTGTCTGCACCGTTAACAAGGTTGGCAAGGGCTATGCGGTTCTGTTCAACTTCGCCATCTGGTCGGCGATGAATTCGCGTACCGCCACCCCGGGGATGAGCAGCCAGGCCAGCGCCGACCAGATTCCTCATGGCTTCGGAGTGTTTCTGCTCGAGCTGTTCAAGGCCGCCGGCGTGGAGCGGGTGTATAAATTGACGCCTTACAAGAATCCGGGCAAGAAACAGCTTCTGGGCAATCTCGAGGTGCAGCGCTGGCAAAACGGGGCGTATGAAATTGTCTCGCTCTTCCGCCAGACCGAGGTGCGCGAACGTTCGGATAAATGGGCCATGGTCTTTTTCAACCAGGAATTCAAGACCGGACCCAAGCACAGATATGTCTATAACATCCGTAAGCAGGTTACCGTGGGCAAATGCTTTCCCGGTTGGTATTGGATTAACGAGGTCATACCCTCCCGTGCCGCCTTCTACGTGGTCATGCCGAATAAATGCCCGGCGCCGCAACTGATCCTGCCGAAGGTCATCAGGCGCGGCATGATTGTCAAAGCAACCGTCAGCATTCCCGGCGCGGCGGGGTTGCACGCCCTCAAGCTCCGAGCGCGCACGCCCGCGGGCAAGCCGGCTGAATGGCTTGAACAGATTATTCTGGTTGGCAAAGACGCCACCGAGGTGTATCTTCCCTTTGCGCATAATGACCCGGCCGGCGCCTGGGAACTGACCCTCACAGACGTGTTCACGCCGGAAACCCAACAGCAGATAGTCATCAACCTGCGATAACTTAATGAAAGAGGAGTATGGGGGTATGTGAGTATGAAGGTATGGAACTATGGAACTGAGAATTGTAATCTTAATCGTAATCGTCCACACGAACCCACCCACACACCCACATACTCACACACGAACCCACCCGCACCCTCGTGATGGAGTGACGAAATGATGCAGCACGAAGCCTGCGAGCGGGACGAGTTCCGCACCCCGGTGTCCCCAGACGGTATTGAATTTGTGCAGGTAACCAGTCGCGAGCAGCAGACCAGTTACCTGGAGGATCTGTACGTCACCAAGTGGACGCCGGACTCGAAGAAGTTTGTCATCCGGCGCGAAGCGGCTGACGACGGCTCCGAGCCGAACGGAGTGTGGCTCTGCGATACTAAGGACAAGTTCGGCATATCACCAATTGTGGAGTTTCCGGAAGGCACGGCTCACGGTTGTCTCGAGCAGCAGGGCAAAGGCGAGAACCTGGGGGCAGTGATCCTGCCGGACGGTTCCGGCCTGGTCCACGTGCATCACCTCGGCGATAAGTTCGAGGTCCGCAAAACCTCGCTGGACGGCAGTCGAACGGAGGTGCTGATGACTTCGCCAGCCACCATCGCGTGCCGCTGGCTGAGCCAGTCCGCCGACAGCGAACGAGTTGCTTTGGGCGTTTTCCTCGGTGACGGTGAGACCGAAGGCGCGCCGTGGGCCACGCGGGTTTTCGACGTGCAGAACCGCAAGTGGTGGGACCTCGAACTGGGCAACCAGTTCCGGCGGGTGCCGGGCCAGTATACTTACATGGACGATCCGGAATATAGTCATTACCTCGTTAGCGGCGATCCCGGCGAGAAGATGAGCGACGGCTCGTGGCTGACCCCGCTGGACGGTCAATGGCGTTGGCAGGACCTCCCGGAACCCGATCCGCTTCGCGGCGCCACTTTGGTGTACCACGACATTACGGGCAAATGGGGCATCATCCCCCTTGGCCGCAACGGCTCGCACATCACCAGTCATGGGACCTGGCGCGGGGCCAACTTCTCCTACGTCGCCGCCATGTACCACACCGGGAAAGATTTCTGGCGCGCCCCGTTCATTGAAGCCGAGCCCTGTCAGTGCGGGCCGGAGCACTGGTTCGACGGCCACAATGCGCCGGGCGCGAAGATCACCGATCTCTCACGCCATACCTGTCGGGCCGATGCGTGTCATTTCGGTTTCGACAAGACCGGCAAATACATCGTCTCCGACACCGACGGCTACGTTTATCCCGGACCCAACCTGCTGTACGTCGCCACTTACGTCGAAGCAGAAGACGAGGCCCCACATGTCAAGACGAAGCTTCTTGGCATCACTCGCACGTCCTGGCGCTGGAAGCCGAATATTCAGGCGTCGCACCCGCATCCAAACCTGTCCCCGGACGGAAAATATGCCGTGTTCCAGTCGGACTTCTCCGGCCGGCCCCAAGTCAACGTGGCTCACAATTTCGAGTATCCGTAAGCAACCTGCAAAGTGAAAGGTGAAAGGTGAAAGGTGAAAGGCAGGAGAGGAGAGGGGAAATGAAAAGTGAACGTTGTAGCCGCGAAACGGGAAAAACTGTGTTGCCGCGTCCTTGTCCTTGTAGCCGCGGCACTATGTTGCCGCGTCCCAAGGTGAAAGGTGAAAGGTGAAAGGCAGGAGAGGAGAGGGGAAATGAAAAGTGAACGTTGTAGCCGCGAAACGGGAAAAACTGTGTTGCCGCGTCCCAAGGTGAAAGGTGAAAGGTGAAAAGGAATAAGCATTTGACCGGATGGCTGCTGACGGTTCTGCCTTGTCTTTTGGCACTGGCGTCGCTTGTCTCCGCCCGTGAGGTCAAAATCCGGTTGGTGGCCGCGGATAAGGCAAATCAGGGAAAACTGGTCAGCGACCTGGTCATGTTCCGCGAGTCGCCGTATGGCGGGTTGATCGTGACCCAATGGGTCTCCGGCGTCAGCATTGACAGGCAGGTCCTTTTCCGCGTGGTCTTTGTGGGTGATGCCGCGAAAACCGCCCTTGCCGGCGACGACCCGCTCCTCGAGGGCGGCGGTGATGAAGAGACCGAGGAAATGCTCGGCGAGCTTGAAGAGGAATTTAAGGGCAAGGAGAAGACACGGCCGCTCGATTTGGTTGATCCCATTTATAAGGAAAGGGTCTCGCCTTATGGCGGCAAGGTCGGCCCGAAACGCGGGCGCCGGAGTGCCGCCGTGGTCGAGGTCGAGGGCAAGGGCATCCTGTTGCCCGGCAATCGGCCAATCCCAGGGGGAAAGGACACGGTCAATATCCCGTGCTACCCGGTCACGATTGTCGCCGCGGCGCCGCACAATCCCAATGACGCCGCGCCGTTCACCCCAACTTTGACCTGGGGCGCCCGGATGCGATTGCTGGGCGACATGCTGTTCGAGCACAGCCCTTACATGCCGCTGGGCGACACCACGGTTCTAAGCGGCGCAAGGTCCAAGCCGAGCAATACAGAATATCTCGCGCTGATGCAAGGCATGGCCCAAGGCACACGCAAATTCCGCAAGTTGACTATCTACCTGCCGGCCAACGGGACCAAGCCCTACCGCCTGAACGGACTCGAGTTCGGGCTGAACGGCAAGGGCGTACAAATTCTGCACCCCGGAAAAGGAAATGCTCTGAATCAAAAGCTGGCCGGGATTGCCGGCAATCCGTTTGGCCTCACTATTCAGCAAGCGCCCCTGAAGAAACCGGTCCGGCAGGTGGCGTTGCCCGTCATGACGGACCTGGCTTCCGGAGTGAAAAGCGTTTTCGATGATGAGCACCGGCTTCTCCACGTACCTTTACGCGGCGGCCCAGTTTCCACCAGGCTCGAGCTGTCCGCCGGGAAGGCCGTCAAACTCAGCGTTGTGGTCCCAGCCTTGGGCGGCAGAGAAAGATTGGCCAGGGGTGTCATTCAACTCATTGGCGGGCGTACCGCCAAACCGGTGATGCGCTTGGTGGCCCTGCCGCTTTCGCAGGCCACGCGCAATGGGACATTGACTCTTTCGGTCCGCCAGTCCGGGGCGCGGGTTCCAAAGACCTTCACCGGGTCGCTGGTTCCGTGGGACAAGCGCAGCCAAGCTCAAGAACTAGGTCCCGACCGCCGGGCGGGACTCGGAAGCGCCGCCGGGCCGTCGGCGCCTACTGTAGGTCCTGGCCGGCGGCCGGGACCCCTGAATTTCCGAAAAAAAGGCGAGTACTCCCAGGCCTCTCTCAAGGGGATAACACCGGGATTGTACGGTCTACGGCTGGACGTGCCGCCCGAGACGCGGCTGCTAATTCCGCTTGCAATCGCCGGCAAGGAGACGCGCGGCTCGGTTTCGCTCTTCACCTATCATAACCGCGGTGATTACCTGCGGGGCGAGGAGTTGCAGGCGGCCGTGGTCTTGCGCTCGCTTGACGCGGAGATTAACAGCACAGGCAAATTGGTCCTGACCCATGAAAGCGGTGACAGCCGGGCGCTTGGCGCGGTCGAGCTCACCTGTCCCCGTGGTGGCGAAAAGACTGCGTATGTGCGCCTGGACACTGGAAAGCTTCGACTGGGGAAGCACCGCCTGGACCTGCGCGCGTCCGGCCTGATTACCCGCTCCCTGAGTTTCACCCTCTATCCTGCCCAGCCCAAATCAACCTTTGTCATTCACCATTGGCATGACTCATTCTGCAACCGGATAAAGGCCGGCAACAAATTCATCGTCAACTGTTTAATGGCTAGCGATCCGTCCCAGTATCTGGCGACCAGCGAGTTCGAGCGCCTGACCGCGCAGGAGCATTTTCCCGAGGCGTTCCGCGGCTGGTGCGAAACGGACGCGCTGCTGCCCGTGCCGGAAGCGACCGAGACCTACGACCCGGAAACAGAAGCGGTCATGGCGGCCATGATGCGCCAGGGGGTGCGCTTCGCGCCGCATTACAGTTGGGACATGAATCCTTACGAGGCCGACTGGAACCCCAAGCATACGCTGCCGGAGGACCTCGAGCGCGTTCACCGGTTATGTCTGCAAGTGACTCAGCGTTACCGCGACTTCGGCAACTTCGCCGGGCTGCATCTGAACTGGTATCCGACTTTCTGGGGCTACTGGGAGGGTAACCCGGCTACCGACGGCAACCAGGGCAAACGCAAGTGGATATTGCGGCAGGAACTGCAGGCGATCTGGCAGCACAAGAAACTGACGGTTGACGCGAAGGTACTGAAGAAAATGGCCCCGACCAAGGCGGCATATCGCTCAACTCAGGCGGAAGCCTTGCGGGACGTGATGCTGAGCGCGGCGAAATACAAAACCGGTTCGCTGGCGCGGGCATATAAAGCCTGGACCGAAGGCTGCCGCCAACTCGAGGCCGGTTTACCGACACAGTCGGGACTGCTGCCGCCCAGAGAGTATTCCTCCGATCGCGCTGACAAGCAGCCGGGCATCTATCCCGACCGCCCGATCTATCTCTCGAACGTGCCGACAAGCTGGTTCAACATGATGGATTACTATCCGCCGGTATACTTCTCGACTTTGCCGGCGGCGGGCGTCCACGCCTATACGGACTACGGCTGGTCGCCGTACCAGGCCATGTGGTGCATTGATTTTCAGGCCGCCGGACTCGGAGACAAGCCGATCTGGCTGACCAGCATGAGCAACCCCGGCGCGATTCTGTTCCGGCATGCCTTCCTGAGCGTCGGCCGGGGCGCGGACGCGGTGTCGTTCCGGGAGGAGGGTGATCCGGCCACCTGGCAGGTTGTCAGCGAGTTCCTGTTCAGATACGGCCCATTTTTCCGCCTGCTCGAGCCGCAAAGCGACGTGGCGATTCTGGGCTCATTCCGGCAGATGGTTTCCGAGGGCAATCTGGCCGGCCGCTGGATGGGCTACACCGGCGGCCCGTATTTTGATCTGTTCTGCAAGCTGTGGTATGCCCGCCGGCCCCCGGCCTTCCTGATGGATCACGAGATTTCGCCTGACCGGCTGAAGAAGTACAAAGCAGTCTTCCTGATCAACCAACGGGTGCCTCTGGCGAAGCCGGCAATGAAGGCCCTGCGGGCTTACGTCAAGGGCGGCGGCCTTATTTTCAAGGATGAGAAGACGGCGCCTTATTATCCCGGAACTACTTTTGCTCTGGCTTCTGAGCCGCCCGGCAAGGACCGGGTGAAGTGGGACGGCAGCAAGTACCGGAACACCAAAGACGCCTACTTTGTGGGCACTCTCGCGGGCTACGAGAACATTGCCAAGTCGCTCGATAAACTGCTCGAGAAGCTGCCGCCGCCGCGGGTAACAAGCGAGACCCACAATGTCTTGATCGACAGCCTCGCGGGAAAGGACGTGCTCACCGTTTTCGCGGCGAACGATACCCATGCCAACCCGCCGATCTATCATCCCTGGAACTTCTGGCACGCCATGATCCTGCCGGTGGAATCCTCCATCAGTTTCGCTGAGCCATGCGTGGCTTACGACCTCCTGGCAGGCGGCAAAGAGCTCGAGCCGGTCAAAGCCGCTGATGGCCGCTACCACCTGCCGGTAAGTTTCAACCGCGGGGGCGCCCGGGCGTATATCGTTCTGCGGAATAAGATCACCGGAGTACGGCTCAAAACCGCCGGTTCAAGCAAAGGCGGCTGGCTGCCCGTCGAGGCCGAAGTGCTCGCCGGCGGCAAAGTCTTGCGCGATCCGATGCCGTTCGAGCTCACGGTGATCAACGACCAAGGCAAGATCGTAGAAACTTTGTACCGGGGACTGGGGCCCGGCCGCCGGGCCGCGGTGCGGCTGCCGGTGGCGGCAAAGGCCGGCAAATGGACGATTCGGGTGCGTGAGTTGGCTTCCGGGCTGAGTGCGGAAGCGTCGATCAGCAAGAGCGCTGGCGAAAAGGGAGGGGAATCGCGGCATGGTAGCCGCTCCCACATTAAAGATACCTTGCGGCAAGGCCCGGTCTTGGTGGTCCGCCCCGACGATGTGAAGGCGTTCTTTTCAACCAAGGCGCCCGTATTGCCCAGACAAGGCGCGGCGGCGGCAGCGTTCAAGGACCCGCTGGTGCAGGTCAAGGTCAAGCCCTGGAACATTCATCAGGGCCGGAAGCGTGAATTCTTGATCCTGCTTGACCCGGCCCAATTACCGGTCGAACAAGGCGAGCGGAAGGCGGTTTTGGCGCTGGCCGGGAAGCTCAAGCAGGCGTTGGTCAAGAGCGGCCGGAAAGCTGAAATCAGGATGGTTCAAGCCGACGATGTTTTCTCGTTGCCCTTGCGCCATAAACCGACTCAGACGGACAGGCGGATCCTCGCTGAAGCCGAGTCCGGCAAGATTATCGCCTGCGCCAAGTCCCTGCAGGTCAAATATGCGGTGCGGGGCGAGGGCATTGATTTCGGCTATCCCACCTCCGGCTATGCAGAGCTTGCCGCCGCGCATCGCGTCTACAAAGAAACTATCCTGCTGGGGATGCCGGCAACGAATCGGTTCTTGAAAGACCTGCATCGGGCGGTCGGGTACCGGGCCTCGAAACACTTCCCGGGACGCGGCTCGGCGCTGGTTCAGGTCGTCTTCGACGGATTCGCGCCGCGGCACAACGTCATGAGCATCCAGGCGCCGGATAACGAAAGTCTGAAAAAGGGCGTTGACGCCGTCCTCGAAATTCTGCGCCGCAAGCCCGCAACTCACCTGGAAGCGGCGCCTCGACTGGCGCTGAAATCAACCAGCGCCAAAGCCAGAAAGGCGGAACCCGGTCGGATGACTGGGCTGCCCGATTACGTGCACGAGCGCCTCGGCAAGCCGATCTGGGTCTCTCGCTATCTGTCCAATGGCGATTTACTTCTCGGCACCGGCCTCGAGCGCTATAACTACTTTATCCTGGGGGCCGACGGCCGAATCAAGAGAAAGTGGGTGGGTAAATACAACCTGCAAATTTCCGGCAATCAGCGGGTATTCTGGCTCACCCACTGGTACAGCGTCTGGGACTATGTGCGCTATATTGTCAACGTCTCGCCGGAGTTGAAGGTGAACTGGATGATGCCGCTGCCGAGCTACAGCCGCGGTTTCCAGAACTGGGGGCACCCGGGCCGGCAAAGCCTGGCGGACAGCACCAGCGATGACCTGTTCCTGAGCGGCGCGAACCGGGTCAGCCGGGTGAACCCGAAAGGCGACGTGGTATGGGTCTACGACGATACCGATACCTGCAACGATGTCACCTCATTCCGCTTCCCGCGAGACCTGATGATCCACAGCCTGAGCCAGGATGGCAAATACCTGCTGGTGGCGGCGATCAGCATCGAGCCGTATTCCCACTTTGTCAGTAAGTTCCGCCGGCCGCAGGCAATGTTGATTAACGCCGCAAACGGCAGAGTGCTGTGGCGCAAGAATTACTTGATCAATCAGACCGTTATGGACTTAATCAAGAATCAGT